>Ga0075029_100000749_pt1 | contig 18659 bp, 17 predicted proteins | sample LitLauG_LLR_2013_FD_71391 | JGI IMG/M metagenome (GOLD analysis project Ga0075029, IMG submission 71391) | Freshwater sediment microbial communities from North America - Little Laurel Run_MetaG_LLR_2013 | ecosystem: Environmental > Aquatic > Freshwater > Creek > Sediment | place: USA...
AGCGTTTCGACGATGGGGAAGATGTGGCACAAGCCGGGGCCACGCAGGCCGACATAGCGGCCTAGGCGGAGGACCGCGACTTTCTCCCACTGCCGCACGACCTTGATCGCGAAGAGAAAGTAGAGGCCGACCAAGGCTCCGAAAATGGAGACCTCCGGCCTGTGAGTGGCTTGCGAGACGGCGATTCCGGCCAATGTGCACACCACGAACAACAGCAGAGCGACACCGTTGATTTCCTGAATTCTAATTCTTGGCAGCATGACTACCTCCTGGCCGCGGAATGCGGCAACAGATCGCGTAAGCGGTCGATTAGATCTTCTAGCGCGAATCCGGCGGCGCCGGCGCGGGCGGCGAACTCGCCCGCCATTTGAGTGAGCTGGCGTTCTCGCTCGGCCGACTTCTTTTCCAGTTTCTTGTCCGAGATGAATGTTCCCGTGCCCTGGTGCGTTTCGAGCATGCCGCCCAGCTCCAGCTCGCGGTAGGCACGCATTACGGTGTTGGGATTGATGGCGAGATCGACGGCGAGCTGGCGCACGGTGGGAAGCTGATCGCCGGCACGGAGCGAGCCGGAGGCCACTCCGGAATGCACTTGATCGATGACTTGGCGGTAGACCGGAACGCCGCTGTGAAGATCGAGCGCGAACTGGAATGGCCGGACGGTTTGGGAGTTCTTGCCCATATGCTCTTTTTTCTGTCTGCACTAATGTACTATATATCTAGTACATTATGTCAAGCATTTTCTTTGACAGAAGCATGACGATGAAATGACGCACGAATGACGGTGCGATGACAATCCCCTGAAGCGTCCCCCGTAAGCTGCATCCAGATCGACGCAACCCCTGCCCACTAAACGTTCGAGCGGCCCAACTGGTGCGGCCAAGCCGAGGGCGAGGTCCGCGCGAAAAACGGGTCACAAAAGGAGTGCACATGTACCGATTCTTAACGGTTCTACTGGCGACCGGTCTGGTGTTAACGGGCGCGATCGCTATCGGCAATCACAAACCAGAGCGCAGTCTCGAGGTGGAAATGGCGACTGATGGGGCATTTCGCGATGGGCTCTTCGTCGGACGATGGGACGCCGAGCAGGGGCGATCGGGCCCGGCTCCCATAGGCCGCTGGTCGCGCCCGAAGGATCGCGAATCGTTCGCGGCCGGCTATCGCATGGGATTGGGTGACACTTCGCATTAGGCGGACGCGGGAGCGAGACGCTCCCGCGACAGCCGCCGGGACGGCGGCGCTACTCGGATAGCTGAATTCTTTCATTTGAGGTGATGTGGCATGGACTCCAGGAAGTTGATTTCAATTCTCACTCTTACGATCACGATGTTTATTTCGGCTCCGCGCTCGCTTAGGGCGGGAGGGGCTTCCCCGAGCGCCGGTGTGCGCGGAAGCGTGCACTTCGATGGCAAAGTGCCGCTATCGAAGGCGATCAGCATGGCGGCCGATCCGGTCTGCGCGAAACAGCACGCCTCTCCAGTGATGGCGCAGGAAGTGATGGCTGATGCGAAAGGCGATCTGCAGAACGTGATCGTTTTCGTCTCGCAAGGGCTGGGCGACCTCAAGTTCGATCCGCCGAGCGAGCCGGTGGTCGTCGAGCAGAAAGGATGCATGTACATGCCGCACGTGCTGGCGGTGCGGGCGAACCAGACGCTGCAGGTGGTCAATGACGATGCCACTTCGCACAACATTCATCCCACGCCGGCCAACAACCGCGAGTGGAACAAGGCTGAGCCGCCGGGATCGAAGCTGGAGGAGAGCTTTGGGCGCGAAGAGATTGCGATTCCAGTGAAGTGCAATGTGCATCCCTGGATGCGCGGATATATCGCGGTGTTCAAGCATCCGTTCTTCGCGGTGACGGGGAAGGACGGTACGTTCGATTTGGGCAACCTGCCGCCGGGGACGTACACGATCGAGGCCTGGCACGAGAAGCTGGGGACTTCGTCGCAGACGATCACGGTGGGCGCGAATGAGACCAAGGAGATCAGCTTCGTCTTCAAAGGGATGTGACCACGGGGGCTAAAGCCCATCTGAATCGCGCCTTGACGCGGCCCTGAAGGGCCGCTCTTCCACCTGTTACCCCTTCGCTTCTTTGAATCCTCTGCGGCGTTGGTCGCTGTAGCGGTGTAACGCGTCGAGGATGATGGGATGCGCCTCGGCCGCGGGTCGTATCTCGTCGACCTCGACGACCTTGCCTTCGAGTTGTTTGTAGTCCTGAAAGAAGCGCCGCAGCATGATCAGGCGATGGGGCGGCATCTGCGCGGCCTCGTGGTAGGGATTGAACTCCGGGTCTTCGGTGGCGATGGCGATGATTTTGTGGTCGGGCTTGCCCTGGTCGATCATCGACATGAGCCCGATGGCGCGGGCGTTGATGATGGTCAGCGGGACCACGGTTTCCTGGCACAGCACCAGCACGTCGAGTGGATCGCCATCTTCGGCGAGGGTCTGCGGAATAAATCCGTAGTTGGCCGGGTAATAGACCGCGGAGTAAAGAATGCGGTCGAGGCGGATGAGGCCGCTAGCCTTGTCCAATTCATACTTCACGCTCGAACCGAAGGGAATCTCGATGACGCAGTCGAATTCGTTCGGGAGCTTGTCGCCGGGAGTGACGTCGTGCCAGGGATGAATCATAGGGTGTCCATTCGCTCTGTTCCATTCTAGCGAATACGCCGCCGCCCTTCGGAAAATGGCCTTCACTCATGCGGCTGACTTTCCACTTCGTCCCGGATATGCGTTAGAACGCGCATGTGAATTCGATGAATGATGGCATCCGACCAGAGCCGCCAGTACGAGGCGGGCCAGAGTCCATGCCGATACCAGGTCGTCCCCTCCAGGCGCGTGCCTCCATTGGGCAGAGGCGTGAGCAGAAACTGACCGCCCTGCGACACGAGAAATCCGTGAAGATGCGGCGGATCGATGTGGGAGTATGGCGTCCACTCCTGCATGGGCGCGGGATTCGAGGTCACCGAGAACTTCAGCTGGTGCGGCTGGTCCCAGACCTGAATCGGTTCAACAAACGCTCCGGTGGAGAAGACGCAGTGTCTTTCAGCGCCGGGACCACTGCCGAACATCTCCGCCCGAATCGGATACGCGATTCCAGCCCTGAACATCCATTCGGTGGGTGCGGGGATTTCGGAGAAGGCGATTACCTGCTTCCAGACGGCTTCGGGAGAGGCGTGAATTTCAATCGCCGAACGGACAACAAAGATTGGAGATGGCGCAGCAACCAGATGTTCCGTCCACTGGACGCCAGGGACAAAGAACAGCAGAGCGGAAAGCGCCACGGGCGCCTGACCGCGCAACGGACGACCCTGCAGTCCATAGGCACAGATGCCTCCGAAAGCTGCCAGCGGAAGCGCGATCGGAGCGGCCATCACCAGGCACACAATACCCTCAACCGCGAAGGCCAGAAGTGCCGCGCCCAATAGAGCAACCGAAAGACAGGCGACCAACAGATAGCCGCGGAAACTGCGCGAATGGCGCGCCCCGTAAATTCCGGCGGCTGCGAATCCCATGGTGAACGGCAGGGCGACAAATACTCCCCAGCCGTAATTCGTGAAAACCTGCGCCCCGAGGATTGTGAGGCCGACACCAACCGGCACGGTGACTAGAAGCGAGATGGCTGCGCTTCCCAGGGCAGTCTCAGGAAGTAATCGAGGGAAGAAACTATTCGTTGCCTTTCCGTTCTCCGAAGTCGGATCGCGTGCGGGCAGAACGCACAACACCAGAAGAAACAGCAGATTCAGGAAAGGCACAAAAAACAGAGCCACAAGCTGCGTAGGAAGGGCGACGCTGCGCAAGCGCTTCGTGGTCATGGCCACGCCTGCCCAGATAAAAGGAAGGGCGAGAAGCACCATGGTTCCAAGAAACAGAGCGTCGGCGCTACGCAGGTCCGTGATTTTAGCGACGTCCCGCAACGGAATCCAGTAGTTGAAGACTCCCCATTCGCGATGAAACCCATACGTCGCCAGCAGACGATCGAGATTGTGTTTGACGGCGAAGCCAATGGCTCCCACCAACGCGTAGGGGCCTCGATCTATGGTTCCGCTGAGACGCCACAGGTCGGAGAGTCGGATTCTCAAAGTGCACCTCCAAAGAACGGTTGCGTCTGTACGTTCTGTACAAACAGAAATTACAGCAGGGTCAAAACTTAGTCAAGCAATTTTCTTGAGCAGAAACCTGGCGGGTCCTGGCCGACGACGCTTCAGGACAACGCCTCCGAGAGCCGCCCCGCGTTTGTGGCATTCAAGTTGCATCGTACAAGTCCTTCTGCGCCTTGATTCCGCAGTCTGCGGCGCGTAAAGTTTATAAGAGTTTGGGGAGTTCTCATGTCCAGCGTAACCGGCACCTATTTAAAGTTTGGAGCGGTCACCGTCGTCATCCTGATGCTGCTGAGCTATCTCGCCTACACCGGCGTGCAGGATAGCAAGAGCTATTACGTCACCATCAAAGAACTGCACAAGATGGGCAATGACGCCTACTCAAAGCGCCTGCGGGTGGCCGGCAATGTGCAGCCGGGATCGATCAAGCGCGCCGGAACGCACGTGCAGTTTGTGCTGATGGAAGAGGATCAGACGCTCGCCGTGGACTACGTGGGATCGGAAGCTCCGCCCGACACGTTCAAAGATGATTCCCAGGCGCTGGCCGATGGCCGCTTCGATCGCGACGGCGTATTTCACGCCAAGCAACTGCAAGCCAAGTGCGCCTCGAAGTACGCGCCGAAGCAGCCGGGCGCGCCGGGCAACAGCATGGAGGCTGCTCCGGCGAAGAGCGCTACGTAACCTCAGGGGCTAAAGCCCTTTTCTTCTGGGAATCTTGCGGCACGGCTGAAGCCGTGCCCTTCCCGTTTAGCGGTCCCAAACGCCTTCGACCTCAGCCTTCCCTTTGCAAATCATGCGCAAAATGCATAGATTCGCTATCAGCCAATGAACGACTCTGCTCTGCTGTTCCCCAGCGTAATCAACGTTCGCGACGTCGTGAAGCAGTTTGGGCGGTTCGCCGCGCTGCGGGGCGTGACCGCAGAGTTCGATGCGGGGCGTTTTCACGCCATTCTCGGGGACAACGGCGCAGGGAAGACTACGCTGCTGCGGGCGCTGGCTGGGCTGGCTCATCCGACGAAGGGTGAGATTTCAATCTTCGGCAAGACTCCCAAGGATGCTTGCCGCGACATTGGATACATGGCGCATCCGTCGCTGCTCTATGACGAGATGAGCGGGATGGAAAACCTGCGCTACTTTGCCGGACTGTATGGCATTGCTGGGGACGCACGCTGCGAAGAGGCGATTCGGGCGGTGCGATTGGACCCAGCGTTGACCCGCGCCGTGGGTCAGTATTCCCAGGGCATGCGGCAGCGGATGTCGCTGGCAAGGGCGATCCTGCATGATCCGAAAGTTTTATTTCTCGACGAGCCGTTCTCGAATGTCGACGTGCATTCGGCGCGTGAGATGGTGGGCCTGCTGAAGTCGATGCGCGATGCCGGGAAGACCATCTTCGTGGTGACGCATCAAGCGATACTGCTGGAGGGCGTGGCCGACGAATTCCTGTGGATGCAGGAGGGGCGGCTGATTGGCCGCACCACCAGCGCGCATGATCCCCTGGGGCAGTCCACTCACGAGGGCGCACGATGAACTCGATGTGGACGGTGACGCTGGCGACATTACGGAAAGATATCCGCCTGGAATGGCGCTCGAAAGACGCGCTGAACTCCATGATTTTCTTTTCCTTGCTGGTGGTGGTGATCTTCAGCTTTTCGTTTGATCCGTTGGCCGAGGAGTCGCGGCATATTGTCGGCGGCCTGGTTTGGGTGGCGTTTCTTTTTGCGGCGGTGGTGGCGCTGAATCAGACTTGGGCGCGGGAGTTGCGCAATCAGGTGCTGGATGCGTATCGCGTGTCCCCGGCTCCGGCGAACGCGCTTTTCCTGGCGAAGGCGCTGGGCAATTTCCTATTCGTAACGATCCTCGAAGCGGTGATGACTCCGTTATTCGTCATCTTTTACAACCTGCACGTGCTGGGGCCGGCGTGGCAGTTAATCCCAGTGGCACTTCTGGGTACCTGGGCCCTGGTGGTGAATGGCACTTTCTTTGCATCTATCTCGATACGGACTCGCAGCCGGGAGCTGATGCTGCCTTTATTGCTTTTCCCAATCTCGATTCCGGCAGTCGTGGCAATGGTCGAGAGCACCACGATTCTGCTGACGGGAGAGGGGTCGGCGAGGTTCTGGATCGTATTGCTTCTCACTTACGATGTGGTGTTTACTACAGCTAGTCTCGGGTTATTCGAGATGGTGTTGCAAGCCGAATGAAAAAAGCCTTCCCTTTTCTTGCGGTAATCACGGCCCTGCTTGTGGGGTATGGATTTTACCTGGGCCTTTTTGTGGCTCCCACTGAGCGCACCATGGGTGACGTGCAGCGGATTTTTTACTTCCATGCACCTTCGGGCTGGACGGCGTTCTGGCTATTCTTCGCGAATCTTGCCGCCTCTGTCGTGTACCTGGTCAAACGAAATTTGAAGGCCGATGCGCTGGCCGTGGCGGCGGCGGAAGTTGGCGTCGTCTTCTGCACCGTCGTGCTGGTCACCGGGCCGCTATGGGCACGACCGGTATGGGGCATCTGGTGGACCTGGGACATGCGTCTGACCAGCACGCTGGTGCTGTGGCTGATTTATGTGAGCTATCTGCTGCTGCGGCGCTTTTCTGAAGGGACTCAGACGCCGATTCTGGCGGCGGTGTTGGCGATCTTCGGAGCACTGGACGTTCCGCTGGTTTATTTTTCGATCTGGTTCTTCCGCACCCAGCATCCCCAGCCGGTGATCGGGGGGAATGGCTCCCTCGATCCCGCCATGCGCCCTGCATTCTGGATGAACGTTCTGGCCTTTTCGCTCTTAGGAGCGCTTTTGTGCTGGGGACGCTATCGCGTGGAGTTGATGCGGCGGCAAGTGGATGAGTTCGAGGCCAATGCGTCTCTGACTGGGCAAAGTCCTTCTCTGGTGGCGAAGCCCGTTTACCGCGAGGTGGCGCGATGAAATCGATCGACTTTCTCTACGTTGCGCTGGCCGCCTTCGCGGTCATTCAGGGAGGCTACCTGATTATTCTCGTCCGGAGCTACCGGGCCCTGAGCGAACAATTGAAGGAATTCGGGAAGACGGCAGGCCCTTCGCGACCTTAGCGGAATCTTGGCGATCTTTGCCGTTTAAAGCTTTTTGACCGCAAAGATCGGGGAGTTCCCGCGAAGCACGCGAAGGATACCAGGCCGGAATCTCTTAGTTGGTGCTTTTCCACTCGGCTTGCAGGGCACTCATGAAATCCGGGCTACCATTGGAGCGGAGGAATTCGTAGTTCTCGATCAGGGCGGCGATGCCGACGCGGGCCGAGGGCAGCGGGTTCTCGACGCGGATCACGTGGGCGCTGAAGCGCACGCGGACAGCGTCAGTGAGCGTAACGTGGGGCGGGAAGGTGAGCGTAACGTCCAGCTTGGTTCCGGCAGAGACGGGGCGGTCGAGATAGAAGAAGACGCCGCGGGCGCTGACGTTCTGGGTTTCGGTCTGAATCTCGCTGGATCCTTCGAGGCGCACGATGGCGGGCAGGCGCATGTCGAAGCGCCGCATCATTCGTCGTTCTTGTGCGTTGGGTTGCATGTTCGCTGTTTCGCCCCGAAATCGCCCCAAGCTTCTTGCGAGTTGTCCCCAATGTATAGAACTGCCCGTCGTTTGCAACAGCAAAAAGCGGGCGCGAACTGACTCGGTTAATCCGGCCAACCCATTGAAGCCGCGGGAGGACGCACGTATGCGCATGGCTTCGCGAGGGACGGAGCAATCCTGGTGCCATCCAACTTAGCCCTGGAGATTAGTTCCCCACAGAGACGATGGTCTCTCAAATTTTGCTCTGGAGCACGGTAAGTCGTGCAATCCGCAGGCGTGAATCGGAAATCTTGCCGGCGGACGGAGTGCACGCACGGTCTTTCACGCCACTTTTGTGCCAGCACGGTGCTTTGCACAAAAAGTGCGAACATCTTTCACCGGGCTGCGGCGCATCTGACGAATCTTGTAGAGGCACGATAGGCGGTGTGACCGACTCTGAAGATCATTACCACGAAGGCCACGAAGTCACACGAAGGAAATGCCTACGAGTGAATTCCTTCGTGATCCTTCGTGCCCTTCGTGGTTGATGCTTTCGTCTTTCCGGGCGGAGGTTGGCTTGACTTGGCTATCCGTCAGATGTTTAAGTAGTTACTTAATTTTTTCCGCCAGTTTGAGTGATCCAGCAAGTCGCGGGCTAGCTTACCGAGTGGAGTTCGCCGGGCGCGACGCGCGCACGGACTCGTGCGCCGCCAAACTTTCCAAAAGATCGGAGCGCACACCGGTCTGAGCGAAATGGATCGGGAACGGAACTGGCTGGCACGAGAAATTTCATCGGAATTCGGAAGCGAACTGATCTGACTGCACCGGAGGAACGCGTGAACGCTGATTGCCGTTGGTGGGGAACATCCGTGAGTCGAGTTTTGATCCTGGCCACAATATTGGTGCTGCTGGTGGCCGGGTGCATAGTTCTCGGGTGGGGCTCCCGCTCCGGTCGTGCCACGAAGGGTGACGTCGCTGGGTCCTTTCCAGTAACCCAGCCGGTAGTTGGTATCGCGGCCAAGACTGCGCCGGCCAAGGCTCGGTCACTGATGGCGGGGCTGCCGTTGATGTTCGAGCCGAACCAGGGACAAGGCAATCTCGATCCATCCGACCCCAAAGCCAAGTTCGTGGCCAGGGGGTCTGGATACAATCTGCTTCTGGGCAGTGAAGGCGCAATCCTCAGCTTAAGCGCCCGGACTGCAGAAAAAGCAGGCAGCGCCAGCCGCATGGAGTCTCTGCGGATGAAGCTGGCCGGGGCGAATCAGAACTCGGTCATCACCGGCGCTGAACTTCTGCCGGGCAAGAGCAACTATCTGATCGGCAACGATCCGCAGCGGTGGAAGCGAGGAATTCCGCAGTTTGCGCGCGTACGCTATGAGAACGTCTATCCCGGCGTGAACCTGGTTTTCTACGGCAATCAGGGGCGGCTCGAGTACGATTTCCAAATCGCGCCCGGGGCCGATCCCAGCCAGGCACAACTGCAATTTGATGGCGCCAAGCAGCTTGCGGTGAAGGATGGCGCCCTGGTCATCACGGGCAAGAACGGTAGCGTGCAGCTTGAGGCTCCGCGCGTCTATCAGGAGATCGCCGGACGGCAGCAGAACGTGGACGGCAGCTTCGTCCTGCGGGGCGCACATCGAGCTGGATTCGCCATTGGCGCTTATGATCATTCGCGCGAACTGGTGATTGATCCGGTGCTGAATTTCTCCACGTACTTTGGTGGGGCCAATGATGAATTGAACAACTTTGTCGCGGTCGACAAGTCCTTCAATGTTTATCTCGCGGGCTCGACAAACTCGCCGAACCTGGCCACTTCTTCAAGCTGCAATTATCCCGGGTGCGGAACGCTGAGCGGAACGCGCAACGTCTACATCGCGAAGATTCAGCCCCCACAAGGATCGAATCCGGCTTTACTGCTGTACGTGACTTACCTGGGCGGAACCGGCACGGACATCCCGGTAGGGATCGCCGCAGATGATGGGCAGGATCCTTACGTAGCGGGGACGACAACCTCGTCCGATTTCCCGGTTTCGCTGAACGCGTACCAGTCGAAAGTGGTGAGTGCGGGCAACACGCACATCTTCGTCACGCGACTGCAGAACACGGCGTCTACGCTGCTCTATTCTTCGTACCTGTCGGGCACCGGCAACGACCTGGCCAGCGGCATGACGATCGACGGGCAGGGGTATCTGTATGTCACCGGAACCACCACCTCGACGATGCCGCAAGACTATGTGACCGGCGTGGAATGGCCGGTGGTGTCGTTGCCGTACGGGCAGCCTTTTCAGAACACTCCGAAAGCGGCTCCGGGAGTGGCTCAGTTCTTCGTGAGCAAGATCAACACGGCGGCGGGCGGCAGCAGCAGCATTGCCTATTCCACATACTTCGGCGGCGGCACGTACAACACAACCAGCCCGGTCGCGATCGGCGGCGGCATTACGGTGGACAGCAACAGCAATATTTATTTCACCGGAACCACAAACTTCCTTTTCCTTGGACAGAACGGCACGAATCTGTCGGACTTCCCGATCTTGAATCCCTATCAGCCCTGTCTGGATACGGCGCCGCCAACGGTGATCATCAATCCGCCGAGCTGTTCGAATACTACGAACACCCTCAATCCCGATGCCTTCGTGGCCAAGCTGAATCCGGCCGCGTCGGGGGGAACGTCGCAGCTGGTGTGGTCAACGTATTTGGGCGGAGCCAATAACGACTCAGGCACCGGAATCGCTCTGGACATGGGCGCGGCCTCGGTATTTGTGACCGGAACGACGAATTCATCCGACATCGCGTCCAGCATTTTGACGTCGACGACCTCGACCGCGTACCAGCGCTGCCTGAATACTCCAATGAATCCGGCGGTGGGCACCCTTTGCTCAGGCTCCACTGCGTTCACCGACGCCTACGTCGCAAAATTCACCAACCTCGGTGCGGTTACCAATACGACCTCGAACCTGCAGTTGACCTATTTCTCGTTCCTCGGCGGAACGAACAACGAGTCGGGGCTGGCGATGACTGTCGATCAGAGCGAGGGAGCAATCTTGACCGGTTCGACCTTGTCGCCGGACTTCCCGCAGCTGAACACACAGGACATTCAAGGCGGCTCCGGCGGCGGACAGGATGCCTTCATTGCGCGCATCAATACCACCGCAACCACGCAGAACCTCACGGGCTCCTGGAGCGGATACTTCGGCGGCAGCGGGTCGGATGAGGGCACCGGTGTCGCGCTCGATCCGAGTCAGAACATTTACTTCGCCGGGGACACGAACTCACCCAATCTGCAGGTGAAATTACCGGTAACCGGGCACGGGACCATCAGCGGCGGCTATGACGCGTTTGTGGCCGAGGTAGGAACTGCCTCCAGCCTGAGCATCAGCGGCCAGCTCACGCTAGGGACCAACCAGACCTACATCAGTGCCGGCAACCAGGCGAGCTTTACCTACACCATCCAAAATACGGGGTCCGATCCCGCCTACGGCGTCACCCTCATCGACGATCTGAGCACGACCGGCCTGCCGGTTACTTTCAATTCTGCGACCGCCAGTTCGGGAACCTGCAGCCAAGGATCGACCTCGACCATCATCAGCTGCGTGATTCAATCGCTGGCATCGGCGGCGACGGCAACGGTGACGATCGTGATCACGCCGGCGGCGACCAACTCAGGAAACTCGCAATCGTTCACTGGCGGCACGGTGTCGGTGACCAGTTCGAACAACATCACCCCTGTGCAGACCAGCGTGCCCGCGCAGATGTCAGACTTCTCGGTCGGGGTTACACCCAGCAGCGCGAGCGTGGCGGCTGCCGGAGACTCGGCGATCTATCAGGTGCAGTTCACACCGCATCCGGTTTACACCACCAGCATCGCGCTCTCCTGCACGAATGTGCCTCCGGGAGCGACATGCGGATTCAGTCCGGCCTCGATCACACTGAACGGCCCGGGGACGGCTGCCCTGGTGATCAGCACCACCGCGCGGCCGATTGTGACGCCGGCATCGTTTCTGCTGACGCACAATTTTTATGCCATGCTGGTGATCGTTCCGATCCTGGGATGGCTGGCGGTGGGGAGACGGCGGCGAATGGCAGGAACGATCCTGATGTCAGCGATGTTCCTGTCGTTACTGCTGCTGCCTGCGTGCAGTAAGACCAGCACCCAGCCCCCAGTGAGCGGAACGCCGGCCGGCCAATATTCGATTACAGTTACGGCGACGGCGGGAAGCGATACGAAGAGCACGTTCGTACAGTTGAACGTTCCGTAGAACACGCTCGCGAGATGTCTGCGTTAGGCTCCCGCGGACAGCTTGTGGTGGCTGCGGGCTTCGGCGATGCCGTACTGGCGGATCTTGTAGAGCAAGGCTTTGTAGCTGATCTGAAGAATCGCGGCTGCCTGCTTGCGATTCCAGTTGGTCTGTTCGAGCGCTTGCGTGATGGCCTGCGCTTCGGCTTCGTCTTTCGCGCTGCGGGCAAGGCCCTTCAATCCCCCGGTATCGCTTTTTTGAGCTGAATCCCCACGCGCTCCTCCAGTGCTGTCATTGCGCGGCAGGAGTTCGGTCATCGCCAGTTGCTCGTCGCCGAGAATCAGATAGCGCTTAAGGAAGTTATTCAGCTCGCGCAAATTCCCCGGCCAGGAGTGGTTATTGCAAGCCTGCAGTAGCGCGGGAGAAAGCGGCAATGGCGGCCGCGCATAGCGCTCGGCCATCTGCGACATGGAATGCTTCAGCAGAATCGGAATCTCTTCTTTGCGATCGCGCAGTGGCGGCAGGTGCAACGTGAAAGCGTTCAGGCGGTAGTAAAGATCTTCGCGCAAACGCTTTGAGGCAAGCGCCTCGGGAATATTGATGTTGGTGGCCGCCAGGATGCGCACATCGACTTTGATCACCGACCGGCTGCCGAGGCGCGAGAACTGCTGGTCCTGCAAAACATGCAGGAGCTTGGCCTGCAACAGCGGCGGCATCTCGCCGATTTCGTCGAGCAGGATCGTTCCCTTGTTGCAGATCTCAAACTTGCCCGGCTTGGCGTGAGTGGCTCCGGTAAAAGCGCCGGGCTCGTAACCGAAGAGTTCGCTTTCGAGAAGGTCCGCGGGCACGGCCGCGCAATTGACCTTCAGAAAAGTTCGATGAGCACGCGGGGAAAGTTTGTGAATCAGGCGCCCGAGAACTTCCTTTCCCGTACCGCTTTCGCCGAGCAGGAGCACGGGGATATCGACATTGGCGACGAGCGCGGCCTGCGACCGAATCTTGCGCATCGCCGGGCTGGCGGCGATGAAGAACACGTCGTCGGCGAGTTCTTCCACCTCGCCGCTATAGGCTTGCTTGCCCTGGCCGAGGCATAGATCGATGACGGCGTCGAGTTCGGCTTTCTGAAACGGTTTGGTGAGATAATCCTGCGCGCCGAGCTTCATCGCCTGCACAACCTTGCGGGTGTCGCTCACGCAGGAGAGCATGACAACCTTCACTCCGGGCTGCATCTGGCGAAGGCGTTCGAGCGTCTGCAGGCCGTCGATGCCGGGCATGAGAACGTCGAGAAGTACCAACTCCGGCTTTAAACCTTTTTCGACGAGTTCGATCGCTTCTTCGCCGGTGGTCGCGGTTTCAACCTTGTAGTCGTCGACCTCGAGCAAGGTCTTGATGTAGCGCAACATGCCGGGCTCGTCGTCGACCAGAAGGATTTTCGCAGTTGTCTTCATCGGGTCTTCCCCTTGCTTGCGCCCCTGGTGGCGCTTTGGCTAGGGTCCTTGCTGGAAGCAACCGGCGGCTTGTAGGGCAGGAGGAAGGAAAACTTGCAGCCGCCTACGGGATCGCTTTCCACCCAGATCTTTCCGCCCATGCCTTGTATCAGACGCCGCGCGATAGCCAAACCCAATCCCATACCCTCCTGATTTTCGGTGCCGGGGAGACGAAAGAAATCGTCGAAGACTTCGAGATGAAATTCCGGGGGAATTCCCGGACCGGTGTCGGACACGCTGACCTTCACGGAATTCGGATGACTGAGGTTTTGCCGGCGGCGTTCCGCAGTTGAAGGCTGAGCGGTGGTACGGCGCTCCCACATATAGGGCTCGGCATGGAGCCAAACGGTTCCGCCCTGCGGGGTGAACTTGAAAGAGTTCTCCAGCAGGTTGGAGATGACGCGCTCCAGTTTGGGAAGGTCGAAGGGAAACTCCGGCAGCTTGTCATTCGCCAGAAAATAAAGCGCCAGCGCCTTCTCCTGGAAACGATTCGACCACAAGCGACAAACTTCGGAGAGGCAGTCGTTGATATTGCCGGACGCGTAGTGCATGCGCAGTCCGCCAGTTTCCAGCACGCTGTAGGTGAGGAAGTCCTGGATGAAATCCTGCAGGCGCTTGCCGCTGCTCTGCATGTCGCGCAAGACTTCGCGCTGCCGATCGCTGATGGGCCCGAGTTTCTCGCTCTGCAGCAGCTCGACGTAACCATTCAAAATGGACAGCGGAGTTTTCAGGTCATGAGCCGCAGAGGCGAGCGCGTTGGTGGTGCGCTGGAACCGGTCGCGGAGAGCGGTGTACTCCTGCAACAGATTCTCAGGAGCAGGGACGTCCGCCGCGGAGCTGGCCGTTTCCGGGGCAGAGGCTGTCGCCGGAGCGTCGGGCGCACACGTATTCTTGTGGGCAGTTGCCATGGTTGAAAAGACCACAGATTTTTGCGGGGAGGGAGCTACGCTCTACCGCTTCGGGAGAGGAGCAATGGCCAAATCGTAGTGCGCGGGATGGAGCTTGTCAACGAAAATTGACAACGGAATTACCCAAGTGTAGCAAAACCTTTCACTTTTGGCAGACCCGGTTTTGCAATGGTGAGCTCGACTTCCCCCGATGTACTGCCTATTCCAGTAGGGGAAACTTGCGGTGCTGTGCGGGTTTTGGGGTCTGCGCTGCCGCTTGATTCCGGTTCTTGTCGAGTTTTACCCGATCTTTCCCGACATTGTGGCCCATGAGGTGCTTTGAAAACCGGTTAGCAAATACCGGAGAGGCCTGCAAACGTGGCAAAAATCGAGACCGAGCGGCGAAAATGGGCACGGCTGCCGCTGGCCATTCCGGTGTTTGTGCGCAGCCGCGATGACAAAGGCAAGGAATTCCTGGAATTCGCCACCGCCTTGAACGTGAGCGCCGGCGGAATGCTGGTGGCGGTGCGTAAGACTGTCCCTTTGATTGGTCAGATCGAACTTGAAATTCCCAGCGCCCCAGTGGCCGCTTTAGCGCTGCTTCCCAGAGTTTCGCGCAACCTGCGCGCCAAGGCTCTTCGCACCACCCCGGCAGACGGCTTCTATCTGCTGGGATTGAAGTTCTCTCGCCCCTTGCTGCGTTCCGCCGATTCTGACGGCGCCCGCCGGCGGAAGATGGTTACCGCGTAACCGTCACTCCCACAGTTCCCAGAGCAAGTTACTTTTGAGCGGAAATGCAGGTGACTGTCGTGTGTGCACTTGCGCTCTCTGGTAAGTTGATCGTGCACAGCAACATCGGTTAAAGTGTGGAGAATGCCGGTGGGTCGCCGAGTTTGGCTCTCCGGATGCAGTGTAGCGAGCGTCTCCCCCCAAAAAGTAGAACCTCCGAAAATGACAACTAGTGGTGTGAACACGCTGGTCCAGCCTCTGGGGGACATGCCTCCGGATGCGATCGTCTTTGGGCGGACCGAGGGAATGCAGTCGCTGCGGGAGCGGCTGGTCAAGCTGGCTGGCGCGAACGTGCCGGTGCTGATTCAAGGGGAAAGCGGAACCGGCAAGGACATTGTGGCGCGCATGATTCATGCCTTGTCGCCGTGGCGGAGTGGCCCGTGGGTGAAAGTAAATTGTCCCGCGATTCCGGGCACGCTGCTGGAGAGTGAATTATTTGGTTACGAAAAGGGCGCATTCACCGGGGCTTACGGCATGAAGCCGGGCCGGGTGGAGATGGCGCACCGCGGAACTTTGTTTCTGGACGAGATTTCCGAGCTGGACATGTCGCTGCAGTCCAAGCTGCTGCAACTCCTGCAGGACGGCCAGTTCTGCCGCATCGGCGCCCAGGAAGACAAGAAAGTCGAAGTGCGGGTGGTCTGTGCCACGAACCGTAAACTTGAGCAGGAGATTGAAAACGGAACCTTCCGTTCCGACTTGTTCTACCGCATCAACGTGGTGAATCTGCATCTGCCGGCGCTGCGCGAACGCGCCAGCGACATTCCGGATCTGGTGGCGTACTTTCTCGAATTTCACAATAAGAAATACAACTGCCGAGCCAAGCCGCTCTCCAACGAGATGATGGCGGTGCTAAAGAAGTATCACTGGCCGGGAAACATTCGCGAACTCGAGAACCTGGTCAAGCGCTACGTGATTCTGGGCAATGAAGAAGTGATTTCGGCGGACCTGTCGCCGCGTGAACCGGACTACTTCAACGCCGAGATCCCGCTCGATGGACAAATCTCGTTGAAGAAGATGACTCGCCAGTGCGTGCGGGAGCTGGAGCGGAAAGTGATTTTGAAAGTTCTGCAGAACCACCATTGGAACCGCAAGCAGGCGGCGCGCACCCTGGGCATCAGCTACCGCGCTCTGCTCTACAAGATTCGCGACGCGGGCCTGCCGTCAAACCGCGCGGCCCGGGCCCAGAACCCGGACAAACCACACAACGAAATCGCCGCCGACTAAGTTCCCTTCCTAACTAATCATCCGCGCTGACGGCGGCCTGCGGCGCCTGCTGGCTGCCGAGCGGAATTTCCTGGTCCTTGTATTGCAGCTGGTAAAGCTTGTAGTAGATGCCGCGATGCGCCAGCAGTTCCTGATGCGTTCCCATTTCGCGAACTTGCCCCTTGTGCATGACGATAATTTTGTCGGCGCGCTGCACCGTCGATAGGCGATGCGCGATGATCAGCGAAGTACGGCCTTCGACCATGCGGGTGAGGGCGTCGCGCACTTTGAATTCAGTTTCCGTATCGACGCTGGAGGTCGCCTCGTCGAGAATCAGGATTTTCGGCTCGTGCGCGAGAGCCCGGGCAAATGATATGAGCTGCTTTTGCCCCGTCGAGAGCGTCGATCCGCGCTCACGAACTTCCTCGTCGAATCCCTTGGGCAGAGCGCGAACGAAGTCGCCCAGATTCACATCTTCCGCGGCGCGCTCGACGTGCTCGTGGCGAATGCGGTCCGTGCCCAGGCGGATATTTCCGCCAATCGTTCCCGTGAACAAAAACGGGTCCTGCAGAACGACGCCGAAGCGGCCGCGTAAGTCGGAGAGGTCCATCTCTTTCACATCGACACCGTCGATACGGATGGCGCCTTTCTGCACGTCGTAGAAGCGCAGCAGCAGAGAGATGATCGTGGTCTTTCCGGCGCCGGTGTGGCCGACTACGGCTACGGTTTCTCCGGGCTCGATGGCGAAGCTTACGTCGCGGAGAACCCAGTCGGGCGTTGCGCCTGAGCCATTGCCGTCCACGGAGCCCGCCGAGCTTTGCTCGGCCGGACGGCCGGGGGCGGCCGTCCCTACATGTTTCTTGCCCGGTTCCGGCCCTTCCGGCACATCTCTATACGCGAACCATACGTGGTCGAATTCGATGCGGCCGGGGCCATTCGGAGTTTTCGTCACCGCGGGCGAGACTATGTCCACCGGAGTGTCGAGCAGCTTGAAGATACGTTCGCTGGCCGCCATGGCGGACTGGAGAATGTTGTACTTCTCGCTGAAGTCCATGATGGGGCGGAAGAAGCGCATGGCGTATTGCGTGAACGCAATGAGCACACCGAGCGAGGCTGCGGTCGCGACCAGATGAAAGCTCACCAGCGAGTGGCGGTTAAACTCCACGCTAACACTGCTCGCGACGATGCCGCGCATGATGTCGCGGCCGCCGAACCAGATGACGCACGAAATCGCAATCGCCGAGAAGAAATCGACCACGGGGTAGTAAACGGCATAGGCAAGGATTGCGTCTTTGAACGCGTCCATGTGGCTGCGGTTGATCTCGGAGAAGCGCTGGTACGCGCGCCGCTCGCGGTTGAACAACTGCAGCACGACCATGCCGCTGACGTGCTCCTGCAAATAAGAATTGATGCGGGCGATGGCCACGCGAATGCGGCGGTAGGAGTCGCGCACCTGGTCACGAAAAAGCTTGGTGGCGAAGATGATGAACGGCATGGTGGCGAAGGTGATCAGCGCCAGCTTCCAGTTCATGCACAACATGATGCCGAAAATGCAAGCGATCACGAACAAGTCTCCAAACATCGCATCGGCGCCGGAGGTAAACATCTCGTTCAGGGCGTCGACGTCGGTGGTCACGCGGGTGACAAGACGGCCAACCGGATTCTTGTCGTAGAAACCGATGTGCATGCGCTGCAGGTGGCGAAAAATCTCACTGCGCAGGTCAAACGTGACTTTCTGGCCGATCCACTGGACGTAATACGTCTTCAGAAATTCGAGCACGAAAGTTAATCCCAGCAGGCCGAAATAGATCGATGAAAGCTGGCCGATCCCAGTGATGGGGCGCGGGCTGAGCCAGTTCCACATGCCTGCTTTCGAACCGGAAACCGGCGCCAGATAGCGGTCGATTGCGACTTTGACCAGGTATGGCCCAAGCACGTCGGCGAACGACGTTAGCATGACGGGTATGATGACAACCAGAGCTTGCCAACGGTAGGGGCGCAGGTAGGTGAGCAGCCGCCGCATCAGGCGGCTGTCGTAGGCTTTCCCTAATACTTCTTCTTCCTGGGCCATCGATTTTAGACTAACTCAAATAGATGGCCAGTGAAGCCACTAGGATGAAAACTTTGCGGAAGCTCGGTGCTAGCCGCTAATTAGGATTCGGCATCGAACCGGGCGCTCCGACCGAGCGATACATAACCCGCGGAGCCTCACAGTTATTGGAGGGCTCGCTCTTGGCCTGAGGGACCTTGCGCTTTTCCACATTCTTCAGCGAGTTCAAGAAGGGCTTCAGCGGCTTGTCGAAAGGCTTGCGCTCAGCGGCATTGGCGAACGACATATTCTGCACCGCATGTTCGCGTGGAATGCTCACGTAAAGCGTGTCCATGTCCTGGATGATGCCTCCGTGCGGCGGCGGAGTGGTGACGGCCTGGAAACTGCCATCGTCCAG
>Ga0075029_100000750_pt1 | contig 18657 bp, 15 predicted proteins | sample LitLauG_LLR_2013_FD_71391 | JGI IMG/M metagenome (GOLD analysis project Ga0075029, IMG submission 71391) | Freshwater sediment microbial communities from North America - Little Laurel Run_MetaG_LLR_2013 | ecosystem: Environmental > Aquatic > Freshwater > Creek > Sediment | place: USA...
GCACGAAATCGCAATCGCCGAGAAGAAATCGACCACGGGGTAGTAAACGGCATAGGCAAGGATTGCGTCTTTGAACGCGTCCATGTGGCTGCGGTTGATCTCGGAGAAGCGCTGGTGGGCGCGGCGCTCGCGGTTGAACAACTGCAGTACCACCATGCCGCTGACGTGCTCCTGCAAATAAGAATTGATGCGGGCGATGGCGATGCGAATTCGCCGGTAGGAGTCGCGCACCTTGTCGCGAAAAATCTTCGTAGCGAAGATGATGAACGGCATCGTCGCGAAGGTGATCAGCGCCAGCTTCCAGTTCATGCACAGCATGATGCCGAGGATGCCGGCGAGCACGAAGAGATCCTCGAAGATCGACACGACACCCGAGGTGAACATTTCGTTCAAGGCGTCGACGTCGGTGGTGACGCGGGTGACGAGGCGGCCGACTGGATTCTTGTCGTAGAACCCGACATGCATGCGCTGCAGATGGCGGAAAATCTGGCTGCGCAGATCGAACATCACTTTCTGTCCAGTCCACTGCATGTAGTAGGTCTGCAGAAACTCGAACAGAAACGTGATCAGGAGCAAACCGAAGTAAATCGTCGAAATTTGCGCGATGCCGGTGACGAGGCGGGGGCTGAGCCAGTTCCACATGCCTGCTTTCGAACCGGAAACTGGCGCCAGATAGCGATCGACAGCGACCTTGACAAGGTACGGCCCGAGCACGTCAGCAAACGACTTCAGAATGATCGCCGTGATCGCGACCGTCACTTCAACGCGGTAAGGGCGCAGGTAGGTGAGCAGCCGCCGCATCAGGCGGCTGTCGTAGGCTTTCCCTAATACTTCTTCTTCCTGGGCCATCGGTATCCGAGCAGAACCAGCAAAGTCCGGGCGCTCTTCACAGGTTAACTCAAATAGATGGCCGAGACAGGTTGCGGGATTGGAAATGTTTAGCGCGTGAAATAATGACTGCGTGGGATTGGGAATCTACATCTCGGTACCGTTCTGCAAGACCAAATGCAGCTACTGCAACTTCGCCTCGGATGTCTTCTCTCGGGCGGCCTTTGAGCGTTATGTAAGCCGCGTGTGCGGGGATATTGAGCAGGCGCCGCAGATTGCCAGCGAGATGGGCGGACGGATCGAGCGCGAGGTGGATTCGATTTACCTCGGCGGCGGCACTCCTACCACGCTGCATCCGGAGCAACTGCAGCGAATATTTGACGCGGTAAGAAGGCAGTTCACGGTGCTGCCGGACGCGGAGGTCACGGTGGAGTGCGCGCCGGGAACGCTTACGCCGGAGGTGCTCGAGACTCTGCTGCGATGCGGCGTGAACCGCGTCAGCCTGGGAGTTCAGTCGTTCGTGGACGCCGAGGCCGCAGCCGTCGGACGTTTGCACAAGCGCGCCACTGTGGTTGACGACATTTCCCGCCTGCGTGCGGCGGGCATTACTAATATCAACGTCGATCTGATTGCGGGTCTACCGCACCAAACGTTGCAGAGCTGGCATACGTCTCTCGACGAAACTGTTGCGACGGGCGCGCCGCATGTGAGCGTGTACATGCTCGAAGTTGATGAAGATTCGCGGCTGGGGCGCGAATTGATCGCGGGCGGCACACGCTATCACGCGCACTTTGTGCCCGACGAGGAAGCGATCGCGGATTTCTACTTGGCGGCCTGCGAAGCGCTGGAGGCAGCGGGAATTCCGCAATATGAGATTTCAAACTTCGCGCGGGTGGGATTTGAATCGCGTCACAATCTGAAATATTGGACGCGCCAGCCGTATCTCGGGTTCGGCGTGGACGCGCACTCGATGCTGGTTTCATGCGAGCCCGCCGTGGAGGCAGTGCGCTTCGCGACCGCCGACTCGCTGGATAAGTATGTCGAGGGTGCGTCCCTGCAGCCGACGTTTGTTTCCCGCGAAAGCGCCGCGGAAGAATATTTCTTCCTCGGGCTGCGGCTGAATCGGGGCATCGACCTGCGAGAGTTCTCTCAACGCTATGGGCATGAAGCTGCCGAGCGCGCTCAATCCACAATCGAAGAATTGATCTCCAACGAACTGCTGGAGTCTCATGGCGATCGCATCCGGCTTACCTCGCGCGGCCGATTGCTTTCGAATGAAGTCTTCCAGCGATTCCTCGCGCCAGGAAACTGTTCCTCGACCGTGTGAAATGACGACGCAGGCAAACCATCCGGTCGGTTGGCGCTTCATCCGAAACAGTCGAAATCGCCTGTGATTATGCGGCTGCGCGCAAGCCTCCCCGCACCTGCCGCCAGTAACTTTTGCCCTTTCCAGCGCTATGTTCTAATCGATCCACGTAGCCCCGGACGCATTCGTCCGGGCGGTTTTAGAAGAGCAACAGCGGCGGACGAATGCGTCCGCCGCTACGTGAGCACGGATTGCGCCGGAGGAACCTTGGATTTCCAACTGAACGAAGAGCAGTTGCAACTGAAGAAGAGCGTGCGCGAGTTTGCCGAACGCGAGATCAAGCCGCACGTGATGGAGTGGGACGAGCCCGGCGAATTTCCCCTCGCCACCGTCAAAGAACTGGGCAAGCTCGGATTGCTGGGAATCATTTTCCCTCAAGAATACGGCGGCGCGGGTATGGGCTACGTCGAGTACGTCACGGCGATTGAAGAACTCTCGCGCGTAGATGGCTCGGTTGGGATCATCGTCGCGGCGCATACGTCGCTGTGCTCGAACCACATTTTCGTCGCGGGCAATGAGGCGCAGAAGAAGAAATACGTCAGCAAGCTGGCGACCGGCGAGTTCATAGGGGCGTGGGGATTAACCGAGCCATCCTCGGGTTCGGACGCAGGCAGCGCGCGCATGACGGCGGTGCGCAAGGGCAATCAGTGGGTGCTGAACGGCACCAAGACTTTCTGCACCAACGGACATTATGCCGACGTAGTGGTGGTGCTCGCGGTCACGGATCGCACGGCGCACACGCATGGACTTTCCGCATTCGTAGTCGACAAAGATACGAAAGGGTTTCGTCCCGGCAAGAAAGAAAACAAGCTGGGGCTGCGGGCCAGCGACACAGCAGAGCTCATCTTTGAAGACTGCGTCGTTCCCGCCGAGAACCTGCTGGGCGGCGAAGGGCAAGGCTTTCCCGATGCGATGCGCGTGCTGGACGGTGGCCGCATTTCGATTGCGGCACTGTCGCTGGGCATGGCAGAAGGGGCCTACGAGTCGGCGCTGAAATATTCCAAGCAGCGCAAGCAGTTTGGAAAAGCGATCAGCGATTTTCAGGCGATCCAGTGGAAGCTGGCCGACATGGCTACGGAGATTGATGCGGCCATGCTGCTCACCATGCGGGCGGCGTCGATGAAAGATGCGGGCATGAAGACCACGCAAGAGTCATCGATGGCGAAGCTCTACGCCAGCGAGGTTGCCGTACGGTGCGCGAATGAGGGCGTGCAGATTCATGGCGGATATGGGTTCATTAAAGATTACCCAGCCGAGAAGTTTTATCGGGATGTGAAGCTCTGCACCATCGGCGAAGGGACCAGCGAGATCCAGCGCCTAGTCATTGCGCGGCAGCTTTTGAGGGATTAACGGTTTCTATATTTCAGACAATTCTTTACTCGATTGCTACGCTCTTTGACACGATTGAGGCGTATCGTTTTAGCGTAAGTCCGATGATGGAGGTGCTTTATGCGGCGCTCCAGCATTTGTCTGGTAGTCCTGTTGTTGTCTTCCTTCGCAATTGCACAACACCATGAGGCGGGCAGCGCGCCTGCTCCGTCTCCTACGCCAAGCCCGGCGCCAGCGGCCTCGCCGTCGCCGAGCCCGGTGCCCGCGCCATCAGCCTCATCCTCTTCCGCGAGTGCGTCGAGTGCGAGCGCGGTTCACAGCAGCCCGCCCACTCCGTCGTTTACGGAAAGCCACCCGGCGCCCAGCGTATCCAGCACGACGCACCAGAACTCAACACCTCCCGCGGCGAGTTCGGACCGGGTCTCCGCCAACGCGCGCGTAGCAGACGCCGAACACGTTTCTTCGACCCCGAAAGTTTCGGGCGAGGAGAAAATCTCAGGCGCTGCGCGGATCGGAGAGCATCCGCCGGACAAAGATCACATAGAAAAGCCAGCCGAGCCCGACCTGCGGCACAGAGTGTGCGAAGGCTGCAAGGACATTCCAAAAAAGATTGAGCCGGTGGAATCCGATCTGCGGCAGCGTGTGTGTCCCAATGGCCCGTGCGTCTGCCCTACTGGGCAGACTGCGTCTAAGGGAGGATGCGTTGCCAGCCCGGAGGCCTCCAACCAGTGCTCGCCCGGCCAGGCTTGGAATGGCGCGAACTGCGTGGTCTCGACTCAGTGTCCTGGAGGAGAAATCTGGAATGGCTCATCCTGCCAGGCGAATTGCGCCTCGGTCAGCGGACTCAGCGCCAACCTGATCATCCAACTGCGTAGCGCGCACCGGGAAAGGGATGAGGCCTGCCGGCAGGACCCATCCAGCACGGCGTGCCAGCAAACCGACGGGCGTTACCACAGCACACTCGGCGAGTATGAAAATATCTGGGCTGGAGCGCCTTCCAGTTGCCGCGTGCTGCTACCCGTCCCCGAGACGATTTAAGAACCGCCGCCCTGCACCCTGCTGCTGGCGGTGGTTCTCTTGTGCATTCCCTTCCCCGCGGCATTAGAATGAAGCGGGAATCTCGCTGGGCCGAGTCTGGCCCGGCGCACAGCATTCCGAAGGAGAGTCATGGCTACGATCACTGCAATACCTAAGACTCGCATCACCGGCGGCAGTTTCCTGCTGGAGTCTCGCACGCCGGAAGAGGTGTTTACGCCTGAGGATTTCTCCGAGCAGCACCACTTAATCGGTCAGACTACGGAGGAGTTCGCGGTTAACGAAATCATTCCTAATATCGAGAAGATTGAGCACAAGGATTTTTCCGTTTCTCGCGATCTGCTGAAGAAAGCGGGCGAACTCGGGTTGAGCGCGGTTGAAATCCCAGAAGCTTACGGCGGGCTCGAAATGGACAAGGTTACCGCCGCCGTCATCGCGGACCACATCGCCAAGTACGCAGGCTTCGGCACAACCTGGGGAGCGCACAGCGGCATCGGTATGCTGCCGATCGTGTACTTCGGCACGGAAGAGCAGAAGAAAAAATATCTCCCCCGGCTGGCCGCGGGCGAGATCGTCGGCGCATATGCGTTGTCGGAATCGACGTCTGGTTCCGATGCGATGAACTGCCGCGCCCGGGCCGAACTTTCACCGGACGGCAAGCACTACATCCTGAATGGCGAGAAGATGTGGATTACCAACGCTGGATTCGCCGACCTGTTTACCGTGTTCGCGAAAATCGGCGGCGAGAAGTTTTCCGCATTTCTTGTCGAGAGAGACTTCCCCGGATTTTCTGTCGGCGCCGAAGAGCACAAGATGGGTATTCGCGGATCATCGACCTGCCCCATCATTCTGAATGACTGCAAGGTCCCGGTGGAGAACTTGCTGGGTGATATCGGCAAAGGTCACCTGATCGCATTCAACATTCTCAACGTGGGCCGCTTCAAGCTGGGCGCGATGTGCGTGGGCGGCGGGCGCGTGTCGATGGAAAATGCGATCTCGTACGCCAAGCAGCGCAAGGCGTTCAACAAGGTCATCGCGGACTTCGGCCTGGTGCGGGAGAAGATCGCGAACATGGCCACGCTTCTTTATGTGGGCGAATCACTGGTCTACCGCACGGTGGGAATGATGGACGCTGCTCTGAGCGAGGTCGACAAAGCCGCGGCCGATGCTGCCAAACAGACGCTGAAGGCGATTGAGGAATACGCGGTCGAATGCTCGATTATCAAAGTGTGGGGCTCGGAGATGATTGATTACATCGTCGATGAGACCTTACAGATTTACGCGGGCTACGGCTTCGTCGAAGAGTATCCGGCGGAGCGGGCTTATCGCGACGCGCGCATCAACCGCATCTTCGAGGGCACGAACGAAATCAACCGGCTCATCATCACGGGATTCCTGCTGAAGCGCGCGATGACCGGCCAGTTGCCGCTGATGCCGGCGATCAAGAAGCTGATGGATGAAGTGTTATCGGGTCCATCGGCGGGCGAAGAACTCGAGGGGGCGCTGGCCGACGAACGGAAACTCGTAGGACAGGCCAAGAAACTCGGCCTGTTCGCCTCGGGCGCGGCCACGCAGAAATACATGCAGGCGATCCAGGATCAGCAGGAGATCATGGGAGCCATCGCCGACATGACCATTGAAACGTACGCGATGGAATCGGCGGTGCTGCGCACACAGAAAATCGTGGAAGCCAAGGGCGAAGCAGCGGCCGCTTTGCCCATCGCGATGACCCGCGTGTATCTGTCGCAGGCAATGGAGAAAGTCGAGTCGGCGGCGCGGAAGGTAATCGCCGCGGTTGCCGATGGCGACATGCTGCGCACGCAACTCGCGATTCTCCGGCGGCTGGCGAAGTACGAGCCATTCAACACCATCGAACTGCGCCAGCTAATCGCGCAGAGAATGATCGAACGGGGCAAGTACACGCTGGCGTAGAAGCAAGACCTTAACCACAGAGGACACAGAGGAACACCCGACCGGCCTTCGGGTTCCTCCATTGTTCTCTGTGGTTCACTTCTTTGGCCTCTCTGATACAAATGTCCCATGAAAACCAAAGTGATTCGGGCAATGGCGGTTGCCGCTACTCTCGGCGCAGTGTGTTTGGCGCAATCGAATTCTTCATTACAAAACGACTCGGCCACCTTCAATGCGGACCAGACGGCGTACATCACGCGGGTCGTACCTATGCCGTCTACGATCAGCCCCCAGGCGCAACACTGGCTGGCTTCGCTGACACAGGAAAAGTCGGGGCCGGAGTCGCTCGCGGAACGGCGGGCACATACTGACGCCTGGCGCACGCGGGATTCGGCCGAGGCGCGCAAGCTTTATCCGGTGAAGATTGAAGAAACCACGACTGCGGGCGTGCGCACAGACATCATCACGCCGCTCGAGACGCCAGAGGCGAATCGCACCCGCGTGCTGATCAACCTGCATGGGGGCGGATTTAATTCCGACTCGGGCTCGCTGATTGAAGGGATTCCGATCGCGAACCTGGCGAAGACGAAAGTCGTATCAGTGTATTACCGGCTGGCGCCAGAGAATCCGTTCCCCGCGGCGGTGGATGACGTCGTCGCGGTGTACAAGGAGCTTCTCAAAACGTACAAGCCGCATAGCATCGGGATCTTCGGCACGTCGGCGGGAGCGATTCTGACCGCCGAAGTCTCGGTGCGGCTGAAGCAGTTGGGACTGCCGCTTCCGGCGGCGCTCGGCATCTTTTCCGGGCTCGGGGACTTTAGCCGCCCCGGCGATTCATGGCAACTGTTCACGCTCAACGGCCTGCCCGGCGAGTTGCAGCCCACGGATGCGAATCATCCGCACGACGATCAGTATGTCGGGAAATCGGATCGGCGAGATCCCGTGCTGTCTCCGCTGTTTGCCGACCTGCACGGGATGCCTCCGAGCCTGCTGGTGACCAGCACACGCGACATCCTGCTGAGCAGCACGACAATTTTTCACCGTGCGCTGCTGCATGCGGGGAACGATGCGCAGTTGGTTGTATTCGAGGCGCTTCCCCACGCCTTCTGGTATCACTTTCAGCTGCCGGAAACCACGGAGGCGCTGGAATTGATGGCGAAGTTCTTCGATGAGAGGGTCGGACGGTAGCTGCGGCACTATTTGCCACTCCCCTCCCTCTCCGGCGGAATCAGTAAGTAGCTGACGAACGCCAGACGCTTGCTATCCGGCGACCACGAGGGGACGTTGATGGTTCCCTGCCCGCCAAACAATTTCGCCAGGACTGTGACCTTTTTTTCGCTGAGCGACATCAGGCGCAGCATCACATCTTTATTCTCAGGATGCCCTGTTACATCGGCTCCGTAGGTGAGGAAAACCATCCATTGGCCGTCGGGTGAAATGTGCGGGAACCAGTTGTTGAGATCGTCGGAGAAGACTTGCTCCTGCTCGCTGCCGTCGGGCTTCATGCGCCAGATCTGCATGTGACCGGTGCGCTCGGAGTTGAAGTAGACATATTTGCCGTCGGGTGAGTATTCGGGGCCGTCGTCGAGTCCCTTGGCAGTTGTGAGCCTGGTCTCTTCTCCGCCGGCAACGGAGATCGTATAAATATCGAACTCGCCGTCACGCTGGCCGACGACTGCCAGCGTTTTCCCGTCGGGGGACCAGCCATGCCAGTACGAAGGAGATTTCTGCGTGATGCGGCGCGGTGTCCCGCCTGCGATCGGCACCAGATACACAAGCGAATTGTGATCGCCCTGCGAATTATCGCTGATGGCAAGCTGCGTGAAATCGGGCGAAATGCCGTGATCGTTGTTGCAGCGCGTGGCGAAGCCGGTGTCGATTACGGTGGGCGTACCTCCGTCTACGGGCAGGCGCTCGATGTGGCCGTTGCGGTTGAATAAAAATGCGGTACCGTCGCGCGTCCAGTTCGGCGCTTCGAAGCGTCCTTGCGCGAGATAGGCGACGCGACGGTCGGCGGAATCGATCGCGATGGTTTCGAGGGTGCTGTAGAGAACAGGATCGCCGGCCGCAGCCGGAGCGGGTTGGGTCAGTTCAACGTCCGAGAAGACGGCCTTCTCGACGACATCTTTGTCGTGCGAGCACACGCCGAGCCCAACGTAGAATGGCCCCTTCAACGGAATGCGCAGCCATCCGCCAGCTACGTCCATGTTAGGCGCTTGATCGAGTCCCAGCGACATGTAGACGTAATCGCCGCGCTTGGCGATGCGCAGACGATGAGGGGCGGAGGTGTGCGACTGAATCTCGCGCGTGACTGCGCCCTTTTCGTCACGGAATTGCAGCGACGTCAAGCCGCTGGCGTGCAGCGCCACGTCGGCATAAACGGAATCGGCATCAAGGCTCTGGCGTAGCATCAGCACGGCCTTCTTGTGCTCGTTGCCACCTTTGCTGAGGAATCCGATATCGGCGGTCAGGGTCACATCTCCCGAAACTTTCTTCCAGACAAACTGAAAGGCATCCGCCACGGACCACATGTTTTCGCCGCTGCCGGTGATGATGTAAGTGCGTCGCTGTGGATCGTAGTTGACAGAGCCGGCGTGCAGCACCTTGCCCACATCGCTATGCCCGTCGAAGATGCCGGCGGGCGCATCAACGTTCTGAGCCTGCGCGGAGCGGGCGTTGACCGAGAGAGCGCAAGCCATGAGTACCGTCACTGACAGGGCGTGAAACGCGCGCATGCAGAGTTCTCCATTGATGACTGAAAGGACTTAACCCCGGCATTGTAGATCGCATGACCGTTTGGTGCACCGTGATCGCCTCCGCTTCTACCAATTGGAGGGCAGTTCTGGTAAAACGTGTCCATGAAATCGCGACATGTTCTGCTGGTTGCCTGTTTCTGCATCTTCTGCATTTCGCTGCTGAGCCCGAGTGCCTTCGCGCAAGTTGGCAGTTCGCCTTCGGCGAATCTTGCTCTCACTCCACCCATGGGCTGGAACTCGTGGAACAAGTTCGCCTGCAACGTCAGCGACGAGTTGATTCGCGGCATGGCCGATGCGGTGGTCAAGAGCGGGATGAAGGACGCCGGATACGTCTACGTCAACATTGACGACTGCTGGCAGGTGAGCCGCGACGCGAACGGCAACATCGTTTCCGACCCTGTGCACTTCCCGCATGGCATGAAGGCCGTCGGCGATTACATTCACTCGCTGGGGCTGAAGTTTGGCGTCTATTCCGATGCCGGGTCGAAGACTTGCGCTGGCCGTCCCGGCGGCCTCGGCCACGAATATCAAGACGCGCTGCAGTACGCGGCCTGGGGCGTGGATTACCTGAAATACGACTGGTGCAACGCCACCACGCAGGATGCCAAGGCCTCGTACGCCAACATGCGAGCCGCTCTCGATGCGGCGGGGCGTCCGATTGTCCTCAGCATTTGCGAGTGGGGCACGGCCAAGCCCTGGCTGTGGGGAAAAGAAGTCGGCGGAAATCTGTGGCGATCGACGGGAGACATTCAAGACCGCTGGGCCGGGAGAAAAGAGTGGAAGCCGGGCGACTGCTGCAGCAATGGCATGCTTGACATTGTCGATCAGGAAGCCGACCTCTACTCGTACGCGGGCCCGGGGCATTGGAACGATCCCGACATGCTCGAAGTGGGCAACGGCGGGATGACCGACACCGAGTACCGCTCGCACTTCAGCCTGTGGGCCATTCTCACCGCGCCGCTGATTGCGGGTAACGATTTACGCGACATGCGGCCGGAGATTCACGACATTCTCACAAATAAAGAAGTGATCGCGGTGGATCAGGATGGGCTGGGCCGGCAGGGCGAGCGCGTGGCGAAGCATGGCGACCTGGAAGTCTGGGCGAAGCAGTTGAAAGACGGCAGCCGCGCGGTGGTGCTATTCAATCGCGGCGGCGAAGAGCAAGAGATCTCGGCGACATGGGCCGAGATCGGCTATCCCGGGAGCATTACCGCTTCGGTCCGCGACCTCTGGTCGCACAAGGATCTGGGAAAGTTTACGGGGAAATTCTCAGCGAGCGTGGCCTCACATGGCGTGGTGATGCTTACGGTCAAACCGTAAGGCGATAAACCACAAAGGATCACGAAGGCCTTCGCAAGACGATCTCCTTCGTGAACCTTCGTGTCCTTTGTGGTTATTGCCTTCTGTTCTATTCCTTCGGGAAATTCGGGTCGGCCTTTACTTCCTCGATCTGCTCGGTATGCCGCGCGCTGTGCGTTGAGATGAACAGCAGCCATTGATACGCATCCAGGGTTCCAAACACGGGATGGTCGAAGAAGTGGTCGCGCAGATCGTCATTCGTGGTTCGAATGTAATCCATATTCGATTTGCGCGCGTCTTCGAACGCCTTGGTCAATTCCGCCTGCGTAGCCCAGCGGTTCGTGGGGCGCAGGAATTCCGGCGCTTGCGCTTTGTGGCTGCGATCCAGCAGCCTGGTCAGAATGATCTGATCTTTGCCCTTCACCTGTTCGCGCTTCTCAGGCGTGGCCGGAGACTGCATGATCTTCTGCTGCAGGCCGAAGATGGTCGACTCCGCCACCGTGATGTGTTCGGCAACTTCGGCCACTGACCAGCGATCCGGCGCAGGTTTGAACGTCCACTGCTTTTGGGAGAGACCGGCAATCGACTTAAGAAAATTGTCATGCGTGGTTTGAAACTGCTGCAACGCCAAGGCCCGCTCTTCGGCGGTCATCGGAGTTGGCGCCGAGGCGGGCGCAGCCGGTGCCGGAGTTTGAGCGAACGCCGAACTCAGCGCCAGACAGAAAATCACGAGAGCCGAAAACACGGCAGTCCTTTTCACTTGCATGAACATCCTCCTGCGAAATTTTTCCCCAGATCCCCTCGGATGCACAGGATTTAGAAAGGCTTCAGCGCTTGTCCTTCGATTCTTGCAGTTCCTGCATGACGCTCTGAATCAGCTCCTTCGCGTCGGTCAGGCTTTTCATGATGATCTGAATATCCATGACCGGCTTGCCCGGCCAGCGCTGGCTCTGGCAATAAACGCCGTGCTGGCCGACCAGCGCCATGGCGTCAGTGATCATGTCCATGGTGACTGCGAGACGGCCGCGGGGCACGCCCATCATGGTTTCGTAATGCTCAAGTTCTTCCTGCTTGTCGTCGAATACTGGCATGCGTCGATTGTAACTTCCGTGGCGCGTGCGGCATAATGGCTGCACTGACGAATTCCTATCTCATGCGTCAAACCAACCTTGGCGTTTCTAGCCATGCAAAAGGAGAGATTATGCGTAAACGAGTATGTGTCGTATCGGCAGCAATTCTATTTCTGGCAACCGCGTGCTTTGCCCAGATGGGCGGGGGGAAACCCAGCCCCGCGGCGTCGGCATCCTGCGATCTAGGCGGAGGTAAAACGATCAAGACCGACTATTCCAGCCCGCGCATGAAAGGCCGCAAGATTTACGGTGGCCTGGTTCCTCACGGCGAAGTTTGGCGGACCGGAGCCAATGCGGCCACTACGTTTGTAACCAGCGCAGACGTGATGGTCGGCGGCAAAGCCGTTCCGGCCGGCAGTTACACAATTTTCACTGTGCCGACCGCGGACAAGTGGACGCTGATCATCAACAAGAAAACCGGCGAGTGGGGCATTCCATACAAGTACGAGAGCGACGAACTGGCGCGCGTGGATATGAAAGTTTCGCCGTTGTCGTCACCGATGGAGAACTTCACCATCTCGTACGAAAAAACGGGCAGCGGCTGCACGCTGAACCTGGATTGGGAAAAGACTCGCGCCTCGGTCGACATCGCGGCGAAGTAGGAATTTGTTATGCGACTCGAGAGCCGCTATGGATGCGGCTCTCGAGCCCAACTCAAATAGTCAGATCATCCATCCTCCGCGGGCGTACAATTCCTGCAAAAGCCTCACACGGGAGGTCCCCATGCCCGTTTACGATTACGTTTGCCTCGATTGTCACCAACCTTTCGAAACCGTTCTTACCCTGAACGAGCACGACAAAGAAAACCCCAAGTGCCCGCATTGCGGAAGTAAGAACGTGGAACAGGAAGCCGCTGCGTTTTTCGCAGTGACGTCACGAAAAAGCTAGAAGAGGATTGGCGGCGGGTTAGCGGTTGCGTTGCCGAAGTGCCTCGGCAGCCTGCTGCGCCTCTTTGAGATCAGGGGCAAGTTTCACCGCCTGGTCATAGGCATCGAGCGCCTCAGCAGCTCGTCCCGCCTGCTCCAGCGTGTGCCCAAGTTCGAGGTACGCCTGGGCCGTCGGCTGTAGCTGGAGCGAACGGGAGAGGTCGCGAATCGCCTCTTCAACCCGCCCTTGCTTGCGGGCCAGCAGGCCAAGGCCGAGCCATGCATTGAACTGATTCGGGTTCAGCTGCAGAGCTTGTTCAAAGCTCCGGCGTGCCTGCTCATCTTGGCCAAGTTCAAACTGCACGGCTCCCCGATTGGCGTAGTTCTGCGCGAGCAGGCCCGGATCGGAAGTTAAATGGATTGCAGCTTGATATTGCTGAATCGCCTCGGGCCCTTGCCCGTGGCTCTGGTAGTACGTTCCGAGATTGCTGCGGCTCATGGGATCGCGCGGGTTGATCCGCGCGGCAGCTTCGAAGTGCGGGCGGGCTTCCTCGTCCCGGCCTTCTAGGAGGAGAGCTCCGCCCAGATTGTCTTCCGCGATGAAGTTGTTCTGCGTCACCGCCAGTGTATGTGACCACAACTCCGGGTTGCTCTGCCAGTAGCCGATCTGGCGCTGCGTGATCATTGCCAGCAGCACGAGCAAGGCAGCGGCGGGAATGGCAGGCGACAGTGGAAGGCGTCGTGACTCCGCCCAATCGGCGACGCCGAATGCAATCATGATGAAGATGCCCACGAGCGGGATGTAGGCGTAACGGTCGGCCATGGCGGCATCTCCCACCTGCACCAGGCCGATTGCCGGGACCAGCATTCCCAGAAACCACAGCCAGCCCACCAGCAAGTAACGTCTGGTGCGGAACTTGAAGACGAGTGCGGTCACGGCGAGCAACACAACTGTGGCTGTCGTGACTTGCCACGCGGCCAGCGAGGCGCCCGGGTGCGGATATAACGGCGCGAGGTGTGCCGGCCAGACCATCTTCCACAAGTACATCGCGTAGGAGTAGATTGCGTTCGCGAGACGCACTGCAAAAGAAAATTCCTCGGTCGAGCGCACCGCACCGCCCGCTTGTTGAGCCTTTACGGTGATGAAGGCGCTGGCCGCGGAGAGCGCGAGCAAGGGCAACTTCTCAAGAACAAGCCGCGCCTGCGGAAGCCACCGCTCCTCAGGAACTCTGCGCAGCGGCCAGTAATCCAACAGCAACAGAACAAATGGAAGCGTGATCGCCATCGGCTTCGAGGCCAGCCCCGCGGCGAACAAGACGAAGACCGCGACATGCCGCTTCCAGTCTGGCTGCTTCGCATACCAAACATAGGCCCAGAGCGTCAGAAAAAAGAACATCGTGCAAAGCACGTTCTTGCGTTCTGCCACCCAGGCGACCGATTCAACGTTGATGGGATGCAAGGCAAACAGCGCCGCCACGAACAGGCTCGCCCCAGTACGTCCTGTGGCTCGACTCAAGAATAAGAACAGCAGAACCACGTTCACCGCATGCAGCAACACGCTGGTGAAATGATGTCCCGCGGGGTTCAGGCGATAGAGAGAGCAATCGAGCGCGTGCGACATCCAGGTCAGCGGGTGCCAATTGGCCTGCTCGGTCGACGTCAGCGCCCAAGTGAAAGTATCCGCAGTCAGGCCTTGGCGGATGTGCTGGTTCTCGGTGACGTAGCGGTCGTCGTCATAGTTGACGAAGGGATGCCGGTTGACCGGATTGTAGAGCGCGAGCGCAACCGCGGCCAGAACCAGGCAAAGGATGCGACTACGTTGTTCGGCAGACGCGAACAGGGCTGAGGTTTGGCTTGGCAACAGAGAGATTTAACCACAGAGGACGCGGAGGAACACAGAGGAACACCGCCAGGGAATTACGGAAGGCACGCCGGGCATGGAGCCTCATTGGGTGCCCCACGTCTCGGTGCAGTTGCGAGACGTGGGAATTCGCGGCTGCTACCTACCGGATTCGTTCCTTCGCACGGCGACTAGGCCGGCTTCCAGCGCAACACGGGCTTGCGGGCCGCGGCGGTCTCATCCAGGCGCGAGACGCGCGTAGAAACCGGGGCATCGAGCACGGTCTGCGGATTCTCCTCGACCTCTTCCGCGATCGCCTTCATGGCCTCGACGAACAGATCCATTTCCTCTTTGGATTCACTCTCGGTCGGCTCGATCATGAGCGCGCCGGGGACGATCAACGGAAACGCAGTCGTATAAGGATGAAATCCGTAGTCGATCAGGCGCTTGGCGATGTCCATGGTGCGGACGCCTTTCTTCAGCTGCAGCTTGTCGCTGAAGACGACTTCGTGCATCGTTGGCGTGGAATAAGGAAGATCGTACGTGCCTTCAAGCCCCTTGCGGATGTAGTTCGCATTGAGCACCGCGTCTTCCGTGGTCTGGCGCAAGCCGTCAGGACCGTTCGCCTGAATGTAGGCCAGGGCGCGAACGAACATTCCGAAATTTCCATAGAAAGCCCGCACGCGGCCCACGGAATGCGGGCGATCGTATTCGAAGCCGAGCGTGCCGTCGGATTTCGTGATCACAACCGGCGCAGGCAGAAATGGCTCCAAGCCCTTCTTGATCGCCACCGGACCGGAGCCCGGTCCGCCGCCGCCATGCGGCGTGGAAAAAGTTTTGTGCAGGTTCAGGTGCATCACATCGACGCCAAAATCTCCCGGTCGCGCCTTGCCGACAAGCGCGTTCATGTTGGCGCCGTCCATGTAGAGCAGGCCGCCCTTAGCGTGCAGAATTTCAGCGATCTTGTGAATGTCCTGTTCGAAGACGCCCAGCGTGTTGGGATTGGTCAACATCAGCGCAGCCACGTCTTCATTCATCTGCGCCGCCAGAGAAGCGATGTCGACCATGCCCCGCGAGTCCGATTTCAAATTCTCGACCGCATAGTTCACCATCGCCGCGGTCGCTGGATTGGTTCCGTGCGCGGAGTCGGGAATTAGAATTTTCTTGCGCGCATTGCCCTTCGACTGATGGTAGGCGCGCACCATGAGCAGCCCCGTCATTTCGCCGTGCGCGCCGGCAGCGGGCTGCAGCGTGATCGCATCCATGCCCGTGATTTCGATCAGGCACTCGCTGAGCGTCTTAATGATGCGCAGTGCCCCCTGAGAAATCTTCTCTGGCTGGTACGGATGCGCATTGGCGATGCCTTCCACGCGGGCAACAGCCTCGTTCACGCGAGGGTTGTACTTCATCGTGCAGGAACCCAGCGGATACATGCCGAGATCGATGGCATAGTTCCACGTCGAAAGCCGGGTGAAGTGGCGGATGATCTCGATCTCGCTGACTTCGGGCATCACGCCCAAATCTCTGCGCTCGTTCGAGCCGAGCAGTTCCGCAGTGTCGACTTCGGGCACGTCGAGTGGAGGCAGCTTCCATGCGGCTTTTCCCGCCGAGGACTTTTCGAAGATCAGGCCTTCGTTCTGATTAACGTGGAGTGCCGCCTTGCGAGCCGTCTTCATCGCGCCACCTCTTCCGCGTCCTCTTCCTTGGCCGACCGCTCAGAACGTTCGCTCTCGGCAATCAGCCCGACGGCAGTATCGATTGCCGACCGTGTGGTCAACTCCGTGCAGCACCACAGCGAAGCGTTGCCGAGTTCCGGATAAAACTTCTTGAGCGGCAGTCCACCGACAATTTTGTGTCCCAGCAAACGTTTGTTGATCGCGCCCGGATCCTCGCTGGTCTGCACCACAAATTCGTTAAAGCGCGGCGCAGCGAACAGCAACTTGCCGTGCTTGGCAAAATGGCTGGCCGCATAGGCAGCCTTCGCCAGATTCTGCTTCGCCAACTCTTTGAGCCCCACCTTGCCGTAGACGGTCATGAAGATGTTGACCATCAGCGCGACCAGCGCCTGATTGGTGCAGATGTTCGAGGTCGCCTTCTCACGCCGGATGTGCTGTTCGCGCGTGGCGAGGGTGAGAACAAAACCGCGCCGGCCCTGCTTGTCAGTGGTCTGGCCGACCAGCCGTCCTGGCATCTGGCGGACGAATTTCTCGCGCGTCGCGATCACGCCGCAGTAGGGGCCACCGAATCCCATTGGCACACCGAACGACTGCGCTTCCATGGCGATGATGTCCGCCTGCCGCGGCGGCTCGACAATTCCGAGCGAGACCGCCTCGGCGATCGAGACGACCAGCATCGCCCCATTGCGGTGGGCGATTTCCGCAACCGCGTCCACATCTTCAATGGTGCCGAAGAAGTTCGGTGATTGCACCAGCACACACGCTGTGTCGGCAGTAACGGATTTCTCCAGCTCCTTCAGATTCACCCGGCCAGTGTCGCTGAATCCGACCACCGACAGCGGCATGCCCTGATGCGTCGCATAAGTCGCCAGCACCTCGCGATACTCCGGATGCAGGCTGCGCGCCACGACTACCGAGCGGCGTCCAGTCAGGCGAACCGCCATCATCACGGCTTCGGCGGCGGCTGTCGAACCGTCGTACATTGACGCGTTCGCGACTTCCATGCCGGTCAGTTCGCAGATCATGGTCTGAAATTCGAAAATCGACTGCAGCGTGCCCTGCGAAATTTCGGCTTGGTATGGCGTGTAGGCGGTCAGAAATTCGCCGCGCGAAATCAGCGAATCGATGATGACCGGCCGGTAGTGGGAGTACGCGCCCGCTCCCAGAAAGCTTGTGTAGCCTTCGCCGTTTTCGCGGGAGCGCTGGCGGAAGAAGTCGACGATCTCCGACTCCGCCATCTGCCGGGGAATCTTCAGATCGCGCTTCAGCCGATACTCGGCCGGGATCGGCGCGAACAGGTCGTCAACCGTAGTTGCCCCGATCGCTTTCAGCATCGCTTCGCGGTCGGCGGGAGATTTCGGTAAATAGCGCATAGGAAGTTATATAGATGTGCGAAGCGGCGATTCGGATTGTGGCCACGGCGCCTGCGTTTGAGCGGTGGGCAAAGACGACGATGAAATTCTCCCCAATCTAGTGTCCCGCCTCTTCATTGACGAACTTCTCGTAATCCGCGGGCGAGAGCAGCCCATCGAGTTCGCCGGGATTCTTCAGCGTGAGCTTCAACATCCAGGAGCCGTGCGGGTCCTTGTTCACCTTCTCCGGCGAAATGGCCAGATCGCCGTTGACCTCGGTGACGGTGCCCGAGGCAGGCGCATATAAATCCGACACGGCCTTGACCGATTCCACCGTGCCAAAAGTCTTGCCCGCCGCCAGTTCAGCGCCGACCTTCGGAACTTCGACGAAAACGATGTCGCCCAGCGACTGCTGCGCGTAGTCGGTGATGCCGACCGTCGCCGTGGTTCCGTTTATCTGAATCCACTCGTGCTCTTTGGTGTATTTGCGATCCGTGGGGTAAGACATAAAAGCTTCTAGCTCCTAGCTTCTAGCGAATCCTTGGTGAACCTCTGTGGTTAAGTGCTCTTCTTCGGTCGCTTGTAGAACGGCGTCGGAACCACCACCGCGCCTGCGCCTTGCCCGCGAATCTCCACCTTCACCGCAGTTCCTACCGCAGCAAACTCCGGCAGTACGTACGCCAACGCGATGTTCTTCTTCAGGAACGGCGCTGGGGACCCGCTGGTCACGTAGCCAATCTCGCGGCCGCTGCCCTCGAGCACCTTGTATCCATCGCGAGCGATGCCACGTTCGGTCATTTCCAAGCCTACGAGAGTGCGTTGCAGCCCGGATGCTTTCGCTTCCTCCAGCGCTTCCCTGCCGACGAACTCCGGCTTTTCCATTTTGCAGAAGCGGTCGAGTCCAGCCTCCCAGACGTTAATCGTATCGGAAATTTCATGGCCATAGAGGGGGAGCTTGCCTTCCAGGCGCAGCGTATTGCGCGCTCCCAGACCGCAGGGGACGACGCCGAACTCTTTGCCCGCCGCGAGAATCTCGTACCAGACGCGCGCGCTGGTTGCATCATCCGCCGGAATATAAATCTCGAATCCATCTTCCGCGGTGTATCCGGTGCGCCCCATCAGGATGTCAGGAAGGCCGCAGAGTTCTCCGCGCGTCACCCAGTAGAACTTCACCGCGCTCAGATCGGCGTCGGTCAGCTTCTGCAGCAGGTTGACGGCCTTCGGCCCTTGAATCGCAATCTGCGTGAAGTCATCGGAGAGGTTCTCCAC
>Ga0075029_100000752_pt1 | contig 18635 bp, 13 predicted proteins | sample LitLauG_LLR_2013_FD_71391 | JGI IMG/M metagenome (GOLD analysis project Ga0075029, IMG submission 71391) | Freshwater sediment microbial communities from North America - Little Laurel Run_MetaG_LLR_2013 | ecosystem: Environmental > Aquatic > Freshwater > Creek > Sediment | place: USA...
GTTCGAACCCGAAGTCTCTCCCCCGACCCCGTAGCACTGCTCAGCCAGCCGTTAGGGCGTTCACGGCCCTAGGGAGAGTTCAGTTCCACCGTACATGCAACGCTTCGTGGCCACGAAGAAATACTGTTGGGAGTGACGCGGTGGGCGCCCCTCCTAATTCGAAAGTAACATGTGCTGTCAAGGGGTTTCAGGGCCTAATATCTGTAAGTGGTTGATTCTGGGATGACGAAATATTTTATTTCCGTGTGACTGGCCTGCGCGGGCTGCGCGAGGGGGGCGAGGGCGCGGCGGGCGGTGGCGAGTTGCCAGTTGTCGGGATCGGTGAGGTCCACGTACAGAGTGGAACGCGGTGGCGGAGTTGGCGCCGGCGCACCAAGACTGGATAGCTGGAGTGATGTGGTCGGGGTCGAGACGCGAAAGGGAGCACTGGATCCAGGGTAACGCGGAGGCTGGCGGGGCCGAGGGACCGCCGGCTTCGGCTTCGGACTCTTCGGCAAAAGCAGGTTGCCCATACCGTTGAATTGTGAGATTCTTAACGAATCTGTCGGAGGCATACTGTCCCGCGTACGCGGCCGACGGATCGGCGAGAGTGATCTTCCGATTCGAGGATGGGCTAAGAAAATGCAGATCTGTCCGCATCTGAAGGGGCGACGCGCACCCCCGCGAACTGAGGTGCGAACGGGCGCGGGCAAGGAGAGAGCAGCCGGCAAGGCGACGCTCCGCGGGGTGAAACGAACAGCGGCTGGGCAAGCGCTACTGGCAGCCGCAGTGGTGGCAGTATGCGCATCCTGTACGCACCAAGCTCGAATCGCACCGGCGAAGGGGACATTGCCGCTCACGGCAAACGGCGCCAGCGGTCGCGCCGAGTCGGCGCATCGCGGCGAATCCGAGCATTCCGAAGCACAGTCGGTCAAGGACGGGCTGGCGTGGTTTAACCGGCGCCACCCGGACGGCGGATTGCGCGCGAAAGCTGTGGCGGAGATGGCACAGGCCCTGCGAGCCAACGCCAATAGCAGTTCGTGGACGTCGATCGGTCCGCAACCGATCTCGCCGGGTACGTACGCCGCCAGCGGGCGAGTGTGGGGGATCGCGATCGACCCGACCAACTACAACACGGTGTACATCGGGACCGACGGCGGAGGCGTCTGGAAAACGACCGATGCGGGAACGACATGGACGCCGATGACGGATACCCAGGCGAATATCAATATTCGCGATCTCGCGCTGGTTCCGAGCAGTCCAAGTCATATTTATGCCGCCACCGCAGGCGGCGGGTTATTGTCCTCAACTGACGGTGGCAACACCTGGACGAGTATTTACCCGGCAAACAGTTATTACCTCGATAGCGTTACCGTTCATCCGACCAATGGTTCGATTGTTCTGGCGGCGACGGGTTACTCGGTAGTCAGAAGCGCGGACGGCGGCAACACCTGGACCACGCCGCTATCGACCAACGGCGTTCAGCAGGTCGTGTTCGACCCCTCGAACGGCTCCGTGGCCTACGCTGCATCCTATAGCACGGGCGTCTACCGGTCTTCGGACAGCGGCGCTACGTGGACCTTGCTGGCGGGAACCGGCTTGCCCGCGCCGCCGTACTCCGGATGGCAAGGAGGGATCGACCTGGCGATCGCGCCCTCGAGCTCGAATATCCTCTACCTGGCGTTGAAGTCCTCGTCGACCGATTTGACGATCGGATTTTATCGATCGACGGACAGCGGATCGAGCTGGAGTCAGATCAGTTCGCCGCCTGCGAACGCGGAAGCCAATTACTGGGGATGGTCGATGCGAGTCCACCCTTCCAACCCAAATCTGATTTATGCAGGGACAGTGGGCTTAGTCCGCTCGACGGACGGTGGGAGCACATGGGCCTTCGCCGAGAACAATGTCCACGTGGATCAACACATTCTGGTTTACACGCCGGACGGGAATACTTTGTATCTCGGCAATGACGGCGGCATTTATAGCACCGCTAACCCGGCCGGCGCCACGGTGACCTGGACGAATTTGAACAATACGCTTTCCACGGCCCTGTTTTACCCCGGCATTTCGATTGACCCAACCAATATCAACCGGGCTTTCGGGGGGACTCAGGATAACGGCACGCTGGCCTATCAGGGCAACCTTGGCTGGCCGGAGCGGACGTGCGGCGACGGGGGGTATACGGCTCTCGATTTCAATAATTCGCAGAACGTGTACGCCGCGTGCCAGAACATCTCCGTGAATGCTTCTACGGATGGCGGGAGCACATTCCACTCCGCGATCAGCGGAATTAATACGAATGACCGCGTGGATTTTATCGCACCCCTGGTGATGGACCCATCCAACCCGCAGCGCCTGTACTTCGCCACTTATCGCCTCTATCAGACTACAAACGGGGCCAGTTCGTGGACGGCGATCTCCGGTGACCTTACCACCGGCAGCGACGCCATCAGCGTAATCGGCGTAGCGCCGTCCAACCCCAACGTTGTTTATACCGGCTCTGTTAACGCCAGGATATCGGTCACGCAAAACGCTCTCTCCGGAACCAGCTCGACCTGGACTACGTGCGGATTACTGCCGTCAGGAACTTACTCGCCTACTCAGATTAGTGTCGACCCCGCGAATCCGCAGATCGCCTGGGTCACGGTAGCATCCGGATCGAACCGGGTGTATTTGACGACTAATGGATGCTCCAGTTGGACGGCGATGGGCAGCGGGCTGCCGGACATACCAGTGGACGATATCCTGATCGATCCCGATATCGCTAACACGCTCTATGTCGCCACGGACGTCGGGGTTTACAGAAGCAGCGATGGCGGGCACACATGGGCGCCGTTAGGAACGGGACTGCCGCACGTGATTGTGCATGCGTTGAAGCTTCACGAAGTCACGCGGACGCTGCGCGCCGCGACCTATGGACGGGGCATGTGGGACATTTCGGTTCCGACTACGTCCTGCGTTTCGATTCCGGCTTCGGGCCAGTATTCCTATAGCGGCGGCAGCGCTTCGATTACAGTTACTTCGATCAACGGGTGCTCATGGTCCGCGACCAGCACCGTCTCCTGGATCACGATCACGTCGGGAGGCAGCGGGAGCGGAAACGGGACGGTGACGTTTTCGATTGCGGCCAACCCCTTAAATACTCCCCGAACGGGTTACATCCTTGTCGGCGGGCAGGCGTACATCGTTACCCAGTTGGCCAGGTTTCTGATCACGACGGTGGCGGGCGGGCTGCCGCCGCCGACGGCGTTCCCGGGGACGTCCTCTCTGCTGGCATTGCCACAAGGTAGCGTGAGCGATTCCGCGGGTAACGTGTATATCTCGGCTACCCGTCAAAACGCCGTCTTCAAACTGGATACCACCGGAATGCTATCGCGGATCGCGGGAACCGGCGCCACGGGACTTTCCGGCGACGGAGGGGCGGCTACGGCGGCGCAGCTAAACCAACCTCTAGGGCTGGCGCTCGACGGCTCGGGGAATCTGTACATCGCCGATAGCGGCAACAACCGTGTTCGCAAAGTTTCCGCGGCCGGTATCCTTACTACGTTCGCGGGCGGGAATTGTTGCTCGGTGGGGGACGGAGGGGCCGCGACGAGCGCCTGGCTGTCCGGTCCGTCCGGAGTGGCGGCCGACGCGTCGGGCAACGTCTACATTGCCGACCAGTACAGCCAAAGAATTCGCATGGTTTCGGGCGGCGTAATCTCCACCGTGGCCGGCAACGGAACACTCGGGTATTCGGGAGATTCGGGCCCGGCGACCAATGCAATGGTGAACTATCCGTTCGGCGTTGCCGTGGATGGTTCGGGGAATCTTTACATTGCCGACACCAACAACGGCCGGATCCGGAAAGTGACCGGCGGCGTGATCACCACGATTGCCGGGTCGACAGCGTGCGGACTTTCGGGGGACGGAGGACTGGCGGTGAACGCGCAACTCTGTTATCCTCGCGCCGTCACGGTAACGGCTTCCGGCGCCCTCCTGATTGCGGATTCGTCAAACGGCCGGATCCGTCAGATCAGCACGGGCGGCATTATTTCCACGGTGGCGGGAGGTGTTTGTTGTTCGCTGGGCGATGGCGGGCTGGCGACCCAAGCCTGGCTGAACTGGCCCAGCGGCGTGACCGCAGATGCGGCCGGCAATATTTATATTGCCGAGACCAACAGCGAACGCATCCGCAAGGTTGGGACCTCGGGTTTGATCAGCACGGTGGCGGGAGGAGGCAGCGGCGTGGATTATGGCGTGGCGCCGCTGGCGGCGTTCGCGCAGCCGCAGGCCGTGGCAGCGGACGCGTCGGGCAACCTTTATGTAGCGGACAGCAAGGAAAACGTGGTGCGGAAGGTCACGGCGAGCGGCGCCATCACGACCATTGCGGGCAACGGCGCAGCCGCGCTGGCGGGCGACGGGGGCCCCGCCACTTCGGCAAGCCTGAATTCACCGAGCGGGCTTGCGTTCGACGCGGCCGGCAACCTGTATATCGCGGACTCGTACAATCAGCGCATCCGCGAAGTGTCGACCACGGGGACCATCACTACCTTCGCGGGAACTTATTACGGGTACGGCGGCGATAACGGCCAAGCCGTTAATGCCCAGTTCGCGTATCCGAACGGGATCGCGTTCGACAGCTCGGGGAATCTGTTTGTCGCCGACAGCGCCAACGCCCGGGTCCGGAAGATAGCAACCAACGGCGTGGTGACCACGGTCGCCGGAAATGGGACGGCCGGGTACACGAGTGACGGGATCGCCGCAACCAGCGCGGAACTGAACTATCCGCAATTCGTGGCGGTAGACGCCAGCGGGAATCTCTATATAGGAGACAGCAGTAATTACCGAGTTCGCAAAGTGGCAACCAACGGCATCATTACCACGTACGCGGGAACAGGAGCCTACGCATATTCGGGCGATGGCGGGGCGGCCACATCGGCGTCGCTTTCTTACGTCAGCGGATTGGTACTCGATACGGCCGGATACCTGTATCTTTCAGAGCAAAGCTACTGCAAGATTCGAGTGGTATCGCCTGGGGGAATCATCGACACGGCAGCGGGCAATGGCACAGCGGGTTATTCCGGAGACGGAGGGCCGTCCACCGCGGCGATGGTCAGCTCACCCCAAGGCCTCGCCATCGATGGAAGCGGCCGAATTTACATTGCGGATCAGAACAACCTAGCGATCCGGGCCCTGTTCGCGCCTCTGGGACAGGCCGCATTGTCGGTGCAAAGCGCTCACAGCGGGAGTTTCAGCGCCGGTCAGAGCGGGGCGACCTACACGCTTACCGTTAGCAATTCATCCGCCGCGGGCGCGACCAGCGGAACGGTAACCGTGACGGATTTCCTTTCGACCGGGTTGACGCTGGCCTCGATGAGCGGAACCGGCTGGACCTGCGGCTCAGGGAGTTGCACCCGATCGGATTCCCTGGCGGCGGGCGGCTCTTATGCGGCGATCACGGTTACCGTGAACGTTTCCGCAACCGCTCCTTCACAGGCGACCAATGCGGTAGTCGTCTCGGGAGGCGGTGGTTTTGCCGCCGGCGCGGCCGACTTGACCGTGGTGACCACTGCACCGACGCTCGCCACCATGAGCAGCCCCACGCCGGGTTCCACACTCGCGGGGTCGAGCGTCACCTTCAACTGGAACGCAGGCAATGGCGCGACGGCATACTGGCTGGACGTCGGCACCGTGCAGGGGCAGGGCAACATTTCCGCCGGGCAAATGGCCAACACGGTCTTCAGCAGGACCGTCACCGGCATTCCGGCCAACGGCGCTAATGTCTATGTCCGGCTGTGGACTCAGTTCAACGGATCGAGCTGGCAGTATAACGATTACACTTACGGCGCGGCGGGAACCCAGACTCTGGCCACCATCAGCAGTCCGGCGACGGGCGGAGTTTTATGGGGCTCTTCGGTCACATTTAATTGGAATGCGGGAACGGGCGCGACGGCCTATTGGCTGGATGTGGGCAGCGTTCATGGACAAGGCAACATCTCCGCGGGGCAACTCGCCAACAGCGTAACCGCCAAGAGCGTGAGCGGCATCCCGACCGACGGCTCGACGATCTACGTGCGGCTTTGGACCCAGTTCAACGGCAGTTCGTGGCAGTACAACGATTACGTGTATCTGGCGGCGTCGTCGAGTCAGACGCTGGCGACGATGAATAGCCCGGCACCGGGATCGACGCTATCGGCGACCACCACCTTTACCTGGAACCCCGGCGGCGGAGCGACGGCTTACTGGCTCGACGTGGGAACGGTTCGCGGCCAGGGCAACATCTCAGCCGGCCAACTGACCAACACGGTGACCAGCAAGACGGTGAGCGGCATTCCCGGGAGCGGACCGATTTATGTGCGGCTATGGACGCAGTTCAGCGGGACGACGTGGCAGTATATCGATTACCTGTACTCGGCGACGCTGACGCAGAGCCTGGCGGCGATGAGCAGCCCGACGGCGGGCACGGCGCTTTTCGGGACCACTGTGACCTTCACGTGGAACGCCGGGGCGGGAGCTACGGCGTACTGGCTGGACGTTGGCACGGTTCATGGCCAAGGCAACATCTCGGCGGGTCAGTTGTCGAGTTCGGTCTTGAGCAAAGCGGTCACGGGCATCGCGATGAACGGCGCGGCTGTTTACGTGCGGCTATGGACGCAGTTCAACGGGTCGACGTGGCAGTACAACGACTACGTCTATCTAGCGGCCACGCCGACGCTGGCGACGATGAGCAGTCCGACTCCGGGGTCGACGTTGGCGGGAGCGAGCGTGACGTTCACGTGGAAAGCGGGGTTGGGCGCCACGGCGTACTGGCTAGATGTGGGGACGGTGCAGGGCCAGGGGAATATTTCCGCGGGGCAGTTGGCCAACACGGTTTTGAGTCAGGCGGTGACGGGCATTCCGGTCAACGGCGCGCCGATTTATGTACGGCTGTGGACTCAGTTCAATGGCTCAAGCTGGCAGTATATCGATTACACGTACACGGCGTATTAGGCAAGGAGGCAGGAGTCAGCCGCGCCTCCGGCGCGCGGGGCCGGGGGCCGGGGGTTAGGAGCTAAGTATGCACTGGCCTCCGGGGGCTTCGTGCGTGAAACGGGCCAGGGCGCGGCGGGCGGTCCTCCCGATTAGATTAGAGGGTGCAATTTAGCTTACTTGACGGTGATGGGCACGGATGCGGCGTGGTTCTCCCATGAGAGAGTAAGCTTGGCTTTGTTGCCACCGAGATCGTCGATGGTATATTTCAGGGCCTCGACGAGGGATGGCGGTTTGCTCATGGTCATCTTGACACGGCCGAGGTCGCGCGACTTATCGTAGGTCAGGCCCCACTGGCCGGTCTGCTTGTTGACGGCGAGTTGCCAGTTGTCGGGATCGGTGAGGTCCACGTACAGAGTGTAGTCGCCCTTGGGAACGGCGAGACCGGCGATGACGAGATCGGCATCGGTGTGGAACGCGGTGGCGGAGTTGGCGCCGGCGCGCCAGACCGGATAGGTGGAGTCTTGGCCGATGGTGCCGTCTTTGCCGAAAAGCTTGCCGACGCGGCCGCGGACTTTCGGGGAGGAGTATTGGACGGATATGGTTTTGCCGCCGAACGCCTTGGACTCGGTGAGGGGCTGGGCGAAGGCGAACGCGGCGGAGACGAGAATCGTCAGGGCGGTAGTGAATAAGACTTTCATACAGGGTTGGCTCCTTAGGCCAGGATACAACGGACGGAACACAGCCAAGAATGGCCGGGCTACGGGGCGACTACGACTTTGCCGAAGTGCTGGCGGGTTTCGAGGCGCTGGTGGCCTGCGCGGATTTCGGAAAGCGGGTAGACGGTATCGATCACGGGATTCAACTGCCCACGAAAGACAAATTGCAGCACGGTGTGCAGTTCGCCCATGGTGCCCATGAACGAACCCAGGATGCTCCATTGTTTGCTGAACAGGTAACGCAGGTCGATAGCGGCGTCGTATCCCGTGGTGGCGCCGCAGGTGACCAGGCGGCCGGCGGGAGCGAGCGATTCCAGGCTCGGGCGCCAGGTGGCCTGGCCGACGTGTTCCACTACGACATCCACACCGCGTCTGGCGGTGATCTTCCTGACTTCGGCAGCGATGTCGCCGCGGTAGTGATCGATGACGTGGGCGGCGCCGAGTTCGCGGGCCTTCGCCAGTTTGGCCTCGCCGCCGGCGGTGGCGATGACGCGGCACTGGAACAGCCGGGCGATCTGAATGGCGGCCATGCCGACGCCGCTCGAGGCCGCGAGGACGAGGACATCTTCGCCGGGTTGCAGCCGGGCGCGCGCGATCAGCATATGCCAGGCAGTAAGGAAGACGAGCGGCGCCGCGGCGGCCTGCTCAAAGGGCATGGCGTCGGGAATCGGGATGACGCTGTATTCGGGAGCGGCGAGGTACTCGGCGTTGCCGCCATCGATGCCGTAACCGAAAACGGAGTAACGGCGGCAGAGGTTATCATTGCCAGCCAGGCATTGCGCGCACTGGCGGCAGCTCAGGCCGGGCGAGAGCAACACGCGCCAACCGGGGCGGACGCGCCGGCAGAGTTCGCCGGTCGCTGCCACTTCGCCGGCGATATCGCTGCCGAGCACGTGGGGCATGGGAAACTTCATGCCGGGGATGCCGGCGCGGACGAAGAGGTCGAGGTGGTTGAGGGCGCAGGCGCGCACGTGGATGAGAACCTGGTCGGGGCGGAGGACGGGCTCGGGGGCGTCTTCGCAGACCAGGACGGAAGGGTCGCCGTGTTGGTGAATGCGCGCGAGCCTCATTGAGAAAGGCTAGCACGGGGCGACCGAAGGCAGAAGCCAGCCGGGTGCTCCAAACATTCCAAGGCTATTCTGTTTGGGGTGTATTCGGTGTATGCTGGAGATTCGAGAGGGAGGCGCGGGTATCGTTAAGTTCTGCGTGCTGGCGAGCGGCAGTTCGGGGAATGCCGCGCTGATGGCTACCGACAAGACGCGCATTCTGGTGGACGCGGGCCTGAGCATGCGCGAATTGCGCAGGCGGCTGGCGGCGATCGGGGAGGACCTGAGCCGCATCGACGCCATCCTCATCACCCACGAACATTCGGACCACATCTCGGGTCTGCCGGTGCTGGCCCGCAATCGGGATGTGCGCGCATCTATTTATATGACGCGTGTCACGGCGCCCGCCATGGATTGGGGCGAAACGCCGCCGGCAAGGCTGGAACGGTTCCAGGCCGGGGCCAGTTTCCAGATTGGCGACATTGAAGTGCAGAGCTTCAGCGTGCCGCACGATGCCATCGATCCGATCGGATATTGCTTCGAGGCGGGGGGCGTGCGGATCGGCGTGGCGACGGACCTGGGGTACGTTCCGGAATCGATCAAGTTCCACTTGCGGCGCACGGACCTATTGCTGCTGGAAGCCAACCACGATCTGGACATGCTGAAGGTGGGGCCGTATCCCTGGGCGGTGAAGCAACGAGTGATGAGCCGGGTGGGGCACCTGTCGAATCTTGTCATGTCGGACTACCTGATGCGGGATCTGGACTCGTCGACGGCGAACCTGGTGCTGGGGCATCTGAGCGAGCAGAACAATCATCCCGCGATCGTGGAGATGATCGCCAGGGAAGCGCTGGAGCGCCGCGGGTTGAAGACGGCGCTTTCGATCGCCAGGCAGAACCGTCCTTCGGAAGTTTTTCAATTTTGAACCAACCATGATTGCGCGATACACGCGGCCCGCCATGGGCCGGATCTGGAGCGACCAGAACAAGTTTCAACAGTGGCTGGAGGTGGAACTGGCGGCCTCGGAGGCGCTGGCGGAGCGAGGCGTGGTGCCAGCCGAGGCCGCCAGGTTGCTGCGAGCCCATGCGGGCTTCGAGGTGGAGCGCATCCACGAAATCGAAAAGGAAGTGAAGCACGACGTGATCGCGTTCACCACGGCGGTGGCCGAAACCATGGCAACCGCCGGGCACGCGGAGGCGTCGCGATGGCTGCATTACGGGCTGACGTCGAACGACGTGGTGGATACGGCGCAGGCGCTGCTCTTACAGCAGGCTGCGGCGATCGTGCTGAGCGGGCTGGAGGCGCTGCGGAAGACCCTGAAGCGGCGGGCGCTGGAGTTCCAGCACACGGTGCAGATCGGGCGCACGCATGGCGTGCATGCCGAGCCGATCACGTTCGGGTTGAAACTGGCGATCTGGCACGAAGAGGCGGGGCGTAACCTGACGCGCTTCATGGCGGCGGCCGAGGACGTGCGCGTGGGCAAGACCTCGGGCGCGGTGGGAACGTTCGGGCACATCGAGCCGGAGGTGGAGGAGGCGATTTGCGCGCGGCTGCATCTGAAGCCGGCGGCGGTGGCGTCGCAGGTGATCCAGCGCGACCGGCATGCGAATTTCGTGGCCTCACTGGCACTGGTGACGGCATTGTGCGAGAAGATCGCGCTGGAGGTGCGGCACCTGCAGCGGACCGAAGTGCGCGAGGCCGAAGAGTATTTCGCGCGCGGCCAAAAGGGCAGCTCCGCGATGCCGCACAAACGCAATCCGGTGACCTGCGAGCAGATATGCGGGCTGGCGCGGGTGGTGCGATCGAACGCGCAGGCGGCTTTCGAAAATGTGGCGTTGTGGCATGAACGCGACATTTCGCATTCTTCGGTGGAGCGCGTGATTCTGCCGGATTGCACGATTCTGGCGGACTACCTGATAGACAGAACGACCAGACTGGTGGACCAGCTTCTGGTTTATCCGGAGCGCATGCGGCGCAACCTGGAGATGACGCGCGGGCTGGTTTTCTCGGGGCAAGTACTGCTGGACCTGGCGGCGGCGGGTATGCTGCGCGAACAGGCTTACCGCATCGTGCAGGGCCATGCGATGCGGGCTTGGGAAGAAGAGGGCGATTTTCGCGCGGCCATCGAGGCCGATCCGGAGATCCGGGCGGCACTGACGGCAGAACAGATAGCGGAAGCGTTCTCGCTGGAACGGCAGTTGAGGAACGTGGATCAGATTTTCGCGCGGGTGTTCGGAGGCTAGGAACAATACCGTTCAGTTAAGGGCCGCCGCCCTACACTTCCAGATCGCCGTTTGGGACCAATGTACGAGTCGGTGACCACCAGCCCGGAGCACCATTGGAAGGCACTTCTAAGGAGGTTCCTGCCCGCGGGGCCGCCCCTCGAACAAAGATTGTCGCCGTTTGCGGTACAACTGACGAATGCGGCTGTTCGTCCTTACCAGGAAGAGCTTGATTTTCGCCCATCGTTGGATGGGCGTTACACTCTGTGTATTCTTTCTACTTTGGTTCGTCTCCGGCGTGGTGATGATGTATTGGGACTTTCCCAGTGGCCGCGCTGAAGACAGGCTGGAGCGTGCTCCGGCGTTGGATGTTTTACGCGTTCGACTCTCGGCCGCCGAGGCTTTTACGCTTCTCCACATTAGCCAGACTCCGAGCCAGAGCCGGCTCAATAGCTTCGACAGCCGGCCGGCGTATCGTTTCCGCATCGGCCGCAATGAGAGAATCGTTTATGCCGATACCGGGGAGGAGCAGGCCCGTGTCGATTCCACCATGGCCGTCCGAATCGCATCTGCCTGGACTGGTCAAGCTGTTGCTCCGGCCACCTTCGAATCGATACAAGCAGTCGATCAGTGGACCGTGCAAGGAGCGCTCCGCAATATCCGTCCACTCTGGAAGTTCTCATGGCCGAACGGTGGCCAGGTCTATGTTTCCGGTGCAAACGGAGAAGTAGTTCAATAATTCAATACACAACGACGAGATGGCGGTTCCGGGCGTATCTCGGCGCGATTCCGCAACGAAGTATAATGAAGGCAGACGTTGGTGATGGAGCTCACCATCAACCGTCTTGAGTGCAGCTCAGGAATGATAGCTCCTACGCGTGAAGGGCTATGATACTGAGGACGCACGGCCCGCATTCCGAATCGGCCACCGGCGATCATTCCTCCCCGCTCAAATTCGAGTCTGCGTCTTCGCTCCAGCCGGCCTTGGAACTGGCGAACGAGCTCGCGGCGCGGTATGAGATTGCCAGTCTTTCCGGCTTGCTTGCGACTACGACCGCAGCCATCGCGCAGGACGAGATCCGCGTCGCGGTTTTCGGAAGGTTCAAGGCCGGCAAGAGCAGCTTCCTGAACGACTTTATCGGGCGCGAGATTCTGCCGGTTGGGGTCATTCCCGTTACGGCGGTGGTGACGGAAATCCGGTACGGGCCTCGGGAACACGCACGAGTTCACCTGCGCGACGGCGGGACGACGGAGATCGCCGTCGACCAGATTGGCTCGTACATCTCCGAACGCGATAACCCGGAGAACCGAAAGCAAGTCGAGTTGATCACCGTGGAACTGCCGGAACTGCGCCGGTTCCAAGGTCTCACGTTCGTCGATACTCCGGGGCTTGAGAGCGCGCTCGCTCATAACACCGACGCGTCGATGACCTGGCTCCCCAATGTAGGGCTCGCGCTGGTGGCGGTCGGCGTCGACCCACCTCTTTCGCAGCGTGACATCGACCTGCTGAAGAGCCTGTACGAGTACACGCCGAAAGTGGCCATCCTACTTACCAAGGCGGATCTCCTGAACGATCACGAGCTTGGGGAAGTTGTCAAGTTCGTCTGCGCGCAGATCGCGCGGAATCTTCCCGCAACGGCCCCGGTATTCCCGTATTCCATCAGGCCCGGCTTCGAACGATTCCGGCAGTGTTTGGAAGACGTGCTCATCGGGGGAACCTTGAAGCGGTTCGCGGACGACCGGGAATCGATTCTCGTCCGAAAAACCGATACCCTTCTTCGCGAATGCGGGGACTACCTCGCGTTGAGCCTCCGTTCGGCAGAGGCGGTCCAATCGGAACGCCAGAGCCTGAAGCAGCAGGTGATCAGCGAACGGGAGATCATCGATGAGGTGAAGTCGGAGATCGGGCTGGTGGTGCGGCACGCCGCGTCGGGAACGCGATCCATGGTCAGCAGCCGGCTCGAGACGTACCAGAACGATCTGGAAGGCTCGCTCTTGCAGGCGTTTGACAGCGAATTTCCGAAATGGGCCAAGAGCCTCGGCACGATGCTCTCGTCTTTCGAGGATTGGCTCGAACGCGCATTGCGCGAGGAACTCACCATGCTGTCCATCCGGGAACGTGGTTCCTTCGTGGCGCCTCTACACAAGGTCCGGAAGCAGGCATATCGTGCGCTGCAACAATTTCGCGACCGGCTGTCGGAGCGCACGGTACGAGCTTTCGGCGTCCCCCTGAGAACCACCGAGACGGATATCGCAGTCGCTGAGCCCGCCACGCCGAACATATGGATCGGGCGGGTGTTCGATAGAAACTGGGAGCTATTGTCTCCACTTCTCCCAGTGTGGGTTATCAGAAGGATTGTGCGGCGGCACTTTGCGCATACCATCTCAGACAAGGTTTACCAGAATCTCAGCCGGCTCAGCGCGCAGTGGGAAGAGAGCGTCAACCATGCGCTGTGGCGCGTCGAAAAAGAAGCCAGGCGGCGGCTGGACGAACTGATTGAGACCACCGAACGGCTGATGGAGAAAAGCGGTAACGAGCGCGCGGCGCAGATCCGCGCCGACCTGGAGCGCCTTCAAGGCGCGCGGAAATTGATGAGTTCCTGACGTCCGCGAGGGCAGGCTCGGGACCGGGATGTCGAACGTTGTTTCGAGCACACGGTTGTGGGAGGAGTTGGTATGCTCCAGAAGGGTACGGAAGAAGGTCACGATCTTCATCAATGAAGACACCCAGCACCATTTGGCGTCCTTGTGCGACGCCATCCTGACGTTCCTGCTTCACAAGGTGTGTCCGGCGCCACCGCCACGCGAGCGATGGCCGGCTTCGGCGCCCATCAAGTGATGCACACGACGAAAATCGAGGTGCTCACCCAGCACCTGCCGATTCGCATCGAGTTCATCGAATCCGCGGCCAAGGTGGACGAGCTCATGCCCACCCTGTACGACATGGTCACCGATGGCGTGATTGAAGTGCATGACACCCAGGCAGTGAAAGTCGCCAACAAGGAACGCCCAGCGCCGCCGAAGGGACCTCACACCGAAATGCGCGGGGCCGCCCGATTGATGCGCATCTACATGGGCGAGTCGGACAAATGGGAGGGAGAGCCGCTTTTCGAGGCGATCGTGAAGCGCCTGCGATACATGGACATTGCCGGCGTAACGGTGTACCGGGGCATTCTCGGGTACGGCGTGAAGGGCTATACGCACAAGAGCGGGCGGATCCCGTTCTCCCACGATCTCCCCGTCATGATTTCGGTTGTGGATTCGGCCGAGAGGCTGATCCAGGCGTTGAACGAGATCGAATCGATGATGCAGGACGGGATCATCGTCCTATCCGATGTGGACGTGGTTCGCCTGGTCCATAGCAGTCCCGTGGTGGAGGTCTCGAATACGAACTGTTAAACCAGGCAAAGCTCCTGCGGCTGCATTTCAGCGGAGGGGACCACTACAAAGGGAAACCGCTATACGAAGCGATCGTGAACCGGTGCAAGGAACTGAAGATCGCCGGCGCGACCGTATTTCGCGGCCTTGAGGGGTACGGCGAGACCGCCGAGAACCACCGCCATCACCTCGTTCGGCGAGATCAACCGATATCGTCGTGACGGTTGCCGATACAGCGGAGAATCTGGCGCGCCTGATTCCAGAGGTCGAGGAGATGATGGACACCGGCATGATCGCCACCTCGGACGTCGAATATATGTTCGGGTCGAAAAGCCGCCGGCTGGCAAAGCTAGAGATCAGGGGGGCGCGCAGGCCCTCATGTCCGATTGGACTGCATGGCCTCAGACGCTGAGAGTACATCTCGCGCAGTCGTCCAACGAATTCCCGGATAGCGATCGTTGTCGAGGGGCTCCAGCTTTGCACGGCCGTCGAACATGTTTCGCATGTACTGCATGCCCTGCCATGCCGGGTAAAGTTCGTTCTCTCCGGGAGCGATCGTGCGCGCGATCGTGATAAGTGTGCCGAGCATTCCCAGACTTCCGGCGCGGAACAGGCGGAACTTCTTTCCGGTCACCTCAGTTACGATCACTGTCAGTTCCCGGGCGCTCAGTTGATCTCCGGCAATTCGCAGAAAGCGAGGGGTAGAGGGATCCAGAGCCGCGCGCGCCGTGAATGCGGCCGTGTCATCCATGGTCGTGAAGTCCATGCGCTGGTCCGCGTCGCCCCAATAGAGGACGCGCTTCAGTTTGAAGAGAATGAGCGGCATCTGACCGGTCAGCATATCGGCAAAAGCGCCACTGAAGATCGTGGTCGCCGAAATCGAAGTCTTGTCGAGGCCTTTGTGGAAGTCCCGGCGGAGATCGAGATTCCGATTCTCACCGGGCGGAAACTTGGTGAAATCGATCGAGTAGTCGGATGGAATGAAGCGCGGCACGTCAGCCTTGATTGCAGCGTCAAGCAGAACGGTTTGCGTGTCCACGATCACGTCCTGCAATCCCTGAAGCGCGGACACCACGCAGGACGCACCCGTGCATGCCGGCGTCACCTGGGAGGTGTCGTTCAAGTCGACGCTGACAATGGTCGCGCCCAGCTCTTGCAGTCGCTGAAGCTTCTCTCGTGCAGCGCCGTGGCGAACAAGCGCTCTAATTTTGGTCCCGCGTTCTCCCAGAGCTTTGACGATGCGTCCGCCGAGCTTACCGGTGGCACCGGCCACGACGATGGTCGCGTCATTCATGATTCCGATATCTGAAGGGTCGTGATCACGTCGTGGCGGCGGCAGCGATGGGGGAAGGGCTGGAAGTGACCCTCTACCCTTACATGATCGAAACCTGCGCTGATGAGACTTGGCAGCTCGATCACTTCCCAACCCAGCGGGAACGGGCTGCGTTGGATGACCGGATGGCCCCTTGGGATCTCGAAGAAGCGCTGGCCGTCCGGGCGAGCTCCGACGATGCTGGAGACTTCGATGTCGTTTGGGTGGATCCGGCGCCGCATTTTAATGGACTGCCCACGATGTATCCCGAGATAGCCGAAGGCCGGGCTCACGCGGTGGATCCTGACTTGCCCGCGCTCATGCACCTCCACGCGTGTGAGTACAGCGCTACGGGCTATTTTGGAAACGAAGGCAGTGACATCGACCTCTACATCTACTGCGCGCTGCACGTAGCAATTCCGCGGTATGGCGAAGGGGCTCGTGCTGTGGCCAGAACGAAGCCTTTTGTAGTGTCCTCCTCGGCACGCCACGGAGACACGAGAAAGGTCGAATGAAGACGGGCACCCGATCGCTGTCAATCCCGGGCAGCCGTTCGAAGTGATTCCTTTCTTCTGCAACCAGTTGCCTTGGTTCGGTATGGCCCATCGCGTTATACTGGCTTTCGCTTGCCGCACCGACCGGCGAATGAGAAGGGATGGGGCATGGGGATGCCAGCTGCAACGAGAGGCCGCAAAGCGAAGACCCAGCTTTGCGTTTACGGACTCCGGATCACGCTCCAGGAGATTCGTCCGCCGATCTGGCGGCTGCTCCAGGTTCCCAATACCCCCCTTCTAGATCGCCTCCATGACGCCCTCCAAACCGTCATAGGCTGGACCGATAGCCATCTGCATCGGTTCGAGAAAGACGGCAAGCACTGGGGCGTACCTGAAGAAGACGAAGACGACGGTGCGACAATCGACGAGAGCCGGACAACAATCGGCTCTGTTTTGACCACACCGGGCGATTCCATGCTCTACGTCTATGACTATGGCGACAACTGGCGGCACAGCGTGGAGCTTGAGAAGATTCTGCCAGCATCGGAGGTGGTCCGTCCCGTCTGCCTTGCCGGCGAACGTCACTGCCCGCCCGAGGACGTCGGAGGCGTGCCAGGATACGCGGAATTCCTTGAGGTCATCTTCGAGCCCGGCCATGAAGATTATAAGCACCACGTCCGATGGGCTGGAGGGCCGTCGCCTCAACCGCTCGGTGGGACGCTTTCAACCGGAGGAGTTCAACATAATGGCGGTGAACGACGCCCTCTCGCGGATGCGCTCGCCCAGCGCCTCGAAACGGAATGATCGGCCGGTGCTATCGCGGAGTAGATTCTAATATGGGTCTTGAGTTTCCGCCGGGACGCCGGCCGGCTTGGCTGAACGAGCGTGGGGAACTCCTGCTCGAGAAACTGCCTCTTGATTCGACGCTGGCGCAGGCCATCAGCGGAGACCAGCGCGAATGCCGTGAGGCGGTGCGTCTTTTAGGAGTGATGCAGCAGTCCGGACGCGTCGAAGCCGGCATCTATCTGATGGGGCTGCTGGCGGGCGCTCCGGATGACTGGGAATGGCGCACTGCGATCGTAGAGGCGCTCCATGGCTTCGAAATAGAGGGTTGCGCGCGCCTACTGTTCAGCGAGTTGCGCGCCGTAAAAGGCTCTAACACGACGCGACGTTATCGCGACGCAGTACTGAAAGCGCTCGCGACGCTTTCGGCCGGATTGACGCGTGCGGGCTTCGCGGCGATGTTGGAAGACGCAACCTGTTCGCAGCGCACGCGCGACAAAGTCCGTTGCATCCTGAATCGCGACGATGATCGCTAGCCGACCAAGTGCTACCTTCGGTGGGAACGAACTGGGCTTCGGCGATCAATAGCTATCGACTCGAGTTGTCCGCCTTCATATGCTTACGTCCTTCCCCTATGTATGTGCACCAAATGACCGTAAACACGGGGCCTGTATCATACACATACGCACCGTCGCTAATATGGCCACCATACGATCAAGAAATCTCGGAGAACCGTAATGCGCGGATGGAGCGCCTGTTCCTTGAGTACACCTACCGCTGGCTGAAACCAACAGGTGTGCTGGTTCTGGTGATTCCCGGCAGCCGCATCAACGAGTGCGCCGACGTTCTGGCCGTTCATTATCGTGACAAGGCGATCTATCGCCTGAGCGAACCGGAAGCCGTCTGGTATAACCAGATTGTCTTGTTCGGCGTGCGGCGCACACGCCGGGAACGCGAACAGTTGAAGGACTGGGAGGTTCAGCGCGCGAAGACGAAACTAATGGGACTCGCGCGCAATCATGACCAACTCCCAGTGCTGCCAGACGAAGGTGATCGACAATTCGCGGTACCGTCGCGCGGACGAGCCCAACTCGTCCACCGCGGTCTTCCCTTGGATGCGGTGGGGATCTGCTGCCGGCATTGGTTGCATATAGGCAGGCGGGACGAATTCTGTTCGCACCTGAGGTCCGCGCAGCGGGGCGACCTCTGACGCCCATCCATGGCGGACATGTTGGGCCGATAAGGAACATTTCAGATTTCTCTTGCAAACCTCTCAAGAAACGGCTACTTCTTAGGTGGCGACATTCCGCAGAAAAACTGTTTTATCGGATGCGCTTGCTACCCCCGCTCTTCGCTCTTGCTCAGTAACCAGTAGACGGACGTCGTCAGCATCATTTCGTCTCTCCCGGCGTTGGCATCGTGTCACATGCCGGAAGGCGCAAACCTCGGTTTTCCTTGAGAGGAGCGTGCGTGATGAAACTGGTTTCCACCCCGAACCTTGACCATCAGTATCAGGACTCGTCAAAAGAATTCGTGGGTAAGCTCCGGCTCGGGCAACTTGCCAAGTGTGTGATATGGTATAGTACCGCTGGTGGGTCAATACTGCGGGAAGGCTGGGGTTCTAGGTGACGGAAGTCAGACACCCCCCGCGGAGCGGGTGGCTTGATGAGTTGGGCCGCCTCAAAGGCGGTCGGTCGTAGGTCTAGGCGTCGCGCTAAAGCGCGCCTTTGTTAACTCTTCAGAATTGTCCG
>Ga0075029_100000756_pt1 | contig 18580 bp, 14 predicted proteins | sample LitLauG_LLR_2013_FD_71391 | JGI IMG/M metagenome (GOLD analysis project Ga0075029, IMG submission 71391) | Freshwater sediment microbial communities from North America - Little Laurel Run_MetaG_LLR_2013 | ecosystem: Environmental > Aquatic > Freshwater > Creek > Sediment | place: USA...
TGGTCTCGAACGACGCAGATGACGCACAAATTTCGCGAGTGTGCGTAACGCCGGCTGGCCGCGCCTCATGCCGAGCAACGAGACGGCCTCGTTGCTGAAGCGCGACCGATCAAGATTCCGAGCTGGATTGTTCCATACCGAACGCCGCTTGCCGCCATCACATCGTCGAGGCTCGTTCGTTCCACGCCATGCGCGTAGATCAAATCGGCCGCGGCCTCGACGAAGTGCGAGCGAGTTGCCGCGCCTCGGGCGGTCAAGGAGAGAGGCTTGGATTTCCGATTTGCAGCCACGAGGACACGTTACATCTAATGGACTTGACAGTCCAGTTTCGACATGTAGTCTGGACCGGTGAGTCCAGTCTGGAGTCGATGACGCGTTTGCAGAACGGCCAGACCTTTCCAGCCTTCAATTCATGAGGAGCACAAAATATGAATAACAATCAGGGCAGCACGCAGAGAATGAAGGCCATCGATCCGGGAATGGCCACGGGAAAGGCGAAAGAACTGCTCGATGAGGTGGTGAAAAAATACGGCGGCGCTCCGAACTCTTTCAAAACGATGGCCCATTCGCCAGCCGGATTTCAGGGCTTTCTCGGTCTTTCCGCAACGCTTGAAGGCGGCGTATTGCCGTTCGAGACCAGATACCAAATTGCGATAGCGGTCTCGGAGATCAATGGCTGCGCGTATTGCCTTTCCGCTTTTACAGCGATCGGCAAAGGCAATGGCATGAAGGATGAAACGCTGGCGACATGTCGGAGGGCCGGTTCGAGCGATCCGAAAATCGACGCGATGCTGAAGTTTGCCGCGGCTATCGTGCGGGAGCGCGGAGCTGTTACGAATGAAGACTTCCAAAAGGTGAAATCCGCAGGGTGCTCGGATGAGGAAATACAGGAGATCATTGCGAACGTTGCCTTATTCACCTTCGCCAATTACACAAACCTGGTAATCGGAACGGAAGTTGACTTTCCGCTGATCATGCCGATGAAGCAGCGTGCGGCGTAGAAGAGAATGCAACCTCAATAAGGAAAAAAGGGAAAATTCTTTTCATCGGAAATAATCTGGCGATAGCCTGGCCGCTTGGGACGTCATCGCCTATCTCGAGTCGAGAGTTTGAGTCGGTGCAAGAGCTAAAGCGCGATGTGATTTGGTTGAATCGTCATCGCGCTTTATCTCTTTGAGCATGATCTCCGCATCTCTTTGAGCATGATCTCCGCGCAAACGCGTTTCGCGTTTGTCGCGAGGGAAATGCGCTGCACACTTTTCCCGGATCTTGCTTTGGTGTGGCGGTTCAGGATTTGACATTCGCTTCTTGAGCTTGCGGCCTGGCGCGCAGCGAATGTCAAATCCACGCCGCTAGGCGGACTTGCGCACCGCGTTGTCGACCAGCGTCTTGCCCAGCGACCAGATCGCTCCGGGAACCTTGTGGCTGGAGGCGATCACGGTGTCGAAGGCGCGCACGATCCAGTCGCAGTCTTGTTCGGTGATGGTCAGTGGCGGCAAAAGCTTGATGGTGTGGCTGCCGTGACCGGATACCTGGGTCAGGATCTTATGGTCCTTGAAAAGCGGCACCGTGATCAGCTGGCAGAACAGGCCCTTGTTGGCGGTCTCGAGCACGTTCCATGAAGCCTTCAGCCGCAACGATTTCGGCGAGCCGAACTCCAGACCGATCATGAGCCCCTTGCCGCGAACCTCCTTCAACAGTTCGTAGCCGGGAACCATGCGGTTGAGAGCGAGGCGAAGCTCGGCGCCGCGCTTGGCCGCCGTCTCGATCAGCTTCTCGGACTTCAAGACCTCGAGCGTGGCTATACCGGCTGCCATGGCAAGATCGTTCTTCGCAAACGTCGACCCATGAACCACCGCGCGGTCCATTTGATTGAATATCTTGTCGAAGATGCTCTTGCGGGTGAGCAAGGCACCAACCGGAACATGTCCACCCGAGAGTGCCTTGGACAACAGAACGATATCGGGTTCGACATTCCAGTGTTCGACTGCAAGGAACCGTCCGGTTCGCCCCATGCCGGTCTGGATCTCGTCCGCCACCATCAGCGTGCCATACTTGCGGCACAATGTGGCCGCGGCAGGAAGAAACTCGTCGGTGGGCATGTTGACGCCCTTGCCCTGGATCGGCTCGAAAATGAAGGCTGCGACTTCGCGGGAAGATAATGCCTGCTCGAGCGCTGCCAGGTCGTTGAACGGCACGGAGACGCATCCGGGCAGCAACGGCTGAAATCCGCCGCGGAAATTGGGATCGTCCGTCAGAGACAGCGCGCCATAGGTCAATCCGTGATAGGCGTGCGCGCAGTAGACGATGCCGGGGCGGCCAGTTGCGCCGCGCGCGAATTTAATCGCAGCTTCGACACATTCTGCGCCGGAATTGGCGAAGAATACCTTGTCCAGATATGGCACATATTTCAGCAGGCGCTCGGCAAGTACGCCGGCCAGGGTCGAAACATCGAGCTGGACGAGGTTCGGCAAATCGCTGTCAAGTACGCTCTTGAGTGCCTGACGAAGGGCGGGATGGTTCCGTCCGATCGCAAAAACGCCAAACCCGCTGAGTAGATCGAGATAGCGAGAACCCTCGCGATCGAACAGGTACTGGCCTTGGCCCTTCTGGAAGCCGACATCGTAGCCGATCGTTTTCAGGACCCGCACGAGTTGTTCGTTCAGGTGCCGCGCATGCATGGAACTGCGCTGCGACTGACGATCCACAAACATCTCGGAGACGTCTAGATTTGAATATGACATCAGCTACATACTTCGATTGCGGGCCGTTTCGTCAACTGAAAACGCCAAATGCGGCGTTTTGCCCCCCTTCACAGCGACAATTTAAGCACAGGTTTCAACCATGTTGCACTGCCCTCGGGACTTCATGCGTAATGTGATCCTCTCCGGAATGTTCTTGACCACAGGCCTCGCTCCGGCGCTGGCTGCAGACCCGACCGGCGACTGGAAGGTCGCCGATGGTGTCGCCAACATCCGCATCGCCGAATGCAATGGCAGCATGTGGGGCGTGGTGGCCTGGGAAAAGGCCCCCGGCGGGCACGACACCAGCAATCCGGACGCCTCGAAAAGGAACAGACCGACACTGGGCATGCCGATCCTGATCGATATGAAAAAGAAACCTGGCGTCGATCAGTGGGAGGGCCACGTTTACAACGCCAAGGACGGCCAAACCTACAATTCGACGATCAAGCCGACTGGTGCCGACCAGCTTGAGATTCAGGGTTGCCTCCTCGGCTTTCTCTGCGGCGGGGAAACCTGGACCCGCGTTGCAGGTCCGATTCCTTCAAGTCCCGCCAACAGCATGGCCAAGGGAACGCCAAAACTCGTAACCTCTGCCGCGCCGAAGACGACCGGCTCAACCAACCCGGCCGCCAGAGCGAGCGCGCAGAAGCAGACGGCTGCCCCATCGGACGGGGTCGGCGATATCTGCCTACTCCCGGATATCTCGCGGTTTGCCCATTAGCGCAGGCTGAAACAGCAGGACTGCGGCGAGCGTCGCAATGAACGACAGCGCCAGAAGCTTGCCCATGCTGGCCGTTCCCGGATGGCTTGACAGCCACAGGCTGCCGAACGCGGTGGCCGTCGTCATGCCACTGAAAAAAATTGCTCGCGTCAGGCTCGATTGCAGTAGATTCGTTTTACCCGCGCGCCACGCGGTGACGTAGTAAATCTTGAACGCAACGCCGACGCCGAGCATCAGTGGCAGCGCGACGATATTGGCGAAATTGAGCGGCAGCCCGATCAGCACGCAGATTTCCAGCGTCACCGCGCCCGCCACCAGCAGCGGGACCAACGTCATCAGAACATCGGTGACGCGGCGCAAGGTGATCCAGAGCAGCAAGCTGATCACTGCCAGCGCCCACAGGCCGGCATGGATGAATGCCTTGACGACCGTGTCTCCGGATTTGAGAATTGACACCGGTCCGCCGATGGCCGTCGGCTCGGCGGCGAGCACGGCAGCGGCAAATTTCCGCAGGGTGTCGTTGTCATTCGGATCGCCCCGCGGTTGGGCTTCGACGCGCATCAGGCCGTCCTTGGTCTTCCAGCCGCGAACGAGATCGGGCGGCAAGTTGTTCAGGCTTACGGGCCTTGCCTGCAGCGCGTTCTTGAGCTGGTTGAGCACCACCTTCAGCGGGGTCACGAAGATGGCCTGCGTCTTCTCTCGCGTGGCCTCGTCTGAATCGGCAAGCCTGGTCAAGTCATCGGCCAGCCGACGCGCCGCCAACGCGCCCGGCCCCTTGGCCTCGCCTGCGCTCTTGCGCAGGCTTTCCGCGGTTCCCTTCAGCGCCTCGACGTTGTCGGCATCCGATGGCGGCTCATCGATCGATTCGGGGTTGAGCGCTGGATTGAGAACCTTGGCGCCTTGGGCGATGAGCTTCAGCTTTTCCGGCTGGTCCTCCGGCACAAAACTGTCCAGCGACATCACGCGCAGGACTTCGGGAAGCTTCGAAAGCCGCTCTTCGATCTTCTTTGCGTCGGCTTCGGAGTGCGTCATCACGTTGATGGCGTTGGCGCCCGTGTTCGGATCCTTTCTCAGGTCGAGAAAGGTAGCGATGGATTCGACGTTTGGATTGCGCAGATTGATCGGATTGAAATCAAATCGCAGGAAGTAGAGCAGCGGCAATCCGGCGGCCGCAATCAAGAGCGTGCCGACCACGATGAGGACGCGATGCTTTTCCAGGAACTGATCGACCGGGGCCAGGAAGGCGTACCCAACAGGCTCCTTTTCCCCGGGAGGATTGAGCAGGCTGAGCAAAGCCGGCAACACGGTGATGCTCGAGAAAAAGGCCACCAGCATGCCGGCGCCTGCGATCTTTCCGAGCTCGGAGACGCCCTTGTAGTCGGTCGGCAGGAAGGACAGAAAGCCGGCCGCGGTCGCCATCGCGGCAAGTGAAAGCGGGACTGCGGAGAAACGGGCTGCCTGCTCGAGCGCCGTCTGCAGATCGTTGCTCTTGTAGCGTTCGGAGCGGTAGCGGACGCTGAACTGAATGCCGAAATCCACACCAAGCCCGACGAACAGAACCGCAAACGCGATCGAAAGCAGGTTGAGCGAGCCCGTCATCATCAGCCCAAGGGCTGTGGTGATCGAAAGTCCGATGAAGAGATTGGCAAAGACCGCGGCGATGATCTTCGACGAATGCAAGGCCATCCAGAGAATGAAGAGGACGACGAGAACGGTGCCGATCCCGTTGACGACGGCGCCGTCCGCGACGGTTGCGAATTCCTCATTGGCGATCGGAACCGGACCGGTCAGCCTGACCCTGGCGCCGTATTTGCTGGCAAGATCGAGATCGCTTGCAGCCTCCCGGATCGCATCGGTTGCCGCCTTTCCGGGTTCCAGCGCATTGAAATCGAGAATTGGCTTGAACTCGATGAAGGCGCGCCGATCGGAGTCGGTCAGAGGCTTTTCGCTGGTTAGTTCGCGCCAGGAAAAGGTCGCCGTACCCTTGTCAAGGACGTCCTCGACCGTCTGGGCGATCTGATCGAAGGGCCGCGCGGCGCTGTCGAGCTTGACCTGTCCACGCTTGACGCCCGCCAACGCGGTCTCCAGTGCTCCGGTCAATCCGCGCAGCGAGGGATCGCCGGCCAAAATTTCGATCAGCGGAGCCGCGGATTCGAACTGACTGGTAAAGCGGGCAACCTGTGAGGCAGGCAGGAACAAGAGCCCGTTCTTTTCGAAAAACTCACCCGAGCCAAGCGGCTCGGCGGATTCGAAATGCTGCTTGTCGCCGGAAAGCCTCTGGTAGAGCGCCGCGCTTGCCGAACTCGTGAGCTCCGGCGTCGGCGCTTCCACCACGGCCAGGATTGTCCTGTCGCGGTCGAAAGCATCGTCGAATTGAATGTCGCGCTGGCGCCAGTCCAGGTCTGGCGAAATCAGCGTGTTGATGTCGGTATTGATCTCGAAATGACGGGCGGTGTAGAAGCCCGCCGCGATCGCAAGGACCAACGCGGTCAGGACAGTCGAGGCGGCAAACCGTGTGCAGATCTTCACAATCCAAACAACGATACGCGTCAGCACATTCTTTCTTTCTGATGTTGGCGGCCTGCCGGAAACGTCCGCTATCTAGCGGAGTTCGGCTGGCCGATCTAATGTTGTTTTTCGAGGTTTCCTGCTTCAGGGACATGCAGAAATAGGTCAAAAGACGACAATTTCGTGCCCAATTGCCGCTGCGCCGCAGATTGGCCATCTTGGGGGTGTTGATCGCCCCGAACCAACGATCTACCGTATCATGATACCAGATACCGGCCGTTTGGGCCCCTGACCCCGGCGACCACGACATATCCTGTTTGCGATCGGTCTTTTCTACCTGATCGTTTTTTGACACAAAGCCCTGCGCCCCCATCTCTGCGGGGGGATCGATGCGGATATTTTCGGCACGGATGTTGCTGACGCCTGCATCGGCCGCGACCGAGCCGTCTCTTGCGGTTCCATGCCGGATGGAGGCACGAAATGACTATGGTGCAACTTGCGTAATGGACGTCCCATGGAAGTGTATCTCGCGCAACCACGAGGGTTTTGCGCCGGTGTCGTGCGCGCCATCGAAATCGTCGAGCGCGCGCTGGAGAAATACGGTCCTCCGGTCTACGTGCGGCACGAAATCGTTCACAACAAGTACGTGGTCGAGAGCCTGAAGAACAAAGGCGCGATTTTCGTCGAGGACCTCTCGGAAGTGCCGCCCCAGTCCGTCACGGTCTTCAGCGCCCACGGCGTTGCGCGAAGCGTGGAAGAGGAAGCGGCTTCCCGAGGCCTGCCTGTCCTCAATGCCACCTGCCCCCTTGTGACGAAGGTGCACAACCAGGGCAAGCGGTATATGTCGAAAGGCCGGGCACTGATATTGATCGGCCATGCCGGCCACCCGGAGGTCGAGGGAACCATGGGTCAGGTTCCCGGGCCGGTACTGCTGGTCCAGAACGTCGATGATGTGGCGGCCCTCACGCTGCCCGCCGACACGCCTGTGGCCTATATCACCCAGACGACGCTGAGCGTGGACGATACGAAGGACATCATTTCCGCGTTACATCAACGGTTTACAGACATTCAAGGCCCGGATATTCGGGATATCTGCTATGCGACACAGAACCGCCAATCTGCGGTAAGGGACCTGAGCAAGCTGGTGGACGTGATCTTGGTGGTGGGGGCCAACAACAGTTCCAATTCGAACAGGTTGCGCGAAATCGGCACCGAAGCCGGCGTTGCGAGTTATCTGATCGCGGATGGCAGCGAGTTGAACCCGGAATGGCTGAAGGACGCCAGGGCCGTCGGAATTACTGCCGGCGCCTCCGCTCCGGAGGTGCTCGTTGACGACGTAATCGAGGCCTTGAGGCGCATCGGGCCGGTGACGGTATCGGTGCTGCCGGGGCGTGAAGAGAATATCGAATTCCGCCTGCCGGCGGAGCTGGCGGCAAGCTGAAACATTCCCGTCAATTGAGTTTGGAAAGAAACTAATGGCAATACCGTTCTTCAAGGAAATGCGCATCGGCGGTTATCTGCTGAAGCAGAAATTGCTCGGCCGGAAGCGTTTTCCGCTGGTGCTGATGCTCGAGCCGCTGTTTCGCTGCAACCTGGCTTGCGTGGGCTGCGGCAAGATCGACTATCCCGACGCCATCCTCAATCGCCGCATGTCGGCACAGGAGTGCTGGGATGCCGCAGACGAGTGCGGCGCGCCCATGGTGGCGATCCCCGGCGGCGAGCCGCTGATCCACAAGGAGATCGGCGAGATCGTTCGTGGCCTCGTGGCGCGCAAGAAGTTCGTGTCCTTGTGTACCAACGCGCTGTTGCTGGAGAAGAAGCTGCATCTGTTCGAGCCGTCGCCCTACCTGTTTTTCTCCGTGCATCTGGACGGGTTGAGGGAACATCACGACAAGGCGGTCTCCCAGGCGGGCGTGTTCGATCGCGCGGTTTCGGCGATCAAGGCCGCCAAGGCAAAAGGATTCACCGTCAACGTCAATGCGACGATTTTCGACGGGCATTCGGCCGAGGACATCGCCAAATTCCTCGACTTCACCACCGAACTTGGCGTCGGCGTTTCAATGTCGCCGGGCTATGCCTACGAGCGCGCGCCTGACCAGGAGCACTTCCTCAACCGCTCCAAGACCAAGAAGCTGTTCCGCGACGTGTTTGCGCTGGGCAAGGGCAAGAAGTGGAACTTCATGCATTCCGGCCTGTTCCTGGATTTCCTCGCCGGCAATCAGGCTTACGAATGCACCCCATGGGGAATGCCCGCACGCAACATCTTCGGCTGGCAGAAGCCGTGCTATCTGCTCGGTGAGGGCTACGCAAAAACCTTCAAGGAGCTGATGGATACGACCGACTGGGACAGCTATGGAACCGGCAAGTATGAAAAGTGCGCCGACTGCATGGCGCACTGCGGCTACGAGCCGACCGCGGCGAATGCTGCGCTCAACAATCCGCTTGCCGCGCTCAAGGTAGCGCTGCGCGGCGTGCGCACCTCCGGTCCGATGGCGCCGGAAATCGATCTCGGCAAGCAGCGGCCGGCGCAGTATATCTTCTCGGAGCAGGTCCAGAAGAAGCTGTCAGAGATCCGCCGCGACGAGGCCCTCGCCGCCCAGCAGAAAGCCTCGACAGCCGCGTAGACTGCGCAGCGCGCGATTGAAATCGATTCCGGTCGAGACCAGATCGAGGACGGTCAGCGGATTGCGCGCGACCCCGCGCAGTACCTTGCGCAGGTCGATACCGCCATTTGGCTTGATCGCGGCCATCGCGAGCACCGGCAGGGCCCGTGTCGCGGGGTCGCTGATGACACGCAAGGCGGCGAAGGGAAGCCCTGCCTTGGCGGCATACTCGGCGGCGATATGGCTTTCCATGTCTACAGCGGCAGCGCCCGTTTCCAGGTGCAGCGCCGCCTTGACGTGACGCGCCGCGACCACCTCCTCGGCCCCGGCGAGGCGGCCGCGGACGATACGCCGGTTTCCGAGGCCAACGCTGGCGATGAGTTCCTCCTTCAAAGGCAATCCGGCCAGCCAGCGCGCATCGCCGGCCAGCACCTCGGTCGCCACCACGACATCGCCGGACTTCAGGGAGGGATCGAGCCCCCCGGCAACGCCAAAGCTGATGACGCCCCTGATCGTTGTGGGATCGAATACCGTCAGCAGCGCCCGCAATTGCTGCGGATCGCTACTGCTGCAGATCACGGTCATACCGGGCCCCGCGGCTATGCGGGCCTCCTGCACCAGACCTGTCACAATCAGCACGGGCCGCGGGTCAATTGCGCCCGTGGCGATGCCGTCCCCCGCCCCCAATTTCACATTCCGACCCCTACCACCCTACTGTTGGTTTTCGTCAAGTTCCGGTACCGCGCCAACGCCCAAAGCGGGAAGAACTTCGCATACCCATGATAGCGCAGGTAAAATACGCGAGGAAAGCCCGTGGCGGTATAGCGCTGCTCGTCCCAAAGCCCCTTTTTATTCTGTGCAGTAATTAGATACTCGATGCCCCGGGCAACGACAGGGTTTTCGACCTCACCCGCTGCCATCAATCCAAGCAAGGCCCATGCCGTTTGTGAGGCGGTCGTGGGAGAGCTCTCAAACCCCTTATAGTCGAGTCGATAGCTGGTGGCATCCTCCCCCCACCCCCCATCGGCGTTCTGAATTGACAGCAGCCAGGCAACGGCCTTGCGAATGACGGGGTCCTGGTGGTCGACGCCGACGGCATTGAGCGCGCAAAGAACCGACCAGGTGCCATAAATGTAATTCAGCCCCCACCGGCCGTACCATGGCCCCTCCGCGAGCTGGGTGCGACGCAGAAAGTCGACGCCATCAGCCACAACCTTGCTGCTGCGGACCGACTCTCCAAGCTGCGCCAGCATCGAGATGCAGCGAGCCGTGACGTCCTCGGTCGGCGGGTCCAGCAGCGCGCCGTGGTCCGAGAACGGAATGTTGTTGAGATAATATTCGAGATTGTTGACGTCGAAGGCGGCCCACCCGCCATCGCGGCTCTGCATCCCCTCGATCCATTCGCGGCCGCGCTCGATCGCTGCATCGTAAGCGGCGCTTGGTTGGGCGCGACGCGCGCGGTCCATCGCCATGACGACGACCGCCGTATCGTCGAGGTCGGGATAGTGGGCGTTGTTGTATTGAAACGCCCAGCCGCCCGGGCGAACATCCGGGCGCTTTACGGCCCAGTCGCCCTTCACGTCGAGCACCTGCCGTGGCAACAGCCAGTCGAGCCCGCGCCTGGCCTCTGGCAAGGCTTCCTCGCCGCCTGCCTCAAGCAGCGCGTGACAGGTCAGCGAGGTATCCCAGATCGGCGAGACGCAGGGCTGGCAATAGGCCTCCTGCTCGCCGACCACGAGAAGCAAGTCGAGGCCCTTTCGCTGCGCGGCACGCGGCGGATAATCCGCGCCCTTGCCAAGCGCATCGTACATCATCACGGCATTGGCCATCGGCGGGAAGATCGCGCCGACGCCGTCTTCGCCGTTCAACCGCTCCTCGACAAAGGCAACCGCGGCGTCGATCGCGCGCGCGCGAAGTTTCTTTGGAGATAGCGGCTCGATCGCACGCAACACAATGTCCAGCGCGCGAAACAGCAGAAACCAGCCCCAACTCTGGTGCGGCGCCTTGGTAGTCATTCCGATCGAACGCGGGTCCTGCAGGAACAATTCGTCGACGCCGACGCCTTTGGGATTTTTGGCACGCGGTTTTAGCGCCGCCAGGACGAGGAGCGGCACCATCGTGGTCCGCGCCCAATAGGAGATCTTGTTGATATGGAACGGCGACCACATCGGCAGCAACATGATCTCGACCGGCAGCACCGGCACGCTGCGCCACGTCGTGACCCCGAACAAGGCCAGCATGAAGCGCGTGAATACGTTGCTGTTGATGGCGCCGCCGCGCGAGCGGATTGCCTCGCGCGCACGAACCATGTGCGGCGCGTCGATGGAGTCGCCGATCATCTTCAGCGCGAAATAGGCTTTCACGCTGGCGCTCATGTCAAAGGCACCATCATGCACCAGCGGCCAGCCGCCGTGGGGACCCTGAACCCGGCGCAGGTAGTTTGCGATCCTGGCTTCCAGGACGGTATCTACCGGCTCGGCCAGATAGTGGCGGAGCAGTACATACTCCGCTGGAATCGTGCAGTCGGCCTCGAGCTCGAACACCCAATGTCCGTCTGCCTGCCGATAATCCAGCAGTGCGCGGGTCGCCGATTTGATACTCGCCGCGAGCGCGCCAGACGCATCGACCTTGTCATTTACGGAATGCATCTCGCCTGACATCCTCTGTCTTCGTTCAACCGCTCTCACTGAAGATCCTTAACTGGCTTGCCGCCCGATCACGCCTTGCGCAGGGCAAGGACGAGATCGGCAGCACGGTTACCCGAGCGCACCGAACCTTCGATGGTTGCCGGCAACCCCGTATCAGTCCAATCGCCGGCGAGAAACAGATTTTTGAAGGCCGTCGCGGCGCCCGGCCGCAGTGCATTTTGCTCCGGCGTTGCCTCAAATGTGGCACGGCGCTCACGCACGATCTGCCAGGGAGGCAGTTCGGCCTGTAAGCCGGTGGCCTTACAGATATCCCGCCAGATCGCCTGTGCGAGTTCCTCGCGCGGCGCATCCAACAGCCTGTCGGCGTTGCTGATTGTGACCGACAGGCGCTGGGGAAACGCGAACAACCATTCCACCAGCCCGCCCACAACGCCCAGGATCGGCGGCGCGTCCTGCGGCGGATCGAAACGAAAATGCGCGTTCACGATCGCTCGAAATCTGGACGGCGTCCTCAGACCGGGCAGCAGCGATGAGGCAGGTCGTGGCGGGACTGCCAGGACCACGGCATCGCCTGCTCCGAGAGCAATGGATTCCTCGCCGAATTTCAGTTCGCGGATGCTGCCTTCAGACCAGCCCAATCCAAGCAATTCGCGTCCGAATCGAATGTCGGCGCCGCTGCGCTGCAACAGCTTGATCGCAGGCTCGATCAAAACCGCACTAAGGCCCTCGCTGGCGATCAGCGGCCGGCAAGCCTGGCCGCCGACCAGAAGCGTTTCGCGCACGACGGCGCCGGCAAGGCCCGCCGATCCTTCCGGAGGATCGAGGTTAAGTGCGGCAAGCAGCAACGGCTGTACCAGCCGCTCATATAGCCGCCCCTTGCACGGGATGCTGTCGCCGACAAGCCTGCTGGCTGGCGACCAGATCAGGGGCATCAGCGCCAGATAGTCGCGCAACGTCGTATCGGGGACACGTCGCGACGCATCGAAGACCCATAATGGCAGGCGACCGTCGCCAAGATCGAGCTGCCAGCGCTGGTCCGTCCTCAAATCGACGAACGCAAACACGGCACGCTTCGGCCCGACCAGCCCACCCGCACTGCCGATCGCGCTTGCATAGGCCAACGCATGGCGATTGCCCGAGAGCAGAAGGTGATTGCCGTTGTCGATGGTGAGGTTGGTCGCGGCGTCGAAATAGGAGCGGCAGCGCCCACCCGCCTGCTGCGTTGCCTCGTGGACACGCACCTTGAAATCCGCTTTCGCCAGCCGAACGGCTGCCGAAAGGCCGGAAATTCCTGCACCGATGATGTGAACGGTTTCTTGCATCAAATGAAAGCGTAGCGGAGCACTATGGCGATACGGGCCATCTTGTTCAGGCGGACCGGCCTGCGGGGAGTAGCGAACCCCCGCTCAACAAGCAATTCCAGAATGGCGCGATAATATTTCGACATGATCTTCGGGGCGCGCACGATACGGCGTGGATTGCGGCCCATGATCTCGTCGGCGTTCTCGAAATGGGCGCGCGCCCGATCGACCAGCGGTGCGCAGACCTTGGGCAGCGCCGGATCGGAAATGACCCTGAGCGGATCGGTTGATGTGATGCCCCCATGCAGCAGCCCTTCGAGCGGCAGATACAGGCGGCCGATCGAGGCGTCTTCGTCGATGTCGCGCAGGATGTTCGTCAATTGCAGAGCCCGCCCCAGATGGTGCGCGAGCAGGATACCGTCGTCGCGCGGCAGACCGAACACCCGCACCGAGAGGCGCCCGACGGCGCTCGCCACCCGGTCGCAGTAAAGATCGAGCGTGGCAAGGTCGGGGGCGCGAATGTCCTGCGGCACATCCATTTCCATGCCGTCGACGATCGCCAGGAAATCTTCGCGCTGCAGGCCGAATTTTTCAACCGACGCGGCGTAATCCCTCAGCCGCGCCGGCGCATGGCCCAAATAAAGGGCGTCGATGTCGTCGCGCCACTGCTGAAGCGCTGCCAGCCGCGCCTCGCGCGGGCCATCGGAATCGGCGATGTCGTCGACCTGTCGGCAAAAACTGTAGATCTGAAACATCGCCTCGCGCTGCTCGTGCGGGAGGATGCGCATTGCCGCGTAGAATGAGCTGCCGGACGCAGATGATCCGTAACTCGTGGCTGCCGCCGTTTCAATCGTCATGCGCCGGCCGCCGTTTTCGAGACAGGCCTGCGTCCGAGAGCCCGGCGGGTCATCTCACCGCCAAGCCCGGCCAAGCTGAAGGCCAGCAGTTCGATCGCCCCAAGGTGCACCCGCTCGCGCAGCGGATCGCGCACCTTGAGAAGGCGAACGATCCTGTCCGCGAAAGCCTGGATCACGGAAATCTCGAGCCCAAGCCTGAAATCCCTGACCTCGGCGCTGAGCGATTTGCTTTTTCCGAGTAGCGCCTCGTTGCGGACGGCCAGCGAATGCAGACAGCGCAGCAACTGTGCCGGCGCGCGGTCTCCTGCGAGCTGTTCGACGGAAGCTCCCGCCTGGGCAAGCGCATCGCGCGGCAGATAGACGCGATTGAGATTCCTGTAATCCTTGCCACAATCCTGAAGGTGATTGTTGATCTGCAAGGCGGCGCACAGCGCATCCGATGCAGCCCAGGTCGACGTGCTCTCGCCGTGAACGTCGAGCATGAACCTTCCGACCGGCATCGCCGAATATCGGCAATAGTGGATTACCTCGTCCCAGGTTTCGTATCGCAGCTTCGTCACGTCCATGCGGAACGCGATCAGGACGTCGAGCGCATGACGCGGCGGCATCGAGCGCTCTGCCAACGCCCGACGAAGGTCGACCGCTTCGACCTGGCTGTCGCCGCGGCCGAGAAGTTCGGCTTCAAGCAAATCGAGAAGGCTCAGCTTTTCGCGCTCGCCGAGGTTCGCATGGTCGGCGATGTCATCCGCGGTTCTCACGAAATTGTAGAACGCAAGGATCAGCGCCCGGTGGCGCGGATGAATGACCCGTGAGGCGACGGGAAAATTTTCGTCGCGGTGAGTCTTGCCGGATCGCAATTCGCTCGCGGTGGTCATCGAAGACTGGCTACGTTCTGGACTTCGCATGTCGCGTACACTTCGCGCATGGCTGTGGATCGCAAGCCCCATATAGGTGAATACGATACCAAAACCAATGGTTTCTGCGCTCTCTCGCAGAACGACCCGCGTCCAGAGCGGGCCGCAAAAACCGCCTTTGGCCGATGCCAGCGCCCGTAAGGACGTCTATTGCCCGTGGCTTACCAGAACTTGATTGCAGGCATTGGTCAGCTTGGGACGATTGTGCTGCAAGCAGGCCAGCACAGTAAAGTCGTCCTGGTTCATCACGGAGCGACAGTATTTTTGAACATCGCGGGCGCAGGCCTTTTGTTCCTCCGGCGTGCCGGCGCGCTCCTGCGGTGGAGTTGGTTCGGCCAAGGCTCCGGTGGAAGCCGACAGCGACAACAAGGTTATTACAAGCAAAAGACTACGCATCGTGTTCCCTTATTCTGATGGCAGATTCTGATGGCAGAAAATTCCAGCCCGAATGGCACATGGGTCACCGGAGCAGGCAGGTTGCAAGCGTCGCGAACCGCCGCGACGAAGGCGACAGAGGCACCGCAAGAATGCGGCCAAATTGACGGCAAGTCCCTCCTTGCGAATTGCGGGCGGCCGAAGGGCGTTCCGAATGATCGCATGACCGATCGATATCACATGGCATTTTGGCAGATTTATTCGCGCGATTCCCAGCGTTTGGCGAGAGTGGCACGATATCCGATGTTGGCTCGGTTTCGCGAGTAAAAATTTGGCATCGCAGAGTTTGCTTCGCACATTTTGCACAAGCGATGCAATTCGGTCGCACTGAGTGGCGAAATTACGGCAAGCATCAATGCATCAGGAACGCGTTGGTGGTGCCGCACCGAAACGTCGCGTCGAATTCAATGTGAACGGTCAGCCCTCCATCTGCCGGCAGCGAATGTTACGCCGGTTCTGCCGGACTTGCCTTTCCACGGAGCCGCAGCGACAGGTTGATCAGGAACATTGCCGTCGGCCGCAGGATGAACAGATCGGCCACCAGCGCAGCAACCATCGAGAAAGCACTGAGCCAGCCGAAAAGACGCAACGACGGCAGATCGGAAAATACGGTCACCACGAGACCGCAGGCCAGCACCACGGTGGTCAGGATCAGCGCCGGTCCGACCAGCACCGTTGCGCGCTCAACCGCCAGTTCCGGCGTGACGCCAGGCTTGGACTCAAGTCTCAACCGGTTGAGGAAGTGAATGGTTGCGCTCAATCCCAGTCCGAACGACACCGTAAGCGCAACGACGCTTGCAAATTGCAGTCCCTCCCCGAGCAACCACAGCACCGTTCCCGACAGTACCACCGGAAAAATCCCCGGCAGGATGCACGAGAACATGACGACCAGCGAACGGAAGGCGAGCCCGATGAAGACCGCGACCAGCGCAAATTCAACGGTCAGTCCGCGGTTGAGTTTTTCGATCATGTTGGCGCTGTTGCGCGCCGCGATCGCAGACAGGCCCGTGACCGCAATTTCGTAACCGGGATGGGCCTTGCGCACCGCATCCAGCGAATGGTCGAGCTTCTCGACCACGGGCAGGATTTGGCTGGAATCCAGATCCGGCACCCTGCCCGATACGACCACGGCGTCCTGGTTGGCCGAGATGAAGCGGCGCACGAGATATTCGGGAATGACGCTGACATATTCCTTCAGCGTTGCAACGTCCGAGCTTCCAGCCTTTTCAGCGAGCCAGCGTCGCAGGGTCTCCAGCGACCACACATTGCCGACGCCCGCCTGCTTCTCCACCAGCGAATGCACATCGGCGATGGTTTGCAGCGTTTCGGGAGCATAGAGCGATGCGCCCTTGGGGAATTCGATCAACACATCGATCGCATTGGCGCCGGTCAGCTTGGCATCCAGGCGGCTGCTTGCGGCCACGGCCTGCTGTTTGTCGGGCACCTGGTCGGCCAGACGGTAGCGCGGTTCCAGGTTGCCATAGATTGCGGCCAGGCCGCCAACGAACAGCACGGCAATCAGGCTGAACAGACCGGGGCGGCTGACCATGCGCACCGCGATCCAGTAACAGAAATTGCGCAGCATCTGCACGCCGGCGTCGGCGCCGCGGAATTTGACGGCGAAGATCTGCTCATTGCGCACGAACAGCACGCCGAATACCGGCACGAGCGAGAGCACGGCGACGAGCGCGATCATGGTGGCAGCAAGCCCGGCCTCGCCGAATTTCCGGATCAGGTCGGAATCGGAGAACTGCAACGCGATGAACGATATGCCGGCCGTGCCGTGGGTCAGCACGCAGGCCGGTCCGACCACCAGCACGGCGTTGCGGAACGCGGTGTACTTGTCCTGTCCCGCGATGAGGCGGTCGCGGGCGGCGAATGTGAGCTGCATCGAATCCGAAAAACTGATCACCATGATCAGCGGCGTCATCACGTTCAGGAACATATTGAGGCTGAAATTCGCCCAGCCGAGCCCACCGAGCGCAAGCAGGATCGCGATGATCGGCGGGAACGCCGCAACCACCATGAACGATATCTTGCGGAAGAAGACGATTGCGATGATGCAGCCCGCCAAAATGCCGAGAATGTTGTAGGTGAGACCGTCGCGCTCGACTGCGTTTCGGATCTCGAGCTGCATCACCGGAACCCCGGACAGCTCGACGTTCAGTCCAGTATCGCCGAGGTCCTCGGCCATGAGCTTCCTGATATCGCCGATCACCTTGCCGAGCTTGTTGCTCGCAACAACTTCAGGTTCGAGCGACAGCACGATCAGCGCCAGCGTTCCGTCTTCCGACAGAAGCTTGCCGCGGATGAGCTCGTTGCTTTTGACAGTCCCGATGAACTTGTCGTACTCGGCGCCTTGCGGAAGTTCCGGCGGGAACAGCGCCGCGGGGAACTTGCCAGGCGCCGGCGCCTGGCGCGCCGAGAACAGCGAGATCAGTCCGCGCGTGCCCTCCACGAGTTGCAGGTCAGTGACGAAGTCACGCAATTTCTCCAGATTGTCGCGCGCAAGAAGGTTCTTGCCTTCGACGACCACCAGCACGTCGAATTCGGTTGCCGGGAATCGCTTGATTTCCGATTCGTATTGTTTGTATTCCCTGGAATTGGACCGGAACAGCTGGCTCAGGGAATCGTCGATCTTGATGCGCTCAATCCCGAAAATCGCCCCGACGATGAGCGCCACGAGAACGATGCATGACAGGATCGGCGCCTGCATCGGGATCAGCCCGATACGCTCCAGCCCGAAGGCGATGCTTGCCATCGGCCGCTGCTCGATTTTCTCGACGTGGACCTCGCGGTCGCTGTTTTTTTCGAGCATCCTCTCCAACTCTCACATCGGCTCAATTTGGCATGGCGACAGTGCCGGAAATCACGCGGAGCCGGCATGGCCTCCCGCGAATGGCACTACCCCTTGAAAACACGCGGTAAATTTGCGTCGAGAGGTGTAGCAGGTCTATGCGGCATCTCGCAAGCAAACCCGCTGACGACGCGGCGATGTGCGGCCCTGACGCCCCGGTTTTCACCAGTTTAGCCTGAATTTGCGGTGATAGTGTGGGTTGGGTTGCTGCTTTCGTCCTTTAGTGCAACACCGGTCTGTTCCCGGATGAAGCCTTCGCGAATCAGCCATGCAATACTGGCCGCGGCTTCGTCATAGCTAAGCCCCGCGCGATGAATATTTGAGATGCAGTTGCGCCCTGCATCGGTTGTACCAATCCTTGGATCGAAGGTCAGATAGACACCGAGACTGTCGGCAGCGGAAAGTCCCGGACGCTCGCCGATCAGCACGGCGATCATCCGCGCGCCAAGGATAGCGCCGATCTCATCACCCAACGCAACGCGCGCTCCCGTCGCGACCACGACGAGGCCAATGTCCATTCCCCGCGTGGCAAGTCGCGGCACGAGGCTGCGCAGGAGTTCAATTGCATGCGCATTGACCGCCGTGGGGGAAAGCCCGTCGCCAATGACAACTACCAACCGGGGCGCGTCGCCCCTGCGGGGTGTCAGCCGATGCCGCGAATCCGGATCGAGCGCGCGGCCAAGGTCGGGACGCGCGAGATAGTCCTTGCGAACGGCAGCACGGCTCGAAACACGGGCAGCCTCCAATCCCAATTCGGCCAGGCCGTGCAAAATGGCGGGGACATCGAACGCCGCATGGACGGCGTCGCGGGCGCGGGCGTGGTCCAGAGTGAATTTCAGAAGCGCCGATGTCGGCAGACTGGCGCCGGCGACGCCGAGCGCGACGCGCGCAGGCGTCAGATCGCGGAGGCGATCAAGCGAAGGCGGTAAAGTCGCCTGGCCATTCATTTGTCACTACTCTGCAGGGACGGACGCCTCGCGCAGCCTGACCGA
>Ga0075029_100000757_pt1 | contig 18575 bp, 21 predicted proteins | sample LitLauG_LLR_2013_FD_71391 | JGI IMG/M metagenome (GOLD analysis project Ga0075029, IMG submission 71391) | Freshwater sediment microbial communities from North America - Little Laurel Run_MetaG_LLR_2013 | ecosystem: Environmental > Aquatic > Freshwater > Creek > Sediment | place: USA...
GCCCCGTCTGCGTCCTGCGCGAGCCCCTCGGCCGCCCAGCCCCGCTCGACGCTCACTCCCGGGAACAACCGTGCGCGCGCGTCGAGCGTCTGCTCGAGCAGCGGCTGGAAAAACAGGTAGTCGGGCTCCCACCCCGACAGCGAGGGACTCGCCGGCCGAAGCGTCATGAGCTCCTCGCCATCCGCGCCGAACCAGCTGTACTCCTGGAAGGACACCATCTGTGGCTCGAGCGTCCGCGCGACGCCGAGGCGATCGAGCAGCCGCATGATCTCGTGGTCCAAGTGGACGGCGCGTGGTAGCCGGTAGATCTCCTGGAAGCGCTCGAAACAGGCGACGCGATGGCCGCGCTCGCCCAGCCAGACCGCGAGAGCCTGGCCGACAGGACCGTAACCGACGATCGCTACGTCGATGGCCCCATCTCGGCGCTCAACAGTGGTCACGACGTGGCACCGTACCGAATGCTGATGAGTCTGTCAATGATGATGAGCTAGTCAGCCGTGTGCTTGTGCGCCATCATGTGCGTATGGCACGTGCACGAACCAACCCGGTCCCCGACCGGCGATCCCGGCGCAAGGCCGAGACCCGAACCAAGCTCGTGCACGCCGCCCGCAGCGTGTTCGCACGCCAAGGGATGGACGTGACGACGATCAACCAGATCACCGAAGAGGCCGACGTCGGCTTCGGCTCGTTCTACAACCACTTCGAAGGCAAGGACGACATCGTCGCAGCAGTCCTGGAGCAGGTCATCGCGGAAGCAGGCGCCGCTATCGACCGCGCGACTGCCGACATCGACGACCCGGCTGAAGTGGTAGCAATCGCCCACCGCTCCCTGATCGCATGGGCAACCGACGACCAGGAGCTCGCGTGGCTACTCGTCCGGCTGAACGCGAGCCACGACGCGATCCTCACGACGCTCGGCTCATATGCCGCACGCGACCTCAAACGAGGAATCGACGCAGAACGATTCTCGGTCGATGACCGAAACATCGCGCTTATCGCCGCCGGAGGCGCACTGATAGCTGTCATTCGCGCGGTGCTCGAGGGTCGCGCCAGCGACCACGCAGACAAGCACCATGCAGCAGCCGTGCTGCGGATTTTCGGCGTCCCGCCCGAGGAAGCCGCAGAGCTCGCCAGCCGGCCGCTTCCGGCGCTCCCCCGCGGGTGACGGCGGCCGGAGCGCCCCACCCCCTGCCACGATCTGAGCCGCGTGCCTGTGCCGACAGCTCGCGCCCCAACGGCGTGAGCGGTTGGAGTCGAACTACTTCGGTCCCTCAGAAATGGGCGACACTGGGCTCGAACCACGACCCGGACTGCTCTGAGGTGACGCTGGGCCGGTGACGGGCTCTGAGGCGCTCGCGATTGGGGCCTCCCGCCCGGTTCTCAGGCCGCGGAACGACTTCTTGCCACCGTACCGTGACGATCGAGCGATGGAGTATTCACTCTTCGAGCAGGAACGAGACAAGATCGCCCAGCGCCCGCGGATCCTGCAGGAGGAACGCATGCCCGCCGTCATAGACGCGGAACTGAGCTCCGCGGATCCGGGAGGCGGTCGCCTCACCATTCTCCACCGGCGCTATCCCGTCATAACGCCCGGAAGCTACCAGCGTCGGACAGGTGATCGAACCAAGCCGCTCCCAAACGTCGTGCCTCGCGCGCGCCTCCATCTGAGCCCGTCGTGCGAGCGCGCCCGCCGTGTCCGGCTCTCCCGCAGGCGCAAAGCGCGCGGCCACCTCACTGTCACTGGGGTGCGTCTCGAACCAGTCCTCATCCCAGCGACGGTCGACTAAGCGCAGGCCAGCGGCTGCTCGCTCCTCGACGGGGAGATCGAGCAGGTCCTGCAGTGGATACGAGGATCCGCCAGCACCGCCCGGCGAGGTGCAGAGCAGCGCCAGACGTTCCAGCCGCTCGGGATTGGTGACGGCGAGCTCCTGCGCGACCATTCCGCCGAAGCTCAGGCCCGCAACGCGACAGGCATCCCAGCCGACCAGCCCGAGCAGGCCGGCGGCGTCGGCCGCCACGTCGGCCATGGTGTACTCCCCGGCTCCCAGATCGCTGTCACCGAACCCGCGGTAGTCCCAGGCGAGCACGTCGAATGAGCCCGCGAGAAACGCGAGCATCGGTTGAACGTCTGCCAACGATCGGCCGGAGCCGTTGCAGAACAGCAGCCGCGGCCCGCTCCCCGCGCGCTCCCAGCTCAGATCAATCCCGTCGACGGCGCTGACAGGCATCGCGTCGCCCAACCTAGTCCTCTGCGCCCGCTCATGTCTAGCTCCGACAGCGCTTTGAGATGCTCGGGGATGCCGTGAGGGGCGCTCGCTCGGGGACCCTGGCCGCGACCACGAGGTGGTCGCGGGCGGCACCGAGGCTTCACAAGGAGCTCGGCTCTCGCCTACCCGCCAATGCGCGTCAGCTGACCGCCGTCCACGGGCAGCACCGCGCCCGTGATGAAGCCGGCCTCGTTGGAGTGCAGGAACAGGCTGGCGTAGGCGACGTCCCAGGCGGTGCCCATCTTGCCGCCGAGCGGCACGAGCCTGTCGCGCTCGGCCCGGACCTCATCCCGCGGCCGATTCATGGCCGCCGCCCACGCGTCGATCGCCATCGGCGTATCGAGCAGCCCGGGCATGACTGTGTTCACGCGGATCCCACGCGGCGCCCCTTCCACCGCGAGCGAGTGACCGAGCGCGTTGATGCCCGCCTTCGAGATCTTGTAGGCGGTCAGCGGGACTGCCGCCGCGACCGCCGCGATCGAGGAGATGTTCACGATGGAGCCGTAGCCCTGCTCGTGCATCACAGGCACGACCGCCTGGCAGGACAGCAGGCATCCCTTGAGGTTCACCTCGAGGATGCGCTCGAACGCCTGCTCGCCGAGCATGCGCGGGCTCCCGTCACCAGCACCGATTCCCACGTTGTTCTGCAGGAAGTCGATGCGGCCCCAGGCCTCCACGCAGGCGGCCGCGTACGCTGAGCAATCGGCCGCTGAGGTCCAGTCCGCCTCGATGCACTCCGCGATCCCTCCCTCGCCCGCGACCATCTCCGCCGTCTCGCGCGCCGAGCCGATGTCCCGATCGACGAGCAACACCTTCGCACCCTCCCGCGCGAAAGCGATTGCCGCTGCCCGACCCGTACCGACGGTCTCGCCGGGCGACTGTCCGGCTCCGACCACGATCCCGACCTTGTCCTCCAGGCGCATGGGCCGAGCGTACAACTCTCAGCACATCGCGAGTAGCGGGGCGCTCAGCTCAGTGTGGCGGCGTGCTGTCACACCGGTGTCTCAGAAACGGGCGATAGTGGTCAGAGAGGTACGAAACGACCCGCAAGCATTGGTGTTTCGCGATCAGTTGCGTACGGCCTGCGTACGCCAACGTTCGCGGGCTTGCGGGATTTCATCCCCAGCCCACCTTCGCAGCGGATCGAACATGTCGGCTCCAGGAAGTGCAGAGTCGGGCGCTGCATTCGAACGTCGATCGCCACGGCTCAGGACCCTGGTGCGAGACGGCGGGCGCGCCAAATGTGTTCCATCGGCCAGCGCCGGGCCCATTCGCGATCGACTTCGCTGCGGTAGCTGCTCCGGCGTCGGGCGCCGGGCGCAGCTCGATCAGTGCGTCGGCTCGGGCATGGTGACCACCTGCGATGAGGGCGGCGCTGTCGAGTTGGTTCCCGGCGTTCAACCTAATGCGGGCAGCGACGTAGCTGCCCGCATAGCCGATTGGCCCCCGCACCCGCCAGGGCGAGGAGGTGCGTCGGAGCTTCTGGCACGCATCACATCATGCCGGTTGCAGCACCCGCACCATACGCAGCGACCGTCAGGGCGATCCGTAGCCGAGAGACACAGGCTAAGTCGCCCCAGCACCGATGATGAGGCACGCTGCGGAGCGGGCGAGTCCTCGCCGCGACCTTTGATACCTGATCCGGAGAGGCCTCAAACGTTCGTCTGCTCCGTGTTCGCCTCACCGTCGCCCGCCGCATTCGCTCAGCAGGCCGTGCGCGTTGGGAGATCTGTGGGTACGTGGGTGAGGTCGATGAACTCCGCGGCGAACTTTATGAAATGGCGGATGTCGGTGAAGTTCGTTGCAAGTCCGAGGGACGCGCGGATAGCGCCGCCGGATGGCAGGCCGATTGCTCGGACGTAGTCGTCGAGGGCGATGCCGTCGCCGAACTCTCCGCCGACGAGCGTCTCGCGTGAGATCGTAAACGCGATCTCGCCCGCGCCGGGATTGCAGAAGCAGCCGGTGCGAAGCGAGACGTTGTGGTTGCTCGCGACGCGGTCGACGTAGCGCTCGTCGACGACGCGACCGTCCGGGTGCAGGAAGTTGAATGCGATGGTCGCGCCTCGCTGCTCCCAGGATCGAGGTCCGTAGATGGTCGCTGCGGGCGAGCCGTCAGAGTGCTTGAACTCACCTATGGCTTCGAGTAGCCAGTCGCCGAGAGCGGCGACGCGCGCGTGGATCGTCTCGAGGCCGAAGCGGTCGAGGAGGTCCAGGCCGATCTGGACCGCGGGCAGGTTCAGATAGTTGACGGTGCCGTCTTCGAAGTGCGGGGCGCCTGGTGCGGACTGGTAGTACTGGCGCTGGACGAACGCGGCGACGATGGTGCCGCCGGAGAACCACGGACGCTCGAGCTTGGCGAGGGCCTCTCGGCGGGCGAGCAGGCAGCCAACACCGGTCGGCCACCCGAACATCTTGTAGAAGGACAGCGCGACGAAGTCCGGATGCCAACGGCCGAGGTCAAGGCGATTCGTGGGAACGAATGCGGCGGCGTCGAGCAGCACGTGCCACCCGTGCGAGTGGGCCTGCTCGATCCACTCCAGCGGGTGATGGACACCGGAGAAGTTGGATTGCGCTGGGTAGGCGAACAGGTTGTGGTGCTCGCCCGCGGTATCGGTCAGGTAACGGGGGAGCAGGCTCTCGTCGACGCGCAGGTCGGCGGCGGCGCTCGGAACGTAGGTTGTCTCTGCCCCGCGGGCGCGGGCGAACTCGCGGATGCCGTTGACGGAGTTGTGGTTGTCGAAGGTGAGCAGGAAGCGATCCCCGGTACGGAATGGGTAGGCCTCGCCGACGAGCCGCAGTGCGCCGGTGGCGTTGGGCGTAAAGATCGCCTCGTACTCGTCAGGGGGCGCATTGAAGAACTCCAGCACTCGTGCCCGGGCGCTCTCGAGCATTTCGGTACTCGCGGCCGAGGTCGGGTTGACCGAGTGAGGGTTGCCGAACACGTTCTCGCGCAGCATCCGCATGTGCTCGACCAGCTGCGAGTCCGCATACAACCCGCCGCCGGTGTAGTCGAGATAAACGTGACCCCCGTGATCCAGGCGCCCGAAGTCCGTTCGGCGGAGCTCATCGAGTGCCGCCGTCGCCTCGTAGTCCGGATGCCGGCGTAGAAAGACTGCCTCGGCGTCGCGCGCCTCCGACGTGGCGTGGGTGGCGCTCAAGTCGCCCGCTCGCCGGCTGTCGGCTCGACGTCGACCTCGACGTTTATGCCTGCTCGCACGCTCTGGGTGACGACGCAGAAGTCCTCGAAGAGCTCCAGGCAGCGTTGCATCCGCGGCTGCTCGGAGTCCTCGACGACGGGCTCTATCAGGACCCGGATGCCGCTCACGCGCATTCGGCCGGCGTCGTTGCGCTCCAGGGTACCGCTCACGGTCGTGTGGATCCCGTGGACCTCGATCCTTGCTCGCCGCAGGCAGTAGAGCGCGCTGGCGCTGAGGCAGTTCCCGATCGCCGCCGCGAGCACCCTCGCTGCGTTGGGTCCGGTCCCGTCGCCGAGCGGCTCGGGCTCGTCCATCAACAGATCGGGTATGCCCTCCTGCTCGAAGTTGACGAGGAACCGGTATCCGTCCTGCAGGTCCATCGTGAAGCTGAAGCTCTCGTCAGCTGGCATTGTCCCGAGCCTCGTGGGTGGTGGGGCTGGCGTGGCGAGGTTGCGGCGGCGCGAACATGGCTAGGGGCCGGGTTGGCGCCGCGCTATGCCCAGTACGAACGGCGGTCCGACGGGCCCTGGTCCTGAGGTGAACCGTCGAACCTGCTCAACGCTGAATCCGGCGTCAGCGATGGCGGCGACCGTGTCGCGAGCCAGATGGCAGCCGGCACCGAGTTGTGGCCAGATGCCCGAGCGATCCAGGCTCGTCTGAACGGCTTGGCCGAAGGTGCCCTCTGCGATGACGTGCTCGAAGAAGCGCAGCTCGCCCCCCGGCACAAGGACTCGGTGTAGCTCTGCCAGCGCTATCTGCTGATCGACGACTGAGCACAGGACGAGCGAGGTGACGACGGAATCGAAGGCGCCGTCGTCGTGGGGCAGGGACTCGGCGGTGCCGTCGACGACCGTGATCTGCACCGGTGCTTCGAGCGCGGCACGGGAAGCTAGCCGCCGCAGGTATGGCTCAGGCTCGACGGCCAGAACCTCAGCCACCCCTTCCGGGTAGTGCGCGAAGTTGCGTCCGTCGCCCGCACCGACCTCGAGAACTCGCCCGCTCAGGCCGGCAAGCAGCTCCGAGCGCTCGCCCGCTGATCCCACCTTTCCAGAGGTGTGAGACCAAACCCGTGCGAACACCGGATGGTGACCGATGCCCGTTCTTCGAGTTGGCCCCCGCTCGGTGAGCGTGCTCAGGGAGAGGTTCGCGAGAGTCATCGCGCGAGCGACCGCGTCGACTTGGTCGACCTCGCCGGCAGTCAGATGCTCTCGCGCGGACTCCTCGACATCCGGGGGGACTGGCTCGGCGAAGCGTCGCTCGGCGCGGGCGACAGCGTAGGACACAGCTGCTCGGCTCCGCGGGTCAAGATGTTCGAGATCTCCGACGCGGAGAGCCTCAAGCTCGGTGGGCGAGACGCCCGCACGCCGCGCCCAGCGGCGATGTACGCGGGCGCATTCGCTACATGCGTTGACCTGGCTTACGGCGACCATGACCCGCTCGCGAAGCCGACGATCGAGCCCCCCGGTATAGGCACGAGCCAGTAGCGGGCCTCGCAATAGCACGTCAGCGAGGTCCCGCGTGGCTTCCCCGACCGAGTAGAACCGTCGCGGCACACAGCCGCCCCCCTCGCCCCGATCAGACTCGCCCAATTCGGACACGTCACTCACCGTGCCGTGCTCGGCTGCTGTTTCCGGGCGGCTGCGGTTCGGGCTGGTCATGACCTGACTGTAGCCCGGACGCAGGAGATACGTTTGGTGTCGCTGGCCGGCCGTGGGTCAGCTCCCCGCGGCCTTGCGACCCATGAGGTCGACACCGAACAGCGGCCCCGCGAGGCAGAAGTTGAATACTCCCGCCGCAAGCGGGACGACACCTACGACCGCGATGATCACGCCGCCTGTGCTGCCGATCGAGATTCCGACTGCGATCAGTGCGATGCCTGCGACGATGCGCAGACCGCGACCTGCCGCGCTTCTCATGAATGACACGAACGACATGGATTTGACCTCCGACTCGTGGGATGTTCATACCACTAGGTCGTGATGGGATCGCGAGAATGGACATCAGGCCGCGAGAGCCCAGGCGCTGACGGTCGCCTCCAGGCCCGCATCGAAAGCGAGCTGCCATCGTTGCTGGCGCTAGCGCGCCGTCTTACCCGCGAGGAGCACGACGCCGAGGACGCCGTGCAGGACGCGCTTGAGAGCGCATGGAAGGCTCGCAGACAGATCCGCGACTCAGACGCAGCCGGTGGGTGGCTGCGCCGGATACTGGCGCGGCGAATAGTGGATGCGCACCGTCGCCGCGCTGACCTCCCGGTGGGCGCACCTGAGGAGTTCGACAGCCTGATTCCGGACGTGGAAGATCCCGCCGGGGTAGTCGCCGCCGCAGAGGATGAGCGCGTGCTGCGCGCTGCGTTGCGCGAACTCACGCCGGCCGATCGGATCGCGATCGTGCTCCACGACGCCGAGGGATGGCCTGCTGCCGAGGTCGGCCAGCTGCTTGGTGTCGGCACCGAGGCCGCCCACAAGCGCGTCCAGCGGGCGCGCGCTCGCCTTGTAGCGACGCTGGCGGAGCCTCATGGTCTCGCGCGGCAAACAGGAGAGGCGTGCCGTGACGCCCGCTCGCATGTTCACGAGCTGCTCGAGGAAACGCTCGATCCGGTCACGGCGATCTCAGTTCAGCATCACCTTGACAGTTGTCCGAGCTGCCCCGCCTCGTTGCAGGCGGTGGCTGGCGTTCTCGCGGCGCTGCGCCGCGAAGGAGACACGGCGCCTATCCCAACTCCATTGCGGCTCCGGATTGCCGAGCTCATCCGCGAGGCTGAGGAGGCACCGTAACCGCCGGCGGTGCCTCTGCCGGAGGGCTTGGCTCCGGCTGGGCGGCGCGGTAGAAACCCTCGGCTGCGCAACGTAGTTTCCACGCATGACGTAGTCGCCTTGCGGACCTAGCTTGGACCTATGTCTACCGCTAAACAACTACACACGGGTGTTTCTGTGATCTGGCGGCCGGCCTCGGTTTTGCGCTCTGCCGCACCGTCACAGGTGTCGGCGTGAGCCGCGTCGTCGTACTTGGCGCTGGAATCTCCGGTCACACGGCGGCGGCGTTCGCGCGCAGCTGGCTCGGCCGCGGCGACACGGTCACCGTGGTCTCGCCGCGGCCGGACTACAACTGGGTGCCCTCGAACATCTGGGTCGGGGTTGGCCTGATGAAGCCTGCGCAGGTGACCTTCCCCCTGGCCCCCATTTACGAACGGGCCGGGATCGAGTTTGTTCTCGCATCGGCGCGCGAGATCCATCCCGAGGGAGACAGCGACAGCGCAAGCGCGTACGTCACGGCTGAGTCAGCGGACGGCTCGATCACTCGGGTGCCGTACGACTTCCTGATCAACGCCACGGGCCCGGCTCTGCGCTTTGACAAGACCGAAGGTCTTGGCCCGGATGGCGGGCACAGCCTCTCGGTGTGCCTGCCAGGGCACGCGGCGCAGGCCGCAGCGGCGCTCGCCGAGGAGGTCGAGCGGATGCGCAAAGGTGAGCGCCGGCGTTTCCTGGTCGGCGTGGGCCACGGCACCTGCACGTGTGAGGGCGCGGCGTTCGAGTACATCGTCAACCTGGAGTTCGAGCTGCGAAACCGCGGCGTTCGGGACAAAGCAGAGATCACTTGGATCACCAACGAGTACGAGCTCGGCGACTTCGGGATGGGCGGCATGCACCTCCGGCGCGGCGGCTACATCACCCCCAGCAGCATCTTCAACGCCTCGCTGTTCGCCGAGCGCGGGATCGACTGGATCACACGAGCCCATGTGCAGAAGGTCGAGCCCGAGCGCGTCCTCTACGAGACGCTCGACGGCACGGAGGCAGAGCAGGCATTCGACTTCGCGATGCTGCTGCCACCGTTCTCCGGCGTCGGGTTGAAGGCCTTCGACCGCGAGGGCGGCGAGATCACCGACCAGCTGTTCATGCCAAACGAATTCATGCGGGTCGACGCCGACTACGCGCCCAAGGCCTATGAGGACTGGAAGGCAGCGGACTGGCCGCGGACCTACCAGTCGCCGGACTACAAGAACATCTTCGCGGCGGGTATCGCGTTCGCGCCGCCGCACCCGATCTCGGTTCCTCGCAAGAGCCCGAACGGCACCGTGATCGCACCGGCGCCGCCCCGCACCGGCATGCCATCCGCGATGATCGGCAAGGCCGTCGCGAGCAGCATCGTCGACATGATCCGCGGAGCCGATGCGCCGACCCACACCGCCTCGATGGCAGAGATGGGCGCCGCCTGCGTAGCGTCCGCCGGAGCCAACCCGTTCACCGGTACGGCGGCCTCGATGACCGTGTTTCCGATAGTCCCGGACTTTGACCGCTATCCCGAGTACGGCCGCGACGAGGACCGCACCTTCGGTGAGATCGGCCTGGCGGGCCACTGGATCAAGATCCTGCTGCACCACCTGTTCCTCTACAAGGCGCGCCTTCGCCCCGGCTGGCGCCGGATTCCGGAGTAGCTCATGGAAACCGAGCACGCCAGCTACGCGACAAAGCCGACGAGGTTCACCGTGTTCACGCGCACGTTCATCCCGTGGCAGTTGTGGCGGTTCGCGGCGATCAACCTGAAGATGATCGGGATCATTCGCCGCAGCCACCACGGAGACAGCCCCAAATAGCCGCCCTCGGGGACGGCCGAACACCGGCCGCCGCCAGCTAGCAGCAGGTGCCTGGGCTCCTGAGCCGACGGATTGGTGAGGTTGAAGACCTCAGGCAGGCTTGCTACTGTCACAACTATACTATTGTGTAGGGGTAAGGCGTGTGGGTTCAGTGCTCGCACGTCGTCTCCTGACCAGCCGCTCGGCCGGTCTGACATCCCTCCGAAGACTGGTGATCGCTATGGGCAACGACACGGACACAACCGCAGCCTCAAACGCGTCGGCAGTGCAGGATCTGACCACAGGCACATTCGACGACCGGGTCAGCGATGGGCTGACGGTGGTGGACTTCTGGGCGCCGTGGTGTGCGCCGTGTCGCGCCATGGCGCCGCAGTTTGAGCGCGCCGCGCGTCTGCGTCCGCAGTATCGGTTCGCCAAGGTCAACGTCGATGAGCATCCCGAGCTCGCGGGACGCTTCGGTGTGCGCTCAATCCCGACGCTCGCAGTCATCCGCGACGGCAAGCTGATGGGCACCGCCGCGGGCCTGGTCGGGGCCGACGATCTCGTCGCTGCCCTGGACCGCGCCGCTTGAGCGCCGGCCCGGATCCCCCTGAGCGATGATCAGCGCGCTCGGCTTCGGCCTGGTCATCGGCCTGGCGGTGGGAATGGTCGGGGGCGGAGGGGCGGTCCTGGCCGTCCCGGTCCTCGTTTACGCCGTTGGGCTCGGCGTACATGAGGCGACTACCGTCAGCCTGGCCGTCGTCTCACTCGGCGCCGCGATCGGTGCGGTAGGCCAAGCGCGCCAGGGCACGGTCTGCTGGCAGTCCGCCGGCTGGTTCGCGCTTGCCGCCGCGGCCGGCAGCGTCATCGGCACGCTTGCCAACCGGGCGCTCGGGGGCGAGATTCTCCTGCTGCTGTTCAGTGGCGTGATGCTTGTCGCGGCGCGCGCAACCTGGATGCGAGCGGGCTCGGCGATGGTGCAGGGCAGCGGATGCCCGCCGGCTCGTGCAGGCGTGTTGCTCCCGGTCGGGCTTGGAGTCGGCGCCCTCACAGGGCTGGTCGGCGTCGGCGGCGGCTTCGTCGTGGTCCCGACGTTGGCGATCGGTTTGAGCTTCGGGATGCGTGAGGCAATGGGAACCTCGATCGTCATCGTCGCGATCGTCTCGGTCTGTGGTCTGGCCTCCCATTTGGCAGTCGGTAACAGCCTCGACGTACCGGTGACCGTCGCGATGGGCGGCGCCGCGATGGCCGGCGCCTATGCAGGCCCGACCCTTGCGGCCCGTATCTCAACAGAAGCACTCGGTCGCGGCTTCGCGCTGCTCGTGGTGCTCGTAGCGCTCGGCGTCGTCGGCGCCACCCTCGCCGGAGTCAGCGTCTAAATCCGAACCCTTGCGACAACTATCAGCTTGTACCCTGGACTGGAGGTTCACTTGATGGTTCTCAAAACGACGATCGCGACCCACGGGAGGACACGATGAGCACCGCCCTCCCAAATGGATCCGCGATCCCTGCAGAGCAGCTCGCCGATCGACTCGCGGACGGAGAGACCATGACCGTCCTTGATCTTCGCGAGGACGCGGACTGGGGCATCGAGGCCCCAGGCTTGACTTCTCTGCGTATGCAGCCCACCGCGGTGCTCGCCGATCCCGGAGCCGTCGCGAGGGATCTGAGCGGCCCAGTGGCCGTCCTCTGCAATCGGGGGTTGACGGCGCAGCCCGTTGCCGAGGCCCTGAGGAAGGCCGGCGTCGATGCGCTCGTCGTGGGTGAAGGTATCCGCGGATGGATCGCGGCGCTGCAGTCACGCGTCGTCGACCTCGGTGTCGACGGACTGGTCGTGCGACAGATCCAGCGGCCCGGCCGCGGCTGTCTGTCCTATCTGCTCGCCGCCGGCGGACAGGCATTGGTCATCGACCCAGCGCCAGACGCCGGCTTCTATCTCAGTCTCGCCCAAGAGCTCGACTCACATATCACCGACGTGTTCGACACCCATATCCATGCAGACCACCTCTCGGGCGCTCGGATGCTCAGCGAGCAGACCGGCGCCACGCTGCTACTGCCAGCGCTCGCTCTGGAGCGCGGCGTCGCCTACGCCGCCGAGGTCGAGCCGGTCAGCAACGGCGACACGATCATGCTCGGCCCCATCGCTCTGCGAGCGATCGCCCTGCCGGGCCACACGACCGACATGACCGGGCTGCTCGTCGCCGATCGCGCGCTCATCGCCGGCGACTCGCTGTTCGTGGACGGCATAGCGCGTCCTGATCTGCAGCAGAGCGACCCGGAGGGCGCCCGAGCCATGGCCCGCGTCCTGCACGAGACGCTGCACGACCGTATCCTCGCGCTCGGCGAGAACGTAGTGCTGCTCCCGGGACACACGCACCCCGGCGTCCTCGCCAACGCCGTCACCGCCACCCTGGCGGCAGTGCGAGCCGCAGTCCCGGAGCTCGCAATCGAGGATCCCGGCGAGTTCGCCGAGAGACTCCTAAGCGAAATGCCCCCGCGCCCTGCCAACTACGAGTCAATCATCGCCGTCAACGCCGGCGTCCACCCCCTTGATCCCGAGCTGGAGACCGGCGGCAACAGCTGCTCGGCGCGCTAGAGATCGCGAAACAAAGGAGCCATAGCCGATGACGCTACCGAGCCCGATACCCGTAGACCTCGCCGAGATGATCTCAGCACGACTGCGCATCATCGGCGACCCCACCCGGATCCGCATCCTCGATCTGCTCCGCGACGATGAGCTCTCCGTCACACAGCTCACCGAGCGGCTGGAAACCAGCCAGCAGAACGCATCCAAGCACCTCGGCATGCTCCTACAGGCCGGCATCGTCGCGCGACGCAAGGACGGCAACAGCTCCATCTACAGCATCGCCGACAGAGGCGTCTACGAACTCTGCGAGCAGGTCTGCGGAGGACTCCAGCTCCAGCTCACCGAGCTCACTGCCCTCGTCCAGGGCACACCCTGAGCATCGTCCACTGACGAAGCACCATCCGCGCAAGCCGACGGTTGGCGCGGATGCGCGGGGCCGCGAGCAGGCCCACCAGCAACCTCCACCACTATTCGCGCACACAACAATGTAGTTGTGCTATGCTGCTGGCATGGATGACGTGACGCAAGGCCACCAGCCGCAGCCGGAGCTGGTTGAGCTGATCGCTGAACGCTTTCGTGTTCTCGGCGAGCCGATGCGGATCCGCCTGCTCGACGCTCTGCGCGATGCTCCGGCGACCGTCCAGCAACTCCAGCAAACGACCGGGGCATCCCAGCAAAACGTGTCAAAGCATCTCGGCGTGCTGCTTCGCAGCGGCCTCGTCAGCCGGCGCAAGGACGGCAACTTCTCGCTCTACGCGATCGCCGACGCTGGTGTGTTCGACCTCTGCGAGCAGGTGTGCGGCGGTATGCGCAGCCGCGCGGAGGATCTCAATGCAGTGCTACAGGAGGGACTCAGGCCATGAGCTCGACCGCATGTGCACGCCAGTCGACGCAGGACCCCGTGGCGGGCAGTTCCCGCTGGCCGCTCGAGCGCGTGCTGTTCGCGCTCGCGGGCACCATGACGCTTCTTAGCGCAGCGCTCGCCGCACTCATCTCCCCCTGGTTTCTGCTGCTGACGGCATTCGTCGGCATCAGCCAGTGGCTATACGTACTCGTCGGTGCGTGCCCAGCCTCGCTGGTACTCAGGCGTCTGTTCTCGCTGCAGTCCGTTATCTACCCCCGCCAGGAGGCACGCTCATGAGCTCCACCACCGCGCCCGCACCCGCGAGGATCCCGGAGCCCTCAGCTGAGCATCACACAGCTGTCGGGCCGATCGGACGCCTCGGGCGCTACACCGCGACGCATTTCCGCACGGTCCTGATCTCCTGGGCGGTGGTCGCCGTGGTACTCGGCTTCTTCGCGCCGAAAGTCGAGACCGCTCTCTCGGGCGCCGGCTGGGAAGCGAGCGGATCCCAGTCCGTTCAGGCCCGCAAGCTCGTCGAAAAGGACTTCGCCGGGCTCGGCAGCTACGGGCTGATGACCGTCGTCTACTCGCCGACCGAAACCGTCGGCTCGCCGGCATTCACGTCAGCGATCGCGAGCGTCGAACGGACGCTGCGCTCGAACAGCGCCGTGCGGATCGTGGTCGCTCCTACCGCGGGCATGTCGATCTCGCGCGACGGCCACACCGCCATCGTGCAGGCCGGTGCTGCGAAGAACCCGAACGAAATGGTTGCAGCGGCCGACAAACTGAAGGGCACCCTCCACTCGCTGTCGACAAGCACGGTCGTCGTCAACCTCACCGGGGCCGCCGGGATGTGGTCGGACTTCAACGCCGCCAACCGTTCCGCGATGCTCAAATCGGAGGTCATCTCGTGGCCGGTGACGCTCGGCATCATGCTGCTCGCGTTCGGCTCGCTCGTGGCCGCCGGGCTCCCGCTGATGCTCACGATGGTCGGGCTGCTCTCCGCCGCCGGGATGCTGTACCTCGGGACCAAGGTGATGCCGATCTCGATCTGGGCCATGAACTTCGCGCTGATGTTCGCGCTCGCGCTCGGCATCGACTACGCCCTGTTCATCGTGATGCGCTTCCGCGGAGCGCTCTTCGGCTCGAAGATGAGCCCGGAGGAGGCGACGGCCGTCACGATGGACACCGCCGGCAAGGCCGTCCTGTTCAGCGGCGTCACCGTCCTCATCTCGCTGACCGCGGTGATGCTCGTGCCGAGCCCTGCGTTCCGCAGCATGAGCCTGGGCATCATGCTCGCCGTCATCTTCGTGCTCGCGGCCACGCTCACGCTGCTGCCGGCGGTGCTGGCCAAGCTCGGCCCGAAAGTAGACAACCTCGCGCTTCCGTGGGCGCACAGCGGTGAGCACCGCTCACCCCGCTTCGCCGCGTGGGGCGAACGACTGTGGGCGCACCCGTGGCGCTACGGCATCCCGGCGCTGCTGGTGCTGCTCGTGCTCGCCTACCCCGTCACGCAGCTGAAGACCTCGATGCCCTCCATCAAGGTCGTACCCACCACCGACTCCTCACGCGTGGGCTACAACCAGGTCCAGGCCGCGATGGGCGCCGGAGCCACGGGCCCGCTGCAGCTGATCACCACCACCGCAAACGCCACCAGGGTGACTGCCATCGCGAAGGCGGACCCGGGCATCGCTCAGGTCATCCCGGCGCAGCCCGGAAGCAGCGGGCTCGTGATGGTCACCGCGATCCCGCGCCAGGACCCCTCCAATCCCGCGGTGGGAACGACGATCAACCGGCTGCGAGGTGAGATGCCCGCCGGGACGGTGCTCGGCGGCGCCGTCGCGGAAAACCACGACCTGCAGAAACTCCTGTCGGCCAAGACATCGCTCGTCATCGGCGTCGTGCTCGTCCTCGGCTTCCTGCTTCTGCTGTTCGCTCTGCAGGCGCCGCTGCTCGCGGCCGCCGGCGTGCTAACCAACCTGCTCGCCACCGGAGCCGCGTTCGGCGTCTCGAAGTGGATCTTCCAGGACGGCGATCTTCATTCCCTGCTCGGCTTCCAGCCCCAGGGCTTCCTGGACGCGTGGGGACCGGTCTTCTTCTTCGCGATGATCTTCGCGATCTCGATGGACTACACGATGTTCCTGCTGTCCTCCTCAAAGGAGCACTGGGACCACAGCCACAGCGCAAAGGACGCAATGGTCAACGGGATGGCGCACTCCGGACGCGTGATCTTCGCTGCCGCCGCAGTGATGGTCGCCGTGTTCTTCACGTTCGCGCTCTCCGGGCCGCTCCCGCCCAAGGAGATGGGAATCATCCTCGGAGTCGCGGTGCTACTCGACGCGGCGCTCGTCAGGCTGCTCCTACTCCCGGTCCTGCTCCGACTGATGGGCGCCCGCGCCTGGTACCTACCCAAGTGGATGCGCCGCGCCCTCCCCGACGTCCGCTTCGGACACTCATGAGCCATCGGGAGATCATGCAGTGGGACGCGGGCAAGGCCCACGTACTCGACGCGCCCGAGCGCGAGCGGGACATGCCCGCGGCGAAGGTCATCGAGCTGTTGTCTGTCGATGGAAGCGAGACGGTCATCGACTACGGCGCCGGAACCGGCCGCCTCGCGCTCGCCGCGGCGCACCGCATGGCGCCGCGAGGCCGTGTCATCGCGATCGAGGACAGCAGCGAGATGTTCCACCTGCTGTCCGAACGCCTCGCCGGAATCGCCTGCGCAGAGCCAATGCTTATCGAGGGCGACGACGTACCGCTACCCGATAAGACTGCCGACCGGATCCTCGCCGTTGACGTCCTACACCACATACGACCCGGCACTCTGGCCGAGATGCGGCGCCTGCTCGCCCCCGACGGCGTGCTGCTCATGATCGACTGGAACGCGGTCACTCCCGCGAGGGCGGTCCTCCCGACGGCGTGCTACTCACCCCCACCCAAGCGATACGCGAGCTCGCCGCATCCGGCCTGGAAGCGCATCTCGTCGAGTCTCCGTTCGACCACCGCTACGTCCTGATCGCGAGCGCTGAGAGATGTGGATGGGAACGAGCGTAATGCTGTTCGTCCGCAAGATCACAACGCTCCCGCCCAACGAGACTTGGGAGGCGCACCAGCGCCACGACCTCGTGCTGGTCGACGTGCGCCAGCGACAGGAGTGGCAATCCGGTGTCATCGCCGGCGCGCTGCTCATTCCGCTCAACGAGCTCCCGCGTCGCATCGACGAGCTGCCGCGCGAAAACACGGTCGCATTCCTCTGTCGCTCCGGCCACCGAAGCATGCTTGCCGCCCGCCAGGCGCGCCGGCACGGCATCGACGTGCTCAGCGTGAAGGGCGGAATGATCGCCTGGAACAGAGCCGGGCTCCCGACGTCCACCCCACCCCGCCGCGCAAGCCACGCGACGTGACCATGACCGCCACACGCACCATCGAGCGACTCGCCCGCCGCAATGCCACTTGTATGGTGCCTCGGCCCGTACCAAACCAGCCCGGGATCCTGACCGTCGACGCGACCTGGGGGACAATCTCGCCGATGCATCTCGCCCCCGGCGTGTCCACCGTCGGCGAGCTCGAAGTGATCGACCACATCGCCGCCGGACTGCCGCTCACCGACACGCGACTGGAGCACTTCTACCGCGAGGGCACGATCCCGGGCGCACGAAACATCCCCCACGAGCAGATCATGCAGTTGATCAACTCGCTGGACCCAGACATCGCGACGATCTTCTTCTGCAACGGCCCACAGTGCGCCGCAACACCCGACGCGATCCGCACGCTCCTAGCAAGCGGCTATCCGCCAGAGGCAATCCTCTACTACCGCGGCGGCATCCACGACTGGATGACCCTTGGCCTCCCGATAGAGGCCCCGACATGACCCGCCGCCGGAACATACGACCGCGCGGACAGACCGCACCATCTGAACCCTGACGAGCCCGCCGTAGGTTGCCGCGGTCGCCGTTACCGGCGGGCCCCAAATGGCCATCTCTGACCGCGCCGGCGAAGACCTGACCCGCAAGCAGCGTCGCGAATCGACACGCGCCCAGCGAAAGATCATTGAGGAAGCTCAGGCCGCGAAGGCGATAACGCGAAGGAGACTGACGCAACTCGGAATCGTTGTGGTGATCGTCGCGGCAGGATTTGTCGCGGCAATCATCAGCACCAACGGCGCCGGCGACGCCAAGCAGGTTGCTCCCGGCAGCATCGAAGCCAGAACCACCGAAGACACGGTCAACGCCCTCCTGGGCGGCATCCCGCAGCACGGGAACACGTTGGGTCGACCAGCGGCTCCCGTGACTCTCCAGTGCTTCAGCGACCTTGAGTGCTCGATCTGCAAGGACTTCGCACTAGGAGCGCTACCTTCGCTAATCCAGACTTCGGTACGCGCCGGCAAGCTGAGGATCGAATACCGATCCCTGCAAACAGCCACACGCGAACCAGCAGTGTTCAAGAGCCAGCAACTCGCCGCGCTCGCCGCAGGCCAGCAGAACAGGCTGTGGCAGTTCGTCGAGACCTTCTACCACGAGCAGGGAGAAGAGGGCTCAGGCTACGTGACCGAAAACTACATTGAGGGCATCGCCAGACAGGTCACGGGGCTCGGCATGCCGCAGTGGACTCGCGCCCGCAACGACACGGGGCTTGTAAACCAGCTCTCCACCGACGCCAAGACAGCGAACAACGTTGGCCTCAACGGGACACCCTCGTTCTTGATAGGCAGGACAGGAGGCGCGATGAAGAGACTCCACTACGCCTCAGCCACCGACGCGACGTCATTCAACGAAGCGGTCGAAACGCTGCCGCAGAGATGAGCCGGTGGCGCACTCGTCGGCTATTGTCAGGACCTGTACGCCGCCCTGGTGCAGAGCCACAGGACCACGTGACCATGCTCTGAATGCGTCGCAAGGCCGCACGGCTTACTGGCCCAAGGCACATCCAGGTCTCACTCGCTCCCAACTCACTCGCGCGGTTGGAGTGCGGCGCCTTACGTCTGTTCCGAATGGGCGATACTGGGCTCGAACCAGTGACCTCCGCCTTGTCGAGGCGGCGCTCTCCCAGCTGAGCTAATCGCCCTGGGAAGAACCCAAGCCTATCAACGGGCGCTACTCTGGACGCCCAA
>Ga0075029_100000761_pt1 | contig 18551 bp, 14 predicted proteins | sample LitLauG_LLR_2013_FD_71391 | JGI IMG/M metagenome (GOLD analysis project Ga0075029, IMG submission 71391) | Freshwater sediment microbial communities from North America - Little Laurel Run_MetaG_LLR_2013 | ecosystem: Environmental > Aquatic > Freshwater > Creek > Sediment | place: USA...
AGATAGCGAAATGCGCTGGCCTGCGAGCCAAAGGAGAGCGCGAAGGAGATCACAATGCCGAACGTCGAGGCGAGCACGGCAGCCGTCGGCGAGCCTGCCGAATTAAGCCGGCCGAAAACCGGCGGCGCCCATCCGGTGCGGGCCAGCGAAAACAGCATGCGGGAGCAGATGTAGAGTGTGGCGTTGGCGCCCGAGAGCGCTGCGGTCAGGACCACGAAATTCATCACGTGCGACGCGCCAGGAATGCCGGCCGCGCGAAACACCGCGACAAACGGGCTTTCGCCGAGATTGACGGTGTTCCACGGAAGAATGCCGAGCAGCACGGCGGTTGATCCGAGGTATGCAACGGTCAGGGTCAGGAAGGTGAGCCGCACGGCGCGAGGAATCAGATCGACAGAACGCGATTCGCCGGTGGTGACGGCCACCATCTCGACGCCGCCAAAGCTGTAGACCGCGTAGGTGATTGCGACCAGCGGCGCCAGCCATCCCTGTGGAAAGAATCCTCCGTGCGCGGTGTATTGCGCTGCCGTGCGGTGGGTGAGCAGGAGCGACGCTCCCAGGACGATGAACGCGGCGATGGCGGCGACTTTGATCATCGCGAACCAGAATTCGAACCGGCCGTAGGAGCCGACGCTGGAAAGATTGACCAGCAGCAGGGCCACGGAAAAAACCACCACCCAGATCCAGGCGGCGACGCCGGGAAACCAATAAGCCATGTAGGTGGCCGAGGCGGTCATTTCCGCGCCAATCGAGACTGCCAGTCCGGCCCAATAGCCGGCGCGGCCTATGAAACCGGCCCAACGGTTCAGGTAGAGGTCGCCGTAGACTCCGAATGAGCCCGCGCCGGGGTGGGCGCAGGCCAGCTCGCCGAGCGCCATCGCCACGGTATAACCCAAGAACGCCGCTGCGAGGAAACTGAGCAGAACTGCCGGCCCGGCAATGCGAATGGCCGTGCCCGATCCCAGCAGAAGGCCGGTGCTGATCGAGCCGCCGACCGCGACCATCGCCATCTGCGCGGCGCTCAACTGATGGCGCAGGCCGGCTTCCTGCGCCGGCAGATCGGGAATCGAAGAAGGCATGCGGCAAGATAGCAGATGGAGAGCCGCCGGTGACCTTCGTAATCGGCTTCGGGCCAGGTTCGTTGCCGCACCCTCACCGGCTCCCTAGAATCAAAGGGAGCTATCCCTGATCCTGGTTCTGCCGGGTTAAGACCACCCATGCCTGAGACCACAAGCCGCGTGGACCGAGCCGAGTTGGCGCGCCGAGTCGAGCGCAGCGGCAAACTGCTGCAAAAAGGGAAGACCGCGGAAGCTCTTGAGGAGTATCTGCTGGTCCTGCGCGACGATCCGGAAAATGATGTGGTGCGGCAGCTTTCGGCGGACTTGTGTCTCTCGCTCAAGCGGAACAGCGAGGCCGTGCGGCTGCTCGGCGACCTGTTCGAGCGGCAGGTCAAGGCCGGTGACGCGACCCGTGCCAGCCTGACCTATAAAAAGCTGGAGCGGCATGGCACTCCGAGCTGGGAGCAGAAATTCCGCTTCGGAGAATTGCTGGAGGGGTCGAATAAGAAACTGGCTGTCGGCACCTACGAAGCAGCCCTCGCCGAGCTGGCCAAACTGGGGAAGCCCCAACAGGAGTTGGACATCCTGGCACGGCTGGTGACTCTGGAGCCGGTGCCGGCAAATTTTCTGCGCGTGGCCGAAGTTTCCGCGAAAGTTGGTGATCGGCGGGCGGCGGCGCTGGCCTTTCAGCGCGTTGGCCAGTTGACCGAAGCTGCCGGCGGCGACGCCGCGCAATGGTGGGAACGGGCCTATCAGGAAGACTCGTCGGACCCTGAAATCGCGCTGACTTATGGCAAGAGCCTGCTGGCACAAGGGCAGGCGGGCGCCGCGATCTTCATCCTCGAGCCGCAGGTGCATGGCAGCGCTCCGACTCCGGAGATGAGAGAGGCGTATTTGCAGGCGCTGCTGGGGGCGGGGCGGTTTGCCGAAGCGCAGCCTCTGATCTGGGAAGCGTTCGAGCGCAACCCCGCGCGCATGCAGCAGGTGGTAAAGCTGATCGGGCAGTTGCTGGATGGAGAGGACGACGAGGCCGCACTCGTGCTGGCGCGCAAACTCGAGGCATTCCAGCGTCGCCGGGGAGAGCGGCGGCAGTTTGTCGCAACCATGCAGGAGATCACTTCGCAGCATCGCGCCGCCGCGCGCGTGATGGAATTCATGGCCGAGCTCTATAACGGCTCCAGCCGCGAAAACGAATACTTCCAGACGCTGCTGAAGCTGTTCGACCTTTACTACGGAAGCGGCGAATTCGTGAAAGCGCTGGAATCGCTGGACCGCGCGCTGGATGTTGATCCCTATGAATCCACGCACACGCGGCGGCTGGAATCGTTGCAAGGTAAGGTCGACGATGCACGATACAAGGCGGTTTCGCAGCGGCTGACGTCGAGCGGAAAGCCGCCCGAGGAGCCGGCGCGCTCCACGGACACAGCCATGGGATCGGCCACGCTGCAGGACCTGATGCTGCAGGCGGAAATTCTTGTCCAGTACGGCATGCGAAACAAGGCGATCGAGCGCCTGCAGCGCATTCAGGAGTTGTTCCCGCACGAAGAAGAGCAGAATGAAGACCTGCAGCGGCTGTATATGTCGGCGGGTTTTTCGCCGAAGTATGCCGGCTCGGTTGCGCCCGCAGCGTCCAAGACGCCTGCGGTGGTAACGCCTGCCCCGGCAGCGCCGAGTCCTGCGCCTGTGGCTGATCCGGGCGCCGAAGTTCGAAGCTTTACGCGGGTCGCTGAAATCACCCGAAAGCTTTATCACCAGACCAACGCGACCGGGGTGCTTTCCACCGCGGCGCGCGAAATTGGCATGCACTGGGGCACAACGCGGTGCGTCGCGGCGATGTGCAAGCCGGGCCAGCCCGCAACGGCAGTCGAAGAGTTCTGCGCCGACGGCGTCAAGCCCGGCGATTCGGCGGCATTGGAAGCCGTGCTTTCCAGCCTGCAGGGGGCCGCAATCGGTGGCGACCCGGTCAGCATTCGCGAAGCGAGGACCTCCGCCGAACTGGAACCGGCGCGCAAGGCTGTTTTCGAACTCGGTATCCAATCGATTCTGATGGTGCCACTGGGGGACGGAGTGGAGCCGGTCGGCATGCTGCTGCTGATGCAGGACGCCACGTGTGACTGGAGCCCGGCGGATGCCGTGGTTCTGAAAACTCTGGCGGACCAGGCGGTGATCGCGCTGAATAATGTCGGCTTGCGGCGGCTGGTGAAGAACCTTTCGGTGACCGATGAAAAATCGGGTCTGCTGAAGCGTGCTTCCTATCTGGACCTGCTGCTGGCGGAGAGCAAACGCGCGCTGCAGAACGGCTCTTCACTCTCGATACTGCTGGTGCAGTTCGGCCGAAGCGCGTCCATGGTGAAAGAGTTTGGCGAAGCCGCTCTGGAACAGAGCATGGAAAAGATCGGCCAGATCTTCTCCGCCAATATTCGCAGCAACGATCTCGCGTTCCGATACGACACCACGACTATCGCCATCCTTCTGGGGGAGACCGCGGAGAAGGAAGGCATGCTGGCGGTGGAAAAATTGCGCCGCGTGATCTCTGAGGTCAAGCTGCGCAAGGAAGGGTCCGATCAGTCGCACCCGGCACACTTTTCGGCAGGACTAGCGGAGGCCGTGGTCCGGCCGGGCTTCGATGCCGTCGACATTGTCACCGAGGTCATCAATCGCGCCGAGCAGGCGCTTGCTTCCGCGATGGCCCAGGGACCGGGCAAAGTGGTTGCGCTAAATGCAGAGCGCGCCGCCGGGGCAGTAGCCTAGCCCGGAAGCTTTGCCGCCACTCCATGAAAAAAGCGCCCGGAAAAATCCGGGCGCCGAAAAACTTCTTATCGTGAAACTAGTTCACCGTCACCGTGACTGCTTTCGACGGAATTCCATTCGCCACGACCTGCAACGTGCATGTGCCGGTCTCGACGTCGGCCGGGACGTCGAAGCGGGTGGAAACAATCTGCGAGCCCGTAGCCACGGCCATCGTGCTGTGATCGTGGGTCTTGGCATAGAAGACGTGACCCGTCGTTGAGTTTGTGATTCGGACGAGCGGATAGTTGGTCGCGGTTTCGAATTCATCGCCGAACGCGGCCGCCTGCGACAGTCCGTTGAACTGCTTGCCGGAAATGCTGTAGGTCGAGCCGCGGGTCACGGTTGCGGGAAACTTAGTGATCACCGGCGCCCACGCGGCCTGGTAGGTCCCGGTCGCATTGTAAACGCCGACGCTGCTGCCTTCCACGAATGCCTGACCCGTGGGCAAGATCAGGATGGGTGTTCCGGCGGTAATGGATGTGGCTTTCAGATTGGTTCCGTCAAACTCATAGTCGGTGCCGGAGTTGCCATATACCAGCACATTGCCTGAAGGCAGCAACACTGCGCTGGAATCGCCCGCATCGTCGCCGGTAGGGAAATCAGGGCCGACCACCCATTTCGCGGGCGTCGTTCCGCTGGCCGGGTGATAGACCGCGGTATGTCCTGACTTTCCGCCTTTGGGCGTGCTGCCGGCGACGAAGACGGTGCCATCCGGGCGAAGAATCTGCGGGCCGATTTCTCCGGGCGGGTAGTAGCAGCCGCCGGGATAGGGCAGACATCCCGTGACCGTAGTGGGCGAGTGGAGGTCCACAATCGTGCTTCCCGCCGAGGACCACGTCCCAGTGACCGGGCTGTAGACCTCGGAGTTCGGCGCAGTCTTCACGTCGGCGGTCAGGATCGTGCGGTCGGGCATCAGCGTCCAGCCCTCTTCCGAGTTGAAGTGGTTCTTGCCGGTGGATTTCAGGACGGTCCAGGTAAGCGTCGTCGGTTCGAATTCGGCAACCGACTCGGTCAGCTTTTGCCCGACGATGAAATTACCGTTCGCGCGGACCACAGACGGGGAATCACCGATCGTGTTCCAGCCCGCTGGGGCAGGAATTGCAGTCCAGGTGTTGGCCTTGGGGTCGTAGATGGCGCCGAGGTTGGTCAGCAGGAAATTTCCGTTGTTGTACTCTCCGCCGGAGATGACGAGCCGTCCGTCGGGCAGCACCGCCGAGGCGAAGGCATCGGGAGCGTATCCGGTTGGCAGGCTTGCCATTTGCAGCCAGGTACCGTTCACGTAACTGCCGTTGCTGTCGGGAGTGAGCTTCCACCAGTCGGAGCCGAGGTTGCCTTGCGCCAGCACGGTGCCGTCGGTGAGCAGGAACGCGATCCCGGCCCCGTCGGGCGGTTGGTGCGCGAGCACCTGCACGGTTTGGGAGACGGCCCCCAGGCAAAGGGCCAGCAGAACGGCAATCGTCAAACCTATTTTTCTCAACACGTCGTTATCACCTTTCTCATCGAGGGTCGGGCTGAAGGAGACTCCAGAGGTTCAGGGAATGGCTGTTCGGGCTCTGATGGTTACGACGAAACAGCGGCCACTAATACTAACAAATGAAAACCTGCGTCTGGGGCCGGGTTTCAGCCGGCGCGTTTCGCGGGTACGGGATTGCAGCGGCGGCCCGTGGTCACGGGTGTGTCTGGCTGTTAGACTAAAGGGTTTGGCGGTGAGCTTCCGCCGGTTCTGAAATCGTCTCGACTGGGAAAATCATGCTGAAACCTGGAGACATTGCCATCGTCAGCGGGGCGCGCACGCCCTTCGGCCGCTATTGCGGAAAAATCAAAGACTACACCGCGCAGGAACTGGGCGCGGTCGCTGCTAAGGGCGCGATTGAGCGGGCCGGACTCGACCCGAAAGAGTTCGACCACGCGGTGTTCGGCAACGCGCAGCAGACTTCCGGCGACGCGCTGTATGGGGCGCGGCACGTGGGTTTGCGCGCCGGGCTGCCGATTGAAACTCCGGCGCTCACGGTGAACCGCCTTTGCGGTTCGGGCATGCAGGCGATTGTGAACGCGGCGCAGATGATCCAGACCGACGAAGCGAAAATTGTGCTGGCGGGCGGAATGGAATCCATGTCGCAGGCGCCGTTTTCGATTCGTGGGCGCGACGGGTTCACGCTGGCTCCGGGCGGCAAGCTGGAAGACTCGCTGATGGTGGCGCTGCTCGATACTTATTGCGGCTTGTATATGGCGAATACCGCCGAGCTTTATGCGACCGAGCAGGGCATTGCGCGGCAGGCGCAGGACGAGTTCGCGCTGCGCTCGCAACAAAAAGCCGAGGAGGCTTATAAAGAAGGGCGCTTGCAGGAAGAACTGGTTCCGGTGCCGCTGCGGAATTCGAAGGGCGAGGCGACAGGCGAATCGCTGACCGAGGACGATCACCGGCGTCCGCAGACCACGATGGAGGGGCTGGCGAAGTTGCGTCCGGCATTTGGAAAAAACGGCACGGTGACGGCGGGCAACGCCAGCGGCATTGTGGACGGCGCGGCGGCGGTGGTGGTGATGTCGCTGGAAGAAGCGCGCAAGCGCAACATGGAACCGCTGGGAAGAATTGTGGGCTGGGGCATTGCGGGGGTTGATCCGAAGACGATGGGGCGCGGGCCGGTGCCGGCGACCAAGATTGCGTTGCAGAAGGCGGGGCTGTCGCTCGATTACATTGATCTGATTGAAGTGAACGAGGCGTTTGCGGCGCAGTATCTGGCAGTGGAAAAAGAATTGGGACTGGATCGCGAGAAGGTAAACGTGAATGGCGGGGCGATTGCGCTGGGGCATCCGCTGGGCGCGACAGGAACGCGACTGGTGATCACGCTGCTGTATGAGCTGCGGCGGCGGAAGAAGAAGTACGGGCTGGCCGCGGCGTGCATCGGCGGCGGGCAGGGGATTGCGATGGTGGTGGAGAGTATGAATTGAGGGTCTTTCCCAAGTGTGGCAGTGACGCTTCTTGTATCAGAGGGACAGTCCCGTGAAAGCGATGTTGTGCGCTGCCTTCTTGCTGATTTCCTTGCACTGTGTGGCGCAGGCCACCGTGAAAGGAAAGATCATGGAGCCCCAGGGCGCGGTCGCAGATGCGAAAATCGTCTTCACGAATGTTGCCACCCATTGGAAGGTGAAGCAGAAGGCAAGGTTCGATGGGACGTTTGGCCCCGTGGAATTGCCTCCGGGCGTTTACAAGGTTGAAATAAAGAAACGTTGCTTAAAAAAGTATTCCAAGGATCTGACTCTTTCCGACAAGCAGTTTCTGTGGCTGGATCCCTGGCTTGAACGGATCTGTGGGCCGCCACCCATCATGGAATAGTGCGACGCGCCTCAAAACGATAACGAAAGGTTTTCGGGGAAGTAATATGGAAATCAAGAAAGTCGGCGTTCTCGGTTGTGGATTGATGGGTTCGGGCATTGCGCAGGTTTGCGCGACCGCTGGATTCGATGTGACGGTGCTTGAGGTTGATCAGAAATATCTGGACAAAGGTTTTGCCGGGATTGAGAAATCTCTGGCGAAGTTTGCCGAGCGGCCGGTGGAGAAGGGCGGCATTACGGCGGCGCAGAAGGACGCGATCCGGGCGCGGCTGAAGGGCACGACCAGCAAGGCCGACCTCGCCGATTGCGACATTGTCATCGAGGCCATCATCGAGAACGTGGAAGAGAAGAAGAAGATGTATGCGTCGCTCGATGGCATCGTGAAGAAGGACGCGATCTTTGCTTCGAATACTTCTTCAATCTCAGTCACGGAGCTTTTGACTTCGGTAAAGCGCCCGGAGCGGTTCATTGGGCTGCACTTTTTTAATCCGGTGCCGCTGATGAAGCTGGTCGAGGTAGTGCGCACGATCGCCACGGCTGACGATGTTTACGACGCGGCTTATGAGTTCGGGAAAAAGCTGGGCAAGGTTCCCGTGCGCACGTCGGACAAGACCGGGTTCATCGTAAACCGGCTGCTGGTGCCTTATCTGCTGGATGCGATCCGCGCGTACGAAGAGGGTGTGGGGTCGATTGAAGATATTGATAACGCGATGAAACTGGGTTGCGGCTATCCGATGGGGCCGTTCACGCTGCTCGATTTCGTCGGGCTGGATACGACGTACTACATCACGCACGTGATGTATGACGAATTCAAGGAACGCCGCTTTGCGTCGCCCCCGCTGCTGAAGCGGCTGGTGATGGCAGGATGGTACGGGCGGAAGTCGGGGCGCGGGTTTTATGATTACTCGGACCCGGAGAAGCCGAAGGCGCAGAAGCTTTAGGCCGCAGTGGAATGCAGATTGAAAAGCGAATCTACCACGGAGGCGAAGGGGCACGGAGCAAAGCACTCCAACGGAGGTAGGGTTATGACGCGCGCCCTCATTTTGTTCCTGATCTTTTCTTCTTGCCTTGCCGCGGCTCAGGCGCCGGCGCCGAAAGATGTGGACATCGCTGCACCCGACGGCGTCAAACTCCGCGCCACATTCTTTGCCTCGGAAAAACCCGGTCCAGGCGTGCTTTTACTGCACATGTGCAACACCACGCGAAAATCCTGGGAGCCGGTGGCGAAACAACTGGCGCAGTCCGGCATCAACGCGCTCACGGTGGATAATCGCGGCTTTGGAGAAAGCGGCGGCCCGCGCTACGACGTTGCGGCACCAGACGCGGCCCGCCAGATTCAGCAACAGTGGCGCGCTGACTTCGACGCCGTACTTCAATACCTGGCTTCGCAGCTTGGCGTCGACAAGGAACGGCTCGCCGTGGGCGGTGGCAGTTGCGGCGTAGACAATGCCGTGAAAGTTGCGGAGCACCACCCCAACACAAAAGCCATGGTGCTGCTTGCCGGCAACACAGACCCCGAGGGCGACAATTTCATTTTCAAACGGGCGGACATCCCAATCTTCACCGCCGCGGCAGACGATGACGAGTACAGCCCCACCACCGTTCAGATGATGGAATGGTACGCGCAGCTCTCGGGCAATCCGCGGAGCAAGTCGGTGAGGTTTGCCGAGGGCCGACACGGCACGGAAATCTTCGGGCCGCATCCGGAACTGGTCACGCAGATCACGGCATTTTATGTGGACACGCTCGTCACCAAGCCGGGCGGCCCAATCTTGAATCCACGCAGCACGCCAGTGCGCGAGTTCTGGGAACTGACCAGCCATCCCGGCGATGCGCTGAAGGCTGCCGAAATGTTCCACAAGGCGCGCAAGAAGGACGCCAAAGCGCTTTTCTTCCCGGAACCGGTAATGAATCTGCTGGGATACGCGCGCCTACAATCCGGCGACAAGCAGGATGCCGTGGAACTGTTCAAGCTCAATGTGGAGGCGTATCCCGCATCTGCCAATGCGCAGGACAGCTTGAGCGATGGGTATCTGGCGCTGGGTCAGAAGGATCTTGCGCTTGCTGCGGATGAGAAATGCCTGGAGCTTCTACCGGCCGACCCCGCACCCGCCGATTTCAAAGCGCAACTGAAGGCGGCGGCGGAGAAAAAAGTCGCGGAGCTAAGGGCTGGGAAAACACCATAGCGCTCCGAACGTTGCCGGGCGACTACAGATCCTATTGCTTGTAAACTTCTCTGCGATGTCCAATGCGGAGGACGAGCACGACGAGCTTATCGTGTTCGAGCGTACATATGAGGCGATAGTCGCCGACGCGGTATTTCCAGAACTCGCTCAGCTTGCCGCGCAGCCTTTCGCCGATTTTGCGGGGATCATCAAGTTTGGCGACTCTTTCGTAGAGAAAAGTTGTGATTCGGCGAGAGACGGGTTTGTCCAGCTTGTCGAGTTCCTTCTGGGCAGCGAGGTCAAACTCAATCTTCCATGCCATGTTGCCGCATCACTTCCTCAAGAGGGATCGTCTTACTGCGGCCGGACCGAATAGCTTCGAGGCGCTTTTCAGCGATGTAGATGTCTTCGAGGTCTTCCAGATGTTGGAGGATGGCTTCGCGGGCGTAATAGGTTTTTGTGCGGCCAGTGCGCTTGGCGAGGCGGTCGAGGCGTTTTTCGATTTTTTCGGGAAGGCGAATGGCAAGCATGGGATCCTCGTTGCTATACAATTATAGCACTCTGGTTTTCGATACGTGGAAACGGAGGCGCGGAAGGGTCTAAGATGACAGCCCGTGGTGTTCTATTGCTGCTTTTCTTTCCGTGGGCTTTGGTCTTGGCCCAAGGGCAGGCCACTTGGCCCTGTGCAGACGAAGTTGCCAAGACCGGACCTTACAGTCGTGTTCTTAACGTCGGAACTCCTATTTCCAATGATGGGCTGGTAGAACGCAGAGTGCTGCCCGATATTTCTGATATCAAAGGAAAGCGACTAACTTCTAGTGTCGCGGTGGATGTGATCCTCGATCTCGACGGCAAGGTTGCTTGTGCTCACGCCAAAGGAAATGCTGACCCGCTCGCGACACGGAGCGTGGAGGCAGCAAAGCAATGGAAGTTCAAGCCTTATCTTTTGAACGATAAGCCGATTCCGATCCAAACACAGATCGTTTTCGTATTCAAGAGAGACGCGGGTGGCACTACAGTAGCCTCACGAAATTAATAATCCATGCTGATTCGTGTGATTCCGTAGCAGGTTTGAATCTATGAACTTCGAAAACGTTCTTCTCGAAAAGAAAAACTCCATCGCTTACGTGACCGTCAACCGGCCCAAGGTGCTCAACGCGCTCAACATGGCCACCATGGAAGAGCTGCGGGCGGCGTTTCATGAGATCAAGGGCGACAAGGACATTCGCGTCGTCATTTTGACCGGCGCGGGCGAGAAGGCATTTGTAGCGGGAGCGGATATCGGCGAACTGGCCAAGCAAGATGCCGTAACCGGCAAGGAATACACGCACCGCGGGCAGAACGTGCTTAATCTGATCGAGAACCTGGGCAAGCCGGTGATTGCTTGCATCAACGGATTCGCGCTGGGCGGAGGATGCGAAATTGCTCTTGCCTGCACCATGCGACTGGCGAGCGACAACGCCAAGCTGGGCCAGCCGGAAGTGAAGCTGGGAATTATTCCCGGCTATGGCGGATCGCAGCGGCTGCCGCGGCTGGTGGGCAAAGGCATCGCCAATCAATTGCTGCTGACGGGGGAGATGATTACGGCGCAGGAAGCGCATCGCATTGGGCTGGTGAATGAAGTGACTGCGCCGGCGGATCTGATTGCGCGGGCGGAAGCCATTGCCGCCAAGATCATCGCCAACGGGCCGCTGGCGGTGCAGTACACGCTGGAAGCCGTGAACAAGGGCATGGAGATGACGCTGGCCGAAGGCTTGCACCTGGAGGCGACGCTGTTCGGGGTTTGTTGCGCGACCGAAGATAAGAAGGAAGGGACAGCGGCGTTTCTGGAGAAGCGGGCGGCGGCGTTCAAGGGACGATAGATTGCCGCAGATCACGCAGATTTCGCAGATCAAGCACACCTGCCACGGAGGCACGGAGCCACGGAGAAGAAGATAAAACTTAAAGTGGAGTCGCTGCCAGACGCTGCACCGACTGCGATTGAGGGCGGCTTGAACGCGAGCGGCAAGCGTTTTGCGATAGTCGTTTCGCGTTTCAACGAATTTATTACCGAGCGGCTGCTGCGCAGCGCCTATGACGGGCTGCTGCGATCCGGGGCGAAGAAGCAAGATGTAGCCGTCGTGCGCGTGCCGGGCGCGTTTGAAATCCCTTCTGCGGCGCGCACTCTTGCGGAAACGAAAAAATATGATGCCATCATTTGTATCGGCTGTCTGCTGCGGGGCGATACGGCGCACTACGACGTGATCGTGAACGAAGTCACGCGCGGGATTGGGCAGTCGGCGCAGGAGACCGGCGTGCCGCATGCGTTCGGCGTTCTGACCTGCGAAACCCTGGAGCAGGCCATTGACCGCGCCGGCCTGAAGATGGGCAACAAAGGGTTCGAAGCTGCGATGGCCGCGGTGGAGATGGCGGCGCTGAAGCGAGTCATCCGTGGTCAGTCATCAGTCGTCAGTAAGAAGCAGAATCCTCCCCCTCGACTTCGCTCGGGGCTTCACCCTTCGGGCTTCGGCAAATCCGCTCGGAATGACAAGCCTAAGAAGACAAAACGCCGCAAGTAGCCTTCCTGACGTAAACTGACGACTGACAACTGATCACTGACAACTCATGGGTACCCGCCGCAAATCCCGCGAAATGGCCCTGCAGATGCTTTTCCAGGCTGACCTGGGCAAGCAGACGCCGGACGAAGTGCGCAAGAGTTTCTGGTCGGAACATGCAACCACCAGCGGTGAGGCTCGCGGATTTGCCGACGATTTGTTTCGCGTGGCAACTGACCGAGCGGCCGAAATCGATCCCCTGATCGAGCGGCACGCGGAAAACTGGCGCATGGAACGCATGGCCGCGGTGGACCGCAATCTGCTGCGAACGGCGGTCGCGGAGTTGCTGGCTTACCCGGAGACGCCGCGCGCGGTGGTGATCAATGAAGCGCTGGAAGTGGTGCGGCGGTTCTCATCGCCTGAGTCGGTGCACTTTGTCAACGGCGTGCTCGACAGCATTGCCAAAGAATTGGATGGCGCGCCGGCAGCGCGGTCCTGATCTTCGATCATCCCCTCAGAGGCTGAAGCCTGTTCAAAGGGACTGGCTTTATCGCAGCGCTGAAAGCGCTGCTCCACCCAAAAGCGAATTTCAGCAGAGTGAAATGGGTACCTTCCTGGACCTGCTTACATCCGGCCTTAAGGCTGGATGGCCACCATATTGAGCGAGCAATTTGGGGTGGTGATGGGATTGCTGCAGAACGAATTGGTCGAGTTCGCGAGGAACGGGAAGGAAATCTGGAAAACGTCGGCGGCCGGGGATGTGCTCACGCCGTGCAGCAGGCCGTCGCTGGCCGCGATGTAGATGTAGCTTCCGTCCGGGGTCATGTCGGCACTCAAGGGAAATGGCGTTCCCGACACGTTGACCAGCGCAATGGCGCCGGTGGAGTTCGTGTTCAGGTTGTAGACCAGCACCGAGGCGAAATCGCTGGCCACGATGTAGACGAGCGTCTCGTCCGGCGAAACGAAGAAGTTCACTGGATGGAACGTACCCTGACCGATGTTGATATGTACGGGTGCGAAGGTCTGTGCCGGGTTCTGCTGCAGCCTGGGCAGCGCGATGGTTTGCGGGCAAAGCGCATTCTGAGCGGGCTGGGTGGCGCTGGTCGCGATGATGTCGATGCCGGTGTTGTCGACGCCAAGCAGAAAATCCAGGCCTTCCGGTTGCAGTTGGGGCACGATGTTGTTGCCCATGGGGAAATTTCCCGGCGGCATTGCCTTCAGCATCAGCGGTTGGGCCGGCAGGTTGAGAACGGGCGGCACATTGTTGACGTCGGTAGAAGCCAGATTGTTGCAAACATTGCGAACACTGACGCTCGATGTCGCGCTGCCGCCATTGAGGAACGCAAATGAGTCCGACGCTGACAACTGGATTTGTTGTACTGGATTCGTGGCTGGGAGGTCGAAGGTCTGCAGCGCCTGGACGGTCGAGTAAACAAAAAGCTTGGGGTTATGCTGCTGATCAAACCCGACGATGAAGGCCTTGAGTCCATCCCTCGAGAACGCAGCGGCCGTAGCTCCCGAAATGTTCAACGCAGTAGAAGTGGGAGAATTGATTGCGTTTACAACGTAGGTAAGGTTCGGGGCGGACACCGCGTCCCCGGCGAAAACCGCGTAGTTGCCGCGCGGAGCGACGGCCAGCAGTTTGCCCTGCAACAAGCCAGTCTGCGTTCCCGCAGCCGGAATCGACGTGAAGGCGCTGTTTGAAGTGCCAAAGTTTCCCGGCGCGACCACCATCGCGCCGTAAGGGCTTCCCATGAAAGCGCGGTCGCCGGCCAGATCGAACTGCAGCGAGTCTGGAGCGTGGGGAATCGCGACCGCAAAGCCCGAAGAGTTCTTTCCCACAGGGAGGCTGTACAGGCTCACGGCGCAGTTCGGGTCGTGGTCGATGCCGCAGGTGTTGCTGGTGGCCACAAGGTTGAAAGTTCCCGGCGCTCCGGTCACCAGTCCCGAAATCGCGGTGACGGGATAAACCGGCAGCGGCGCAACGCCGCCCGGAGCGCCAAGCGGGAAGCCCGCGTTGCAGGTGGGAGGTGTACACGATGCCGAGATGGAAGCGGAGCCCGGTTGGGGAGTGGTCAGAGCGCACGTAGTCCCTGCCGCGCAGCCCGAGGCCCCGCCTGCCAGAACGGAAGCCGGCTGCGACGAAGTCCAGGTGAGCGCCGGTTTGGGCACGATGCAGCCCTGCACGTCCACGGCCCAGGCCCGAAGCGTCTCGCCGGTACCTTTGCTAGTGATGAAGCTGGTCTGGCCCGACTGCTGGCTCCCGGTGGAGACCTGAAGTGCGACGCACTGCACTGGGCAAGTCTCAAAGCTGTAGGGTTGGCTCGTGCTTCCGGCCGCCGATGCGGTGACCTGAGTTACCCCTGGAGTCGAGGGGGACGCCGTGGCCTGATTGGTGGCGACTTTGGTCGAATTGCTGATGATGGGGACCACAGAGACCACTCCCGTGGTGCCGCTGGTCCAGTTGAACGGCCCGACGGAAGCGGTGATGTCGCGCCCCAGACTGTAGGCGGTTGCCTGCAGGGTCTGAGGCTGGTTTACCGTATAGCAGCCGGAAATGGGCGCCGAACCCAACGGCGTGCAGGCGGGAGGAATGTTCTGCTGGCCTGTGCACGGAGCTGGCGGATTCGTCTGCGGGACGAGGCTTACCTGGATCTGGTCCACGGGATCGTGCACAAATACAAAGGTAGGCGGACTACTGACGTTGTCCGCCGTGGCCGTAACCTGAACGACGCCGGTGCCTTGCGGCGTGCAAACCGTGTAGAGCGGGGCGTTCCAGGTACCGGCGCAAGCCGTCCCGTTGGGCGAGAAATTCAGGATCCCGGCGTCGCTGGATTGAAAAGTGAACGTTGCGGCGATGCTCTGTCCTGCGCTGTTCTGGGCCGTGGCGGTAAAGTTCTGGCTGGTCCCGATGGTCAGGGAAAGCGCCGTGGCGGGCGACAGTCGTACGGTAGCCGGTGTATTTACGCCGCCTCCTCTGCTATGGCCACCGCAGGCCACCAGGGCACCGAGGGCGAAGGTAGCGAAAACCGAACCGGTTTGTCGAGACAGCAAACGAATCACGATCCCTCTTGGCCTGGACAAGCCTGCCCGCTTAACTTTGCGTGTGGGCAGATTGCAGGACTGCTGAGTTTGAGAAACTGCTAGTTTTGGAAAACTGCTAGTGTAGAGGCTGCCGCCGGAATGAGCAAGCTGGCTTGCCCAACCGCACGCTCTTCTGGGATGCAAGAACACGGGTTGACGATGTGTGCGTCCGTTGCTATAGTAAGAGGGTTCCGCGAGTTTCTTCAGGCTGACTGTGAGTGGCAGTGATTGTGTGTGTGCCGGCATGGTCGAGTGATTGAGTAACACTTCCTGCGTTTTGTAGTTCGGGAAGCTTCCTCGCTGAAACGGTTCTGCGCTGCCTTCCGCCTCGAGTTTTGGAAGGGTATGCGGAGCCAAGCTGACGAAACGGAGTGCCTCCTTAAGTTGGCCAGGCGCCACCGTCGAAAGCATGAATCGGGAATCCAAAAATCTCTCCCCGTGATGTCTGCGGAAGAGAAGCATGGCTGCCCGTAATGGGCAAAGCCAGTCTCGGAGCGGGTTGAATTCCGGGAAGATTGATGGTGCCGGTGCGTCCGGGCGGAGTTTGAGCCGCGGGCGGCAGGCAAGGAGCGGGTCATAGTGCCTACTTTTAATCAGCTGGTGCGTCAGGGCCGGAAGCGCCCGCGCTACAAGACGGCAAGCCCGGCGTTGCAGGGATGTCCGCAAAAACGCGGAGTGTGCACCCGCGTCTACACCCAAACTCCCAAAAAGCCGAACTCGGCGCTGCGCAAGGTGGCGCGCGTGCGGCTGACCAACGGCATTGAAGTGACGACCTACATTCCAGGCGTCGGCCACAACCTGCAGGAGCACTCGATTGTGCTGATCCGCGGCGGCCGCGTGAAGGACCTGCCGGGCGTGCGCTATCACGTCGTGCGCGGCACGCTGGATGCGACCGGGGTCGCCGGACGCCAGCAGGGCCGCTCGAAATACGGCGCCAAGCGCGCCAAGAAGGGTTAAAAGACTATGCCTCGTAAAGGACACATTGCGAAGCGGACGGTTGAGCCCGACGCGATCTTCAGTTCCGACCTGGTCACCAAGTTTGTGAACTCAATGATGTGGGGCGGCAAGAAAAGCACTGCCGAGAACATTTTTTACGAGTCGCTGAAAAAGCTGGAAGCTAAGGGCGGCGGCGACGACTCACTGAAGCTGTTCGTGAAGGCGGTGGAGAACTGCAAGCCGCTGGTGGAAGTGAAGTCACGGCGCGTGGGCGGCGCGAACTACCAGGTTCCGGTGGAAGTGAATGCCGAGCGGCGCACTTCGCTGGCGATCCGCTGGCTGGTGAGCTATGCCCGGGCACGCAGCGAAAAGGGAATGATTGACAAGTTGTCGAACGAGCTGCTGGATGCGGCCAACAGCCGCGGCGCCGCAGTGAAGAAGAAGGAAGACGTTCACCGCATGGCGGAAGCCAATAAGGCGTTCGCGCATTACCGGTGGTAGAGAAGCAGCTAGTTACTAGTTACTAGCAACTTGATTTCATCAGAGCCCCAGAAAGAGCAGATAAGAGTCGTGCCCAGAACAGTCCCATTAGAGCGCTGCAGAAACATCGGCATCATGGCGCACATTGATGCCGGAAAGACCACTACGACCGAGCGCATCCTGTTCTATACAGGCAGGACGCACCGCATCGGAGAGGTGCACGAAGGCACTGCCACCATGGACTGGATGGAGCAGGAGCAGGAGCGCGGCATCACGATCACCTCCGCCGCTACCACCTGCACCTGGCGCGATATCCGCATCAACATTATTGATACGCCCGGTCACGTCGATTTCACGGCAGAAGTGGAACGTTCACTGCGCGTGTTAGACGGCGCGGTTGCCGTATTTGACGCGGTACACGGGGTTCAGCCGCAGTCGGAAAAAGTCTGGCGCCAGGCCGATAAGTACGGCGTCCCGCGAATTTGTTTCATCAATAAGATTGACAAGATGGGTGCCGACTTCGAGCACGCCGTCGATACTCTGCGCAAGCGCCTCAACGCCAAGCCCGTTGCCATCCAGATTCCCATCGGACAGGAAGGCAAATTCGTCGGCGTGGTCGACCTGATCGCCATGAAGGCAATCATCTGGAAAGACGAGACCATGGGCGCGGAGTACGTCGTCGAAGAGATTCCCGAGAACCTGAAAAAGAAGGCGGAAGCCTTCCATGCGCAACTCGTCGAAACCGTCGCCGAGAACGATGACGACATGCTGCACAAGTTCCTCGAAGGCGAGACCATTTCCGCCGAGGAGCTCAAGAAGTCGCTGCGTAAATCGACGATCGGCCTGAAGGTGTTCCCGGTTGTCGTCGGCACTGCATTTAAGAACAAAGGTGTCCAGCCACTGCTCGATGCCGTGGTGGATTATCTGCCCTCGCCGGTCGATACTCCCGAAACCAAGGGCCACAATCCGGACAAAATGGATGAAGTTGTCATCCGCAAGGCCGACGACAAGGAGCCTTTCTCGGCGCTGGCGTTCAAGATCATGGCGGACTCATTTGTCGGCCAGTTGATCTTTATCCGCGTCTACTCCGGGCAGCTTAAGTCGGGCGATTCCGTGCTGAATCCGCGTACCGGAAAGACCGAGCGCATCGGGCGTTTGCTGAAGATGCATGCCAATAAGCGAGAAGACATCAGCGAAATTCTTGCCGGCGACATCTGCGCGGCGGTCGGTTTGAAAAACGTCTCGACCGGCGACACCATCTGCAATGAGGACCACCCCATTGCGCTGGAATCGATCACCTTCGCGGTCCCCGTTATTTCCGTTGCGGTGGAACCGAAGACCAAGGCCGACCAGGAAAAGATGGGCATGGCCCTGGCCAAGCTGGCGCAGGAAGACCCGACCTTCAAAGTCCACACCGACCCGGACAGTGGTCAGACCATCATCAGCGGCATGGGCGAGTTGCACCTGGAAATCATCGTCGACCGCATGATGCGCGAGTACAAGGTCGAGGCCAACGTAGGCAAGCCGCAGGTGGCCTATCGCGAAACCATCCGCAAGCATTCCGAAGCGGAAGGCAAATACATTCGCCAGACCGGCGGACGCGGCCAGTACGGCCACGCCAAGATTTATCTCGACCCGCAACCTGCGGGCACCGGCTACGAGTTCGTCAACGATATCGTGGGCGGCTCGGTGCCGAAAGAATTCATCAAGCCGATTGATCAGGGCATCCGGGAAGCGCTTGAAGGCGGCATTCTCGCGGGCTACCCCATGGTGGATGTGAAGGCGACGCTGTACGACGGCAGCTATCACGATGTGGACTCGAACGAAATGGCCTTCAAGATCGCCGGTTCCATGGCGTTCAAAGAGGCTGCCCGCAAGGCTTCTCCGGTGTTGCTCGAACCGGTGATGGCGGTGGAAGTGGTGACGCCGGAGGATTTTGCCGGCACCATCATGGGCGATCTGAGTTCGCGCCGCGGACGCATTGAGGGCATGGAGCACCGCGCCGGTTCGCAGGTGATCAAGGCCATTGTGCCGCTGGCAGAAATGTTTGGATACGCGACCCACATGCGTTCCTCGACGCAGGGCCGCGCGGAATACTCGATGCACTTTGCGCGCTATGAGGAGGCTCCGCGATCCGTCGCGGAGGAAATCATCGCCAAGGTGCAGGGCAC
>Ga0075029_100000762_pt1 | contig 18550 bp, 16 predicted proteins | sample LitLauG_LLR_2013_FD_71391 | JGI IMG/M metagenome (GOLD analysis project Ga0075029, IMG submission 71391) | Freshwater sediment microbial communities from North America - Little Laurel Run_MetaG_LLR_2013 | ecosystem: Environmental > Aquatic > Freshwater > Creek > Sediment | place: USA...
GCGGCATAGGCGAGCGCCAGAACAACGACAGCCAACTTTGGAAACGATCCCGATTCCGCCACTGCCCGGAGCACGTAGCCGCCCGCGATTCCAAGCATGGCCTTGCCCAGCACCACGAACACTCCGCCATCTTGGACAGACGGCAACGCTGCTGCGGTGGCCTGGTTTGGCGTTGAGCGAGACGCAGTGGGACTGGCCGCCGCAGTGGGAGAAGACGCGGCGGCAGACGGATGTTCCAGAGTGCAGACCCGCCGTTCAAGATTCTCGATGCGAGTGGTGAGCCGGGCTAAAGCGTCGAGATCGTCCATAATCTCCACTCGCTTTGCAGCTGGCAACGAGTCCTCAGCGCCTGAAGGCGCTTTTCCATGACACAGCACTAGCGGCATGCCTGAAGGCATGCCCTGATACGAACCGCACGTAACCCGGGCCCGCTAGTGCGCGGGCACCGCTTCCGGGAGCGAGCCAGAATTCTTCTCCGGCCACGGCGGCAGCAGTTTCACCAGCACCCACAGAATGACGAGCGGCAGAACGGTCAGCACGATGGCCACGAGCAGTCCTTCGCGCGTAACCAGTCCCATCTTGTACGTCGTGTATCCCAGGAAACTCTTGGAAAACAACTGGCCTCCGATCACGACATTCCAGCGCATGGCAAAGATGCCGACTAGGGTCAGGCATCCCGCCAGCGCGTAAATACGTTTGCGGGCCATTTCGCCGAGCCTCAACACCTGGGTCAAGCCGAGAAGCACGATGGGAACCACGGTGCCCAGCACAATCTGGACCACAATATGCGACATGTACAGCTTGGTATGGACCATGAAATCCAGGCTGCGAAACGATTCATCGGACTCATAGATGCGGTGGATCAGGTCGAGCATTTCCAGGCTGAAATCGATGATGAACGTGTAGAACAAGTAGCGCGCCACCGTGTCCACGCAGTCCATATTGATGGTCTCTTTGCGGGACCACGTCACCAGCATGTAGATCAGCATGACCGCGGCGATCCCCGACACCATGGCCGAGAAGATAAACACCACAGGCATGAGTGGCGTTGACCACCACGGGTTCGCCTTGATGGAACCGAAGATGAACCCGACGTAACCGTGCAGGAGGAAGGCGGAAGGGATGCCGACGATGGTTATCACCCAGCCCACTCGTTCATCAACATGAAGCGCCCGCTCACTGATGTTGCTCGATCCCAGGGTCATCACTCGATAGACCAGGCGTTTCCATCCGGTGGTCGTTTGCGACAGCACCACGATGTCCCGCCGGTAGTCCAGCCAGATCTCAAACACCAGGACCGCCATCAGGTACCAGAGGTACACAAAACCGAACATGGCCATCGCGGAGGTCCGGTGCGGCGTCAAGTACATCTCGTACGAGCGTTCCGGATGCCCGAGGTGCAGTTGCAGCGGCAGGGGCGCGACCAGCAGGAAAGCCAGGGCGGTCAGAAGTGCGAGCCGGTAGGTGGGCTTCACTGCCTGCACCTGAAAGACGCGCTCCAGCGAAGCAAGAATAAATGCGCCGGCCACCAGCCCCGTGAGAAATGGGTACAACACGATCAGCACGCTCCACTGCAGCTCGATTTCGTTCGGATACATGAAGCCTTCAACGCCAGGCATAAACGGTCGCTTCTCTCCTATCGCGTCGAACTTTGTCGCATCGAAGTCTCATCGCACCGACCCATCGAGGCCGTTGTAAAAGAGCTTGGCATGGGTCGCCATGTAAGGCTTCAAGACCTGAACGCTGTGCGTCTTCAGGAATTCATGAATTGGGTCGTTGGGATTCTTCAAGTCCGCCAACTGGCGCGCGCCGGTTGGGCATGACTCACAGCAAGCGGTAGTCAGGCCCTTTGTAATCCGGTGATAGCACAGCGTGCATTTTTCAGCCGTCTCGGTCTTCGGATTAATGAAGCGGCAGCCGTAGGGGCACGCCTGCACACAATACCGGCAGCCGAGGCAGTATTTCTTATCTACCAGAACCACGCCATCCGGGCTTATGAACGTCGCGCCTACCGGGCAAACCTGCGTGCACGGTGAATCCGCACAATGGTTGCACAGCTTGGGCACGAAGAAGTTTTTTCCTCCCAGTTCCTTGGTCGGAGGGAATCCCTTCTTGGCGCCATCGGGCGAGTCCACGTGCGGATTTTCAATGTCGTAGTCGGTCACGTGATAACGTTCCACCCAGGTCCGGAAATAGCCGTCGGGGACGTCGTTCTCGGTCTCGCAAGCCCGCACACAGTTCCCGCAACCGATGCATTTGGGGATGTCGATCAGCATGCCCCACCAGTGCTCGGATAATTTGTAATTGGGAGAGGCTTCCGGAGCCCCGGCCAGGACGTGCTTCCAGGCGATCGCCGCCGCCGGCAACAGGAGCAGCATATGGCGCCGGGTAATGCTCATTTCGTCCCTCCGGTCGTCGCTTTGGCCGTCTCTTCAGTCTTTCCCGTGTCAATGGCCGGGCTGTGCGGCTGGTGACAGGTATCGCACGGCAGCCCTGTGGAGTGTTCGGCGGAAGCGACTTGCGGGAATCCTTTCGGCTTGGCGGTGTTCGCCTCGTGGCAGCGGACGCAGAGCACGGCCGTATCGAGCTTTGGGGGCTGGACCGAACCCGGGTCATCGACGTGCTTTGCCAGGGGTCCGTGGCACGCCTCGCAGTTGACGTGTGCATGCCTGCCGCTCTTCTTCTTTTCCAGGACGTCCGCATGGCAGTCTTCGCAAGCCTGGTGGCCGGCGAAAGCCACCGGACGAGCGGCAATGTCGGCGAGGGCGTCTCCCCGGTAGTGTCCGTACTGCCCGAAACTCTTCGGCACCAGAAACGCACGCACTCCCACAAACACCATGACGCCGACCGCGAAGACCGCGACCAGCCGAAAAACGTGCCCGGCATCTTTGAAGGCAGTCATAGAAATGCTGCCTTGAGTAGATACAGGAATATGCTGCCAGACCGCTGTGCGTAGGATCACAGTCGGAAGTGTTCATGGTTACAGTGAAGTGTGACCCACGGGCCGCGTAGGCGCCGCCCGGCAGTTTTCATCGACGGCTCACTGTTTGGTGAGAAACTCCGACGCAAGCAGGTCCTAAGGAAGGGCACGGCTTCAGGGGCTGCTGAAGACTCGCGCTTCGTATCAGGGCCTCGTATCAGGGTATGCCTTCAGGCATACCGCAAATCGCCGAAAATGGTTTCGGCTTCAGCCGCTGTGGCAGCAGCAGAAACTCCGATGCAAGCAGGTTCTTAGGGAAGGCCACGACTTCAGTCGTGGCGTAAGGTTCTGAAAATGAGTCGCGTCTTAGCGCCCGAGGTGAGCCGGTTTTCCGACTCTCACCAAACCGCTTACGTCGCCAGCGCGGGTGCTTTCAGCGGGACGGCCGTTTCGGCAGGAACTTCCAGCCAGCGGCGCAAGTCAGGCAGCGCACTGCGCATCGCCAACTCGCCCACACGGATCAAATCTCCAGCGCGTTTGAAGTCGTCATAGTCGAAGCCAGCGACATCGGGCTCAATCACGAGATCGGCAGCGCTTCTCCAGGCGGCACTCATCATGTCCTGCGCGATGGCGAACGACTGTCCGATCACATCGAAGAAATGCCGGGGCGCGGTCGTTTTTGACCATTGCCCTTTAAGGTGCACGGCCAGCACGCGCTCCGCCCCCATTTCGCGTAGCGGACGCGACGGAACGGGATAGGAGAGCATGCCATCCACCAGCCAACTCTCCCCGATCTCTACCGGCAGAAACATGCCCGGGTAAGCGCAACTCGCCCGCACCGGATCGATAATTGGACCGGAGGTAAAAACGGTTCCCGCCCCGGTCTTGAAGTCGGTGGCAGTTATCCCCAGAGGGATGCGCAACTCTTCAAAAGTGTGCACTTTCAAAGTCCGGGTCAGAAACGAAACCATGCGGTCGGTGGAGGCGAAGCCGTAGCGCGAGAGCGTCCAGCGCGCGAAGGTGGTGAAGCGAACTTTGTGGGCGATTTCTTCCAGTTCCGGAATCGTCAGTCCGCTGCAATACGCGGCGCCCATAAGCGCGCCGACACTGGTGCCCGCTACCATGCGGACCGGAATGCCCTCTTCTTCGAGGACCTTGAGAACCCCAATGTGCGCGATGCCGCGTGCAAAACCTCCACCCAGCGCAAGGCCAATCGCGGGTATGCGTTTCGAGGCAGTCGCGTTCGACCTGCCAGAGAGTTCGCGGCCGAAGGCTTGTACCGACCGAATTACTTTTCCCAGACTTTTCACGGAGCCCCACACTCCTGGTTTGCCGGGGCCGCAAACCTTACTTCTATTTGGGTAAGATGCCACGAACCCACCTCGAGTTACAGTCCACCTTTGTGCTACCTGGCAGTTACATTAGAGTCCGCCCGATATTACTGGCTTCACCGGACCGTGAGTTCCAGAGCCGCCATCAATGCCTAACTCCTCTAATCCTGCCAACTTGCCCTTGTGACCGTGCGGCGGGCGTGCCGACTTCCAGCCCACAGCCACCCCCAGCGCAATGGGCTAGTATCCAGAGTTCATACATGATAAACCCGACCAGAAGCAAATCGTTGCGCAGGTTTAAGGAGGAGGCCTAGCGATGGCCAGCTACATTGGCGCCCTTGATCAGGGCACGACCAGTTCGCGCTTCATCGTGTTCGACCGTTCCGGACGAATCATCAGCTCAGCGCAGAAAGAGCACGAACAGATCTACCCCCAACCGGGATGGGTAGAGCACGATCCCGAAGAAATCTGGCGCCGAACAAACGATGTTATCCAGGAGGCCATGGCAGTGCGACGGCTGCGGCCGGAAGATCTGGCTGCGATCGGAATCACCAACCAGCGTGAAACCACGGTCGTTTGGCATAGTAAAAGTGGCAAACCCGTTTGCAACGCGATTGTCTGGCAGGACACGCGTGTCGCTCCCGTGGTAACGGAGTTCGCTGCCCATGGCGGGCAGGACCGCTACCGCACCCGGACCGGTCTTCCACTCTCCACCTACTTCAGTGGCCTTAAACTTCGCTGGATTCTGGAAAATACTGCGGGAACGCGCGCCCTAGCCGAAGCCGGCGATCTCCTGTTCGGCAACCTCGATACTTTTCTGATCTGGCATCTCACCGGAGGACCGCGGGGCGGCGTCCACGTAACCGATGTGACCAATGCCAGCCGCACCCAACTGATGAACCTCAATACACTGGAATGGGATCGGGAAATCTTGCAAGACTTCGGTATTCCGATCCAGATGTTGCCCAAGATAGCTTCGAGCAGCGAGGTGTACGGCACAGCGCAACTACCGGCCATTGCCGGAGTCGCGATTGCGGGCGATCTCGGCGATCAGCAAGCCGCGCTGGTCGGTCAGGCCTGCTTCCAGCCGGGAGAAGCGAAGAATACCTACGGTACCGGTTGCTTCATGCTCATGAACACTGGGGAACAGCCAGTGCAATCAAACTTCGGATTGCTGACCACGCTGGCCTATAAGTTCGGCGCGAAACCCGCATGTTATGCGCTCGAAGGCAGCATCGCCATTACCGGCGCCCTGGTGCAATGGCTTCGCGACAATCTCGGGCTCATTGAAAAGAGTTCCGATATTGAGGCGCTGGCCCGGACCGTAAGCGACAATGGCGGCGTTTACTTCGTTCCAGCCTTCTCGGGCTTGTACGCGCCATATTGGAAGGACGACGCGCGCGGCGTGATTGCCGGCTTGACCCGCTTCGTGAACAAAGGACACATCGCGCGCGCCGTGCTCGAGGCGACGGCGTTCCAGGTGCGTGAGGTAGTCGATGCCATGGCAAAGGACTCCGGCATCGCGCTCGAAGTCTTGCGCGCCGACGGCGGCATGGTGATGAACGATATGCTGATGCAATTCCAGGCCGACATTCTGGCAAAGCCGGTGGTGCTTCCCATGGTGAAAGAGACAACCGCTCTTGGCGCCGCTTACGCGGCCGGACTCGCAGTCGGCTTCTTTCAGGATACCGGCGAACTCACCGCCAACTGGGCAGTTGATCGGCGTTGGGATCCGAAAATGGATAGGGACTCTCGCGAGCGGCTCTATCGCTTCTGGAAGAAAGCGGTGACGCGCTCCTTCGACTGGGTAGAATCGTAGAGATGCCGCTCGTCGCGTTTTCCGCCGTCGGTTTCGTATCGGGGTATCGCTTTAGCGATACCGTATTTTCAAGATCAGATGCCCCTTCAGGGGCTGCGTACCGCAAAAAAAACGAAACAGCCATGAATCGATCCGAAATGTGGCGCCGCATCGCAGCCCATCCCCAAGCCTGGGACATGATCGTCGTGGGCGGGGGCGCGACCGGCGTAGGAGTAGCCATCGATGCAGCGGCGCGAGGTTACGATGTGCTCCTGCTCGAGCAGAGCGATTTCGGCAAAGGAACCTCAAGCCGCAGCACCAAGCTCGCACACGGCGGCGTCCGTTACCTGGAGCAGGGCAACATTGGCCTGGTTATGGAAGCGCTCAAAGAGCGCGGCTTGCTTCTGCAGAACGCGCCCCACATCGTGCACGATCTTGCGTTCGTCGTGCCCAACTACGATTGGTGGGAAGCTCCGTTCTATGGCCTCGGCCTGAAGCTCTATCAGTTGCTGGCCGGCAAATACGGATTTGGCGTCTCCCGCATCCTCTCCAAGGAAGAGACCCTCGAACATCTGCCAACACTGAAGACCGAAGGACTGCGCGGCGGCGCAGTGTACTACGACGGACAATTCGACGACGCCCGTTTGCTCATCCACATGGTGGCCACCGCCTTCGAGCAGGGCGCGACGTTGCTGAACTATGTCGAAGTCACGGGCCTGACGAAAGACGCTCAGGGATTTGTAAACGGCATCAACGCCCATGATGCAGAGAGCGGCAACGAATTTCGCGCCGCCGCTAAGGTTGTGATCAACGCCACCGGCGCTTTCAGCGACCGGCTTCGGCTGCAGGCGGAGCCCTCCGCCGCGCCGATGATCGCGCCCAGCCAGGGCATTCATCTGGTCTTCGATTCGAGCTTTCTGCAGGGCGAAAGCGCAGTCATGGTTCCACACACCAGCGATGGCCGCGTACTATTCGCGATTCCGTGGCATGGTCATACTCTGGTCGGAACCACTGACACGCCCATTGCCACAGCAACGCTGGAGCCCGTCGCCATGGATCAGGAAATTGAATTCATTTTAGCGACCGCTGGCCAATACCTGGCGAAAGCTCCCACGCGCGACGATGTGCTGAGCGTATTCGCTGGCATCCGGCCACTGGTGCGGGCTACGGGTGCGGTCAGCACGGCGGCTTTGTCACGCGATCACGTCATCCACATCGATCGCTCCGGCCTGGTCACCGTCTGCGGTGGAAAATGGACCACGTATCGCCACATGGCCGAGGATTGCGTCGATCAGGCAGCCACGTTCGCGCAGTTGCCAGACCAGCCATGCGTGACGCACCACTTGCGCATCCACGGATTCCACGAGGCAGCCAAAGAACTGGGCTCCCTGGCTGTCTACGGTTCGGATGCCTATGAGATCCGCAAGCTGATCGAAACTGACGCGGCGCTCGGCGAACCACTGCATCCGGCGTTGCCCTACATCAAGGCAGAGGTGGTCTGGGCGGCGCGACACGAAATGGCCCGCACCGTGGAAGATGTGCTCGCCCGGCGCACACGCGCGCTGTTCTTAAATGCGCGCGCCGCCCTGGCCATGGCGCCCGCTGTCGCCGACTTGATGGCCTCGGAACTCGGCTGGGACGAGGTCACCCGAACCAAGCAGTTGGCTGCCTTTCGCGGCGTCGCTTCGAACTACGCCCTACATTCCTGAATCGCCCCACCCAACTAACACTGCTTTCCCCTGTGAACCTCTGGGTTCCCTGTGGTGAGGATTCAAAATCTCTACCACGGGGAACGCGGAGGTACACAGGGGAACCCTATAGGGAAGGGGTGTCTCCGTGATGGAATTTCCGATAGAATCCTCCTGCCATGCACAAAGTTGTCGCGAACGCCGACGAGGCGATCCAGGATGTGTTTGACGGCGCCACCATCATGGTGGGCGGATTCGGTCTGTGCGGCATGCCCGAGAACCTGATCCGCGCACTCGCCCGCAAGGGCGTCAAGAACCTCGGCACCATCAGTAACAACGTCGGCATCGACGGCGTGGGCATGGGACTGCTTCTGGCCAATGGCCAAATCCGGCGCCACGTCGGAACCTACGTCGGCGAGAACAAACTGCTCGAACAAATGGTGCTGAACGGCACGGTGCAACTCGACCTCGTCCCACAGGGAACGTTCTCCGAGCGCATTCGCGCCGGGGGCGCGGGCATTCCCGCCTTCTTTACCCCTACCGGCGTCGGCACGGTGGTCGCCGAAGGCAAGGAAACACGCGAGTTCGACGGCCGCACCTACATCATGGAGCGCGGACTGCAAGCCGACTTTGCCTTCGTCAAGGCCTGGAAGGGCGACAAGTGGGGCAATCTCGTCTATCGCAAGACCGCACGCAATTTCAATCCCATGATGGCCACCGCCGCCAAAATCACCATCGCCGAAGTCGAACACCTGGTCGAGCCGGGAGAACTCGATCCCGACCTGGTGCATACGCCCAGCGTGTATGTAAAACGAATCTTCCAGGGCGAGCTGTATGAAAGAAGGATCGAGCGGAGAACCGTGACAAAATCAGCAAAGTAGCTGGTAGCAGTCGATGGTCGTTAGTCGTTGTCGTTCGCACACCACCACCGATCGATTTCCGCTCGCCACCGACTAACGACCATCGACCAACGACCAACAGCCGAGACACTATGCCGACCGAAACCAAGCCCTCCAAAGACCTCGACAAACGCGAACGCATCGTCAACCGGGTGGCCCGCGAATTGCGCGACGGCTTCTATGTCAACCTCGGCATAGGATTGCCCACTCTGATTGCCAATCATGTTCCGCCGGGCCTGGACGTGATTCTTCAATCCGAAAACGGCATGCTCGGCATCGGACCGTACCCCTTCGAAGGCACGGAAGATCCGGACCTGATCAACGCCGGAAAAGAAACCGTCAGCGAACTGGCGGGCACCGCCTACTTTTCGAGCGCCGATTCTTTTGCGATGATTCGCGGGGGACACGTCGATCTCAGTGTTCTGGGCGCAATGGAAGTCGACGAACTCGGCAGTCTGGCCAACTGGATGATCCCCGGCAAAATGGTCAAAGGCATGGGTGGCGCCATGGATCTGGTTGCCGGAGCGCGCCGCGTGATCGTCGCCATGGAACACGCGACCAAAGACGGCCAGCCAAAGATCCTAAAGAAATGCACTCTGCCCCTGACCGGCGTGAAGGTCGTAGACACAATCGTCACCGAGATGGCCTACATCCGGGTGACGCCAGAAGGCCTGCTCCTCGAAGAAATAGCGCCCGGCCTGACCGTCGACGACGTACAGAAAGCAACCGAAGCCAAGCTGCGCGTGAGCCCCGACCTGAAGACGATGTAGGGTGACGCCACGACCCACGTAGGGACGGACGCATTCGTCCGTTCCAGCGAGCACGGCTCGCGGTTTAACCCTCGCAGCGCGCCATTCTCCGCGAACTTTTTCCCTCCGCTTGCGTATCATATGGTGGAGGAGGTGTCCTCATGATCGCATTCTTACTCTGGTGCTTTCTCTTCGTCATCTGTTGGCCCGTGGCATTGCTGGCGCTGATCCTCTATCCGTTCGTCTGGTTGTTGCTGCTGCCCTTCCGGTTGCTCGGAATCGCGGTCCACGGCGCGCTCGCCCTGGTCTGGGCTGCGGTGATGCTCCCCGCGCGGTTGCTCAGCGCCCCGTTTCGTCTGTCTAGAATTTAACAAGCTCGCGTGGCGACGGCCGCCTCGGCCGTCCCGCCGAGCGGAGTTCGACGGACCACTCTCCCTCATAGTTAGGGCGCGACCAGGTATTTTTGCAGAAATTGCAGACTCCGCAGACCCGCGTCCCTCCAGATGGTTTGGTCCTCGAAGCCGTGCCCAACTCCGGGATAGACTTTAATTTCGTAGGGAATTCCCTTCTTTTCCAGCAACTTCTGTAACTGGTACGCTTCCTCGACCGGGACGGTCGCGTCGGCCTCGCCGTGCAGGATGAGCACCGGGCAGAGGCGTCTCATAAAGAAATTCATTTCTTTGGGCATGCCTCCGAAGAACTCGACCACGGCTTTTACGCGATGGTCGATGGCGGAGTTGGCAAGCGCGAGGTAGGCTCCGAGCGAAAAGCCCAACAGCGCGATGCGCCCGCGATCCACCGGCGCCTGCGTTTCAACAAAGCTGATTGCGTCCCAGAGTGTTTTCATCCACAAAGGAAAATTGCGCACGATCGTCTGCTTGACGATCGTCGGTTTGTCTGCGGACTCGATGCCGGTGCGGTCAAAATAATGAAGCACGTACACGGCGAACCCTTGGGCCGCTAGCATGCCGGCGTAGCGCTCCATGCCCGACACACCGCCTCCCGCGCCGTGGAGCGCAATGACGGCGGGCGTAGAACCGGGGTCCGCCTTCTCCGGTAAGTAGGTGTCGAAGCGGATGGGCCTGCCCCCGCTCTGGAAAACTGCTGGCGATTCCACAATCGTGACAGGAGGCATCTTTCACCGACGTTTGGCTGTTACTCCATCTTCGCGTACTTTTCTCTCGCTTCTTGCAGCATCGAGAGCACCGACTGTTTCTCCGTCTCATTGTTCCAGGAAGAATTACTGCGCGCCGCCGACATCAGCCGGTCCATCCACGCCACGAAGTAAGCCGCCTCTGCCTGGCTGCGCAGCGGCGCGCCAGCCACGCTTACATACACCGGACTAGTCGTAGCGTAAGGATACAAATCGAGAATCGGATACTCCGCCTTGTCGCTGAATGCACGCAATACACACCACCCGCTGGACTCAATCGGAATCGATCCGTCAACCCGCGCCTCTGTACGGTCGTTATTCATGGCAAGCTCCCGCGCCACCTTCCCGTTGCACACGATCTGCAGATGATCCACCGGAACAATCGAAGCCATCTCCGCCGAGAACTGCACCTCTTGCTTTTTCTCCAGCCGCACCTCGCCGCCAATCCCCTGCCCACCCAGGGAAAACCTGAGCAACGGCCCGTTCGTCGCAAACGTCCGTCCCGCCTTGATCGCCGCCAGCCAGGGCTCAATCTTCAAAGGCCCGGACTTCACTTCGGCATACACCCGGTTCAAACCGACGGGTCCACGCAACGAGGCATAGTTCCCCATGAAATCCGTGCCCGCAGCCGCAGGCAACCGAAAGCCGCAATTCAGCAGCTTGTACCAAACCTCAGCCGTCGACTTATGATCGGAAAAACCCACCACCTCGATGTAATCGACTTTGCCCAGCGCCACATCCGCGGGTAACTCAGAAGTAAGCGCCTCGTCCTTCGCGGGATCGGGGAGACTGTCAAAAGGGTGAACATATCCCACCAGCGCACCCTGCGCGTGCGCCAAGTCGGCAACGTTCGCGTTTGCCGGATAAAGACTCGCCGCTGCGGTATTGGGATAAGCCGCATATCCCGGAAGAATGAAGTTATGCGTCAGATTGAGTAACCCCAGATGTCCCCAATAACTCGTGTGAAACTCCTGCCCGTGCAGCAACAGACGATCCGAGGTTGAAGCCGGATCTACCTCTGGTGAGAAATACGCCATGTCGGGGATGCGCTGCTCTTTGTTCACAACCAGATCTTCCACAATCGTCACATTCTCAGCCGCTGCCTGCTCTAGCAGATGGGACGGCGTGTTCCGGTAGGTCCCGGCGTAGTTCATGTGCACATGCACGTCTCCGCTGATCCAAGCCTCCGGGTCGAAAGGCCAATGCGGCCGTAAGCGAAGCGTAAGGCTGGTCGTCTCGTTCGGCTTCACTTCGACCTTGTGCCGATCAAACCCAAACTCGAAGCCGCGCATGATATCCACTTCAACCTTTCCAGCAGGCACCGTGATTTCAGACGCACCCGAGGTGTCGAAGTAGTGTGTTTCAAACGGGCGTTCGGAGCGATCAAAGCTGTCGTCGGCATAAACCCACGCGTCATCGGGAGCATAGGCGAGTCCATCCGCCGCAGTAACGAAAACTCGCGATGCCGGGTTTCCGTAGACGATTTGTATGCGCAGCGAAATCCGACCCATCGGCCTCAGATATTTCCGTTCGCGCGCGACGACCTCCGTCTGCTCCCCTCCTGGAATCGTCTGTATCCACAGCGAAGTATTCCCGCTTCGATTGGAAATGAACGCGATTTTGGACCCATCCGGCGACCAACGCGGATTCACATTGTCAAATGCGCCATAAGATATTGGGAACGCATCACCGCCCTCTGCGGGCATCACCCACAGTTGATGCCACGCCTGCCCCAGATACGACGCATAAACCATGCGCTTCCCGTCCGGCGAAAAGTCCGGACGCGTCTTCCAGTTCGTCTCCTCGTAATGAATCTCTTGATAATGAACGTCCGCCTCTGCTTCCGGTTCCGCTTTCATCCGCCAGAAGCCACCCGTCCCGTGAATGTGCCCACGGTTCGAGATAAACAGAATCTCCGACCCATCTCGCGTCCACACCGGACTGATCTCGTGGTCCACCTTGCTGTAGTAATAGCGGGGCAGCGGGCTGACATTCTCTGGAGTAAGTTGCCGCACGTCGTCGAGTAACCCGTCTTTGAAGCGGCCCACAAAGATATGAAAGTGTCCCTTATAGGACGTAGAGACAAACGCCAGCCGTTTTCCGTCCGGAGAAAATCGCGGCTCCACATTCACCGCCCCTCCGGACGTCATCTGCCGCGTCTGTCCGTTCCGCAGATCCAGCGACCACAGCTCCATGGCGTCGTGATCGTAACGCGCAAACACCACCCATCGCTCGTCTGGGGACCAATCCGGCTGATAGTCGTAGCCCAATCCCGCCGTAAGCTGTTCCGCTTTTGTGCTGCCCAGTTCCTGCCGCCACAACGAGCCCGCCATGGAGTACACCAAGCTGCGCGAATCCGGAGACCAGGCCGCCGCGCTTGGCCCGCTAGTCAACTGTGGCAGATACATCTCGCGGTAGTAATAGGGATGCGGCAGATCGATCTGCTTGAGCACCGGCTCGCGCTGCGCGAAACCGGCAGCGCTAATAACAAGAGCCATGCCAACGAGACAGAACCTTAACAAGAACCCCCTCCAGTATTCGTGTGCGCGGGCGCCCCCGCCCGCGTGTTGATGTCGAATGAAAAGCGTCCTACTCCGCAACCCTCGCTCGACGCACCCAGACCCAATTCACAAAAGCCGCCCCCACCGTCGCCGCCAGGATCATCGACTTGCTCAACTCCACCTGCTTCGCCAGTACGGCTGCAATCCCGACCCCAACCGCAATCGCGACTCCGAGAACCGCCAGCAGTTGCCCCCCAGGCAGCCGGAAGCCTGCAACCAGCGGCTGCTTCCGCCGCAAAGCGATCACCGCCGCGCAGACCACCGCGTAGTAAAACAGCCGGGCGACCACCGACAGCGTCACATTCCAGGTAAAATTTCCCACCATCGCCAACGTCCACACCGCTGCCCCATAGAACAGAATCGAAAACCAGGGCGTATGAAATCGGGGACCGACTGCCGCAAAAATCTGCGGCAGATCGCCGCCTTTCGCGAGCGCGAACGTAACCCGCGGCATAGCCAGCAGCTTGGCGCTCAGGTAACCGTACACCGAAACCAGCGCCCCCAGCGCAACCAGCGCCGCGCCGCGTTTGCCCATGGTGATCCGCGCCACCTCGGCCAGCGGACGGTCCGAAATCGCAGCCGGCCCGAGCACTCCAACCACGACCCATTGCACCAGCGCATAAATCACTGTGCAGGCAATCAGCGCAGCGAACAGCGCAAAAGCGGCGTCCCGCCGGGGATTCTTCGCTTCACTCATCGGCGCCATCGACGATTCGAATCCCCCGTAAGCGAAGATCAGCAGCACGATCGCTCTCATCCACGCGCTCGCCGGCATCGGCCCCGCCGCGCCCCACGGCGCCGGATGGACGAAGGTGACCGCCGCTCCCGCCGAAATCACCATCAGCAACGGCAAAAGTTTCGCCACCGTAAACAGGTTGCTCACCGCCGCGCCCTGCCTGGCGCCACGAGCATTGATCAGCGCCAGCACTCCCACCAGCAACGTCAGGATCGCAAAGCGTGGCCAGGGCTCTTTCGCCGCCGGCCAGAATTCGGCCAGATAGATGACGAACAGATTCGCGTTCGCCGCCGGAGCCGCGGTCTGCGCCAGGTACAGCATCCAGCCCACCAAAATTCCCGTGAGCCGCCCGAACGCCGCGCGCGCGTAAAGATAAGGTCCTCCCGCCTCCGAAAACTGCGAAGCCACCTCCGCAAAGCAGGCCATAATTACGCCCATCGCGGCCCCCGCTATCAACACCGCGACCACGCTGCGTTTGCCCAGAAGCCCAGCCACCGTCCCCGGCAGGCCAAAGATTCCGCTCCCGATAACCGAGTTCACCGCCAGCGCGGCTAGGCTCCAACGGCCAATCGCCCGCACCAGACGAGTTGGCGCCAGGCTAGTTTGCACCGGACCAGTCTGCAGTGATGTCATCGCGAAACCGTTTGTACCACACCGCAACCTTCTCTTGGATTAAACTTCTTGGCGGGCTGACTGCGGCTCTGCTGGTGAACATCCGAAACAGCCCCAGGAGCGTACTTAGGTTGTGGCTGCATCCGTGTCCGATATTCGGCAGTTGCTGAGAGTCAAGTCCTTGCCCAAGTCGTCCGACTCCCGGCGCGTTTTCATCACGGGAGGAACGGGCTACATCGGCACCGCGCTGATTCCCATTCTCCTCGAGCGTGGACACCGGGTGCGCGCACTGGTCCGCCCCGGCTCAAAAGCCAAGCTGCCCGCCGCTTGCGAAGTCGTCTCCGGCAACGCTCTCGACGCCAATACTTACCGCCAAGTCATTCGTCCGACCGACACTTTCATCCACTTGGTCGGCGTCCCTCATCCATCTCCAGGGAAGGGGGCCGAGTTTCGCGCCGTTGACCTCGTCTCCGCCCGCGAAGCCATCTCGGCGTGCGCCGAACTCGGTATGCATCACTTCATCTATCTCAGCGTCGCTCATCCGGCCCCAATCATGAAGGACTACATCGCCGTCCGCGCCGAGTGCGAAGAGATGATCCAGCAGCGCCATCTCGATTCCACCATTCTCCGCCCCTGGTATGTGCTCGGACCGGGACACCGCTGGCCGCAAGCGCTGCGGCCCTTCTACAAAGTTGGGGAGTGGCTGCCGTTTACCCGCGCCAGCGCGCGGCGCCTGGGCCTGGTTACTCTTGACCAATTGATCCTCGCTCTGGTCGAGGCTGTGGAATCACCCGTGCAAGGTACCCGCATCGTCGAAGTTCCCGAAATCCGCTCTGCCGGACTGCAACTGTCCCGTGCAGCAGCCCGCCTCACTGCCTGACCGCTTGAAATCGCCTGCCCCGTGCGGCTTTCGACCTAAGGTAACTTCAATTACGGAAGCTCATGCACACGGGGAATCTTTCCCCTTCCACTTCGGGATGCGATCTTACTAACACGCGCCGTTGAGAGAGTAAGGTCGGGAAGTTCGGTCGGCAAGCTTGGTTCAGGACGGAAAGGACTTCATGGATCACGAGAACCGGGAAAGCATGGAAGAGATTCATCTCCGAATTTTGCGGGTTACCGACGACCTGCGCGTGATCCAACGCGAACTCAACTGCGCCGCCATGCAGGCCCCCACCGACCCTGAACTTATGGAAGCTTTGGCCGACGCGCCCGAGATGGAATCCATCCAGACCCTCAAGTCCGCCCTCGATCAAATGCGCCACTTTCTTTGGTTCTACATGCAAGTCGTCACCAGCGACTCCGAGATGGGTGAGAAATTCCGCCAGACCCTGCGTCAGGACGCCCCGGTGCGAGTCCCCGAAATGGAGCAGCAGTTCCAAAACGCCACCGACGCCATCATGCTCCGCTATCTAGCCGACAGCAAGTTCCGCAAGCCCAACTAAGTTGCGTAGGGACGGCCGCCACCGGCTGTCGAGCCGAGCGCAGCTCGGCTCCACTTGGAGAGCAATTCCGCCAGCACTTGCTCCTGACTTAGGATTCCTCCTCGCCGCCGCTTCTACGCGCCATCGGCTCTTTCCTTGGCTTTTCTGGATTAACAAAAAACGGGCGCGCCGAAGCGCGCCCAGGTTACAAGGAGGAAACAAAGTTAACAACCGACAACGTTCAGCGGGACAAACTCATTTTCAACCCCAATTCAGCGTCCAAAGCCGGCCGATTGCATCGATTGCCGCGAGATGTCCGAAGTCGACGCAATACCCTGCATGCGCAGCTTGAACTCATCCGCGTTCGAGGCGCTCTCCAGCGCCGTCTCGTAATTCACCAGCCCCGCCTGGAACAAATCCCACAGCGACTGGTCGAAGGTCTGCATGCCGTATTGCGACGTGCCGGAGGAGATCGCCTCGCGAATCGCGCGCGTTTTTTCGGGAACCAGAATGCACTCCCGTATGTACGCCGTCATCACCATCACTTCCACCGCGGGCACGCGGCCCTCGGCGTCCGACCGGCGCACCAGGCGCTGGCTGACGATGGCGCGCAGAACCGCCGCCAACTGCAGCCGGATCTGCTTCTGCTCCGGCGGCGGAAAAATGGCAATAATGCGGTTGATGCTTTCCACCGCATCCAACGTGTGCAAAGTGGAGAACACCATGTGGCCGGTTTCGGCCGCGTGCAGCGCCGTTCCAATCGTTTCGAGATCGCGCATTTCGCCGACCAGAATCACGTCCGGGTCCTGACGCAGCGAAGCCCGCAGCGCCGTCGAGAACGAGGGCGTATCGACTTCGACTTCGCGTTGGTTCACGTAGCCTTTCTTGTCGCGATGCAGAAATTCGATCGGGTCCTCGATCGTGATGATGTGTTCCGCGCGAGAGGAATTAATGCGGTCGATCATCGCGGCTAGGGTGGTCGACTTGCCCGAGCCCGTTACTCCCGTCACCAGGACCAAACCGCGCGGCATATCGCAGATCTGCTCCACGACTTTCGGCAGAAACAGTTCGTCGAGGGCGCGAATCTTCGTCGGAATCACGCGCAGCACTAATCCCACGTTGCCGCGCTGTTGAAACACGTTCACACGGAACCGCCCCAGCCCGGCCACGCCGTAGGCCATATCGATTTCGGTGGTCTCTTTGAATTTTTGCTTTTGGCGCGCCGACATCATGCTGAAGGCCATGTTCAGCATGTCCTCCGCCGTTACGCGCGCCTGGTCGGTCAGCGGCACCAGATCGCCATCGATGCGCAGATGAGGGTAGTTCCCGACCTTCAAATGCAAGTCGGAAGCGCGGCGCTCCATGGCGATGCGGAGCAGGTCGTCGATATTCATGCGGGGCAGGACTCCAGCTACAGTGGTTATCATCCCCCGAACCGGACGCGCGCACGAGATGACGAAAGTCACACGCCCGCGTAGGGACCGCCACCCTCGGCGATCCAGCCGACCTTTCGACCGGCTCCTGATTGCTCAAGCCAATCTGGAGGACATGATCCTGGTCACCGCCGACCGGATGATCGAGAAGTATCCCGTGCAATGCCTTTGGGTCGGACGATAGGAAGGGGACGGCAGCAGGCCGGAAAAAGCCGCCCCGCAAGGCGGCTCGAACCGCTGAAAAATCTAATTGGTCTTGGCTCGTGAAATCCCGTCCCAGCGCTACGCCGCCGCCGGCAAAGGCTCGTCGAAACTCCCTCCGTAAATAGACGGCACCTTCGACCCCATCGGACGCAGATAAGTAGCCAACTCTCCCCGATGATGAATGCTGTGATTGTTCAGAAATCCGAGATAAAAAGCCGCCGGCAAGTTGAAGATATAAAACTGGACCGGCGTCAGCAATTGTGCCGCCGACAGCGCCTGCACCCGGTCTGCGGCGCGCTTCATATTCTTGTCGTACCAATCCACCAGTTCCGCCACCGTCTTAGGCTTTTCTGCTTCCGTCCGCGCCGCCATCGTGAACTTCAGGTCCGCGATCCCGTCCATGAACTGGACGTCGGTGTTGGCCAGGTGCCAAGCCAGCTCCCAGGCAGTGCGCGCATTCGGATCTGGGCGATAGTCCCTCTTTTCGTCGGGGACGGCGGCCAACACTCGCTTCGTGGTTGCAGCTTCTCGGGCAAGACCATCCAGCATCATGGCGCGATAGGCGAGAACAAAATCGGGCGTGGGAGCAGACATAGTAGTTCTCCTTATGGACTGGGGATTGATTAAACTCTCTAGGACGCCTGCGACCAGGCGGGCTCAACTATAGTTCAATAAAAGAAGAAGAGCAAACAGCTCTCTCATTCCCCAAAAGAACTACGCAACCCAGGACAAGCCGCTATTTACGGGTTGTTTGTGCTTACTATGGCAGTCGGTCCCGGTACAGATTACCCGCACTACCTTGCAAAAATTCTCCGTTTTGTCCATCCGTTCTGTTGTATCAGGCTGAAAAGTAATGGATATCACAGATTGGCAATGTTCTTGCTTTGAGGGATAGCGATAACCGAGTGGCCCTGGCGACCGGCTCTGTCCCGACGGATCGAGAAGTGATCTTCGATTTACTCGGCAACATCGGCGCTGAGAATGTCATCAGACGCTTGAGCGCTCACTCGATTGAAGTTCGTACGCACAGCGCTCTACGGGA
>Ga0075029_100000767_pt1 | contig 18493 bp, 18 predicted proteins | sample LitLauG_LLR_2013_FD_71391 | JGI IMG/M metagenome (GOLD analysis project Ga0075029, IMG submission 71391) | Freshwater sediment microbial communities from North America - Little Laurel Run_MetaG_LLR_2013 | ecosystem: Environmental > Aquatic > Freshwater > Creek > Sediment | place: USA...
CAGCCCCGCCGCAGGGCGCAGGTCGCGGCCCGCCGCAGCCACCCCCACGTGAACGTCGAGGGGTTCAACGAGCCCTACGGCGATCAGCTGGTCGTGCTGGCCTGACTGAAGTGCACCAGGCCCAACTGGGCGGCGCGCACCGTCGCGGCCACCCCCCAGGCCGTCGCCGTCAGGTCGCCCCAGACCGCGACCGCCCGCCCCCTCCGGTCCGTCGTCTTGCGGCCCGCGCCGCCGGTGGCCTGCCAGCCCATTTGGCGGCCCCGCGGGATGTCCAGCACGGCGAACGCCCGCGCCCACCCGTACCGGTACTTGGCCATGAGGGCGCCGGGCCGGTAGGGGATCTTGTTCCACGGCGGGAACACCACGCGGTCGTCCATCGTGCTCGGCAGGATCCCCAGGTATTTCGCCAGCCTCGTCACGCCTGCCTGACGAACCGGAGGTAGACGGCGGCGAACACCACAACGATGCCGACGTTGGCTATCAGGCGCTCCCAGGGCGCATGCCGGAAGAAGAGGAGGTCCGCGCCGACGACAACGGCGATCAAGGCGAGCGCGTACAGCACCGCGATGCCTTGACGGCCCATGATGCCTTCCCGGCGCTGCGAGGACGGGGCTGCTGACCCGTCGGGGGCCCTACAGCCTCATACTCCCAGAAGGCGCGCGGGGGCTGGCGGTCCCCGGCCCCCCCGACCTGCACCGGGTGCGTGGTGGCCCGTCGCGGCGTGGGCGGCGTCCGCCCGGGTCGGGGTGCGTGCTAGGCGCGCGGGATGCTGCGCAGGCCGCCGGCCGGTGTCCAGACCTCGATCAGCAGCACGGTGGCAGCCTCGTCAAGGTGGGTGTGCACCACCTCGGTGATGTCCACCCGGAACCGGTCGCCCTCGTCGTCGCCGGCCGGCCCCACCAGGAGGGCCCGGCCGGCGACCTTCGCCTCGCCGGGCCACGCCGCCTCGGCGCCCTCGACAGGGTCGATGGTCGCGCTGTGCAGGGCGCAGCGGGGGTCGCGGCGCAGGTCAGCGCCCTTGCGCGAGTCGCGCATCGAGCCGAAGACCAGCTCGCCGCCCGCGAAGTCTGCCTCGATACCGCAGATCCGCGGGGAGCCGTCGGCCCGCAGCGTCGCGATGGTCTTGTGCCGGTGGGCGTCGAACAGCGCCCGCACCCGCCGGGCGAAGGCGACATCCGCCCGCTCGACGTCCCCCCACGAGGTCATGCGCCCATCCTGGCGAACCCGACCCGTGCCCGCGGGCGCTTGCTGGCCCCGCCGGCCGCGCCGCGGTGGACCAGGAGGGAGCGTCGCGCCCTACAGCGGGATGTTGCCGTGCTGTCCCCGTGCCGCGGGTGCCGCGGCGATAGCGGCGGCGACGGCGGAGCGGGTCGTCGCCGGGTCGATGACCTCGTCGACGACCCCGATGTCCATCGCCTTGTCCAGCCCCCCCGCGATCAGCTCGTGCTCGTCGGCGAGCTCCTGCTCCAGCTGCTCGCGCAGGTCCTCGGGCGCCTCGGCGAGCCGCCGGCGGTGCAGCACGCGGACCGCAGCCACCGAGCCCATCACCGCGACCGTGGCTCCGTCCCAGGCGAACACCCGGGTGGCACCCAGGGCGCGGGAGTTCATCGCGATGTAGGCACCGCCGTAGGCCTTGCGGGTGACGACGGTGACGCGGGGCACCACGCACTCGGCGAAGGCGTGCAGCAGCTTCGCCCCGCGGCGCACCACCCCGTCCCACTCCTGGGCGACGCCGGGCAGGTAGCCCGGCACGTCGACCACGACGACGAGCGGGACACCGAACGCGTCGCACATCCGCACGAACCGGGCAGCCTTCTCCGCGGAGGCGGAGTCCAGGCAGCCACCCAGCCGCAGCGGGTTGTTGGCGACCACGCCCACCGTGCGCCCGCCGAGGCGGCCCAGAGCGGTCAGCACGTTCGGCGCCCAGCGGGGGTGCAGCTCGACCACCGTGCCGGGGTCAGCGAGCGCGGCCACGAGCGGGTGCACGTCGTAGGCGCGCCGCGCGGACTCCGGCAGGAGGCCGGCGAGGTCGACGTCGTCCACCGGGCCGACGCTGCCCTGGGCGCCGAGCAGGCTGGCGAGGCGGCGCGCCTGCTCGAGTGCGTCAGCCTCGGACTCCGCGACCACGTGCACGACACCGCTGCGCCGCCCGTGGGGCTCGGGGCCGCCCAGGCGCGCCATGTCGACGTCCTCGCCGGTGACCGAGCGGACCACGTCGGGGCCGGTGACGAACACCCGGCCCTCCGGGCCCATGATCACCAGGTCGGTCAGCGCCGGCCCGTAGGCCGCCCCGCCCGCCGCCGCCCCGAGCACGACGGAGATCTGCGGGATCCGACCGGAGGCGCGGGTCATGATCGCAAAGATCTCCCCGACGGCGTGCAGGGACGCCACACCCTCGCGCAGCCGCGCGCCCCCGGAGTGCCACAGGCCGATCACCGGCACCCCGTCGGCCAGCGCTCGGGCATACGCGGCGAGCACCACCTTGCAGCCGGCGGTGCCCATGGCCCCGCCCTGCACCGTGGGGTCGGAGGCGAACGCAACCGCGGGCGTGCCGGCGACCCGGCCGGTGGCGGCGAGCATCCCCGAGTCGTCCTCGGCGGTCAGGGTCGTCATGGACCCGCCGTCGAACAGTGCCTCCAGGCGCACGCGCGGCAGCCGCGGGTCGGTACCGCGGTCGGGGGTACGGGCGGGGGCGAGGGTCACGAGGCGCCCTGCAGGACGAGACACACGTTGTGGCCTCCGAAGCCGAAGGAGTTGTTCAGCGCGACGAGGGGCCCGCTGGGCAGGGGCCTCGGCACGGTGGTGACGACGTCCAGGTCGACGGCGTCGTCGCGGTCGTCGAGGTTGATCGTCGGGGGCGCGACGTGGTCGCGCAGCGCGAGAACCGTCGCGATCGTCTCCAGCGCCCCGGAGGCCCCGAGCAGGTGCCCGGTCATGGACTTCACCGCCGACACGGGGATGCGGGCGGCGACGTCGCCGAGGGCGGCGTGCAGGCCGACCGCCTCCGCGACGTCCCCCGCGGGGGTGGAGGTCGCATGGGCGTTGATGTGGTCCAGCTGGTCCGGGCGCACCCCGGCGTCGGCCAGCGCCGCGGTGATGGCCCGGGTGACGCCCGCCCCGGTGGGGTCGGGCTGTGCCAGGTGATGCCCGTCGGAGGTGATGCCCACGCCGGTCACGCTCGCGTAGACCCGCGCCCCGCGGGCCGCCGCGTGCTCCGCGGCCTCCAGGACCAACACGGCGGCCCCTTCGGCGAACACGAAGCCGTCGCGACCCTTGTCGTAGGGCCGCGACGCGCGCTGCGGCTCGTCGTTGCGCTTGCTCAGGGCCATCATCGCCGCGAAGGCCGCCAGCGGCATCGGGTGGATGCAGGCCTCGGTGCCCCCGACGACCACGACGTCGGCGGCGCCGGAGCGGATCAGCTCGACTCCTTGGGTCACCGCCTCGGCGCCGGACGCGCACGCTGAGACCGGGGTGTGCACGCCTGCCCGCGCACCCAGCTCCAGGCCGATCACCGCCGCCGGGCCGTTCGGCATCAGCATCGTGATCGAGTACGGCGAGACCTTGCGCGGTCCGGACTCGCGCACGATGTCCCAGGAGTTCAGCAGGGTCAGCGCCCCACCGATGCCGGTGCCCACGCTGACCGCGAGCCGCAGCGGGTCCACCGTCGGGGAGCCGGCGTCGGCCCACGCCTCGCGGGCAGCGACCGTCGCGAACTGCTGGGTGCGGTCCATCCGCCGGGCCTCGACCCGGTCCAGGACCTCGGTGGGCTCGACCGCGACCCGGGCGGCGAAGCGCACCGGCAGCTGCTCGGCCCACTCCTCGGTGAGCGGCCGGACCCCTGAGCGCCCTGCGAGCAGGGCCGCCCAGGTGGTGGGGGCGTCGCCACCGACCGGCGTGGTCGCCCCCAGGCCGGTGACGACGACACCGCGGCGCGGGGCGTCGTCGCGGGTCACGCCGAGACGCCTGCCCGCTCGATGTAGGTGACCGCGTCGCCGACGGTGCGCAGCCCCTTGACGTCGTCGTCGGGGATCTTCACCTCGAACTTCTCCTCGGCGGCCACGACGACCTCGACCATCGACAGCGAGTCGATGTCCAGGTCGTCCACGAAGGACTTGTCCATCTGCACGTCGGCGGCGGGGACGCCGGCGACCTCGTTCACGATCTCGGCGAGGCCCGCGAGGATCTCAGCTTGGGTGGCCATGAGGCAGCTCCTTGGTACGGGGGGAGGGTGCCGACGGCTGCCGGCACCGTTGGAGGTTAGGGCAGAGTGACGACCTGGGCGGCGTAGGACAGGCCGGCGCCGAACCCCACGAGCAGCGCGGTGCCCCCCGACGGGGCCTGTCCGGTGTCCAGCATGCGCTCCATCGCCAACGGGATGGACGCCGCGGAGGTGTTGCCGGTGGTGACGATGTCGCGCGCCACAGGCAGGTCGGCGGGCAGGCCGAGTCGCTTGGCCAGGGCCTCCACGATGCGCAGGTTGGCCTGGTGGGGGATGAAGGCGTCCAGGTCGGCGGCGCTCACCCCCGCGCGGGCCATGGCCTCCTCGCACACCGGCGCCATCTGGTAGACCGCCCAGCGGAACACCTGCTGGCCGGACATGGTCAGCGTGGGGAAGGCCCCGGCGCGGTCGGTGCGCAGCTCGTCCCACGGCCGGGTCTGGGTGATCGCGTCGGCCTGGCCACCGTCCGCCCCCCACACCACCGGGCCGATGCCGGGCTGGGCGGCCGGACCGACCACCGCGGCCCCGGCGCCGTCGCCGAACAGGAACGCCGTCGAGCGGTCGGTCGGGTCGACCAGGTCGGACAGCTTCTCGCAGCCGACCACCAGGACGTGGCCGGCGGACCCGGCGCGCACCATGTCCGACGCGAGCGCCAGGGCGTGGCAGAAACCGGCGCAGGCCGCGGAGATGTCGAAGGCAGCCGCCCCCGTGGCGCCGAGGCGGTGCGCCACGCTCACCGCCGCGGCGGGGGTGTTGAGCATGTGGGTGACGGTGGCGACGACCACCACCGAGATCTGGTCGGCGGTCACCCCGGCGGCGGCCAGCGCTTTGGCGCCGGCCGCGGTGCACATGTCGACGACGGTCTCCTCCGCCGCGGCCCGGTGCCGGGACACGATCCCGGAGCGCTCCCGGATCCACTCGTCGGAGGAGTCGATCAGCTCGATGACCTCGGCGTTGGTGACCACCCGCGCCGGGCGGTACCCGCCGACCCCCAGGATCGCTGTCGCGGGGCTGCCGGTGCCCATCTCCAGTGGCGCGCTCACGCGTGCGCCGCCTGCGGGTGCAGGCGGACCAGCGGCTGTCCGGGGCCGACCGGGTCACCGTCCTCCACCAGCCACTCGACCACGTGGCCGCCGTGCGGGGCGGTCACCGGCTGCTCGTCGCGCAGCGTCACGACCACGCCGACCAGGTCCCCGGCCGCGAAGCGGTCCGTGCCCTCGTGGCGGCGGAAGGTGCCCTTGGACGGAGCGATGACCATGCGCCAGGTGGGGGAATCGGCCAACGGGTTCGGCGCACCGTGCCGCTCCACCAGGTCCGCGGCGGCGGCCAGGTCGTCGGGCGTCTTCAGGGCGACCGTCTCCACCCCGGGCAGCGCGCGGCGGACCAGGCCGGTCAGCGTCCCCGCGGGCGGCAGCTCGAGCACCCCGGTGACCCCGAGCTCGCCCATCGTCGCCATGCACAGGTCCCAGCGCACGGGCGCGGCGACCTGACGGACCAGCCGGCCCAGCACCTCGCGGCCGTCGTGCACCACGCTGCCGTCGGCGTTGGACAGCAGCCGGGTGCGCGGGTCATGGGTGGTCACCGCGCTGGCGTAGCCGGCCAAGGTGGCGACCGCGGGAGCCATGTGCCGGGTGTGGAACGCCCCGGCCACCTCCAGGGGCCGTAGCCGCGCGCCGGCTGGCGGGTCGGCCTGCAGGGCCTCCAGCTCGGCGAGGGTGCCGGCGGCGACGACCTGGCCCGCGCCGTTGTCGTTGGCGGCGACCAGGCCGTGGCGCGCCAGCACCGTGGCCACCTCGGCACGGTCCCCGCCCAGCACGGCCGTCATACCCGTGGGGCTGGCGGCGGACGCCGCGGCCATCGCCTTGCCGCGCTCGCGCACCAGCACCATGGCCTGCTCCGCGGACAGCACGTGCGCACCCACCGCGGCGGTCAGCTCGCCGACCGAGTGGCCCGCGCCGACACCCACCTTGCCGAAGGCCTCCGCGGGGACCGGGAAGACCTCCAGCAGCGCGACCAGCCCGGCGGCGACGATCAGCGGCTGGGCGACCGCCGTGTCGCGGATGGTGGCGGCGTCGGCCGTGCTGCCCAGCTCGGCGAGGTCCATGCCGGCGCAGGCCGACAGCCAGCCCAGCCGGGTGCGCAGGTGCGGCAGGTCCAGCCAGGGGAGCAGGAAGCCGGGGGACTGGGCGCCCTGGCCGGGCGCGACGATGGCGAGCACCGCTCTACCGTGGCCCATCGCGGCCCTGAGCACCGGTGCGGACGCGGACGACGATCACGCCTGCGCTTTGGAGGTTTCCTCTAAAACGGCGGTGCGCAGCCGCCCGAGGCTGATGGCGAGGCGCAGCGCGTAGGCCCCGCGGGGCTCGGTGGCGGCGAACCCGCTCACTGTGGCCACCCGGCGCAGCCGGTAGCGCACGGTGTTGGGGTGCACGAACAGCGCGCGCGCCGCCCCCTCGATGGACCCCCCACCGTCCAGGTAGGCCGCCAGGGTGGCGACCAGGTCGCCGCCGGCGTCGGCGAGCGCGGCGTAGCCGCGGGCCACCAGCTGGTCGGCTGCGGCCCGGTCGCCGGCCAGCGCGCGTTCGGGCAGCAGCGCGGAGCTGGGGACGGGTCGGGGCGCTGCGGGCCAGGCGGGCGCGGCCAGCAGGCCGGCGACCGCCTCCTGCGCGGCGCGCCCGGCGTCGGCGAGCTCGGCCGCGAGCGGTCCGACCACGACCGGCCCGGCAGCGAACTGGCCCACGAACGCGCGGCCGGTGGCGACCGCCTCGTTCGCCCCGCCGACCGCGACGACGAGGCGGTCGCCCTGCAGCGCCGAGATCGCGTCCACGCCGTGCCCGCGGGCGGCGCGCTGCACCTCCGCGGCCACGACGTCCGGCGGGCTGTCCGGTGGATGCCCCACCACCACGACGAATCCACCGCGCTGGCCCCAGCCCAGCGCCCCGGCGCGCGACCGGGTGCCCTCATCGACCTCGTCGCGCAGCAGGGCGTCGATGACCAGGGACTCCAGCCGGGCGTCCCACGCCCCCCGTGACTCGGCCGCGGCCGCGTACACGCCCGCCGCGGCGAAGGCCACCTCGCGGGAGAACCGGAGCACCGCCTCGCGCAGGGCCGCCTCTTCCCCGGGCGCCGCGAGCTCGTCGATGCGCTCCTCGACGACCCGGATGGCGGCCCGGATCAGCTGCACGGTCTGCTGCAGGGACACCACCCGCGCCAGCTCGCGCGGGGCGGACCCGAAGACCTCGGCAGGTACCGGCGGGTCGTCGGCCTCCGACCGCATCCAGCCCAGGAAGGCGGTGATGCCCGCTTGGACGACCAGCCCGACCCCGGAGCGCTCCGCCGGGGGCATCGCGGAGTACCACGGCAGTGTCGCCTCGATGCCGGCCAGGGCCGCCGTGACCAGGTCGCCGGTGCGCCGCTCGACGCGGCGCGCCGTCTCCGCACCGGGTCGCAGCACCCGCCCAGCGTAGGCGTCGGCGCCGGCGCAGCGTTGTGGGACCGCTACAACGACGACGCGACCCCGCGGTCACCCGCTGGGGGCAGTGGCGTCAGGCGTCCCCCATCCCGGTGCCGGGGTCGGCGGCCGCGACGTCCAGCAGCTGGTAGCGGTCCCCGGCGGCGACCACCGCCGCCGGGTCCACGGCGCCACCGCGGGCCAGCATCGCCAACGCTGCGACGGTGATCGACTCCGCGTCGACGAGGAAGTGACGGCGTAGGGCGCCCCGGGTGTCGGACAGCCCCCAGCCGTCGGTCCCCAGGGAGGTGTACGGGCGCTGGATCCACGGCAGCAGCTGGTCGGGCAGCGCCCGCATGTAGTCGCTGACCGCGACCACCGGCCCGTCCGCGCGCTCGGCCAGGCGGCGCGCCACGTAGGGCTGGCGGGGCGGTGCCTGCGGGTCCAGCAGCGCCTGACGGTCGGCTGCCAGCCCGTCGCGTCGCATCTGGTTCCACGACGTGACCGACCACACCTCTGCGGCGACCTGGTGGTTGTGCGCGAGCAGCTCCTGGGCCCGCAGCGCCCAGTTCACCGCCACCCCGGAGGCCAGCAGCTGGACGCGCGGGCCCGGCCGCCCCCCGGCGGGGGACACCAGGTGCATGCCGGTCAGGATGCCGTCGACGTCGACGTCGTCGGGCTGTGCCGGCTGCACGTACGGCTCGTTGTACACGGTGAGGTAGTAGAAGACGTCCTCCGGCTCGTCGCCGTACATCCGGCGCAGCCCGTCGCGCACGATGTGCGCGAGCTCGTAGCCGAAGGCCGGGTCGTAGTGCACCGCCGCGGGGTTCGTCGCGGCGAGCAGCGGGGAGTGCCCGTCCTCGTGCTGCAGCCCCTCGCCGTTCAAGGTGGTGCGGCCCGCGGTGGCCCCCAGGACGAAGCCGCGGGTCATCTGGTCCATGGCGGCCCACAGGCCGTCCCCGGTCCGCTGGAAGCCGAACATCGAGTAGAAGATGTAGATCGGGATCATCGCCACGCCATGCGTGGCGTACGACGTGCCCGCGGCGATGAAGGAGCCCACCGACCCCGCCTCGTTGATCCCCTCGTGCAGGATCACCCCGCTGGTCGACTCGCGGTAGCTCAGGACGAGGTCGCGGTCCACCGCGGTGTAGCTCTGGCCGTGCGGGCTGTAGATCTTCGCGGTGGGGAACAGGGAGTCCATCCCGAAGGTGCGCGCCTCGTCGGGGATGATCGGGACGAACCGCGGGCCGAGCTCCGGGTCCTTCATCAGCTCCTTGAGCAGCCGCACGAAGGCCATCGTGGTGGCCACCTCCTGGCGGCCCGACCCCCGCATCAGCACCTCGTACGGCGTGGCGTCGGGCAGCTTCACCCCGGTCGCGATGACCCGCCGCGCCGGCAGGTAGCCGCCGAGTGCGCTGCGCCGCTCGTGCAGGTAGCGGATCACGTCGGAGTCCGCGCCGGGGTGGTAGTACGGCGGCAGCTTGGCGTCCACGGCGTCGTCGGGCAGGGGGATACCGAGACGGTCGCGGAAGGCGAGCAGGTCCTCGCGGGTCAGCTTCTTCATCTGGTGGGTGGCGTTGCGCGCCTCGAAGTGGCTGCCCAGCGTCCAGCCCTTGATCGTCTTGGCGAGGATCACGGTCGGCTGGCCGGAGTGCTCGGTGGCGGAGCGGTAGGCGGCGTACAGCTTGCGGTAGTCGTGGCCGCCGCGCTGCAGGCCCCAGATCTCCTCGTCGCTCATCGGCTCCACCAGCCGACGGGTGCGGGGGTCGCGACCGAAGAAGTGCTCGCGGACGAACGCGCCGTTCTCCGCCTTGTAGGTCTGGTAGTCCCCGTCGGGAGTGGTGTTCATCAGGTTCACCAGGGCGCCGTCGGTGTCCGCGGCGAGCAGGGGGTCCCAGTTGCGACCCCAGACGACCTTGATCACGTTCCACCCCGCCCCGCGGAAGAACGCCTCCAGCTCCTGGATGATCTTGCCGTTGCCCCGCACCGGGCCGTCGAGTCGCTGCAGGTTGCAGTTGATGACGAAGGTGAGGTTGTCCAGCTCCTCCCGCGCCGCCAGGCCGATCGCGCCGAGGCTCTCCGGCTCGTCCATCTCCCCGTCCCCGAGGAACGCCCAGACGTGGCGGTCGGCGGAGTCGGCCAGCCCGCGCGCGGCCAGGTACTTGTTGAACCGGGCCTGGTAGATCGCGTGCAGCGGGCCGAGGCCCATGGAGACGGTGGGGAACTCCCAGAAGTCGGGCATCAGCCGCGGGTGGGGGTAGGACGGCAGGCCCCCACCGGGGTGGGACAGCTCCTGGCGGAACCCGTCCAGCTGGGTCTCGGTCAGCCGCCCTTCGAGGAACGCGCGGGCGTAGATGCCCGGCGAAGCGTGCCCCTGGAAGAACACCTGGTCCCCGCCGTTGGCGTGATCGCGGGCGCGGAAGAAATGGTTGAAACCGACCTCGTACAGCGACGCCGACGACGCGTAGGTGGAGATGTGGCCACCGACACCGACTCCCGGGCGCTGCGCCCGGTGGACCATGATCGCGGCGTTCCACCGCACGTAGGCGCGGATCCGCCGCTCCACCCACTCGTCGCCGGGGAACCACGGCTCCTGCTCCGGGGTGATGGTGTTGATGTAGTCGGTGGTGACCAGCGAGGGGACCCCGACGCTGCGCTCCCGTGCCCGCTGCAGCAGCGACAGCATCAGGTAGCGCGCCCGGTAGGCACCGGCGGAGTCGATGACCTCGTCGAGGGAGTCCCGCCACTCCAGGGTCTCCTCGGGGTCCACGTCGACGAGCTGGGTGGGCAGGCCGGCGGTGATCAGCGGTGCGCGGTCGGGGGTGGTGGCCACGTGGTATCTCCCTGCTGCGATGGGGCCCGGGGTGGTGGGCGCCCGCCCATCGTCCTACGCGCGGGCGGCGCGGCCCAGTCCGGGTCGTGGCCCCGCCCGGACTGGCCCGGGCCACCGGGCGGCCGCCGACGGGCCCACCGCGGCGGTGGACGCGTGACACCGCAGGGCCCCCGGTGATCGCCACGAGGCCGTCGGGGTGGGAGGCTGACCCCGCGCAGCAGCGTGTAGGCACTTGCACCAGACGGTGCGAAGCGGGTGGACTACCCGCGACGCCCCGCCGGGGCCGAGCACTGGAGGACACGGTGAGCACGACCGCGGGGGCCGCGGAGGGCAGCCAGATAGCGGCCAGGCTGGGCATCCGGGCAGGCCAGGTCGTCCAGGAGGTCGGCTATGACGGCGACTGCGACGAGCCGCTCCGCCAGGCGATCGAAGGCCTGGCCGGGACAGCGATGGTCGACCTCGACTACGACGACGTGGTCGACGTGGTGCTGCTGTGGTGGCGGGAGGACGACGGGGACCTCGTCGACGCCCTCGTCGACGCGCTGACGCCACTGGCCGACGGCGGAGTGATCTGGCTGCTCACGCCGAAGGCCGGCCGACCCGGCCACGTCGAGCCGTCCGACATCGGCGAGGCGGCGCCGACCGCGGGACTGTCCGCGACGTCGAGCCTCGCCGCGGCGGCCGAGTGGTCCGGCACGCGGCTGGTCGCCCCCAAGGTGTCCCGCCGCTAGCCGCAGCGCGATCGCACCGCCGGCGACGCGGTCGGACCATGACCCCCAGCCGTCACCGTTATCCCCTCACCGCTAGGAGTGCCCCATGGTCGCGGTTGGCGACGCCGCCCCGGACTTCACCCTGACCGACCAGCACGGGCAGCGGGTCACGCTGTCGGACTTCCGCGGCGCCAAGAACGTGGTCGTGCTGTTCTACCCGTTCGCGTTCACCGGCACCTGCACCGGTGAGCTGTGCGCCATCCGTGACGACCTGGCCAGCTTCGACAACGACGACACCACCACGCTGGCGGTGTCGTGCGACTCGATGTACAGCCTGCGGGTGTTCGCCGATCGGGAGGGCTACCCCTTCCCTCTCCTGTCGGACTTCTGGCCGCACGGGGAGGTGGCGCGTGCCTACGGCGTCTTCGTGGAGTCGCTGGGTGCGGCGCAGCGTGGCACGTTCATCATCGACACGGCGGGTGTGGTGCGCTGGAGCGTGACCCACCCGCTGGGGCAGGCCCGCGACGCGGGGGAGTACCGCCGGGTCCTCGCCGAGCTGGGTGCGGCGCGCTGACCGTTCCCGCGGCCACGCGCCCAGGGATAGGGTGCGGCCGCGGTCCTGTGGCGCAGCTGGTAGCGCGTCCGGCTTACACCCGGGAGGTCGCCGGTTCGAGCCCGGCCGGGACCACAGCCTCCTCCGACGCGGCCCGATCGTGGCCCCGCGGCGGCCGCCGGCGCCGCGGCTAGGCTCGCGCCTGTGACCCTGCTGGCCGACGTCGTCGACGTGCTGGACGGCCTGTGGCCCGCGGCCACGGCGGAGCCGTCGGACGCCGTCGGGCCGGTGTGCGGGGACCCGCACAGCCCGGTGCGACGGGTCCTGTTCGCGGTCGACCCCGTCGACGTCGTCGTCGACGAGGCGCTGGAGTGGGGCGCGCAGCTCGTCGTCACCCACCACCCGCTGTACCTGTCCGGGACCACCTCGGTGTACGGCGGCAGCCCCAAGGGCGGCGTCGTGCAGCGCCTGGTCGCGGGGGGATCTGCGCTGTTCGTCGCGCACACCAACGCCGACGTGGCCGTGGACGGGGTCTCCGCGGCCTTGGCGGACGCGATCGGGCTGGTGGACGCGACCCCGCTGCGGCCCTCGCCACCGAGGGTGCTGCTGGACCGCTGGGTGGTCTACGTGCCCGGCGACGACGCCGACGCCGTGCTCGACGCGATGGTGGCGGCCGGCGCCGGGCAGGTGGCCGACTACGAGCGGTGCGCCTTCAGCGTCGAGGGCACCGCCACCTTCCTGCCCCGCGACCGCGCCGAGGCGGGCGCCCGCGCGGACGTGGCCGAGCGTCGCCTGGAGGTCACCGCCCCGCGCGCCCTGCGTGCCGCCGTCGCCGCGGCGGTGGTGGCGAGCCACCCGTACGAGGCGCCCGTGGCCGACGTGCTGGAGACCGTGCCGCTGCCCGACGGGACCGGCCTGGGCCGGGTCGGCCAGCTGCCCCGCGCCCTGCCGCTGGCCGAGTTCGCCGCCCGGGTCGCCGCTCAGCTGCCCGCCACCGCGGGCGGGGTACGCGTGGCCGGGGACCCGCAGCGGCTGGTCCATCGGGTAGCGGTCTGCGGCGGGGCGGGCGACAGCCTGCTCAGCCAGGCCGCGGCCGCGGGGGTGGATGCCTACGTGACCGGGGACCTGCGTCACCACCGCGCCTCGGAGAGCCTGGGGGCCGGCCTGCCCGCCCTCGTGGACCCCGGCCACTGGGCCAGTGAGTGGCCCTGGCTGCCCCGGGCTGCCGCCGCGCTGGCCGCCGCCCTCGGCCCCGCTACGGTGGAGACCCGGGTGTCCGCGCGGGTCACCGACCCCTGGACGCTGCACGTGCCGACCCGCGAGGAGTCCCGCTGAACGCTGACCCGGCCGCCCAGGCCGCCCTGCTGGAGCTGCAGGCCGTCGACACCACGCTGACCCAGCTGGACCACAAGGCCGCCCACCTGCCGGCGGTGGCCGAGGCCGCGGCGCTGAGCGCACAGCGCGAACAGCTCAGCGCGACGGTGGTGGACGTGCAGACCGAGGCCTCGGACGTCGCCCGCGAGATGGCCAAGGCTGAGGCCGACGTCGAAGCGGTCCGCCAGCGCGCCGCTCGCGACCAGCAGAGGCTGGACACGGGCGCGGTGTCCTCGGCCAAGGAGCTGGAGTCGCTGCAGCACGAGCTGGAGTCCCTGCGCCGCCGCCAGGCCGCCCTGGAGGACGTCGAGCTGGAGGTCATGGAGCGGGCGGAGGGTCTGCGCGACCAGCTCGCCGAGCTGCAGCGGGCAACGGCGGAGCTCGACGTGGCGCTGGGTGAGGTCACGGCCTCGCGCGACGCGGACCTGGCGGCTATCGCTGCGTCACGCGCGCAGGCCACCGCCCAGCGGGAGCCGCTCGCCGCGTCCCTGCCCACCGACCTGATCGCTTTGTACGACAAGCTGCGCGCCGACCTCGGCTCCGGTGCCGCCGCCCTCACCCACGGCCGCTGCTCGGGATGCCGCCTGGAGCTCACCCCGACCGAGCTCGGCCGGATCCGTGCCGCACCTGCGGAGGAGGTGGTGCGCTGCGAGGAGTGCCGGCGCATCCTCGTACGGCTGCCCGACGCGCTATGAGCTCCCCACGCACCCTGGTCGTCGAGGCGGACGGCGGGTCGCGGGGCAACCCCGGGCCAGCCGGGTACGGCGCGGTGGTCCGCGACGGCGCCACCGGCGAGGTGCTCGCCGAGCGGGCCGGCTCGATCGGGGTCGCCACGAACAATGTCGCGGAGTACCGCGGGGTGATCGCCGGGCTGGCTGCGGCGCGCGAGCTGGACCCTGACGCGACCCTGGACATCCGGCTGGACTCCAAGCTCGTCGTGGAGCAGCTGTCGGGGCGCTGGAAGGTGAAGAACGAGGCGCTGCGCCCGCTGGTGGCGGAGGCAGTGGCCCTGCTGCCGCCGGGCCGTGCCCGGTTGTCCTGGGTGCCGCGCGCGCGCAACGGGCACGCCGACCGGCTCGCCAACGAGGCGATGGACGCCGCCGCCCGGGGGCAGGTGTGGCGGGAGCCGCGCCGCACGCCGAGCGCGGTCGACGACCAGCCGGCCGAGGACCGCGCCGGCGGCCCGCCCGCCACCTCCGTGGAGGTGGCCGCCGCCACGCGGCTGCTGCTGGTCCGCCACGGGGCCACCGAGCTCACCGAGCAGCGGAGGTTCTCCGGCCGCGGGGGTGCGGACCCTGGACTGACCGACCAGGGCCGCGAGCAGGCGTGGCGTGCCGCGTCCTGGCTGGGCGCGCAGGGCCCGGTCGCTCTGGTGGTGACGTCCCCGCTGCTGCGCACGCGGGAGACAGCGGCCGTGCTCGCGTCGGCGGTAGGGGCGCAGGTCGAGACCGACGACGACCTTGCCGAGTGCGCGTTCGGCAGCTGGGACTCCCTCACCTTCGCCGAGGTAGCCGAGCGCTGGCCGACCCAGCTGGCCCAGGTCCTCGACGACCCCGCCGCGGCACCCCCGGGGGGGGAGTCCAGCGAGCAGGTGGCGCGGCGGGCGGTCCGGGCCCGGGAGCGGTGGGTGGCGCGCATGGCAGGACGAACGGTGGTGCTGGTGAGTCACTCCGTGCCCATCCGCTCCCTGGTGCGGCTCGCCCTGCACGCACCGCCCGCGGCGCTGCACGCCCTGGAGCTACGTCCCGGGGCGGTCAGCGAGATCGTCACCTACGCCGACGGCAGGGCGACGCTCGCCGGTTTCAACCTGCAGCCCTGACCGGGAACGGTCGGCGCGGCCCTACACTCAGCGCTACGGCGGACGAGCCGGCCGGGCGGCCGCGTCGGGGGGAGACCCTCGCCGAGGAACGTCCGGGCTCCACAGGGCAGGGTGGTGGGTAACGCCCACCCGGGGTGACCCGCGGGACAGTGCCACAGAGAACAGACCGCCGGTGCATGTGGCCGGTAAGGGTGAAACGGTGGTGTAAGAGACCACCAGCGGCCGGGGTGACCCGGCCGGCTCGGTAAACCCCACCCGGAGCAAGGTCAAGAGGACGCCCGGTCCGCCGGGCGCCTGCGCAGGCGCTGGAGGGCTGCCCGCCCGAGCCTGCGGGTAGACCGCATGAACCCGTCGGCAACGGCGGGTCGAGAGGGATGGTCGCCGCCCGGGTCAGTGCCGTAAGGCGACCCGGGCACAGAACCCGGCGTACAGGCCGACTCGTCCGTCGCCACCCCTCTTCCCATGACCGGGGCGCGCCCCGCGCGCCACCTGCTTGACTGGGCTATGCCTCGATTCCTGATGACCGCGCCGACGGACCAGCCCGCGGAGGCCCCGCCCCCGCCCACGCTCGGGCAGAACGTGCAGATGCAGGTGGCGGAGGTTCTCGCCACCTGGGCGGTGCACCGCGCGATGACGGTTGGCTACCGGGCGATCACCGGCCACCCGGCCCCGTCCGCGCGCGACCGCAGCGTCTCCACCCGTCACATCGTCGGGTGGGCGGCGGCCACGGCAGTGGCGGTGACCGTGGTCAACGTCGTCGTCGACCGTGCTGTCATGCGACCACCGGCGGCCTGATCCGGCTCTCAGCTGGCGCGCAGCCCCCAGTGCGCGTCCGGTGCCAGCTCGACCGCCGCCCGGTGGGCCAGCCGACCCAGGTCGGTCTGGCAGCCGTCCCGGTACAGCGGGCCTGCGGCGTCTTGGAGCAGCACCTTGACCAGCGCGACACCCTGTGCCGCCACCGGGGCCGGGGCGAGGAGGTGCTCGACGACCTCGGCCAGCTCGGCGTGCGCCTGGTGGATGTGGCCGCGCGCCACCGGCACGGTGCTCCCGGTGCGTCGCCGCGGCGCATCCGCGGCCGCCTGCAGCCGGAGCAGGCTGCGAGCCAGCGCCCGTCGGGTGGCGGGGCTCGCGAGCGCCTGGGCACGCAGCGCCAGCACCCCCGAGCGGTCGGGGTTCGCGCCCTCGGCGAGGTCGCGGTCCAGCGCGTCGGCGCGCACCCGGCTCACCACCCGCTCGAGGAGGGTGGCGCGACGTGCCAACACCTGGTGGTCGGCATCCATGTGGATGACCACCGGCCCGCGGCTGAGCCGGCTCGCGGCGCGGGCCGACCCGCCATCGTCTGATCCGGTGATGCGGCCGTCCTGGTTCGGCGGCTCGACCCAGCTACCGGGCATGCCCACCACCCCATCGCAGAGGTGACGCCGCGCCGCCGGGCTGGTGGCGCTCTGCGTCGAGTATCGCGCTCCCCGCTCCTTCCCACCACCGGGGAGTGCCCGCTGCGCGACAGGTAGGGCGAGGCGGCCGGAGGTACTGTTTTCCCGCGGCGGAACACGCCACGGCCTTGTCCGATCGCCGGCTGAAGGGGGACGCGTCATGACCGGCATGGGACATGGCCTGTCCACCAACAACCCCCTGGTGCTGGCCGCCTTCCACTCCGCGCTGCGCTGGCAGGGGCTGCTCGTGGGCCTGCTCTGCCTGCTGGCCTTCGGCGCGTGGCTGGCGGCCCGGGCGCTGCGAGCGCCCGTGGAGGGCACCCCCGCCGCCGTCGACACCGACGAGGAGCCCGCGGGCCGCCGGCTGCTGCGGGTGGGGTTCGGGCTGGTGTGGATCCTGGACGGGCTGCTGCAGGCCCAGCCGGCTATGCCGCTGGGGATGCCCGCGCAGGTGGTCCAGCCGGCCGCCGCCGCGTCGCCGCTGTGGGTGCAGCATCTGGTCAACGACGGGCTCGCTGTCTGGCTGCGTCACCCCGTGCCCGCCGCGGTGTCCGCGGTGTGGATCCAGGTCGGGATCGGCCTGCTCCTGCTGTTGGCTCCCCGGGGTACGGCGTCGCGCCTCGCGGGCCTGGCCGCCGCCGGATGGGGGCTCGTGGTGTGGGCGTTCGGTGAGGCGTTCGGTGGCATCTTCGCCCCGGGGCTGAGCTGGATGTTCGGCGCGCCCGGCGCCGTCCTGATCTACGTGGTCGCCGGGTTCGCGGTAGCGGCGCCGGAGCGGGCCTGGGCGGGCCAGCGTGCGGGCCGCGTGATCCTCGGCGGGACCGGGGCGTTCTTCGTCGCCATGGCGGTCCTGCAGGCCTGGCCCGGTCGGGGGTTCTGGCAGGGCCAGCCGACTGCGACCGCCACGCCGGGCGCGGTCACCGCGATGGTGCAGTCGATGTCCCAGGTGGCGCAGCCGTCCGCGACCGCCTCGACAGCTTCCTGGTTCGCGACGGTGTCAGCCAACCACGGCTGGGCGGTCAACCTGGTCGCCGTTCTCGCCCTCGGGCTGCTGGGCGCCGGGCTGATCGCCAGCGCTGTGCGCTACCGCCCCCGACTCGCCCAGGCAACGATGTCGGTCGCGGTGGTGGTCTGCCTCGCCGACTGGCTGCTGGTCCAGGACCTGGGGTTCTTCGGCGGGGTCGGGACCGATCCGAACTCGATGGTGCCGTGGCTGCTGCTCATCGGCGCCGGGTTCCTGGCCTGCGCCCGCCCGGCCCCGGCGGAGGCAGCGGCGCCCGCTCCCGCGACCTTGCGGGCGCTGACCGTGCGGCGTCTTGGTGTGGTCGCGGCCGCGGGCGCCGTCGGCGTCTTGCTCGTGGGGGTGGCGCCGATGGCGTTGGCCTCGGTGAACGGGCACACCGACTCCCTGCTCACTGAGGCCCTCAACGGCTCGCCGGACGTGACGCGCTTCCCAGCGCCGACCTTCACCCTGACCGACCAGCAGGGACGTACGGTGAGCCTGGCAGGACTGCGGGGCCACACGGTCGTCCTCACGTTCCTGGACCCGGTGTGCACCACGGACTGCCCGACCATCGCGCAGAACATGCGCCAGGTCGACCAGGCCGTCGGCCAGCCGTCGCGCACCGTGTTCGTCGCGGTGGCGGCCAACCCGATCTACCACGACCAGGCCGTCCTGCGGGCCTTCGACGCCCAGGAGGGGCTCAACACGCTGAGCAACTGGCTGTTCCTCACCGGCAGCCCGGCGCAGCTGTCGCGCGTGTGGGCGCACTACGGGATCGAGGTGGAGACGGTCGGCGCGGGCGGGATGGTGGCCCACACCGACAACGCCTACGTCATCGACAGCTCCGGTCAGGTGCGCTACCAGGTGGGGACCGACCCGGGCACCACCTCCACCACGGCGGAGTCGTTCGTCACGTTGCTGACCCAGCAGGTGCGCTCGGTGCTCGCGCCGTGAGGTGGGGCGCCCGGGCTGTGATCTCCGCGGTGGCCGTCACCGCTGTCGCGGGCTGCGCCTCCACGACCTCGCCGGGCGCGGGCAGTGGACCGCCGCCCGCCGCTGTCGCGCTCGCAGCGTCGGTCCAGACCGCGACGGCCACCT
>Ga0075029_100000770_pt1 | contig 18465 bp, 14 predicted proteins | sample LitLauG_LLR_2013_FD_71391 | JGI IMG/M metagenome (GOLD analysis project Ga0075029, IMG submission 71391) | Freshwater sediment microbial communities from North America - Little Laurel Run_MetaG_LLR_2013 | ecosystem: Environmental > Aquatic > Freshwater > Creek > Sediment | place: USA...
AAGGTCTCGGAAGAGGCTCTCCAATCCATTGGCGGCCGGATACGCACGGCGAAAAGTCCGCGAAGCCCCGGCCGCCGCAACGAACTCTTTTCACCCCTCCGTCCAGCACAAGTGTCTCTACCCGCTAGCCCTTCACCTTCCACAGTATCTGGCGCAGCATTCCGAGAAGCACTGGCACATCGCGGCTGGCGACTTCCAGGCGCCTTACCAGGCGGCGGACTTTCTCTTCCGTCGATGCCGCCGTCACCGGATTGATGTAGCCGCTCTCTCGCAATACCTCCAGCAGTCTCAGGGTGATCTGCTCGTTCTCGCCCGCATCGGCGCGCCGGATCCGATCCGGCTGCGCGGCGGCGGCCTTCGGGTCGCGCGCCAGTTCGTAGAGACAGAGCGCTACCGCCTGGCCCAGATTCATCGAGAGGTCCTGACCGACGGTGGGGATGCGGATCAGCCAATTACAATGGCTCAGGTCGTCGTTGGATAGGCCGAACTTTTCCGAGCCGAACAGCAGAGCCACCGGCGCTTTCGCGAGGCCCTGGCGGACCAGCCGCGCTCCGTATTCCAGGCGGCGGATCGGGTGCTGCAACTCGCGGTGCCCCACCGACGTGGTGCCGGCCACGAGGTAGCAATCGGCAACGGCCTCGGCGACGCTCGAAAACTCCTCGGCCGCTTCGAGCAGCGGGGCCGCGCCGACGGCCGAGCGGGCCTCCCGGAAAGCCACGTCGTAAGGCTTGACCACCCTCAGCCGGGTGAACCCGAAATTCGCCATGGCGCGTGCTGCGGCGCCGATGTTTAGCGGGTTACGCGTCTCCACCAGGACTACGCGGAGGGAGCTTTTCCAGTTCTCGGCCACGCCGCCATCCCGACAACCTTCACCGGCAGGTTGGCTGGGCTACTGCCTGCGCGCCAGGACCTTCTGCGCTTCGCTCAGCAGCGTCTGCGCCTTGGGAAGGCTGTCGATCGCCCGCTGCAATTCCGGGTCGCTCAGGAAGTTGGCGCGCTCCGCCGTCTTCCGGTCGAAGGCACGCATGTAGAGTTCGAAGCGCACCTGGTCGCGAATCCAGCTCTTGTCGCGGTTGAAATCGGCGTCGGTGAACGGAACTCCCTGGGTGTGCAGAAAATCCTTGAACCGGGCCATGGTTTCATCGTCCGGTTCCCAGCCCTCGGGAAGATGCGGTTTGTTGCCGGCGAAATAGGAATTGCCGAAGCGCAAAAGATAGGTCGAGTACAGCGGGTTCAGCCGGCGCATCAGCAGGGAGGCCTTGGGCGCCTCGTACTTTTCGTCCGGAGCGATGCCGCCGCCCCCGTACATTTTGCGGCCGGTATCGGTGGACGTGACGTCATTGAGATTCTGCGCGTCCTTGCCGCCCGACGTGTAGTAGTCGTAAAACGATCGGTTGCTGTAATCGCGCTGGATCAGCCGGCCGCTGGGGGTATAGTAATGCGCGATGGTCAGCAACAGCGCGCCGCCTTCGGAGACCGGAAACTGCGCCTGCACCAGCCCCTTGCCGAACGTGTTCGTGCCCATAATCCAGGCCCGGTCGTGATCCTGGAGGGCGCCGGATACGATCTCGGAGGCGGAGGCGGAGTTCTTGTTGACCATGACCACCATCGGATACTTTTGTGCGGCCTCGTTCATCTTGGCGCGAAACACCTGCTCCCGTTCGGCGCGCCCGCGGTGGGAAACCACCACCTGCCCATCGTGCAGGAACCGGCCGGCCAGCGACACCGCCTCCGTCACCAAACCGCCGCGGTTCTCGCGCAGGTCCAGGATGAGCCCGTTGATTTTGTTCTCGCCCAGTTTGGCCAGGCCGGCCTCCACGTCGCGGGCCACGTTTTGGGCCTCAAAAGTAGTCACGCTCAGGAAGGCGATGCCAGGCTTGGCCCAGAATGCGTCCACCACGCTGGTTTCGATTCCGCCGCGGGTCACGGTCATGTCAATGGGGTCGGCCACGCCTTCCCGTCTCACGGTCACCCGCACTTGCGTGTCCTTGGGACCGCGCAGCATGTCGGCCACCTCGGACGAGTTTTTCTTGGTGGCGTCTTTGCCATCCACCGCCACGATTACGTCGCCACGCCGCAAGTCGGCTTTCCACGCAGGCGAGCCCGGGAAGGGCTCTATCGCCACAACCTTGCGGTCGTCCATGCTGATCAGCATGCCGATGCCGAAATACTGGGCTCGCTGTTTGCGCTGCATGTCCTGGTATTCGGCCGGATCCAGAAAGTTCGAGTGCGGGTCGAGGGTTCGCAGCATGCCGGGGATGGCGCCCTGATAGATCGCCTTCTCGGAGGAAATCGCGTCTGCGTAATTCTGCTCCATGATGGAGTAGACCGTCAGGAGCGATTTGACGCTCCGCTCCATGTCGTCCTGCGACGTCGAGGCCGCGCGCGCGGCGATTGACGGGCCGTAGACTGGGGCCAGCACCGCGGAGGCGCCGACGATCAGGGCAACGTATATGGAGTTTCTTATCTTCATGGTTTTACCGGGCGGTGGAATACCGATGACGGTCACGAGGCGGCTTGGCGAGGGAGGCGGCTGACGGCATCGATCTGCGGGACATTCCCTTCCTTGGTTTATCATACTCCCCCGCGGGGTCTGGTGTCCAAACCGATGATGACGGATGATGACGGACCTCCAGGCGGCCCCGTTCTACACTGAGAGGATGCTGGTTCTCGCATCCTTGTCACCGCGCCGCAGCGAGATTCTGCGCCAGGCGGGAATTCCCTTCACCGTGCGTGCTGCTCCGGTTGACGAGACTCCTCTGCCTGGCGAATTGCCGCCGGACTATGTGAAGCGGGTGGCCGCGCTCAAAGCCCTGGCAGTTTCGGCCGCGCCGGACGAGGTGGTGCTGGGCGCCGATACCACGGTGGTCGTGGCCGGTGAGATGCTGGCCAAGCCCGCCGACGCCGCCGACGCCCGCTGGATGCTGAGCCTGCTCTCCGGCCGGCGACACGAAGTGGTCACCGGCATCTGCCTGCGCCGCGGATCGAAGCTGGTATACGATCAAGCCGTCACCGCCGTCTGGTTTTCCGCCATGAGCGACGCCGAGATGGACGACTACGCCGATAGCGGCGAACCCTTGGACAAGGCCGGGGCTTATGCCATCCAGGGTCTGGCCTCCAAGTTCATCGAGAGAATCGAAGGCTGCTATTTCAATGTGATGGGCCTGCCGGTTTCCCTGGTCTACCGCCACCTGAAGTAAAACGGCCAATCCTGGCTGTGTTCTGTGAAAGGAGCATCCCCTTGGCGGCATTACCCTCGCGAGGAGACTCACAATGCGCTTCATCGCCACCTGTATCGCCGCCGTGGCGGCATTCACTATGGTGGGAAATGCGGCCGACCTGCGGCTTAGCGGCCCCTACCCCCATGACAACCTTTCCATCTACCTGGTTCACGGCCAGGATCGGGTGGAAACCAGTTACCTGACGCTCTCCGAAGCCCTCGCGCAGCACCAGGTAGTGGTTTACGAAACCAGCGACGTCAATCAATTGCAAGTCGAGAACCGCTCGGACAAGGACATCTACATCCAGTCCGGCGAGATTGTGAAGGGCGGGAGGCAGGACCGGGTGTTGAAGGACGACATCATTGTGACCAAGGCCTCCGGCAGGGTCGATATCACCGCATTTTGCGTGGAGCATGGCCGCTGGACGCAGCGCGGCAATGAGCCGGTCCAGGCATTTGCCGCCTCGCCCAATGCCATCGCTTCGCCGCAAATGAAGCGGGCGGTGAAGGACGCCGGTCAGCAGGCCGCGGTGTGGGCCGAGGTGGCCTCGGCGCAGGAGAGCCTTGCCACGAATCTCCATGCGCCCGTAAAGGCGCGTGCTTCCGAATCGAGCTATCAGTTGACGCTGGAAGCGCCGCAGGTCAAGAAGACCGCGGCCGGATTCACCGCCGGACTGGTAGGCCTGGCCGCCAAACATCCGGATGCGCTGGGCTTCGTGATGGTAGTGAACGGCAAGGTTACCGGCGCCGACGTGTATGCCACCCACGACCTGTTCCGCAAGCTCTGGCCGAAGCTCCTGGATTCGGCGGCGGTGGAAGCGATGGCCGCGCCCAAACTTGCCGCGCCGATCGCCGAGCCTCCGATGGCCGACATTCGCGCCGCCGCCACCGGCTACGGCGCGCGGGTTTCCGAAGACAGGCAGATCAACCGGCGAACCAACGCCGTGAAGGCTGAGTTACCGCAGGGTCTGGTATTTGAAACTCGCGACTCCACCACCCCCAACGCCCCATTGCACCGCAGTTTCGTGGTGAAGTAATGGGCCCACGCGTGGCCACGCTATAATCTCCTCAGCGGCGGCGAAGGAACATCCGGTCCCACGCCACCGATCTCGAATACGCCGCCGCGTTATGACCTACCAACGCCGGATCTCCATCGCGACCAAGGGCCACCAGGATATGCACGACCTTACCGGGCAGGTTGCCGCGGTCGTGGAGTCGTCGGGGATCCGAACCGGCACAGTCCATGTCTTCAACGTCGGCAGCACGGCGGCGCTCGGCACGATTGAATTCGAGCCGGGCTTGCTGCATGATTTGCCCACCGTTCTGGACCGGCTCATGCCTCCCAGCCGGGACTATGGCCACGAACAGGCCTGGCATGATGGCAACGGCCACTCGCATTTGCAGGCGACCCTGCTCGGACCATCGCTGACGGTGCCAATTACCGATGGCAAACTCGTGCTGGGCACGTGGCAGCAGATTTTTCATCTCGAATGCGACGTTCGCGGACGCCAGCGTACGGTCGTCGTGACCGTGGCCGGTGATTGAAGGGCTCCTTCGGCGGCGCCGCGCTGGAAACTCAGAACGCCTTCAGCGGCTGCACCGGTTTGCCGCCAACGGAGGGAACGGCCTTGGGCTTGGCCGCCCGCCGCGCCTTCCACCAGATCCACCATGCGGAGAGCGCGATCATGGCCAGGGTGAGCGCCACCGTAGCGCCGGCTGCCTGCGCGATCGAAAGCTGGCGTTTGATGGGCCGAACCACCGCGCCATAGACGATCATCACGTGAACCCAGTACACCATCAGGGAATTCTTTCCCATCGCCCGCATCCAGCTCCAACCCGTGCCCGAGCAGTATTCCGTCCAGAGGTAGGCCCCGGCCAGCATCAACAGGCAAATCCCCACGCGGATCAGGATGAGCGCCGGACTATCCGTCCAGAAGTTCGAGCGCGTGTAGAGCGAGTAGGGAATGTTCGAAAAATACTGGCTGCACACAATCAGGCCGAAGCCGATGAGCACGCACCACTGCATGAGCCGATCCGTCCGCTCGGCCGCCGCGCGCTTCACCATGGTGCCCGCCGCGAGCCCGAACGCCACGTAGGAAGCCGTCGGAAAGAACGGGAAGAGCCCGCGCCCCTGGCCAGGCGCGAGGTAGGCCTGCAGCAGCGGCGGCGCACCGGCCCACGGCAGGCCGGCCATGATCGGCGAGACCACGGCGATGCCGAGACCGGCGGCCAACGCGAACCGTATCCTATGGTTCGACCCGAATACGGCGGCCACCGCCATCGCACCCATGGCCACCCCCATGCAGTTCAGGATGTCCACCTTGGTCAGCTCCTGCGTGCCCGCGTGGGGTACGCTGGCGGCCCAGTTGGTGAAGCGGAAGAGGAAGGCAATGCCCAGGATATAGCCTGCCCGCCGCAGCGAAATCAGCCAGCGGCGAAGCCGATCGGGCTCGCGCCGTTCCAGGCTCTCCATCTGGAAGGCGAACGTCATCCCCGCCATGAACAGGAACAGCGGCGCCGCCATCCCTCCCACAAACTGCGAGAGCACGTAGGGACCGCCATCGCGCAGGTCCATCCGCGTGAACGAATTGAACGCGTGGCACTGGATCATGATCACCACCGCCAGCCCCCGCATCCAGTCCAGGAAAGGAAATCTCTTCACAAGAAAAGGCCGGAAAAACCGTTCCGGTCCACCCCATAATAGCGGAAAACGTTAGCGGAAAACGGGCGCTACAATGAGGCTTCACCCGCCTCATGAGAGAATCCATCGCCGCCTTTCTCACGCAGTTTCCGGTAGTGACCCTGTTCGCTGTGATTGGCGTCGGCTATCTGTTGGGGCAGGTGCGCTTTTTCGGATTTCGTCTGGGAGTCGCCGGGGTTTTGTTCGCGGGCCTGGCGGCCGGCGCGCTCGGTCCCGACATTGCGCTGCCCGCGATCGTGTCAACGGTCGGGCTCATCCTGTTCATCTACAGCATAGGAATCCAGTTCGGCCCTGCGTTTCAGAATCCGCTCAGCCGCGAGGGGTGGCGCGACAACTTGTTCTGCCTGGCGATGCTGGTTCTGGGCGCGGGCATCGCCATCGCGGTCAGCCTCTGGCAACGGTTGCCGGGTCCCACGCTGGCCGGTCTGTTTGCGGGCGCGCTCACCAATGCCCCCGCGTTGGCAGCGGCGCAAGAAGTGCTGCGCGACAACCATCGCAGCCTGGAGCCGGCGGCATTGCAGCGACTGGTGGATGGGCCGGTGATCGCCTTCGGCCTGGCGTACCCGTTCGGCGTTCTGGGCGTGATGATGAGCTTTCAGTTGTATCGCACCCTCTTCCGCGTCAAACCGGAGAGCGCTGGGGCGGCCGATCCGATCGAGGTGCGCGATTTCGTAGTGCAGAATCCGGGTGTGACGACCGAGAGCCTGGCCGACGTGTTGCGGCTTTATAAGGACCTCGGGTTCGTGGTCAGCCGCCTCCAGCATGAGGGCCAGACTGCGCTGGCCAGCGCCGAAACGCGCCTGTCGCAGGGCGACATCGTGGCTGTAGTCGGCAACCGCACGGCTCTCGAGCGCGCGCGTCATATCTTTGGAGAGGCCTCCACCCAACACATCGAACACGACCGCCGCGTGCTGGATTACCGGCGCGTCTTCGTCTCCAGCCCGGCCATCGTGGGAAGGCGCATCGGAGATCTGGGGCTCCAGGACAAGTTATCGGCCACGATCACCCGGCTGCGCCGCGGCGATGTGGACATCGTGCCCAATTCGGACACGCGGCTGGAATTCGGCGACCGCGTCCGCGTGCTGACGGCGCCGTCGAATTTCGAGGCGATCTCCCAATTCTTCGGCGATTCGATTCGCGGCACGGCGGAAACCGATTTCGCATCGGTCGGGCTGGGCATGGCGATGGGAGTGATCCTCGGCTTGATTCCGCTGCCGCTGCCCGGCGGCGCGATTCTGCGCCTGGGACTGGCTGGGGGGCCGCTGATCGCGGGCCTGGTGCTGGGCCGCCTACATCGCACCGGGCCGGTGACCTGGACCATTCCGCTGAGCGCCAACCTGACGCTGCGGCAGATCGGCCTGGTGCTGTTCCAGGCGGGCGTGGGCACGCGCGCCGGTTACGGTTTCGTGGAGACCGTGCGCACGAGCGGCGTGGAGACGATCCTGGCGGGCGCCCTCATCACGGCCGGCGTGGCGCTGGCCGCCTTGTTCGTGGGCCATGGCCTGTTGAAGCAGCCCTTCGAATCGGTGATGGGGCTGACGTGCGCCATCCATACCGAACCGGCCAGCTTGTCGTTTGCGAGCCTGGTGTCGAGCTCCGATGCGCCGCAGGCGGCTTACGCACGGGTATTCCCGGTGTGTACGGTGGCGAAGATTGTCATCGCCCAGTTGCTGGTTGGGTGGCGGTAGGCGTCTGGCCCGGCATTCATTTTTAGCGTTGGCGAATCCGTGCCAGGTGCTGGCGCACTTCGTTGGAGTCGGCATAGTTCGGCGCCAATTCCAGGTAGGTGCTGAAAGCCTGCAACGCGGCATCTCTATTTCCCGCGGCTTCTTCAGTGAGTCCGGACTCGAGGTAAGCCGGCGCGTAGCCGGGGTTGAGTTGAATCAGTTGGGCCGCCTGGCGGCGCGCATCGGCGGTGCGCCCCAACAACCGGTCGATGTGGAGAAGGTTCCAGCGCGCCGTCACAGAACGCGGATTGTACGCAACGGCTTTTTCGAGATACGTCCGCGCCCGCGCCAGGTCGCCCGCGGCGATGAGTTGCGATGCGACCTGGAACTGAGGCAGCGCCCATTCCGGCGCCAGCCTGGTGGCCGCTTCGAAGGCCTGGCGGGCCTCTTTGGGACGATTCGAGCGGCTGTACACCACACCCAAGGCGTTGTACGCGCAGGCAAAATTGGGGTCCAACTGGAGCGTTTTTTCCAAGGTTACCAGCGCTTCCCCGAAGCGTTCCTCCGCAATCAGCAGCCGCCCACTACAGAAGAGGGCGCGCATCCGCAGGCTATTGTCATTGGGGCGCAGCGTCTGCAGGCGGTCGTAGGCATCCACCGCGCGTTGCAGCATCGCCCGCTTCGGCCCCAGCGCTGTCGATTGTACATAGTCATTGACGCAAGCCTGTCCGAGTCCCTCCAGCGCGCCACCGATCGCTGCCGTGGCGGCTGCCTGATCCGCGGCGGGAAACCGTTGACTTCGGTAGAATTCCCACGCGCCGCCCGGTTCCAATATGCGGCCCGCGCTCACCCGCGCCCGCAATTGTCCGAGCGAAGTCAATGCCGGCGAGCTGATGGTCACACGGGCCGGCAGGTCGCTCAGCGCGACAGTTCCGTCCAAAGTGGCGCCATCCGTAAAATCCGCGGCGAAGACGTGCCGGCCCGGCGCCAGCGCTTCGATGCGCAGGACGCCCGAGGTTCGAGTGCTCCCGCGGAATACGTTATCGATGTAAATTGCGGTGCTCGCCGGCCCGGACACTTCCAGAGAGGTTGGTTTCGCGGGAGGCGGGGCCGCGTTGGCGAAGAACGCCAGGGGCACCTGGGCATCGAACGTGCCTGCCACCCTGGGATGCTGACGGGCTTCGGTGCGCTCGGGCACCAACCGCGACAGGTAGTCGATCGCCTCCGAGGCTTCCACTGTCTGGTCGCCGTCGCGGTTCGCTTCTCCGCGCAGCCCGTGCAGCAGGACTTGCGTGAAGACACCGTGTCCGCCGTCCCATTGCGCGTCCTCAAAGGAGCGCTCGCTGGGACTGGCAGCCAGAAGCTTCAGGAAAGAGCGGTCGCCGTGGCCGATCTGTTCCAGCGGCCGGGCGGCGCGGCTGGGTTCATTCGGCGAATAGCTCGACCAGCCCAGCCGGCCGGTGTGGCAGGCATCGGCTATCAGGATCACCAGCTTCGCCCGCAACCGGTCGCTCAGCGTGCGATCCACTTCTTGAAAGGGGAGCGCGGTAGCGTGCAGGTTCTGCGGATCGGAATCGTGGGCTACGAAATAGCCGTCGTCGTGTTCGTCGAGAACACCGTGCCCGGCGAAAAAGAAGTAGACCACGTCGTCCGGCCGGGCCGACCCAACCAGCCAGGTATCCACCGCCGCTCGAATTTCGGCGAGCGTCGCTTGTTCGTCCGTCAGCAAGCGGATGTGGTCGCCGGGTAAGGCCCCGCCCGCGGCAGTGCGCAGAAACGCGGCGAATTCCTGAGCGTCGCGATGCGCGAAGTGCAACTGGGCTGCCGCGGGAAGGTGCTCGTACCCCGAGATGCCAATGACAACCGCCCACCGCGTACCCTTATAACCGGGCGACGAAACAGATTCCGCCCGCTCCACTTTCAGATCGCGCGATGACTGCGCCCATAAGGTGATGGACAATACACTGGCGAGCGCCAACAAGCCTGGCCCGGTCTTCATAGCGCGCCTCCTTCCGCAGATTCCCGTTTCCCCCACTGCCAGATTATGTCAAGGAAGGTCCGGTGTCGTCCGACGGCCGTGAAAGATTTGTAAAACCGGGATTAGTGCTCGTCGCGGTCAAGAGACCGCTTATGGTCGCCTGGCACGTTTTGCGAGGTAGTGTTGATCGAGAGCCTGCCGGACCATCGTCTTGATGACGGCCTGGCGGCTCACATTGAGGTCCTGAGCGGCCTGGTCCAGTTCCTCCAACTGCTGGCGGTGAGGTCCACGTTCACGCGCTGAACGGGTTGAACCATGCGGCCTTGGCCGTTGAGAAACCGGGAAACGTCCTTGCCTTGATCGGCCAACCGCGCAATCGCATCGGCGGATACCGGCTTGGCGGATTTAAGAGTTTTCTTCATACAATCGGATCTCCTCCTTCGTCGACCTCCACCGAGTGACGAGGTGTAAAATCTCGCCCTCTTCATCCTCCCGAAATTCAAATAACCGAATAGAGCCGGCCACTAACCCAGCCGACGGCCAGATATTGTTCCGGGATATCGGATCGCTGATCGAGCCAATACGGGCGTAAGAAAAGCTCCCGCGCCTCCTCGAACCCAATGCCACGGTTGGGATTCGCTCGGAGGCGTTTGCTCTTCTTGACGGGAGGGCTGTTACCGCACGTATCACGATCGGTTTGTCGATGCGGCATTCCGAGCGAGTTCTAAGTAGGGCCAGTAACGGCTTATTCAGACCTTAGAGAAGCCATATCGATGGAGAAGCGATACTTCACATCAGCCTTGAGCATTCTCGCGTAGGCTTCGTTGACCTTCTGGATCGGGATCACTTCGACGTCGGCGGTGACGTTCTGCGCGCCGCAGAAGTCGAGCATCTCCTGCGTTTCGGCGATGCCGCCGATGTTAGAGCCGGAGAGACTCCGGCGCCGCATGATGAGGCCGAATGCCGAGACGCCCATGGGTTTCTCGGGCGCCCCGACAAGGGTGATATTGCCGTCGCGGCGGAGCAGGCTGATATACGCGTCGATATCGTGATCGGCGGAGACGGCGTCGAGGATGAAGTTGAAGCTGCCGGCGTGCTTCTGCATCTCGCCGGCGTTGCGGGAGACCACAACTTCATCGGCGCCGAGGCGGAGCGCGTCTTCCTTCTTGCCGGGCGAGGTGGTGAAGACGACGACGTGGGCTCCCAACGCATGAGCAAACTTCACACCCATGTGGCCCAGTCCGCCGAGACCCACCACGCCAACTTTCGTGCCGTTGGTGACGCCCCAGTGGTGCATGGGCGAGTATGTGGTAATCCCGGCGCAGAGGAGCGGCGCGGCTCCGGCGAGGCCGAGGTTCGAAGGGACGCGCAGAACGAAGCCTTCATCGACTACGATGCTGTCCGAGTAGCCGCCATAGGTGACGCCTCCGAGGTGTTTGTCCCGGGAGTTGAAGGTGAGGGTCAAGTTCGGGCAGAACTGTTCCAGGCCAGCCTGGCACTCGGGGCAAGTGCGGTCAGAGTCGACCAGGCAGCCGACCGCGGCCAGGTCGCCGGGCTTGTACCTGGTAACTGCCGATCCGACTTTGGTGACACGGCCGACGATTTCATGGCCGGGAACAATCGGATAGGCAGTCGGCATGATGCTGCTCCACTCGTTGCGGACCGCATGGAGATCGGAATGGCAGATGCCGCAGAAGAGAATTTCGATCTGCACGTCGTGCCCGGTTAGATCGCGCCGTGCAATCGTCGTGGAGGCAAGGGGCGATGTCGCACTGGCAGCGGAATAAGCTTTCGCGTTGTACATGGATGCTCCTATTGGTTCTTTGCCGGCCCTTGGTCAGGCCTGGTATTGTTCGTCGCTGACCTGTTCCATCCAGTCGGCGGTCTTGCCGTCAAGGTGCTCCTGAATGGCGACGTGGGTCATTGCCGTGGTTGGCGTGGCACCATGCCAATGCTTCTCGCCCGGCGCGAACCAGATCACGTCACCCGGCGTGATTTCCTCCACCGGCCCGCCCCAACGCTGCGCCCGGCCGCAACCGGCCGTCACAAACAGGGTCTGACCCAGCGGATGGGTGTGCCACGCTGTCCGAGCGCCCGGCTCGAAGGTGACACAGACAGTGAGAGCACGCGCCGGAGGGGGCGGATTGAATAGCGGGTCAACACGCACCGTGCCGGTAAAATAATCCGCCCTTTGCCGGAAGGCTGTGAACCGCTTCGCTTGATTTCCATTTCTTGAACTCCTTCGGGTAATCGCTCAGCGGCCGGTCATGCGCTCCAGGTGTTCGGGGTAACGAGCCCCTTGCACCGAGACGTTGGAGGCGCCGCTTTCGATCTCACGGAGATCGTCCGGCGTCAGTTCGAGAGCAACTGCCCCGATGTTTTCATCCAGCCGGTGCGGCTTCGTGGTGCCGGGAATCGGCACAATCCACGACTTCTGGGCAAGCAGCCATGCGAGCGCAATCCGGGCAGGCGTCGTCTTCTTCTGTTGCGCGACCCTGGTCAGCAGATCGACCAACACCTGATTCGCTTTCCGAGCCTCCGAAGTAAAGCGAGGGACAATGTTGCGGAAGTCGGAGCTGTCGAACGTGGTGTTCGCGTCGATCTTCCCGGTGAGGAAACCTTTGCCCAAAGGGCTAAACGGCACGAAGCCGATCCCGAGTTCCTCCAGGGCCGGCATCACTTCCGCTTCCGGCGAGCGCCACCACAGCGAGTATTCGCTTTGGAGTGCAGTGACCGGCTGCACGGCGTGTGCGCGCCGGATGGTTCGCACGCCCGCCTCGGAAAGGCCAAAGTGCTTCACCTTACCTGCCTGAATCAGGTCCTTCACCGCTCCCGCCACGTCTTCAATCGGCACGTTCGGGTCAACACGGTGTTGATAGAACAGATCGATGACATCGGTCTTGAGGCGCTTGAGAGAGGCGTCCGCGACCTCCTTGATGTGCTCAGGCCGACTATCCAGCCCGGCCTGCTTGCCGGTGTTCGGATCGAATTTGAAGGCGAATTTCGTGGCGATCACCACTTGCTTTCGGAAGGGGGCAAGGGCTTCGCCCACAAGTTCCTCGTTCGTAAACGGGCCGTAAGCTTCGGCCGTGTCGAAGAAGGTGACGCCGCGGTCGACCGCTGACCGAATCAGGGCGATCATCTCCTTCTTGTCTCCAGCCGGACCGTAGCCAAAGCTCATGCCCATACAGCCGAGCCCCAGAGCCGATACTTCCAGGCCGCTCTTTCCAAGTTTGCGCTTCTGCATTGTGTCTCCTTTGGGAATCGTTCCTCTCCTCTCCAGGTTAGGTTCGGGCGCCCCGGAGGCGGTATCCCGATCCTTCCGATTTGTTGCCTATTCCTCTTGCACTGTTGATCCACGCACAGATTCAGCAGTTATCCTAAGGGTGGAGGAAAGTACCGTGACCACCAGAGAACGTAGTGCGGAGGCGTCTCCGTTACGGAATGAAGCACCCGAACTGCGGACGGAACTGGCTCGCAAGATTGCCAGGTTCATTGGCTCCGCAGAGAACCGGGCAACGGACATTCCCGGGCTGACGCTCCACCGCCGGACCGCCCCTACCGCTCGGTGCTCCATGACTTACGAGCCGAGCGTGACGGTGATCGCGCAAGGGCGAAAGCGAGTAGAGCTTGGCCGAACTACGTTCATTTACGATCCGTCGCGATTCCTGTTGACATCGGTCGATTTGCCGGTGGTCAGCCGGGTGATCGAGGCAAGCGAAAAGTCGCCCTGTCTGGCGTTGTCGCTCAAACTCGAAATGGCGATGGTCCGAGAGCTTCTCAGCCGGGAGGAGATTGCCGTGGCTGAGGCGCCCTCCGACAGTCCTGGCATGGCGACCGGGGAGACCACGGTGGAATTCCTCCGTGCCTGCTGCCGGCTGGTGGACCTGCTGGACACACCGCAGGACATCCCCTTTCTTAGTGGCCTGATTCAACGCGAGATCATCTACCGAATCCTGCGGAGTGCGGAGGGAGCACGCCTGCGAGCGATTGCCACGTTGGGGGAGCAGAGCCACCGGACGGCAAAAGCCATCGCCTGGATCAGGACGAACTATGGGAAGCCGCTACGGGTGGACGATCTCGCGGAGATCGCGGGCATGGGCGTCTCCACGCTGCACCATCATTTCCGGGTGCTGACTGCCATGAGTCCTCTACAGTATCAGAAACAGCTTCGGCTGCAGGCAGCGCGGGGACGCATGCTCATGGACGGTCTGGATGCCGCAAGCGCGGCCTTTGAGGTGGGATACGAAAGCGCCAGCCAATTCAACCGCGAATACAGCCGTTTCTTCGGCCAGCCACCGATGCGGGATATTCGGACTCTTCGCTCGCCGGGCGCTCCTTCGTTGGAGTCGGTCAGCAAACGCCAAAACGCGATCTGATGGTCGGTTGCGGGCGAGTCGCCGGCAGACTGGAGACTGAGAGCCGAAACCCACCCGCGATGGGCCAACCTCCGGTTTGTCGTGATCCAGCCACAATGCGATCATCTGGCGAGATACGAAAAAGATACTGCCTGACTTCAAAAACGAGGACGACGAGAGAAGATTCCGGGCCACGGCGGATTCCGCCCAATATCTGGATTGGCCATCGGGAACACGCCGGAAGTTCGTAAACCTCAAACCGTCGCTGAAGACGATATAGCTGCGGCTGCCGGCTTCGATGATCGCCGATCTCAAAGTACTTCAAATCGCCGTGACGTTCCCTATCAGTCCCTGCTCAAGGTGTTCCTCGCCGAGCGACTCGCACAAGAGCGCCAATCGCAACGCTGATCTCTAATGAAAGGGCAGCACGACCGAGCAGATCACTTCCGGATTGGGCGTGATTCGATCGAAGTGCCGGACTGCACGGGCAGATCAGCGAGATGGGGACGACTCGTCAACATGGATTGGTAAAGGCTACGCCGTCAGGGAGGAATGATGCATGTAAACGGTGACGAACTGGTTGTGTCCCAAAATTTCATACCGACTCGCGAGTGATCGGCATCTGCCGGACTGGCCAGGGTCGCGGGGCGAACGGGTCATTTGGAGAACGCCCAGACCTGTCGGCCGCGGCTAACGTAACCGGAAATTGAAGAGGTGTGGACCGTCCAGATCAATGTTCGTCATCCAGATGTTTCCAGTGATTTCGGCCCTCATATACACCAGCGAACCGTTCGCAACATCGAACCCAGCGTCTCTTTGCGGAGAGGCTACGTAGTACCGAAACCTGTGCTCATGAAGGACGGCGAACGGCGCGCCAACCGGTCTTTTCGTGACGGCTTCGACGCGCTGCACCCAGATGCAGGTGTGCCCGTCACGATCGGAAAAATAGTAAACCAGGTGGCCGTCTGGCGACCATCGAGGACATGCCAGAAAATCAGGCCCCGCCGCCAGCGTGATCCAGTCGCTCTCGGCGGCCGGGCTTGTGCGTACAGGCGCCACCTGGATCGCGGAACTCCAGTCCTCCCTTTGGATCTGCAACGCGACCCAGGCATCGTCCGGAGATAACGCACCCTCCGCAATCCAACTGGGGGAGGCGAGAGAACCAAGTGGCGACTGGACGCCCGTAGTCCGGGCCTGACGCACCAGCTTGCGGTCACCGTACGAAACCAGCAGATCGCCGCCCGAGAAGAAGCCCAGCACCCGGCAACCGATGCACACTGGAACGGGAGCAGTTTCTCCAGCGGCGGAATCGGTCACGAAGCTGAACTGCTTTCCGGGCCAGTCCTCTACCCAGGCGAGCAGGGAGCCGTCCGGGCTGAGGCGAGTCGTCAAGAGAGGTACTTCCGTGTTTCTGGCCGGATAGACCCTTTCAGCACCGCCCGGGCCATCCCGCAACCTTACCTCGATGCGACGGTTCTCGACTCCGCCGAATGAATAGAACGCCACCTTGGTCCCGTCGCGCGACACGGACGGCTTGAAGTTGGCTGTCTCATCACCACTGATCTGCCGGCGTTCTCCGGTGATGGCGCCCCCGTTCGCTTCCAGAGGAACAGACCAGATGACTGGCCTGTAAGTAAAATTCGTGAAGACCATGCGTCCGTCGCCGCTGATAGAAGGCGCCAGGTGCATTCCGGGCCCGGACGTTAGCCGCTCCGCTGGACCCTTGATCTTCCACGTGCCCGGCGCAATGCCCACACGATACAGATTTACACCTTCCAGGGGGTTGCCTTCATAGTAGTAGACGTAATCGCGGACCCATGCGCAAGGATACGCTTCGCTTCCGAACCCGGGGTGGGCCACGTTTGTAATGAACCCTGTCGCCACAGCCTCCGGGGCGGCCATGGATGCGTCACCAACATACCAGTCCGCCTGCCCCTCATCCCGCACCCCAGGGAGCACGACGTGATTCACATCCGGAATGTCATGCTGCCACCTGCCGATCTCACCGTCTGCACGCACGCCAGGGAACAGGATGTAGTTGCCGTCTGGGGACCAGACCGGCCTGGCGACCTCGGCTAGATATAGGCGGAATCCCGGCTGAAACGGCATGGGATGTCCCCCCTGGATTGGAACGATGAACATCTTTGCCGGATTCCAGAGTGCTCCAGTCGTGATGTAGGCCATTCTCGATCCATCGGGCGATATTGAGGGCCTGAAGCCGGCGCCGACGAGCATCCTCATGTCGCCGCCCAGGGTGTCGATCGAGAAGATGCCTCCGCCCTTCCGGCGCGATTCAAAGAAGATTCGCGAGCCATCGGGAGAAAAAGTCGGCCATTCATTGTCCTGCTCATCATGTGTGAGACGAATGGGCTGCCGCCCGTCAATGTGTTGCACCCAGATCTGCAGGTTGTCCCCACCACGGTCAGAGCTGTACGAAACCAGTTTGCCGTCGGGCGAAATCGCACCCCCCCCTGTGTAGCCCGAGTCATACGTGAGATGCACCAGAGGCCTCGGAGCCGGTGGCAGCGTAACGCGTGTGAGCCAGACCGCGCTGGCTGCTCCGGCCACCACCAGGAATCCAAGGATCCACAACGTCGCGCGCAGGCCACGGGCGGTGGGCGTCGGCCCCTTGCTGATTGCCACCGTTTTCGCCGGGTTTCTTCCAAGGTTCTCAAGCGCGGCTTTAAGGTCTGACATCGTTTGCCACCGCGCCGCCGCGTCCTTTTGCAGGCATCTCGAGATGGCGCGCTCCAGATCCTCAGGGATTGCAGGCGCGACTTCGCTGAGCGGTGCAGGCTCGTAATGCAGGATCGCGGCCAGCGTCGCCGTATACGATTCGCGCTCGAAGGCCCTCCGCCCCGTCACCATCTCGTAGAGCACCGAGCCAAAGCTGAAAACATCGCCGCGCGCGTCTACGGGTCTGCCTTCGGCCTGCTCGGGTGACATGTAACTGGCGGTCCCGATTACTGTGCCTTCGACTGTCTCCCTCCGGCCCGCAGTGTCTCCCTCGTTGAACTGGGCGATGCCGAAGTCGAGCAGCTTTACCCGGCCCTCGCCGGTAACCATGATGTTGCCTGGCTTCAGATCGCGGTGGACAATGCCCGCCGCGTGCGCCCGCGCTAGCGCATCCGCGATCTGAACGGCGATCCGGACCGCTTCTGTTGGCGGCATGCCCTGGCCCGGGATCAGGCCGGTCAACGGCTTGCCGTCAACGTACTCCATCGCGATGAAGTCGCGCCCGCCCTCGGCCCCTACATCATAGATAGTGACAATGTTGGGGTGGTTGAGCGCGGAAGCCGCGCGGGCCTCGCGGATGAGCCGCGCCTTGCGCTGGGGATCGGAGGCTACCTCCGGCTGCAACACCTTGAGCGCCACCTGGCGTCCGAGCCGTGTGTCCTCGGCCCGGTAGACGATGCCCATGGCCCCGCGTCCGGTTTCGCCGAGGATGCGATAGTGCGCGACTGCGGGAGTCGGCCCGCCGGTCTCCACGGGACCAACGAAGCGATAGCCCCGTTTGGGCAACGTCTCGACATAGCGCGGCCTGCCGGCCGTATCCGAAAGCGCTTCGCGCAGGCGATGCACCGACGAGTTCACGCTGTGCTCGAACTCGACGATGGTGCCGTGCGGCCACAGCCGCTGCCTGATGTCCTCGCGCGTGACTACTTCGCCGGGGCGCTCCAACAGCAGAGCCAGGATGGCCAGCGACTGGTCAGGCACGCGGAGCTGCGTGCCACCCTTCCGCAATTCCCCGGTAGACGGATGGAATTCGAACTTTCCGAACCGGAACGCGCCGGCGCTTCCAACCATCGCCATACGCCCCGAACTATACCATATCTTCAGTTATTAATAACCTAAATTAATGATTAAACCCACAAGCGCCGCATTTCGAATGTATTGCGGTGTGATGTCGATGTTAGACCCATTTGATATACGCCGCATCGAGCCGCTCCGCTCGATGGCCTATTGTCGGCCATGAGGAGATCACGTTATGCGGGCGTCGGGCTGGACAATCTGACCCAACAGGAATCCACCATGCAACCGCAAAGACGCATCCCTCTCGTACCGAGGATTTCGCCACTCAAGACGGGTGGCGGAAAACAAGAAGCAGAAATAGAAGGTCCAGAAACAGGAGGTTTTATATGGAAAATTCAATGAGAGCCTCACCACTCGTTCGTGGTGGTGCGACTCTCGTAGCCTGCGCACTTGCTTTGGCCGCGCTGGGGAGCGCGACCGGCGCCCGCGCTGCCACCCGCTCAGTGACGAACCTAAACGACAGCGGCCCCGGCTCCCTGCGCCAAGCGATCGCCGATGCCAACCCCACGGGCGACACGATCACCTTCAGCGTCAAGGGGACCATCACCCTGACCAGTGGCCCGTTGGAGATCGCCAAGAGCCTGGACATCGAGGGTCCAGGCCCCAACAAGCTGAAAATCAGCGGCAACCACGCCAGCCGGGTCTTCGTCATCTTGAGCGGAACAGTGACTCTTGCAGGGGTGACGATCACCGACGGCTTGGCGGACAAGAACTCGCCACCTCCCGCC
>Ga0075029_100000772_pt1 | contig 18408 bp, 18 predicted proteins | sample LitLauG_LLR_2013_FD_71391 | JGI IMG/M metagenome (GOLD analysis project Ga0075029, IMG submission 71391) | Freshwater sediment microbial communities from North America - Little Laurel Run_MetaG_LLR_2013 | ecosystem: Environmental > Aquatic > Freshwater > Creek > Sediment | place: USA...
TGGTCTGCTGGTCGATGCCACCTGTGTGCGCGTGCCGGTGTTCACCGGCCATTCGCTCTCCATCACGGCCGGATTCGAGCGTCCACTGTCGCCCGAGGAGGCGACCGCGCTACTCGTCAATGCGCCGGGCGTCGTCGTCCACGAGCTGCCCACGCCGCGTCTCAGCGCCGGACGGGACCCGAGTTACGTGGGCCGGATCCGCCGAGCCGAGACGGTGGCGAACGGTCTGTCGCTCTTCTTGAGTGGGGACAACCTTCGAAAGGGCGCCGCACTCAACGCCGTGCAGATCGCCGAAGCGATCATCTCCCTTCGCTAATCAGCGCCATCACGGCCGACCTGACGTCGGGCGAGATTGACGCAGTGATCGCCGAAACGTTCGTAGAAACGCGCGAGCAGGGCCAGCTCGACGGCCACGGGCAGCGTCATCGAACCGGATGTCAACTCGGCGGTCAACGAGACGTGGAGGTCGTCCAATTCGTCGTCGATGTCCTCGATGGCCCCGGCGGCCTCCAGTTTGCCGTCGATGATCACGTCGGTCGCCTCCCGCCATATGGTGCTCGCGACTTCGCCCATGCGTTCGATGAGCCCCCGGCTCCGCGGCGACATCTCGGTGCCCAATCCGCGCGCCGCCCGCCGGGCGATGTGTTCGGCGAGGTCGCCGTTGCGTTCCACCTCGGGCAGGATCCGCAGCAGGGTGAGTAGTTGGCGGCGGTCGTCGTTGGAGATCGTCGAATCGTTTAGGAGCAGCACCTCGGTCCTCTCGACGACTGAATTGACCAGCTGGTCGATCTCGATGTCGCTCTCCACCACGCGCTTGGCCAGCTCGCGGTCACCGGCGAGGAGGGAATGGGTGGCTCCGGCGATCGCCTCACCGACCATGGCGAAGATGCGCACGACCTGGGGGCGGAGTTCCTCGAGGTGACTGAACGGCACCGCGTCGCCCTCAGTGGATTCACGGCGCGAAGGGAAGAGGCGGTACATGGCTAGAGGATACTGCTGCGTCACAGTCACTCTCTAGGGTGGAGGTATCGAATCGAAGGGGATGAGATGGTTGCACTGCTCGTTGGGATCGCCGGGCTGGTGGTGGGCGCCGGGTTGATGTGGGGGATCGCGGCGCGACGCGCCCAGACGCTTCGCGAGCAGGTCCTGAGGACGGAAGCCACCGTTTCGGTACGCGACACGGAGTTGGCCGCGGCCAACGCGCAGATCGAGCGTCAGCGCGCCGACCACGAGGTCGCACTGGCCAATCTGGAGCAGACGTTCGAGAACCTCTCGAATCGCGTCCTCGATCAGACCGTCCAGCGCTTCAGCCAGTCCCAGGAGGAGGTCCACCGCCTCCGCGAGACCAAACTGGACTCGACCCTGCGTCCGCTCGAAGACCTCCTCGACGAGTACAAGCGCAATCTCGCCGAGTTCAACACCACGAACGCGGGAGCGCTCTCGGACGTCAAGAGCCGGACCGAAGAGCTGCTCGCCGCCCAGAAGCTGTCCCAGAACGAGACGCGCCGACTCAACCAGCTGCTCGGCCGCAGCGACCAACGCGGCCGCTGGGGCGAGATCCAGCTGGCCAACGTGCTCGAGATGTCCGGGCTGAGGAAGAACATCGACTACACGATGCAGGTCACGAGTACGAACGAATCCGGTCGAGTCCAACGGCCGGACTGCGTGGTCAACATGCCCAACGGCACGAGCATCGCGGTCGACGCGAAGTTTCCATTCGACGCGTTCGAGGCCGCGTTGTCGGTCGAGGACGGCGACGAGCGCCGGGCGCTGTTCGCCAAGCACGCCAGGGACCTTCGGGGCCACGTCAAGAAACTGAACGAGAAGGGCTACTGGGTGGCCGTGGCTCCGGCGCCGGAGTTCGTCGTCTGTTTCGTGCCGAGTGACTTCGCCATCTCGGCGGCTCTCGACGCCGATCCCGACCTCGTGACCTACGCCGCCAAGGAGCGTGTCCTGATCGCGGGGCCGACCAATCTCTGGTCGCTGCTCTGGTCGGTGGCGATGGTGCTCGGCCAGCACCAGGTCGCGCTCAACGCCGAACGGATCTACCAGACCGCCGAGACGATCTTCGATCGGATTCGACTGGTCGCCGAGCCCATGTCGAAGATGGGCCGCGCCCTCGACTCGAGCGTGGGCGAGTACAACCGTCTGGTGAGGTCGTTCGAATCCCGATTGATCCCAGCCGCTCTCGAGGTGAGGAAACTTGGTGGGGCGCAGCGGGCCAAGGACTTGCCCGAACTCGGCCCCGTCAACGAACTCGCCACTACGCTCAACGAAGCCAAGTGGGGGATCGACCCCGACAATCCACTGGCCGAAGGGGTGTCGGAGATCCTCGAGCTCGAAGGATTCGACGAGCGGGACTGAATTTCGCTCCGAGTAAGTTCTCAGCGTGGCCCGTACTCGCGCTCGACGTCGTCGACAGTCCGTGTACCTGCTGGTAGCCCTGGCGCTCACCCTGCTGGCGTTGCTGTTCGCCCACGACATCAACCGGGCCGCCCACCAGGCGACCGGACCGAGGCGCAGTGAGAACCGGAGTTTCGGCCAGATGGTCAGCCTTCTGGCGGCCGAGCAGAACTCGTTCGACTCGCACCTCTACTATCTCCTCGGCCACGGAGACACGTTGACGAGGCCGGTGTTCGCCGCTCGACTGTCCCAACTCGCCCAGGAGTTGGAAGGATGGCGCAGCGAAGCGGTGCTCCTGCGTAGCCCGGTCCTCGCCCACCACGTGAACGACCAGGTGGCCGCGATCACCGAGCAGCGCGTCGACGACTACCAGAACCTCTTGAGCACCATCGCCGCCCGACTGAACCTGCCGTGGACGCCGGCGCCCTCCGGGAGCCAGTTCGTGAGCGAACCGGCCCAGTCCCTGGTTCAGACGGTTCAACAGTGGGACCTCGCGCGGTGGTCACTGGCCCGTGAGCCCGGCCAAGTGGTCCTGCCCGCACTCGGCATGGGCGCGGCGAAGTATTACATCGCGCGAGGCATAACACAGCTGGTGGACTCGCCGACCCTCGCGCTCATCCGGGGCATTGGGATCGCCGCGGTGGAGGTCCAGCCAGCACCCCTGCCCGCGCCGGCGGGCACGCTCCTGATGCCACCGGTCCCGAGCGTGCAGTTGGGTGTCTCGGTGCGCAACGTGGCCTACGTCGAACAGCCGGTGACGCTGCACGTCACGTTCTCCTCCGCCGGCGCGCTCCAGAGCCAGACCATGAGCGTTCGACTCGGACCGATGCAGTCCTACGCCTTCGTGCCCCGGGCGCTCAACACCGCGCCGAGCGAGCGGGCGACGCTGACGATATCGGTCGTCGGAGCTGCGGCGGGGGACCATATGACCACGACGCGGACCTATCAGGTCGAGATGTCACCTTCCGGTAACGGTTGAGCCGACCGAACGGCCGGTGAGTTGACCTACGATGGATTCGCCAATCAATTTGAATCGAGGAATCGTGACGCAGTCCATAACCGTGACCGATAACCGCACCGGTGAGACTCGAGAGATCCCCATCGACAAGGGTGGAATCGCGGCGAGCGAGTTCTCCAAGGTCGTTCCCGGCGTCTGGTTCTACGACCCGGGCTTCATGGCGACCGCGGGCGCCGAGTCGGCCATCACGTTCCTCGATGGTGAAGCCGGCATCCTGCGCTACCGCGGATACCCGATCGAGCAGTTGGCCGAACAGTCGACGTATCTCGAGGTCGCCTATCTGCTCAACCACGGCGAGCTGCCGACCGCCGAGCAGTCGGCCGCGTGGGAGCGCGAGGTCACGTACCACACCTTCATCCACGAGAACGTCCGCAAGCGCTTCCTCGAAGGTTTCAACTACGACGCGCACCCGATGGGGATGCTCGTGTCGGCGATCGCCGCGTTGTCGACGTACTACAAGGACGCCAAGGTCCTCGACGACCCGGAGATCCTGCACCGTCAAGTCGTGCGCCTGATCGCCAAGATGCCGACCCTCGCCGCGGCCGCCCACCGCTTCTCGGTCGGGATGCCCTTCGTCTACCCGGACAACTCGCTGGGATACACCCAGAACTTCCTGTCGATGATGTGGAAGGTCGCCGAGCCGCGCTACGAGGCCGATCCGATCCTCGCGCGGGCGCTCGACGTCCTGTTCATCCTGCACGCCGATCACGAGCAGAACTGCGGCACGACGGCGATGCGCGTCGTGGGCTCCTCGCACGGCGACCCCTACGTGGCGACCGCCGCGGCGACCGCCGCGCTGTACGGACCACGACACGGCGGGGCGAACGAGGCCGTGCTCAAGATGCTGACCAAGATCGGCAGCATCGACAACGTCCCGGCCTTCATCGAGACGGTCAAGGCCGGCAAGACCAAGTTGGAGGGCTTCGGACACCGCGTCTACAAGAACTACGACCCGCGCGCCAAGATCATCAAGAAGACCGCCGACGACGTGTTCACCGTGACCGGCAAGAACCCGCTGTTGGACATCGCCTTGAAGCTCGAGGAGATCGCGCTGAAGGACGACTACTTCATCTCGCGGCGCCTCTACCCGAACGTGGACTTCTACTCCGGACTGATCTATCAGGCCATGGGCTTCCCGCCCGAGATGTTCACCGTGTTGTTCGCGATCCCGCGAACGTCGGGTTGGCTCGCGCACTTCCAGGAACTGCTCGACCAGGACATGAAGATCGCGCGCCCGCGCCAGCTCTACATCGGTGAGGAGGAGCGCAACTACGTGCCGATGGCCCAGCGCAAGTAGCGGACCCTAGGGCGCGTTGATCGCCTCCAGCAGTTGGGCCGCGTGGTCCAACGGGTGGCGCGTGTAGATCTCGAGCCAGTTGTCGAGCGTGTAGCGGCCGGCCTCGCTGTGTTCGCCGTGACGCTCCAGGTCAGCGCCGCTCAGGCGTCCGAGGACGTCCAGTGACGCGGCGCGTACGGCGCGAAAGACCGCCACCGAGTGTTCGATGGGCAGGTCGCGGTAGCCGAGCGCCGAGCACTCGGCCCACGCCGCCTCGTCGTAACCCTGGATGACCGAGCCCGCCGGTTCGGCGAGCAGACGGCGAAGCCTCACGTAGCTCTGGGTCTCGCTGTCGGCGACGTGGTGGACGACTTGGCGGGCGCACCATCCGCCCTCGACGTGGCGGTCCAGGTTCCCCGGGCCGATGGCGGCGAGCGAATCGATGAAGTGGTCGGTCGAGGCGGAGTATGCGGCGATGCGTTCTATGAGTCCCACGGTCATCCTTTCGCTTTCGCCGGGTCGATCACCCGGGTCAGGCCTTCCTGCACCATGGAGACGACGAGGTCGCCGGACTGGCTGAAGAGGAACCCGCGGGCGAGTCCTCGGCCACCGTGGGCGATCGGCGAGTCGGTGTCGTACAGGAGCCAATCGTCGGCTCGCAGGTCGCGGTGGAACCACATGCAGTGATCGAGACTCGCGCCCATGAAGCTGCCGTCGTCCCAGCGGACCGAGTGCGGGGCCAGGATGGCGTCGAAGAGACTCATGTCACTCGCGTAGGTCACGACGCAGGCGTGGAGCAGGGGGTCGTCGGGCAGCTCACCGTCGGCTTTGATCCAGAGCCGCTGGCGCGGTTCGCGATTGCGCTGGGGGCTCCAGGGAAGTTCGCCGATGAAGCGCTGGTCGATGGGGTGCTGGCGCTTGAACCACTCGTCGATGGGACCGAACTCGTCCTTCACCCGCTCGAAGAGCGGCGCGATGGTTTCGGGGCCGGGCACTTTCGGCATAGGGAACTGGTGTTCGAGACTCGTCTCCTCGGTGTGGAAGCTCGCCTGCATGTTGTAGATCGCGCGGCCCTGCTGGATGGCGACCACGCGCCGGGTGGTGAAGCTGCGACCGTCGCGGATCCGGTCGACCTCGTAGAGGATGGGCATCTTGGGATTGCCGGGTCGAAGGAAGTACGAGTGCAGTGAGTGGACCCGACCGTGCTCGACGGTGCGCCCCGCGGCCATCAAGGCCTGGGCGGCGACTTGACCCCCGAAGGTCCGTTGACGCTCCTCCTCGGGGTGGCGTCCGCGGTAGGTGTTCTCCTCGATGGTCTCGAGGTCGAGCAGATTAACCAGCAGATCAAGGGCTTCGGACATGCCTCCATTGTGACACCCCTTGCTCCCGGGTCGAAGCGGCGCCGGCGATAGGCTTGCTCCAATGCTGCAGCGCGTGCGATCCTTCCTGGCTTGGTCGAAGACCCACGAGGGGAGAAAGATCATCCGGTTCACCGCCGTCTCGGCGATCTCGACCGTCGTCTCGTTCACCTCCATCTCGATCCTCTACGGTTTCAAGATCATCCCGGGCGTCATGTGGGCGACTCTCGCCGGCAACCTCATCGCGTCACTGCCCGCGTATCACCTGAACCGTCTGTGGACGTGGGGAAAGCGCGGGCGCAGTCACTTCCGCGGCGAGATCCTGCCGTTCTGGTCGATGACGGCGTTGGGCATAGGGGTCTCCCAGATTGGCGCCTACTGGGCCCGCCACGTGGTCCACACCCACCACTGGGCCCACATCGCCAACACGGCCCTGGTCTCGTTCACGAACCTGTTCTGCTTCGGACTGTTCTGGGTGCTCAAGATGATGGTCTTCAACCGCATCTTCAAGGTCCACGAACTCGAGGAGATCGACGAGCACCTCACGGCCGAGGAGACCGCGACCAGCTAGTCGCGGAAGTTGGTGAACTGCAGCGGCACCGCGAGGTCGGCCTCGCGCAGCTGCGACATCGCGGTTTGGAGGTCATCGCGCTGCTTGCCGGTCACCCGCACCTGGTCCCCCTGGATCGATGAGCTGAGGTTCTTGATCCCCATCTCCTTGATCAACTTGTTGATCTGCTTGCCGATCTCCTGGGAGATGCCGGCCTTCAGCGCTACCTTCTGGCGCGCGCTGCCGTGGCTGGCCTCTTCGATCTTGCCCGCGTCGAGGGTCTTGAGCGAGACCGACCGCTTGACGAGCTTCTCCTCGAGCAACTGGTAGAGCGCCCTGAGACGGTCCTCGGTCGAGGCGCTGAGGGTCAGTTCCTTCTCGGAGAACTCAATCGCGGCGTTGGTCCCCTTGAAGTCGAAACGGGTACCCGCCTCCCGGTTGGCCTGGTCCACCGCGTTGCGGACTTCTTGGAGGTCGATGTCTGAGACGATGTCGAAACTGGGCATCACCGAATCGTAGATGTTCGGTCGGTTGGATGTGGGCCCCGGGTCGGCAGTAGGATTCTCGACGGGTCGGTGCCCGAGCGGCCAATGGGATCTGGCTGTAAACCAGACGGCTTTGCCTACGGGGGTTCAAATCCCTCCCGGCCCACCACGGTCAATCCAGTTTGCGCTGGATTGGCCACGTCTCGAATCAGGCGAGCGGAGTACGGTGTCACAGATTGGGGCGAAAGGAGCCGCGTGAATCGACTGAAGCAGTTGGCCGGCGCCGTCCGTCACAACTACGAGCGCGTGGCCCGCCGGTTCGAGTCGGTGGTGCAGGTGCTCGAGCACCGCTACACGCCGCTGGGCCGCTTCAACCCCGGCCCGTTCGAGGGTTGGTCGTTCATCTGGCAGCCGGCCCTGCTCGGCTTCGTGGCCATGGTCCTCATCCTCGCCGGCGGGTCCTTCACGAACTCGCCCTTCAAGTTGAACATGGTGAACACCTGGTTCTTCGGCGAACCCGCCGCGAACCAGTCGGGGACGCCCAGCGAGACGAAGTTCATCCTGTCCATCGTGCTGGTCTACGGCGGACTCTTGCTCCTCATGAGGGTCTGGCTACGCCTCGCCGAGGTGATGAAGCTGCACGGGGGTGCGTCCATCAAGTCGTTGTGGTGGACCCTGCTGCTCTGGGCGACCCCGATGATCGTGGCCCCGCCGATGTTCTCGCGCGACGTCTTCAGCTACGCGGCCCAGGGGGAGATGACCAGCTACCACATCAGTCCCTACCTCTTCGGACCGGCGACTCTGGGTGGGTCCCCGTTCAACCCCCCGGTGGACCAGCTCTGGGCCAACTCCCCGGCCCCCTACGGACCGCTCTTCTTGTTCCTCGACGGCACGATGGCCAAGGTGACCCACCACCACCCGCTCGCCACGGTGGTGCTGTTGCGCCTACTCGAGACCTTCGCGGTGGCCCTGATCGGCTACGGCGTGGTCCTGCTGGCGCGCGGACTCGGCCGCGACCCCGGGGAGGCCTTCGTGCTGAGCGCGATGAACCCGCTGGTGCTGCTGACCCTCATCGGCGGGGCCCACAACGACGCCCTGATGGCCGGGTTGCTCGTCGTGGGTATCGCCCTGGCGGTCCAGAAACGGCCGATCTGGGCACTCATCTTCTGCGCGAGTGCCGCCGCGATCAAGGCGCCGGCCGCCCTCGGCCTCGCCTACGTGGCGTGGACCTGGCTGGGGCCGAGGGCGACCGTGCGCCAGAGGTTCAAACCGATAGCGGTGGCGGTCGTCGTCGCCAGCCTGACCCTCGGTCTGTGGACGTTCCTCGCGGGATTCGGCTTCGGTTGGGTCAAGAACCTCCTCTCCAACGGCACCGTGCGTTCGTGGGCCGCACCGGCGACGGCGGTGGGGATGGCGTTGGGCAACACCTTCCACGCGATCGGGCTCCACTCGCTGTCGGTGACGACGGTGCTCTCGGTGACCCGCTTCATCGGGCTGATGATCGCGGTCGGATTCGCCCTGTGGCTGCTCTGGCACGGGGAGCGCCGTGGTTGGGTCCGTTCGCTGGGTCTGTCGCTCGTGCTCTTCGTCGAACTCGGGCCGGTCGTCCAGCCGTGGTACCTCGCCTGGGGGCTGGTGCTGCTGGCCGCGAGCTACGAGGGTCGCGAGCACTTCTGGCTGCTCGCCCTCTCGATCACCGGTCCGTTCATCGGCCTGCCCGGGGGACGACAGCTCCTGGCGGGCCTGGTCCACAGCAATCCCTTGCTGATCGCCCTGGCGGTCGCCATCCTCGGCGGGGTGCTCCTGGTCCCGATGGGCCGCTGGACCCAGTGGTCCTGGCCCAACCGGCAGCTGGAGCTTACGGTTTAACCCTCTGGTCAGGTACGACGTACTGGTACTCGACCACGTCCATCCACTGTCCGTGCTTGCGCCCGACCTCGACCTCGGTCCCCACCAGGGTGAAGCCACACTTCTCGTGCAGGCGGATCGAACCCTCGTTCTCCCCGACGATGCGCGCGATCAGCGAGTGGAAGCCGGACTCCTTCGCCGTCGCGATCAGCTCGCGCAGCAGCACCTCGCCGACCCCCCGACCCCGGGCGTGTCGGTGGACGTAGACCGAGTTCTCGACGGTGGTGGCGTAGGCGGGACGGGACCGGAAGGGGGAAACGACTGCAAATCCGAGGAGTTTCTCGCCTCGGGCCCCCGATTCGCCGATCAGGTCGGTCTCGTTGACCGCCACGATGCAGGGGTGGGTCGCCTGGTGGGCGCGGATCCAGTCGACCTGCTGCTCGAATGAGCGCGGAACCAGGTCGAAGGTGACCGTGGTCTCGATAACCTCGGGGTTGTAGATGGCCATCAGGGCCCTGGCGTCGTCGAATTCAACCAGGCGAGTTCTCATCAGAGTCAAGGGTACCCGTGGCCGGTTGGAAAGGGTCGCCATTGAGGGAGTACAATTCGCCTCCGTGTCTTTTTTGACTCGAATCGCCCCCTTAGCTCAGTGGTAGAGCGCCTCCATGGTAAGGAGGAGGTCGTCCGTTCAATCCGGACAGGGGGCTCGCCAGGCGGCGTAGCTCAGGTGGTTAGAGCACACGGCTCATAATCGTGGTGTCGCGGGTTCGACTCCCGCCGCCGCTACCAGGCAGGACCCGTGGGGTCGCAGTGAATGCAGTGACGATAGGAGAGAACGATGGCTAAGAACGAGAAGCGAGTACAGGTCACCCTGGCCTGCGAGGAGTGCAAGCGGCGCAACTACATCACGATGAAGAACAAGGTCAACGACCGCGAGCGCATCGAGATGTCCAAGTACTGCCAGTGGGAACGCCGGCACACGCTGCACAAGGAGACCCGCTAGGAACGGTCCCCGGGGAGGATGGTAAGATTCATTCTCCCTACGACCGCCCGTCTTTTCGACGGGCGCAATCAAAGGGCAGTGGCTCAATTGGTAGAGCACCGGTCTCCAAAACCGGTGGTTGGGGGTTCGAGTCCCTCCTGCCCTGCTCGAAGATTTTTTCGACACGATTTTCACGAAGTACGAACGAGAGACCGAGATGAACCGCGAACAGAAGCGCATGATGCAACGACAGGGACAGGTGGGCGCCGACGGTGCCGCCACGTCGCGTCGCACCTCAGCGCAGGACGTCGCCCGCCGTCGCGGTCAGCGCACCAAGGTCAGTCAGTTCCTGCGCGAGATCCGCGAGGAGATGCGCCAGGTCGCCTGGCCCACCCGGCCCGAGGTCATCAACTACACGACGATCGTGTTCTTCGTCCTCGTCTTCATGTCCCTGTTGATCTTCGGCCTGGGCTACGGCTTCTCGAAGTTCGTAACGTTCCTCTTCCAGAAGTAAGGCGATCATGAGCGATATCGAGACCACCCACGCTGAGCACGCCGACGTCGAGCCGGTCGACGACACGATCCTGGACGTCACCATCATCGAGGATGGCCTCGACGACGAGCCGATCGTCGAGAGCGCGTTCGACCGCCCGGGACGCTGGTACATCGTCCACACCTTCGCCGGTCACGAGCAGAAGGTCATAGGGGCGCTCAACAACATCATCAAGAGTCGTGAACTCAACGACCAGATCTACGAGATCTACCTGCCCGAAGAGGACGTGACGGAGTTCAAGTCGGGCAAGAAGGTGACCGTCTCCAAGCGGATGTTCCCGAGCTACCTGCTGATCCGCTGCGAGCCGGACCCGGAGATCTTCTACGTCATCGGCTCGACGCCCGGAGTCACCGGTTTCGTCGGCGCCGAGAAGACCCGCCCGACGGCGTTGACTCGCCGCGAGGTCGACAACATCATCCGTCCCCACGTCGAGGGCGTCGAACTGCCGGCCGCCAAGCGCCGCATGCCGACCCACGAGTTCGAAGTCAACGACACCGTCCAGATCAAGACCGGTCCGTTCGCCACGTTCTCGGGCCACGTGGCCGAGATCAACGAAGACCAGCTCAAGGTCAAGGTGCTGGTCGACATATTCGGACGTGAGACCCCCGTGGAGCTCGACTTCACGCAGGTCACGAAGCTTTAGAGAACGGGTGTAAGGAGAAGGCCATGGCCAAGAAGATTGTCGCAGTAGTGAAGATCCAGCTCGAGGCGGGAGGGGCGACGCCCGCTCCGCCGGTCGGTACCGCGCTAGGACCGCACGGTATCCAGACGATGGAGTTCTGCAAGCAGTACAACGCCGCGACCGAGTCGATGAAGGGGACGGTCATCCCCGTCGACATCTCGATCTACGAGGACCGTTCGTTCACGTTCGTGCTCAAGACCCCGCCGACCCCGGTGCTGCTGCGCCAGGCCGCGGGTGTCCCCAAGGGGGCCAAGACCGCCGGTCGCGAGACCGTGGCGTCGGTGACCATGGACCAGATCGAAGAGATCGCCAAGACCAAACTGAAGGACCTCAACACCGACGACCTCGAGATGGCCAAGTTGCAGGTGGCGGGCACGGCCCGTTCCATGGGCATCTCGGTGGCGGGCTAGGAGACAGAAATGAAGCACGGCAAGAACTACAAGAACTCGCTGGCCCAGGTCGACCGTGAGGAACTGCTCACGATCAACGAGGCCCTCGACAAGGTGAAGAACATCTCGACGGCCAAGTTCGACGAGACCGTCGAACTGGCGATCCGTCTCGGGGTCGACCCGCGCAAGGCCGAGCAGATCGTGCGCGGCACGCTCTCGCTGCCCGCCGGCACCGGCAAGACCAACCGGGTGGCGGTCTTCGCCGCCGGTGAGGCCGCTCAGGCCGCCCGTGACGCCGGGGCCGACGTCGTCGGTGCCGACGACCTCGTGGCCAAGGTCGCCGGCGGATTCCTGGACTTCGACATCGCCATCGCCACCCCGGACCTGATGGGTCAGGTCGGTGGCCTCGGACGAGTCCTGGGCCCCCGTGGCCTCATGCCGAACCCTAAGACCGGAACCGTGACGATGGACGTCGCCAAGGCCGTCACCGAGTTCAAGGGTGGCCGCGTCGAGTACCGCACCGACAAGATCGGCAACGTCCAGTTGCGCGTCGGCAAGGTGAGCTTCAGTCGTGAGGACCTCGCGCGCAACGTGCAGGCCGTGATCGACGAGATCGTCCGCGTCAAGCCCGCCAGCGCCAAGGGTCGTTACCTGATGAGCATCACCGTCTCATCGACGATGGGCCCCGGCGTGAAGATCGACCCGACTCGCACGCGCGAGGTCGACGAGGTCCTGGCCAGCGCCTGAGTCGTTTTGACGAGGTGTCGGCCACGTCGCTACGATGGTTCACCCGCACGAAGTCCGTGCCACAGATTTAGAAGAACGCCGAAGACATCCGGTGTGGGTCCGCCCGCATAAGTGACCGAAGGGTCCGCCTGACGAGGAGTTCGGATTTCCCTCGGGAGATTCGTTCGCTTGGATGTCGAGGCCCGTACCGGGCGGCATCCGGTGAAGGAGTCCACATGAGCAAGGTCCGTCCCGACAAGGTCGCCACCGTCGACGAGGTCAAGTCGAAGGTCGAAGGCACCACCACCGCGGTGGTCACCGAGTACCGCGGCCTGACCGTTGCCCAGATCTCGGCCCTGCGCCGCCAGCTGCGCACGCTCGACGCCGACTACAAGGTCTTCAAGAACACCCTGGTGCGACGCGCCATCGCCGGCACGCCGGCCGAACCGATGGGCGAGTTCCTGGTCGGCCCCACGGCCATCGCCTTCGTCGACGGCGACGTCTCGGCCGTCGCCAAGGCCCTGCGCGACTTCGCCAAGGAGTCGCCGAAGCTGATCGTCAAGGGCGGTGTCCTCGACGGCAAGACGCTCTCGTCGAAGGACTTGTCGGCGCTCGCCGACCTGCCGAGCCGCGACGTGCTCCTCGCCCAGTTGGCCGGGCTCATCGCCTCGCCCCTTCGCACCATGGCCGGCCTGCTCAAGGCCGTCCCGCAAAACCTCGCCTACGGCCTCTCGGCCCTTATCGAAAGCAAGGGTGGCACCGTCGCCCCGGCTGAGGACAAGGTCGAAGAAGCCGCCGAGACTCCGGCCGGGGTCGAGGAAGCTGCACCCGCAGCGAGCGACGACGCCGCGGCACCCGTCGCGGAGGTCGCGGTCGAGGAGGAGGCCCCCGTGGTCGCCGCCGAAGCCGAAACCACCGAGGCTCCTTCCGAGGAAGCCGCGAGCGAACCGGCCGAATAACCAACATCAACGCAGTACCGAAACGAAGAAAAGAAAGGAATCACCATGGCTGCAACCCTGACCAAGGAGCAGATTCTCGATGGAATCGCCGAGCTGACCGTAATCGAGCTCAGTGAATTGCTGAAGGAATTCGAAGAGAAGTTCGGCGTGACCGCTGCCGCTCCCGTGGCCGTTGCCGCGCCCGCGGCCGCCGGTGGCGGCGCCGACGCCGGTGCCGACGTCGAAGAGAAGAGTGACTACGACGTGATCTTGACGTCCGGTGGCGAGAAGAAGATCCAGGTCATCAAGGAAGTCCGTTCACTGACCAACCTGGGTCTGAAGGAAGCCAAGGACCTCGTCGACGGAGCCCCCAAGCCCGTTCTCGAGAAGGTCTCCAAGGCCGACGCCGACAAGGCCAAGGCCGCCCTCGAGGCCGCCGGCGCCACGGTGGAAGTCAAGTAGTTTCAAGCTTTTGGGGGGTTCCCCCCGGCCGGACCGCCGGCCGGGGGGAACTTCTTATACGGGGAGTACTTGACCCCGGGCCGTATCGTGCCTATGGTGAGCCCAACCGCTTTGGTCGGCCGCGTTTCCCCAAGCTGGGGAGCGCCATTTGCGCGTCGGCCGGTTTTGCCACTAGAGTCGAAAGACCGTGTTCCTGCACCCAACTTTGTCATCCCCTGACGGCGTTTTGTGTCCGGTCATGGCAAATGCCTGTTGTAGCCACCCACTCACACGGAGGATAGACCGTTGACGTCTCGGTCCACTAGCCCGGAGCGCTTTAACTTCTCTGCATTGGGTGAAGCTCACCCCCTGCCTAACCTCCTCGAGATTCAGCGAGACAGCTTCGACCTGTTCATGAAGCAGGGACTGCGTGAGGCCTTCGAGGCCATCTCGCCGATCTCGGACTTCACCGGTCGACTCTCCCTCGAACTCGAGTTCGACCCCGACGACGCGGACCTGAAGAGTCCGCCGAAGTTCAGCGTCGAGGAGTGCCGCCAGCGCGCCACCACCTACTCCCAGCCGATCTTCGTGCGCGCTCGCTTCCTCAACTCTGAGACCGGCGAGATCAAAGAGCAGACCGTCTTCATGGGTGACTTCCCGATCATGACCGAGCAGGGGACCTTCATCATCAACGGCACCGAGCGTGTCGTGGTGAGCCAGTTGGTCCGCTCACCCGGCGTGCTGTTCCAGCCGGGCAAGGACGAGAAGGTGGCCTTCGAGGGCACGATCCACCCGAGCCGCGGCGAGTGGCTCCAGGTCGACCTCGAAGAGAAGAAGAACAAGGCCGCCAACGCCGGCGCGCGAATCGCTCGCAAGCGCCGCATCTCGATCTTCACGCTGCTGCGTGCACTCGACACCGCCATGGACGAGGAGTTCTTCGAGCGCTTCGTCGCCCACTTCGACTTCCTCGAGGACCAGTTCCACGCCGACTGGAAGAAGGCTCACCTCGAGATCGCCAAGCACATGGACAAGTACAACATCGAAGACAGCCCCGAGGGCTTCTTGCGCGCCAGCCAGGAGACCGCTTGGCTCGAGATCTATCGACGCGCGCGTCCGGGAGAAGTCCAGACGGTCGAAGCCGCCCGCCAGTACTTCGAGGGGGCGTTCTTCTCCGAGAAGCGCTACGACCTCAGCCGCGTCGGCCGCTACAAGCTCGACCGCAAGCTCGGATCGGAAGTTGCGAAGAATGTCGAGCTGTTCGGTGACGTCCTCGAGCGTCCCAACGCCGACCTGCACGTCCTCTCGAAGGCCGAAGTGCTCGCCACCGCGACCTACCTGCTCAACCTCGCGCGTGACCGCACCGCGAAGGAGACCACGTACCACATCGACGACCAGGACCACTTCGCCAACCGTCGCATCCGCAGCGTCGGCGAGTTGATTCAGAACGCCCTGCGCACCGGACTCTCGCGCATGGAGCGGGTCGTGCGCGAACGCATGAACACCCAGGACGTCGAGGCCATCGCGCCCCAGACGCTGATCAATATCCGTCCGGTCATGTCGGCGATCAAGGAGTTCTTCGCGACCTCTCAGCTCAGCCAGTTCATGGACCAGAACAACCCGTTGTCGGGCCTCACCCACAAGCGTCGACTCTCCGCGCTCGGACCAGGCGGTCTGTCACGTGAACGTGCCGGTCTCGAGGTCCGAGACGTCCACTCGTCGCACTACGGCCGAATGTGCCCGATCGAGACCCCCGAAGGTCCGAACGTCGGCCTGATCGGGTACCTCGCCAACTACGCGCGGATCAACGAGTACGGCTTCATCGAGACCCCCTACCGCGTCGTCACGAGCGGCAAGGTCACCGGTGAGATCAAGTACTTCACCGCCGACGAGGAGGAGCGCTACGTCATCGCCCAGGCCAACACCGAGGTCGACGAGCACGGGCGCCTGACGGCGGACCGCGTGCTCGTACGCCGCGGACCGGTCGGGACCGGACTGCGCGTCGGATCGTCCAACAAGTCCTCGTCGACCACGTCGGAGATCGACTTCGTGAAGCCCGACGAGGTCGAGCTCATGGACGTCTCGACCAAGCAGATCATCTCGGTCGCCACGTCGCTGATCCCGTTCGTCGAGCACGACGACGCCCAGCGCGCGTTGATGGGCGCGAACATGCAGAAGCAGGCCGTGCCGCTCATCATGCCCGAGGCGCCCTTCGTCGGCACCGGCATGGAAGCCCGTGCCGCGCTGGACTCGGGTGACGTGCTCATCGCCGAAGGCGATGGCGTCGTGAAGGTGGTGTCGGGCGACCGCATCATCGTCGAGTACGAGAAGGACGTCACCGACCGTTACGGCAAGGCGCTCGGCAAGAAGCAGTACAACCTGAACAAGTTCCGTCGCTCGAACCAGGACACGTCGATCAACCAGAAGCCCCTGGTCTTCGGTGGCGAGACGGTCAAGGCCGGCGACCTGCTGGCCGACGGCACGAGCACCTCGAACGGTGAGCTCGCCCTCGGAAAGAACCTGCTCGTGGCGTACATGCCGTGGGAGGGGTACAACTACGAGGACGCGATCATCCTCAACGAGCGCCTGGTCCGCGACGACGTCCTGACCTCGATCCACGTCAAGGAGTACGAGATCGACGCGCGCGACACGAAGCTGGGCGCCGAGGAGATCACCCGGGACATCCCGAACCTGCCCGACGACATCCTCGCGGACCTCGACGACATGGGCATCGTGCGCATCGGCGCCGAAGTGCAGCCCGGCGACATCCTCGTGGGCAAGGTCACCCCCAAGGGCGAGACCGAGCAGTCCCCCGAGGAGCGCCTGTTGCGCGCCATCTTCGGCGAGAAGGCCCGTGAGGTGCGTGACACCTCGCTGAAGGTGCCCCACGGCGAGTCCGGCAAGGTCATCGACGTCAAGGTCTACAGCCGCGACGAGGACCACGAGATGCAGCCCGGCGTGAACCAGCTGGTCAAGGTCTACGTGGCCCAGAAGCGAAAGATCTCCGAGGGCGACAAGCTCGCGGGACGCCACGGTAACAAGGGCGTCATCTCGAAGATCCTGCCCGAAGAGGACATGCCGTTCCTCGAGGACGGTACCGCGGTCGACATCATCCTGAGTCCGCTCGGCGTGCCGAGCCGTATGAACGTGGGCCAGGTGCTCGAGAGTCACCTCGGCTACGCCGCTCGTCACGGTTGGGCGGGCATCGAGGTCAACCCCTCGGTAGGCACCTCGGGTCACTCCGACCAGTCCGACCCGGCCAACCGACCGTACCGCAAGACCCGTCCGCGTACGGAGCCCGCGGTGTACGTGGCGACGCCGTCGTTCGACGGCGCCCACTGGGACGAGACCGAACGGGCCAAGGACAAGCCGACGATCCAGCAGACCTTCGCGACGCTCAACGTCGACGGAGCCAACGGCAACCGCCTGCTCGCGGGGGACAACGACGGCAAGGTCACGCTCTTCAACGGTCGCACCGGTGAGAAGTACGACAGCCCGATCTCGGTCGGCTACGCCTACATCTTGAAGCTCGCCCACATGGTCGACGACAAGATCCACGCCCGCTCCACCGGCCCCTACTCGATGATCACCGCCCAGCCGCTCGGCGGCAAGGCGCAGTTCGGTGGTCAGCGCTTCGGCGAGATGGAAGTGTGGGCCCTCGAGGCCTACGGTGCCGCCTACGCCCTCCAGGAGTTGTTGACGGTGAAGTCCGACGACATGAAGGGCCGCGAGCGCGCCTACGAGGCGATCGTCAAGGGTCAGAACCTGCCCGAGCCGGGGATCCCGGAGTCGTTCAAGGTCCTCATCAAGGAAATGCAGTCACTCTGTCTGAACGTTGAAGTGCGCGACAAGGTCGGCGCGCACGTTGATCTGGCCGACACCGAAGAGGACTTCTTCTCCGTGACCCGCGAACTGGGGATCGACATCAGTCGTCCCGAGCGCGGCAGTGACGAAGAGGACGCCCGCCGTGCCGCCGAAAGGAAGTTGTCATGAGCCCCTTAGACGTCAACCAGTTCGATGAGCTGAGCATTGGCCTCGCCACCGCCCAGAACATCCGCAGTTGGTCCTCGGGTGAAGTGAAGAAGCCCGAGACCATCAACTACCGCACCCTGCGTCCGGAGAAGGACGGGCTCTTCTGCGAGAAGATCTTCGGACCGCAGAAGGCGTGGGAGTGCGCGTGTGGCAAGTACAAGCGGGTGCGATTCAAGGGCATCGTCTGTGAGCGCTGTGGCGTCGAGGTGACCAGTGACAAGGTGCGTCGTGACCGCATGGGCCACATCGCCCTGTCGGCCCCGGTGGTGCACATCTGGTACCTGCGCGGTACGCGTTCGTGGTTGGCCTACCTGCTGATGGGTACGGCCCCCAAGGAGGAGTTGAAGGCCAAGCAGTTGGAGAAGGTCATCTACTTCGCCGCCCACATGGTCACCTTCGTCGACGTCGACCGACGTCACGCCGACCTGTCCGAACTGCGCCAGACCCTCTCCGAGGAGTTGATCGAGATCGCCGACCGCGAGGTCAAGGCGCTGGACAACAAGTTGAAGGAGATCGAGGCCCGCGCGGTCAAGCTCGAGGCCGACGGCGCCAAGGAGTCCGAACTGCGGGCCCTGCAGCGCGGCACCGAGAAGGAGCTCGACGGGGTGCGTTCGCGCTTCGCCGAGGAACGCGAACTCGCCAAGCAGGCCTTCGACACGTTCGAGGGACTCCACTCACGTCAGATCATCGAGGACGAGGTCCTCTACCGTGAGATGGACTTCCGCTATGG
>Ga0075029_100000773_pt1 | contig 18391 bp, 16 predicted proteins | sample LitLauG_LLR_2013_FD_71391 | JGI IMG/M metagenome (GOLD analysis project Ga0075029, IMG submission 71391) | Freshwater sediment microbial communities from North America - Little Laurel Run_MetaG_LLR_2013 | ecosystem: Environmental > Aquatic > Freshwater > Creek > Sediment | place: USA...
GTGTGGAAGAAGGAACCTGTGAGCGACGATAGCCCCATCGAGAAAATGATGGCCCGCTTCAACCAGGGGGGAAAAAATCCTCCTGGCGGGGGCGGGGGCGGAGATGACGACGAAGAAGACGGCATGCTGCGCATGTCGTTCCTCGATCACTTGGGGGAACTGCGTTCACGCATCATCCGCGCGCTGGCGGGCTTCGGCATCGTGTTTCTTCTCTGCGTGGTGTTTTCCGAGAGGCTGTGGCTGATCGTGCAGGCTCCCGCGGTGGAAGCGTTCCACCGGTTGACGGTGCAGGCGCAGCAGGACGATCAGGACGCGGTGAACGAAGCCTGCAAGCCTCCAGCGACGGAGGCCACATCGCAGGCCTGCGCGGATGCGGTGAAAGCCGCGAAGGTTCCGAGGTCGGGCGGCAGTTTGGTGGGCATCGACCCGATGGAGCAGTTTTCCATTCTCTGGATGTGGACGCCGCTGGTGGCGTCGATTTTCGTCGCGTCGCCGTGGATCCTCTATCAGATTTGGGCGTTCATCGCACCCGGCCTTTACAAAAGTGAACGCCGCTGGGCGATTCCGTTCGTCCTGACGACCGCAGGCCTGTTTATCACCGGAGGCCTGTTCGCCTATTTCATCGCCTTCCGCTACGGGCTGACGTTCCTGCTGGGGCTGGGAGGTTTCGCGGGCATCAAGCCCATGATTTCCATCGACAAATATTTCGAGCTGTTCGTCGATGTGATGCTGGGCGTCTCGGTGATTTTCGAGATGCCAATCATCATCTTTTTCCTCGTGCTGCTGCGGCTGGCCTCGCCCAAGTTCCTGATGGAGCATTCGCGCTACGCGATTCTGGCGATTGTGATCATCGCGGCGATCATCACACCGACGCCCGATGTATTCAACTTGATGTTGTTCGCGGTGCCGATGTGCCTGCTGTTTTTCGTCGGCGTGTTCGCGGGCTATTTACTGGTACTGCATCGCGAAAAACGAAGCTTCCCGTGGGCTAAGGTGATGCCGTGGCTACTGGTGATCCTGGCGGTCGCGGGCCTGGTGGTGTGGGTGATGGTCGCGCGGTATCACTACCATCTGGTGCACCACTGGCCCTACCTGATCAAGTAACCGCTCATGTGGGGCGGGCTATAAGCCGGCAGCCGACCTCCAGGTCGGCTTGTTCGGCCGGCGCACGGATCCGCAAGAAATGCGGCTGGCGGTTAAATAGCCGGCCCCACAAAACGCTCAGCCGATCAGCAAGTTAAACAGCAGCTTAAACGTCCCGTACGTCTGGGCGCGATGCTGCGTTCTGAAGCCCACCACGATCACGCGGCCTTGGCCGACTCCCGCCGAGACCATCGCGGCGCGCTTCGACAGGTTCTGCTCGCCCACCAGCCAGCCGCTTTGCAGAATCTCTCGGTCGGCGTAGCGCGCGATCACGTGATAATTCTCGTTCGCCGTGTTCGACAAGTCGAACGCCATATTGCCTTGCAAAAACACACCGAAGGCGCGCGAAGGCATGCCGTAAGCGGCTGGCTGCGTGTTGTCGATGTCGAGGCGTAGCGTCGAACCCGGGCACCAGAATTGCTTGGTGTCTAGAGTCGCCAGCGCGTTGCGCAGACCCAGGTTGAACTGCTCAATGGCGAACTCGCTTGCACCGCCTAGCGCGACCAGCGTGCCGCCTTTTTGTACGAACTCCTTCAGCGCAGCGACGCCTTCTGTGCCGATCCCGGCGCGATATTCGGGCGGATAATTGCCGCCACCGAATTCGCCTCCGCCGCCACCGCCGCGTCCTCCACGACCTCCCGCAGCTGCACCCGCGGGAGCCGCGCCCGTGATCATTGCAATGCTGTCATCCGGGATCACGATTACGTCATAGGAATCGTTCAGATGCCCGGCCTTGATGTCTTTATCCATCAGCGCCACGATCGGGAATTTGAAGTTTTCCAGCAGCCAGCGCGTCCAGCCCTCGTCGATATTGCCCCCGGAGTAACGCTGGCGCAGGCCGATGCGCAGCTTTTTCACCGTGTGCGTGGAGCCGGGACGCGGCTCGGCGCTCAGCGCGACGAACGACACGCCAGTGTCCCTCGCGACCGGAGCGGCCGCCGCGCCTCTGGCCACGATAAAATCGCCGACCCGCAAAGCGCCCTGCGCCTGATCGACGCGCGACACCGTCGCGCCCGCGGCGAGCAGCTCATTCACCGCTTTAAACGCGTTGTTGAGGCGTCCGTCGATCATGAAGCCTGAAGAACCTTCGCTCACCTTGCCCGCGGCCGACACCGGACCGGTCAGCTTCTTCATCTCCGCGACGCTAACCGGCTCATCGAGCGCATCCGTGCGGACGCCCATGAACTCGTCCATCGTATCGGTTGACATATCGTAGGGGCGGATGGGCGTGCCGTCGCCATTGCGGGTCCAATAATTATCGGGGAAGAAGGTGCGGCCCAGCAGGTTCTTGATCAGCCCCATTTTCGGCTGCGCCAGCGAAATCACGAACGAGCCCGCTGGATAATCCACGCCCGTCGAAGCGCTGAACGGCTTCGTCGTCTGATGAATTTCGATGCCTTGCACCAGCAGCTTGTCGATCATCAACTGCGCGGTCAGCGGATCGTGCTGATTGGCGGAAACGACATAGGCGTACGGCCTGCCCGCCGCGCCGCGCTCACTCTGGCGCTTGCCCTTCAGATAAGCGTTCCACAGCACCGTTTCGCGATTGCGCGCGGAAATATCCAGCACGGCCCAGGCGGATATTTTCTGGCGCTCGACGATGTCGCGCAAACGCCACCAACCACCCGGCCACGGATCGGGGAACACGGTCTCTTCCTCATACTTCGGCATGTTGCGAACGTTGCCCTGCAACTGCTCGGGATGAATATAGAGCGGCGACGCCATCTTGGCGCTAGCCGATTCGGTCAGCATGCCGGCGATGTTGTGAAACGGCGTGATCCAGTGGAAGCCGAAGTGTCCCCAGCCGGAATATTCGCCCATGTTGAAGACGCCCGACATGCCTCCTTCTTCCTCTTTATAGGCCATGTGCGCGCCGTACCAGCTCAGTTCGCGCCAGATCAGAGGGTCCGCGCCGGGACGCACCGGCTCGGCGTACGGCGGCAGATAAATGCGCGCGCCGTAACTGCCCATGTGGTGATGATCGACGTAGGATTCAGGCCGCCAGTCTGTGAACAGCAGCTTGGCCATGTACTGCGACTCCACCTGCTGCGTCATGAACGCGTCGCGGTTGTTATCGTGGCCGACGTACTTGTGATAGAGCCACGGCGTGGACGTGCCCTCCCAAGGCTTGCCGACGCTTTCGCGATACCAATCGGTCACCATCACCTGTCCGTCGGGATTGAACGACGGAACCTCGATGAAGACGACATTATCGAGAATGCGCTTGGTCTCCTCATCGTTGCGCGCGATCAGATCGTAGGCCAGTTCAGGAGCCATCTGCGATCCGCCGATTTCGCTGGCGTGCAGGCTCATGGATTGCACGCAGATCACCTTGCCTTCAGCCACAAGACCCTTCACTTGCGCCTCGGTGAGGCCACGCGAATCGCTAATTTGCAGGTTGACTTGGCGCAAATGCTCCAGCTTGGCGTGATTGGCGGGCGAGGTGATCACCACCATCAGGAACGGATTGCCCATGGTGGACGGCCCCATGTTCGTGACCTTCATCTTGCCGCCGCTCTCTTTTTCGAGCACGGAATAATACTCGACAATCTTGTCCCAGCGAGCCATCTTGCCGTCGGCCCCAAGCTGGAAGCCGAAGAATTGCGAAGGCGTCGTGATGTTCTGCGCGCAAGCCAGAGAAGCAGCGAAAAGCGCGGTTTTGAGAAGGCGGGAAAGGATCATTTGTGGGCCTCGGTTGGGGGACAGCATACTGCATTCGAGGCGGCGGCGGCAAATCCCCACAACGGATGCTATTCTCAGCCTATGGTGCGGCGCGAAATCGAACTTGATGAAGACACGGATCGCATCCTCACGGAACTGGCCTCGGAATATCAAGGCGACCTCAGCTTGGCGCTGACAGACGTCATGCAAATGCGCCGCGGACTCGATGAGTTCGCCGAACAGAGCGAGCGCGAACACCACGACACGCTCCATGCCATGCGCGACCGGGCGGAACAGGATTTCCGCGAGCATCGCGTCGTCACCTGGGAAGATGTGAAGGCCTCCAACGCGCTGTGAGAGCGGAGGGTGAGCGGCCGTACTGGCGTAGCATCAGGACGAACGCCGGAGAAAACACCGACCACAGCCTAACCCATCCTAATCAAACAATGCCAACCGCACGATGTTTATGGAGGAAGGCTGAAACGATGATCGCTCGCGCTTCGCGCCGTACAGTTCACGCACGGCCAATTACAGTCCTCGTGATACTGACATGCACCGGTTCATTGCACGCCCAAATGGCCCTCGAAATCACGGCGCCGGTGAATGGCGGGGTATTCAGCCCCGGCCAGACTGTCTCAATGAGCATTAACAGCAAGGGAATTTCCTCAGTATTCGTCGCTTGTGATGGTCCCGGCTATACCGCCCCAACGGAGGGACCTCCATTCCAGATTTCTATTCCAATCCCACCGACCGCTACTCCCAGGGAGTATACGTTCACCGCGTTTGGCTTGGCCCCCTCAGGCAAAACGGGAGCTTCAGCCAGAGTTACCATCAAAGTCGAGCGGCCGGACGCCCCCGCCAGTTTGCGCGTCCAGCCGTCAATACTGAAACTGTACGTTGGCCAAAACGGAAACCTGCAAGTCATCGCTACATACAGCGATGGTTCCACCGGTTATCTCACGCAGGCGCCTAGCACGACCTTCGTCTCAAGCAATACTGCCGTTGCTGCTGTGACCAACTACGGCATCGTCACAGCTGTGGCCCCTGGCTCCTCCACGATCACGGTAAACGGCACCGTGCGGGTCCCCGTAACCGTCGCGCCAGCAATGAAGACTGCTCCCCGCCAGAAGGCGCTCGACTGAGGGCAGAGCACTGTAGCCCTCCCGTGATAGCCTAAGCGTGATGAAATCCCTCCTTGCGCTTCTTCTTCTGGCCACCCTTGCGTTCGCTCAACCTCCTGGGGGAGGACGCGGCGCTGCGGCACAGACGCCCGCGCCCGCCGCGACGACACCCGTGGCGGAAAAGCCTCTGGTGGAAGAGAAGCCCATCATCACCAAGCACGACATTCACATCAACGGAAAGACGCTTAGCTACACGGCGACTGCCGGCATGATGCCCATCAAGAACGCGCAGGGCGACATCGACGCGAATCTGTTTTATGTTTCCTATGTCCTCGACGGCACTACGGATGTGGCCAAGCGTCCGCTCACGGTCGCCTTTAACGGAGGCCCCGGCTCCGCATCCATCTGGCTGCACATGGGCTGCATTGGACCCAAGCGCGTCAAAATGATGGACGACGGAGCGCTGCCCGCCGCGCCCTATCAGCTCGTGGACAACGACAACACGTGGCTCGACCAGACCGATTTGGTATTCGTCGATCCGGTCGGCACGGGCTACAGCCGCGCGGCGAATCGCACGCTGCAGCAGCATTTCAACGGCCTGCAGGGCGACGTGCAATCCGTGGGCGAATTCATCCGATTGTTCCTCACCCGCAACGAACGGTGGTCGTCCCCACTGTTTCTGGCCGGCGAAAGCTACGGCACTACGCGCGCCTCCGCGCTGTCCGGCTACCTTGTGGAACAAGGCGTCGCCTTCAACGGCGTCATCCTTCTTTCCGCCGTGCTGAACTTCGAGACGCTGCAGTTCGAACGCGGCAACGATCTGCCCTATATGCTGTACCTCCCGAGTTATGCGGCGACCGCGTTTTATCACAAGCGCCTCGCGCCGGAACTTCAGCGCAACCTCGAAAGCACTCTTAAGGAAGCCGAAAGGCTTGCCCTCGGCCCGTACAACGAGGCTCTGGCCCGCGGCACCAACCTTCCCGAGGCCGACTACAAAGCCATGGTCGCCAAACTCGCCCACCTCACTGGCGTCGAGCCGAAATACGTCGATCAATCCGACCTGCGCATGGAGCTAATGCACTACCTGCGCGAACTGCTGCGCGACCAGAAAATCATGGCCGGGCGCCTGGATAGCCGCCTGACCGGTCCCGCGCCGCTGAACACCGGCGAAGCGGCGGAGTTCGATCCCAGCATGAGCGCCATTCGGCCGCCCTACACAGCGATGTTCAATCAGTACGTCCACGCGGAGCTCGAGTATAAAACGGACGCCACGTATTATGTTCTGGGCGGAGGCATCCTACCCTGGGATTACGGCCAGCAGAATCAGAATAAGTACGTGGACGTGTCCGATTCCCTGCGCAGCGCGTTCGCGAAAAATCCGCACATGAAGGTGTTCGTCGGCTGCGGCTATTACGACATGGCGACGCCCTATTTCGCCGCCGAATACACCTTCAGCCACATGGGCCTGCATCCCAGCGTTCGGAAAAATGTAACATTCCAGTATTACAATGCGGGGCACATGTTCTACATCGACGTGCCCTCGCACAAGAAACTGAAGAGCGACATCACGAACTTCCTCCAATCGAGCATCAAGTGATCCAGGTAAAAGGTCTCACCAAGGAGTTTTCAGATTCGAAACGCGGTAACAGGCTGGCCGTGGACGATGTCAGCTTCGAAGTCCACGCGGGAGAAGTCTTCGGGCTGCTCGGGCCCAACGGCGCGGGCAAGACGACCACGCTGCGGCTGCTTGCCACGCTGTTGAAACCGACGCGCGGTACCGCGACCTTGAACGGCTACGATATCGTGCGCGAGCCGGAAAAGGTCCGCGAGCAGATCGGCTTTTTGTCCGGTGACATGGGCCTCTATGGACGCCTCACGCCCGTCGAAATTCTTGATTTTTTCGGCAAGTTGAACGGCATGGACGCGGCGCGGCGCGCGAATCGTATCGAAGCGCTGGTGACCATGCTCGACATGACAAGTTTCACCGGTGTCCGCACCGATAAGCTCTCCACCGGCATGAAGCAGAAGACCGCCATCGCACGGACGATGCTGAACGATCCTCCGGTGCTGATCTTGGACGAGCCCACCTCCGGTCTGGACGTGCCGACGGCGCAGACCATCGAGACCGCCATCGTGGAAGCAAAAAGCGATGGCAAATGCATCCTGTATTCCACCCACGTGATGGAAGAAGCCGAGCACCTGTGCGACCGCATCGCCGTGATCAACGACGGGAAATTGAAAATCACGGGCACCATGGACGAGCTGCGTCAGGCGACCGGCAAGCAGCGCCTGCGCGAAATTTTTCTCAGTCTGCTGGGCGTGGAGACCATTCATGCGAATTGACATGATCGTGGCGATTTACCGCAAGGAAATCCTGGACCTGACGCGCGACCGCCGCACCGTGATCAGCATGGTGCTGCTGCCGGTGCTGCTAATCCCTCTGCTGCTCAGCGTCAGCACCAAGCTGATCACCAACGTGCAGCGCAATGCCACCCAGGAAGCCAGGACCATGCCCGTGGCGCTGCACGCCGTGTCGCCCGCGATTCGTGAAGCGCTTCAACAAACGGGCATCGCGCTTACCGACGCCGGCGATGTGAAGGACGCCGTGCTCAACAAGACCGCGGCGGCGGGCGTCGAGGAATCGGGCGCAGTGGTGCGCGTCGTGGTGGACGGCTCGAACCCGACGTCCAGCGCCGCGGGTGAGCGCGTGCGCGTCGCGCTGGATGCGTTGAAGGACGCCAAAATTCGCGAAGCGCTCGCGGGCTCCGGCATCTCGCCCGGCATTCTGACGCCGTTCACCGTGAGGCGCGACAACGTTGCCGGAGCGCGCAAAATGGCAGGCATGATGTGGGGTAGCATGCTCGGTTATTTACTGCTGCTGATGATGTTCAGCGGAGGCATGCATCCGGTGATCGATATGACGGTCGGCGAAAAAGAGCGCAAGACGATGGAGGCTCTGCTGGCCTCCCCCGCGCATCGCAAGGAGATCGTGATCGGCAAGGGGCTGGCCGCGATGACGGCGATCTTCACGACCGCCATCCTCATGCTCGGGAGCCTGGTGTATACGCTCAAAGGTGGCGCCATGGGCGCCGATTCGCCGGAGATGAAGGAGATGCTGGGAACGATTCCCTTGGACCCGCACACAGTGCTGATGATCGCCGTCACGCTGCTGCCGCTGGCGATTTTCGCCGCGTCGATCATGATCGCCATTTCGCTGTTCGCCAAAAGCGCGAAGGAAGCCGGCAGCTATCTGACGCCGCTATTGATGGTGGTGATCTTCCCGGCGCTGATGGGTGGACTGGCGGGTATCAAGGTAACGCCGATGCTCTGCCTGATACCGATTTTCAACGCCAGCCAGATGATCAGAAGCATTTTGTTAGGCGACGCGACAACAACCAACTTCGCGATTACGACGGTGGCGAATCTGGTCTATGCGGCGCTGGCCTTCTGGATCGCAACGAAGACGTTTGAGAATGAGAACGTGCTGTTCCGGTCTTAGACGTCCAGCAGGTGGCCCATTTTTTCTTTTTTCGTCCGCAGATACTCCTGCGCCGGATCCTGCGGAGCTACGATGGAGGGCACCCGCTCCGTCACCTGGACACCCGCGCGCTCCAGCGCTTCGATCTTCGCCGGGTTATTCGACATCAGCCGCACCGCGCGGAGGCCTAAGTAGCGCAGGATGGCTCCGGGCAATTCGTAGCCTCGCAGATCCGCCTCGAAGCCGAGCTGTTCGTTCGCCTCCACCGTATCCGCGCCGCCGTCCTGTAACTCGTAGGCGCGCAGTTTATTCATCAGTCCGATGCCGCGCCCTTCCTGATTTTCGTAAATCAGCAGGCCGCGCCCCTCGGCCGCGATGGTCTCCAGCGCCAGCTCCAACTGAGCGCCGCAATCGCAGCGCAGGCTGTGAAACACATCACCCGTCAGGCACTGCGAATGGATGCGTACCAAGGGCGGCGGACCTTCAATCGCGCCCATTTTTAGCACCACCGACTCCTCCAGGGTATCGCCCGCGCGGCCTTCAAAACCGTAGATGCGGAAGTGCCCAAACCGGGTGGGAAAATCGGCTTCAGCCACTTTTTTGAGTTCAAAGGCGGGGGACATGAATGGAGACAGCGGAAACCTTCATTATAATGGCTCCAGTGACGCCCGCGCAGCCCATCGAGCTTTTGCTCGTCATTTTATTGGTGAAGCTGGCCGTAGCGGCCTCTCTCGCCAGCATCCTCACGAGGTCGCAGCGCTTTCAGGAAATGCTGATGCGCGAGGAGCGTACGCTGATGCAGCGCGTGCAAATGGCGCTGGTATGCGCCGCGATTTTCGGCTCCGGCGTGCTCACACGCATTGCGACGAAGGGCACCTACGCCGCGGTGGACCTCGGCCTCGAAGGCAGCCTGGCGCTCGGCCTGTTGGCCGGCTACGTCACCGGATTGCTCAGCGGCGTGCTCATTTCCATCCCCGCGATGTTCAATGGCGAACTGATGTCCATGCCTCTGTTCGCCGCCGTCGGCGTGGCCGGAGGCCTGCTGCGCGACCTCGCGCCGGATAAGGAAGCCATTTGGACTTTTTCGCCGTTCCCCGATTTAAACCTGTGGCGGCTGGCACGCAAACGCGACCTGCGGCTACCCGCTTTCAGCCTGCTCTGTATCCTGGCGATTCTGCTGGCCGAACTGCTGCGCGACGAAATCGCCCGTATTTTCCAGGCCAAGGGCGTCTTTGCGATTCAGGAAAAATGGCACGATCTTCCGCCCTGGAGCATGGTGGCCGTCTACGCGACCACGCTCTTTGCCACTGTTCTGCCCATCAAGGTATGGAACAACAATCGCAACGAGAAAAAGTTGGAGCAGCAGCAACTGCGCTTGAATGAAGCGAAGCTGGCCGCGCTCTCGCGCCAGATCAATCCGCACTTTTTGTTCAATACTCTGAACTCTGTTGCGTCACTGATCCGCCAGGACCCCGATCAGGCCCGGCAGGTTGTGTATAAGCTGTCCAACATCCTGCGCCGCCTGCTGCGCCAGCAGGATAATTTGACTGCCCTGCGCGAGGAGCTTTCCTTCATCGACGATTATCTGGCAATTGAGACGGTGCGCTTCGGCGACAAGCTGCGCGTGGTGAAGGATATCGATCCGGCGACGCTCGACCTGCTGGTGCCCAGCATGCTGCTGCAGCCGATCGTAGAAAACAGCATCCGCCACGGCCTTTCGAGCAAGGTCAGCGGAGGCATGCTGCGCCTCCGCAGCCGCATCGTCGCGGGACGCCTGCAAATCCTGGTGGAAGACGATGGCGTAGGCATTCCAGAATCGAAGCTAGCGACGCTGTTCGAGCAAGGCATCGGCATCAGCAACGTAAATGAGCGACTAAAAGTGCTGTTCGGCGACGACTACAAAATGTGGATCGACAGCCGCTTGAACGAAGGCACCAGCACTGGCATCGAACTGCCCGAGCGCTCAGGCGGCACCGTCGGGCGCGTGGCGTGAAAGCCGCCTGGGCTTAACCAAGCCTGCCCAACCAGACTCATGCGCAAATGACGATCTTCTTGGGCCGCAACCGCGGATCGCAGTTCCCGTCCGCGCAAGCCTTCAAGAATATCGGCAAATAGCCCGACTCCATACCAGTGGCGACCTTGTACTCGGGCTCGGCAAGCGGATAATAGCCCGCGTGCGTGACGCGCACCGTGTAGCTTCCCTGCGCTAAGCCGCGGAATACGAACGCTCCCATTGCATCCGTCGCCGCTTTCGCGCACACGCCTTTCGCCCCACAGAGTAACTCGACGGTCGCATTTTCCAGCGGATGTTTTTCGTTCCGAACGCTGCCGCTCAAGTCGCCCGTTTCGCCGGCTGCGGACAGAAAGCGAACAAAGTCGCGGCTACCATGCCCGCCGCAATCCGCTATGCGCCCTAATTCGAGCGCGAGATCGGGCACCACCTGCGCGGCGTCGGAAATGACCAGGTCTTTGACTCTCAGGCCATAGAACCCGCGACTAAGAAGCCGAAGCGTATACGATCCGGGCTTGACGTCGGTGAACCGATAGATTCCGTCCGCATCCGCAACGGCGTTAAGCGATGCGTCGGGTGCAGCCTCAGCCGTCAGTTGAACCTTGGTGCCCGCGATAGTGTGCCCGAAGCCATCCGTTACGCGACCCGTCAAGCTCGCGCCGCTCGCCACCGTAATCGCCAGCCACGTGGCGCACGCCAATCGCGCGAGCAAAAAAGAAGGGCGCATCGCATCCATCATAATGTTGGTTATCCTAAGAAAGAAAGGCCCCAAATGCCATCTCTCGATTGGTCCCAATGTCCCGCAGTGGAAAGCATCCCCGGCAAGGTCAGCGGCGCGTGGGTTTTGAAGGGCACACGTATGCCTGTGTCCGCAATTTTTGAAAACCTGGAAGCGGGCGCCAACATTGACGACATCATGGAATGGTTCGACGGGCTGGATCGCGAGCAGGTGCAGGCTGTGATTCGCTTCGCCACGCGCAGCCTCGAGAAAGAACCTGCCTACGCGCCCTAAATGAGGATCATTTTCGATCAGGCCACTCCCGTGCCCATCCGCTCGTACTTGAAGGGCCATCTTGTGCGCACGGCGGCGCAGCAGGGGTGGGACACGTTACGGAACGGAGATCTGTTGGCGGCCGCCGAGGCCGACGGATTCGATCTCTTGTTAACGACGGACAAGAACATGCGCTACCAGCAAAGGCTTGCGGGCCGTAAGATCGCGGTGATTGTACTCGGCCAGCAGCAATGGCCGCTATTGCGCCCGCACATCGATCGCGTGATCGCTGCGGTCGACGCCTGCACCCCCGGCAGCTACGCGGAAGTCGAAATCCCCTTCAACTAATCCTGCGCCAACCTCGTCAGGATGCTATTGACGTAATTCTGCGTCTCCGGGATCTGCGGTATCCCGCCCGCCCGATCTACCCTCCCCGCGCCCGCGTTGTAAGCGCTCAGGGCCATCGACAGATCCCCGTGATAGCGGTCGAGCAACTGTTTCAGCAGCTTCGCGCCCGCGTCGATACTGGCGATGGGGCTGAATGCGTCGATCACCTTGAACTGGTCCTGGGTAGAGGGCATCAACTGCATCAGCCCCTCCGCGCCTTTCGGCGACACCGCGCACGGACGGAAGCCCGATTCCTGACGCGCTACTTCACGGATCACCGACGGCGCGACGCCATTCTTTTCCGCCGCATCGTCGATCATTTTCGAGAGATCCCCCTGCGGGACCGGATCGCATTGCGGCATCTCATACATTATGGACGGCATCTGCCTGGTCGCCGCCGCCGTGGGAGGTGTCCAGGGAGCCATCTGCGCGCCCGCCGCACGCGCCTGCTGCTGCACTGACGCCTTTTGCTTTTCCATCGCCGCCGCCATCGCCGCGCGTATGCGGTCCGCCGGATTATCTTGCGCCAAGAGGAGAACCAGCCATAAGGTCACACTTCGCTTATCGGCTGGAACCGGCCGCGCATTCAATAAGATAAACCTGACATAATCAATAACTTCATGCGCTGGTGGATTCTCTTTCTTCTGTTTCTGGCAACTCTGATCAACTATATGGACCGCACCATTTTCGCGGTCCTGATCCCCGTCATCCGCACCGACCTGCACATTGACGAGCGCTCCTATTCGTGGCTAACCGGCGCTTTCCTCGCTACTTACACCATCGGTTACCTTATCATGGGCCGCGTGGTGGATCGCATGGGGACCAAGAAAGGTTTCGCCACCGCCGCAGGTGTCTGGTCGATCGCCGCGGGACTCCACGCCACCGCTGCCAGCGCCTTCCAACTCGCCGGGTTCCGAGGCCTCCTGGGATTTTCCGAGGCCGGCAATTTTCCTGCCGCCATCAAAGCCGTCGCCGAATGGTTCCCGCAGGAGCAGCGCGCCTTCGCTACCGGGCTATTCAACTCCGGCTCGAACCTGGCTTCGGTGGTCGGCCCGCCGGTGTTCGTCGCGCTGGAGCACGCCTTCGGCTGGCGGATGTGTTTCGTGCTGACGGCATCGCTTGGCCTGGTGTGGTTGCTGCTGTGGGCGGTTTCTTATCGCACGCCCGCCAATGTTGTGGAAGAAGAAAAAGTGGTGCGTGTCAGCTACCGCGAAGCGTTGCGGCACAAGGAAACATGGGGTTTTGTCGCCGGTAAGTTTCTCACCGATCCGGTGTGGTGGTTCTATTTGTTCTGGCTGCCGCTCTATCTCCACGACGTCCGCCATATGAGCGATACGGCCTACGCTAACGCGCTCTCCTTCATCTATTTCATGGCCTGCTTCGGCAGCCTCGGCGGAGGCTATCTATCCGGCTTCTTGATGAAACGCGGTTGGGAAAAAGGCAAGGCGCGCAAAACAGCCATGCTGATCTGCGCCATCGCGATGCCGGTGGCCGCGCTGGGCGTGGTGGTGCCGAACCTGACACTAGCCATCGGCCTGTTCAGCATCGCAACTTCGGCGCATCAGGGATTTTCGGCGAATCTTTACACAACAACGTCCGACGTGTTCCCGAAGAGCGCTCTCGGCAGCGTGAACGGCATTGGCGGCTGCATGGGCGGACTCGGCGGCGTCATCGCTGTTGCCATCGTGCCCGGCTATTTGATCAAAATCGTCGGCTACGTGCCGCTGTTTCTGGTCATGAGCAGCTTCTATCTGATCGCCTTGTTCATCTTGCATAAGCTCATGGGCGATTTGAAGCCCATGGTGGCCGGCCGCATTCGTACATAATAAGAAGGATGCGGCTGCGGAAGGTCCTGCCTTACACCACGGCTGCGCTGGCAGCGGCCATTCTCTACGCTGTGTGGACGTTCTATTCGCGGTGGGATGAAAACAAGAGAATTGAGCAGGAAGCCGCAGCCAAGCGTCTGGAAGCGGACCAAACGACACTGCATATGATCGGATCGGATTTGAAAATCACCCAGTTTTACGCACCTCCTGCGATTCAGGCCGGTCAACAAGCCTTGATCTGCTACGGCGTCACCAACGCAGTGCGCGTCAGCATCCAGCCTGCTCTCGAGCCGTTAACGCCGTCGCTATCGCGCTGCATCCAGACTTCCCCGCGCGCGACCACCACGTACACGCTCTCAGCCGAAGACAACGCCGGCCATAGCGTTTCCCAAACCATCACGGTAAAGGTTCAATAATGCGCGAGACCATTTCTCCAGCCAAAACCATTTCGGGCATCATCACGGTGCCCGGCGACAAATCGATTTCTCACCGCTATGGCATACTCAGCGCCATCGCAGAGGGCGAAAGCAAAATCGCCAATTACTCCACCGGCGCGGATTGCCAGTCCACGCTCGGCTGCATGCAGGCTCTGGGCGCGAAGATCGAACGCAAGGACGGCGTGGTGATCGTCCACGGGGGCGCGCTGTCTCAGCCGAAGGGCGAACTCGACGCCGGCAACTCCGGCTCGACTATTCGCATGCTGAGCGGCATTCTAGCGGCGCAGAAATTCACTTCAAAAATCGGCGGCGACGAGTCGCTGTCCAAGCGCCCGATGAAGCGCATCATCGCCCCGTTGACGGATATGGGCGCACAGATCGAGGCCACCAACGGCCAGTTTCCGCCGCTGACCATTCACGGGCGTCCACTGAAAGGCATCGATTACACGCTGCCCATGGCCAGCGCGCAGGTGAAAAGCTGCGTGCTCCTAGCCGGGCTGTTTGCCGAAGGAGACACCATCGTCCGCGAGCCCGTCCGCACGCGCGACCACACAGAAATCGCGCTGCAGGAGTTCGGCGCGGACATCGAAACCGAGAAGCGCGTGATCACTCTGCGCGCCGGGGCGAATCTCACTGGGCGCGAACTGGTTGTGCCGGGCGATCTTAGCTCCGCGACGTTTTTTCTGGTCGCCGCGCTGCTGGCCAAGGAATCGAACCTGGTGATTCACGGCGTCGGCCTGAACCCGACGCGCAGTTCGTTGCTCGATTTTCTGGTGTCAATGGGGGGAAATATCAAGGTGCTCGACTTGCAGCAGAGCGGCGGCGAAGTTATCGGCGATCTGCGCGTCCAGGCTTCCAGAATCAACGGTGGCGTGATCGAAGGCGCGCTGACCGCGGGCCTGATCGACGAAATTCCGGCGCTCGCGGTGCTGGGCGCGGCCAGCGAGAACGGGCTCACCGTGCGCGACGCGGCGGAGTTGCGCGTCAAGGAAACGGATCGCATCGCGACCATCGAAATGAACCTGAAGCGCATGGGTGTTGCGATTGAATCCACGCCCGACGGCTTCCACGTGGCCGGACGCCAGCAGTTCCGCGGCGCGGAGGTTGACTCCTGCGGCGATCATCGCATCGCCATGGCGTTCGCCGTCGCCGCACTCTCCGCCGACGGACCGTGTATCATTGACGGAAGCGAATGCGCTGGTGTTTCTTTCCCCGAGTTTTTTAGTACACTGCGACAGATCGCCGGTTAATTGCAAACAGGAATGACTCAGACGACCGATTTAACGCTGCCCTGCCTGGTCCACGATCTGAACAACGTGTTTCAGACCTTGGTGGAGGCGGCCGATTTGTTGTCCACCGATCCCCGTTGGGCTCCCGTATCGGCGCTGATCCTGCGCAGTATCGAACGCGGCAAAGGCATCACCGATAGCCTCCAGCAGGCGGATCACCCTCCCGCGCCGTTCGAAACGATTCTGCAAAATGCGATCGCGTTCGCCGAGGATTCGCTCATCGGAGGCCATGCGCCCGCTGTGCGTTTCCATTGCGACGTCGAACCGGGCATCGAGTTGCGCCGCACCTGGGCCTGGGAGCGCGTGCTGATTAATCTCTTCTCGAACGCCATGCGTGCGATGCCGCACGGCGGGACGATTCACGTTATCGCGCGGTGCTTGCCTGGCCGGGCCGAAATCATCGTGCGCGACGAAGGCGAAGGAATCGCGCCGGAGATTCTGCCGGACCTGTTCCGGCCGCATGTATCCACGAAGCGCCAAGGTGGCCTTGGGCTGCACATCGTGGAGACGATCGTGAAACAGGACGACGGCGAGGTCCGCGCCGCCAATCGCTCCGATGGCCGCGGTGCGGAGTTCCTCATCACCATCCCAGTGGAAGTTCCAGCAGCCCGCGCCGCGCGGGCGTGAATCACAACGCCAGCACTCTCTCGATCAGTTCGCCTTCCACTACCCGCTCCGAATTTCCGTCCGCGCCGGTCACCGTGATCGAAGCGCCGTTGGAATGCACCACCTGCTCGCCGGCCACATCGAACGCCAGCACCTTTGTCGCCACCGTCTCCGCGCGCCCGCCGGGACGCTTCCGTACCAGTTCCCAGGACGACCGCACCAGCCCTTGATCCTCGTCACCCGGTTGCTGCCGCATCGCGTGCGCCAGGTTACCGTAGATCAGAGCCTGACGCGGGTCCACCGGCCTCTGCACCGCGCCTTTATTCGTCACCAAAGGCTTACCTGTGTAGATCATGGAAAAAATGTTGAAGTATTGCAGGATGGCCCGCGCCATGCGGAACGGAAAAAGCGCCGCATCCTTCATCGACCCCACCAGGCTCACCTGCGGCGCACCCGATTCATATGGCTTACGGATGTAATAGAGCGTCCCGTCTTCGGTCTCGCGCGGCTGCAGCAGGTCTTTTCCGTCCTCGGCCGCAATCTCGTCCAGATCGCCCGAATCCGCGTCCAGACGATGGATTGTGCACGGCCCGAGCCCCGCGAAATTGCCCGCCGCGTCGCGGCCCACGCCCGCCGACTGAAACACCACGCGCCGACCTTCGCCGGGAATCCACGCCGGAAGCTGGTCGAAGGAATCACCCTCGGTCACCTCTGAAAAATCCGTGCCATGCAACGGCAGCAGCGCGATGTTCGACCGCATGCTGTCCTTATGAAAAGCCGTCGCCGCGAGCGTGGCGCCATCGGAATGAAGCGCGGCGTGGCGAATGCGAAAGTCCGCCGTATGGAACAGGCGCGTCTCCACGCCCGCCGCGTCGCGCAGAAAAATGCCGCTGATCGAGTCCGTCTCCATGGAATAAAGCAGCCCGCCTTCGGGTGCAAGCGTCAGGCCCGTGATCAGCACCGGCGTCTGTTGCAATGCGGCTTGCTGCTGCGCCAGACCCGCCGCGCCCTGGAACATCGCGCCTCGGCCGTGTGTTTTCCAGGAATTGCGGCGCTCAATCGACGCCGTCCGCTCCCTCACCATGCGCTCAAACTCGCTCTCCAGCGTCCGCGTAACGCCGTTCTTGTGCAGATGGAGCTTCCGTTGAGCAAGGTAGGCAAGGTCGATTGCGGGCATGTCTGTTATTCGGCGGTTCCGCCCAATTCCCAAATAGGGCGAACTGCTGAGGCCCTTAATATGTCAAAAATGCGCCGTAACCGCGCCCCGGAGCATCGGTATTGCATCTATGCGCGAAGCCCACCAGTCGCTCCGAAGCCTTGCCCGCCGCCCCGGACTTGCCGTCACCATCGTTCTGACGCTCGCCGTGGGCATCGGCGCGACCACTGCGATCTTCTCCGTGGTGGACGCTATGTTCCTGAAGCCGCTGCCTTTCCCCTCGCCGGAGCGGCTGGTCCTGATCGAGGAGTTCAAGAACGGCAAGTCCAGCAACGGCACCCCGCAGAGGCTCGCGGACTGGCGTGCGCAAGTGTCCGGCATCGAGTCGGCCACCGGATTCTACACCGAAAAGCTGACCCTCACCGGACGCGGCGACGCCGAACGCCTCCGCGCTATGCGCTCGTTTGGCCCAGTTTTGTCCGTTCTCGGCGTGCGCCCGGAAATGGGACGCGGCTTCACCGCGGACGAGGAGAATGGCGCGCCTGTAGCTCTCCTAACGGACGGTTACTGGCATCGGCGCTTTGCGGGCGATGCCTCGGTCCTTGGCCAGACGCTTAACCTGGACGGCACGCCTTACACCATCATCGGCACTCTTCCCGCATGGTTTCGTTATCCCGAAAAAGTGGACGTACTGATTCCCGCGGCGCGTGAGATGCAGCACGCCAGCCGCAAAGCGTCCTTTCTGCCGACCATCGCGCGCCTCAAACCCGGCGTGAGTCTTACCGAAGTGCAGGCCCAAATCGGAGCTGTCGCAGGCCGCCTTCGCTCAGAATATCCTGCGACGGATAAGGACCTCACCGCGCGCGCCGTGGCTCTGCTGGCGAGCGAGACGTCCGAGGCTCGGACGCCCGTTTTCGCCGTGCTCGCCTGCGTCGCGCTGGTCCTGCTCACCGCCTGCATTAACGTCGCGGGCCTACTGCTGGCGCGCGCCGCGGAGCGGCAGAAGGAAACGTCGATCCGCGTATCCCTGGGAGCGACGCGCTTCAGCCTTGTGCGTCTCTTTCTGCTCGAAAGTGGAATCCTTGCTGCCTGCGGATGTCTGCTCGGCCTTGCGCTGGCGGCCTTTGGCCTGGACGGGCTAAAGCAGGTTCTCCCGGCCGATCTTCCCCGGCTCACCGAAGCATCACTCGACTGGCGAGTTGCGGCATTCGCCGTCCTTCTATCGTTCGCCAGCGCTCTGTGTTTCGGGATCGCACCGGCCTGGCAAGCCGCGCGCGCCGCCTCT
>Ga0075029_100000776_pt1 | contig 18362 bp, 18 predicted proteins | sample LitLauG_LLR_2013_FD_71391 | JGI IMG/M metagenome (GOLD analysis project Ga0075029, IMG submission 71391) | Freshwater sediment microbial communities from North America - Little Laurel Run_MetaG_LLR_2013 | ecosystem: Environmental > Aquatic > Freshwater > Creek > Sediment | place: USA...
GAAGGATTCGAACCTTCGTACCTCGCTAGGAGGGACAGATTTACAGTCTGTTGGCTTTAACCACTCACCCACCTGTGCAAGCACTCTAGATCCTTCGCACAAAACGCTCAGGATTTCGCCAGCAGGCTTCCCCTTCGACTTCGCTCAGGGTCACGCCTGCTGAACGGCTCAACTTTCGGGCGATGCGGCCTTGCTACTCAGTCAAACCAGTCACACGCACGCCAAACCCGCAGACCAACGCAGCGCTAGATGCAAACCTCTTCAGAACTTACTCTGCCAAACAGGGAAACCAAGTCGCGTGACTTTCGCGAAGATCACTGCATTGCGGGGGTTCCGAATGAAGTGTGTTTGGAAAAACCTGTTGCGCCGCTAGCTAGTCCGCCGCCTGCCGGAAAATCTGTTCTTGAGTTCCCTCCCCTTCCGCCTTTCAGCGTTCAGGGTCGGGATTTCGGCTGCAGGCTCACCCCTTCGCTTCCGCTCAGGGTCACGCCCGCAAACCGCCTCAATCTGGAGCTGGCGAAGGGAATCGAACCCCCGACCCTCTGATTACAAATCAGATGCTCTACCGACTGAGCTACGCCAGCAAAAACTGGGGAAAAGACGCGCCTTCGCGCAAACTTATCCCTCGGATCCCTTCCAGATGTCCGGGACAATTGTCTACGTTATCACAAGGGGAAGTTGGGGTGCAATGGGGAGTTAAGGGCGGAATTGCTTGGTCATTCTGACGATGGGGAGGGTTTCGCCGTTGTCCAGCGGGACGAATTGGGGTTCCTGCTCAAGGTAGCCCCTGGCGCGGTAGAACGGAATGCCGCTCAGGGTGGCGCCCATTTCGAGGCAGGTGAATCCGGCTTGGAGGGCGGCTTGCTCGCATGCTTCCAGGACCAGCGTTCCCAGGCCTCGCCGGGCCCAGTCGGGATGGACGAAGAAGGCTCGAATCTTGGCGGCTTCGAGGTGGGGGTTTAGGAGGGAGTCTTCGCGGGCGGCGTACTGGTCGCCGCCATAGAGGGTGCGGCGCTTGCTCCAGCCGCCGCAGGCTGCGATCTGGTTGTCGACCTCTGCCACGAAATAGGTTCCGTCGGCGATTAGCTGGGTGTCGACTCCGTAGACGCTCGTCAGTGCGCCTTCAATTTGGGAGGGGGAATAATCTTGAGCTTGCAGGCCTCGGACGCTGGCTTCGATGATTTCGCGCAGGCGGGGGATGTCGGCGGGGACGGCTGGGCGGAGGCGGGGATTCATGCTGACATGGCACCTCTGGGGCTAAAGCCCCTTCGAAAATAACAGCATTCATCGCAGCGCTGAAGCGCTGCGCCACCCAAAAGCTGGGTCTTCCCGAAACCGGTGATCCAAAAGGTTGGCCCTCCGCGACGTTGTCATCCTGAACTCATGAGGACCTCTGCACACACCGGCGAGTACACAGGTCCTACGCGGCAAAAATCGCCGCTCAGGATGACAAGGCTGGAAAGGTTCTGACGTCTGAATTCGGTCTTCCCCGCGGCGTTCCTTATAATGCTTGTCTCATGGCTAACTTTGCTTCGGTGGACGAGCAACTTACTTACCTCAAGAAGGGCGCGGCGGAGATTATTCGCGAGGCCGACCTGCGCTCGAAGCTGGAGAAGTCGCGGGCGACAGGCAAGCCGCTGCGCGTGAAGCTGGGCATGGACCCGACCGCGCCCGATCTGCATTTGGGCCACACCGTCGTGCTGCGCAAGCTCAAACATTTTCAGGACCTCGGGCACACGGCAATTTTTCTGATCGGCGATTTTACCGGGATGATTGGCGATCCGACGGGGCGTTCGGCGACGCGGCCTCCGCTTTCGCGCGAGCAGGTCGAGCAGAATGCGGAGACTTACAAGGCGCAGGTGTTCAAGATTCTCGATCCGCAGAAGACGGTAATCGATTTCAACCGGCGGTGGATGGGCGCATTCACGTCGGATGATTTTGTGCGGTTGATGGCGAAGTACACGGTGTCGCAACTGCTGGAGCGCGAGGATTTTCATAAGCGATTTCAGGAGGAGAAACCGATCTCGGTGCATGAGCTGCTGTATCCGCTGGTGCAGGGATATGACTCGGTGGCGTTGGAGGCCGACGTTGAGCTGGGCGGCACGGATCAGAAATTTAATTTGCTGGTAGGGCGCGAGTTGCAGCGGTCGTACGGGCAGGAGTCGCAGGTGGTGTTGACGACGCCGATTCTAGAGGGGCTGGACGGCGTACAGAAGATGTCGAAGTCGCTGGGCAATGCGATTGGCATACACGAGCCGCCGCTCGAGATGTACGGCAAGATCATGAGCATCTCCGACGCGATGATGTGGAGATACTACGAACTGCTGACCGATGTGCAGGTGGCGGAGATTGAGAAGATGAAGCGCGAGGCACATCCCATGCAAGCGAAGAAGGAGCTGGCGCGGAGGATTGTGGCGGACTTTCATTCGGCGGAAGCGGCGGGGAAGGCGGGGGAGGATTGGGCGAAGCAGTTTCAGAAGGACGAGGTGCCGGAGGTAATCGAGCTAGTGCAAGTGAAGCTCGACGAAGTGAAGACCGAACCGCTACCGGTTGAAGGTCAGTGGCAGATCAGATTGGACAGGCTACTGTACAAGGCGGGATTTGCAAGCTCAATCAGCGACGCACAACGTAAATTGAAGCAGGGATCGGTACAAATCGCGGGCATCGTTCACACGACCGTCTGGTCCAGCGCTTTGAGCGGCGGCCCTCCTTTCGACGTCAGAATCGGTAGGACTATGAAGAAAGTCCATATCGTTCCCTAACCGATGCTGTGCAGGACTGCTCGTGCGGAGAAAGTTGTGGTCGGCTCTCCGAGAATTCAGCCCCCTGTCATCCTGAGCGGAGCAGAGCGATTCGCTTTGCGAATCGCTCTGCGGAGTCGAAGGATCCCTTTTAGTTGATCCCTGCCCGCGGCTCCGCGGGGAGTTTCCAATTACAGTTTGAAATCCTCTGGCGCGCACTCGGCACAGAAACTCCTTATGAGGCCTCTGCTTGTGCAGGCGCAAAAGGGGTCCTTCGACTGCAACTTTGCCTCGCATGCGCGAGGCAAAGTCTTCGCTCAGGATGACAACGATATATGAGACAGCCCGGGCGGCTGTTCCTACCATTATCAAAGTAATCCGGCCATAAATTCTGCTAACCTCGTTCGCGCGATGCGGGCTGCGGCTATTTTCGGGCTTGGGTGTTCTCCTCGACAGCTTCGGGCTTTTCAGGCTGATCGCTCTGTCGATTGGCGGATAGGAATGCCGGCGTCGTCTTCCGAGGCGGATGTGATTCTGGTCTTTGGGGGCGACGGGACGATTCATCGACATTTGGGGTCTTTGGTGCGGCTTGGGTTGCCGGTTTTGGTGGTGCCTGCGGGGAGCGGAAATGACTTTGCGCGGGCGCTGGGGATTCGCAGTGTTCGGAATTCGGTTGCGGCCTGGGAGAGTTTTCGCAGAGGCGCGGGCTCGGTTCGCACGATTGATTTAGGAGTGATTCAAACCTGCGAGAGTGGAGTTGCCGGGCCACACGGTCCAAGATATTTCTGTTCTGTGGCTGCGGTAGGTTTGGATGCGGAGGTTATGCGCCGGGCAAATCGTTTGCCGCGCTGGCTGCGGGGGCACGGCGGGTACGTGTTGACTTTGCTGCCTACAATTTTTCAGTTTGCCCCGTTGCCGATCAAGATCCTGACTCGGCCCGACGATGACTCGGGCTGGACGGTATGCAGCGATCGAGTCACGACGCTGGCCGCTTTCGCGAATACTCCGGTGTATGGCGGGGGAATGAAGATCGCACCGCAGGCGAGGGTGGATGATGGCCTGCTGGATATCTGCGTGGTGGGCGGAGTGGATCCGTTCAAACTGTTCTGTATGTTCCCTACCGTCTATGGCGGCGGACATTTGAAGATCCCAGAGGTCAGCTATTCGCAGGCGGAGCGGGTGCGGGTGGAAACCGAGCACCCGCTGGATATGTATGCGGACGGGGAATTTGTGTGCCAGACTCCGGTGGAAATCGGGGTGCAGAGGGCGGCACTGCGGGTGGTTGCGCCTTAGTTAAGATGACCACTTCTCATTGAGAGTTCATTTGACCGCTCGAAAAACGCCAGCTAGACTTTCCGACTAGCTGGTGACCTCATCCCCCGAGGTCCTCTTCTCAGGTTCGGCCCAAGGAGATATCTATGAAGCGCACCCTATCCCTATCCCTTTTTGTATTTGTGACTCTGTTGGCAGCATTGGCGATGGCGCAGGTGCCGCTGGTCAATCAACTCCGTCCGGCAAGCATTGCGCCGGGTCACAGCGCGTTCACCCTCACCGTGATCGGCGGCAACTTTGTTTCGGGCGCGACGGTGAACTGGAATGGATCTCCGCGAACTACGACTTTCGTCTCCGCGAACAAAGTCACGGCAGCGATCACCGCGACCGATGTGGCGCACATCGGAACGGCCTTGATTACGGTGACGAATCCCGGGCCCAGCGCGGCATCGAACTTCGAGTACTTTCCCATCCATACCAAGTTTGCGGCAGGCGCTTTCGCCCGGCACGACACGGTACTGGCGAGCGGATTCGTTCCGCAAACTCTGCCGATCGTCGGCGATTTCAACGGCGATGGAAAGCTCGACGTAGCTGACATGAGCGGTAGCATGATCGAAGTCTTCCTTGGCAACGGCGACGGAACATTTCAGAGCCCCGTCTCTTCGCCTTCCAGCCTGATCGGGGCGGGACTGGTAGCTGTGGGCGACTTCAATAACGATGGCAAGCTGGATCTGATCGCTCAGGATATTTATGGCGATGACTATTCCTATTTGGGCAACGGGGACGGGACGTTCAGCGAAGTGTCCACGATGTGGGGATCCTGGCCGGGCGGAGTGGTGGTCGCGGACCTCAACCGGGATGGGTATTTCGATGTGGTGGTCGAAGGAGCCGAGGAAGGGGGAGCTGGCACGCAAGCTGAACTCGGCAATGGCGCGGGCGTTTTCACGCTGAAGTGGAACAGCACCACTGTTTACAATCAGACGACGGGATATTGCGCCGTGGCCGATTTCAATCACGATGGCAAACTCGACATTGCGTGCCCGGGAAATCCGTCGCTGTTCGGCCAGGGGATAGAGGTCGCGTTCGGCAATGGGGACGGGACGTTTGGAACGGCCACTTCGTATCCGACCCCAGCGGTGGGGTTCACGGTGCTGACTGGCGACGTGAACGGCGACAGCAAGCTGGACCTCGTCACCGATGGCGGCTGGGTTCTGCTGGGCAATGGCGACGGAACCTTCAACACGCCGAGTTCTGCGGCCACGACCGGGATGTACTATCCGCAACTGGTGGATATCAACGCCGACGGCAAGCTCGACCTGGTCGGATCGGCGTACGACTTCGGCACGTTGCGTGGCATAAATAGCACTGTGGTGGCGTTGGGCAACGGCGACGGAACGTTCCAGACGCCTGTGGCTCAGGAAATTTCCTGGGGCAACGGAGCGGTCGCCTGGGGCGATTTCAACGGCGACGGGAAGCTGGACGGCGTTACCTTTGCACCGGACCTGATTACCGGAAAGCCGATTCTGTCGGTTCTGCTGCAAACCAATCTCGCCGTGTCGCAGACCTTGATCAGCTACGGCCTGGTGAAGGTGGGCACCAGCAGCACGACGCAAGTCTCGGTGGTGAGCAATATCGGCGCTTCACCGCTCACGATCAGTTCGGTGGGATTCACCAGCCCGGCTCCGAGCTTTACGCTGGTAAACGGCTGCGGAGCAACTCTGCCGCCGGGCAACAGCTGCACGCTAGGGATTACCTTCACGCCACAAAAGACAGGTGCGCTGAGCGCGAAAGTTAAGATCAGTTACTCGGGAACGGTGGGAAATCCGCAGTACATCGAGTTGGCGGGGACGGGGAACTAAGACTCGCCTGTCGACTTCAGAATTACTCCGTGGGCAGGTTCGAATCCTGCTCACGGATTTTTTTGGTTGCAACTTAGATCAGCTTGTTGACCGGCGCGGCAACCCGCTCCCCGGTGCTAAACTCTCTTCATGCCTGACGGACGTTCGCGCACATTGCTTTGGATTCTGATCGGCGGGGGAGCTTTCTTCCTCTTTGTTCTGGCCGTATTTACTCTCGTGTATCTGACGCTGCACGCTGGCAATACCGAGGGGGCGGGGCTCACCGGTTTCGGCGACCGCATCGGAGTGGTCGATCTGGATGGAGTGATTCTTTCTCCGCAGCCGGTGGTGGGACAGCTGAAGAAATTCGCCGAAGATTCTTCGATTAAGGCAATCATTATTCATGTGAATTCGCCGGGCGGCGGGGTGGCTGCCTCGGAGGAGATTTATCGCGAAGTGAAGCGGATTCGGGCGGAGAAGAAAAAGAAGATTGTGGTTTCGATTGAGACCGTGGGCGCGAGCGGCGCGTTTTATGTGGCCTCGGCCTGCGACAAGATCTATGCCGACGAGGGCAGCATTGTGGGATCGATTGGCGTGATCGCGCAATGGGTGAACTACGGCGATCTGCTGAAGTGGGCGAAGCTGAAAGATGTCGTCATCAAGACGGGCGAGTTCAAGGATACGGGCAATCCGTCGCGGGATCTGACTCCGAACGAGCAGGCGTATATGCAGGCGCTGATCGACAATATGTTTGGGCAGTTCATCAAGGCGGTGGCCGACGGCCGCGGCATGAAGTACGACGATGTGAAGGCGATTGCGAACGGCAAAGTGTGGACGGGGCAACAAGCCCTGGACATGAAGCTGATCGACAGCGTCGGCGATTTCCAGGCGGCGGTGGCGGATACGGCGAAGTCGGTGGGGATCAGCGGCGAGCCGACACTGGTGCGTCCAGAAAAAGATCGCAAGACGCTGATGGACCTGTTGCTGGGGGATGTGTCGCAGTACATTCCCAGCCGAGAGAAGCTTATGGAGCAGCAGGTGGGATTTTATTATCTGTGGAAGTAAGCTCCTGGGGTTGACTCGATGGGGATTGGACACGTTGCGGTGGCACTGGGAGCGTCGCGCGCCACGCCGCGTTTGAACGTTGGCTGGCTCGTCTTTGCCGCGCTGTTGGCCGATTTTTTGCTGGGAATCTTCTCCTGGTTCGGGCTTGAGCATGCCACCGTTCCAGCCGACCTGGCATCTGCTGTTTACCTTTCCCTACTCGCACGGACTTTTGCCGCTGGTATTGTGGGCGACGATTTTGGGGTTTCTGGTTTCCCGCGCATTCGGGTTGGAGGCGAGAAAGATTTGGCTGGTGGCCGCTCTGGTCGTGCTGTCACACTTTTTGCTGGATGGGATCGTGCACGTTGCGGGCCTGCCTTTGGCGGGGGAGAACTCTCCGAAGTTTGGATTGGGATTGTGGAATCACTTGCCGCTCGAACTTCTGCTGGAGACGGTAATGGCCGTTGTAGGACTTGCGCTTTATTGGAGATTGGGAGGGTCGGCCCTCAACCGGTATGGCATGGCTGCTTTTGTGCTGGTGGTGACTGGGTTGGGGTGGACTCAGTTGGGGATGAACGAAGTTCCATCAGCAAAGGCGCTTAGCGTTATGTGGATTGTTGCGCCGGTGCTTTTTAGTGCGATTGCGTATGGGCTGGATCGGCGGCGGGCGGGGCTGGCCGCCTAGGCGAGGGCGTCGCCCTCAGCGGCTGAAGCCGGTCTTTCCAGGAAAGCATATACGGCACGAGTGGAACTCGTGCCCTTCCCGTTCCCCACCATTGTTGTGCTTCTGGGATGAAGAACTAACCGAGGGGCCGAACGAATCCGTGGCGTAACTTGCATCCAACCCCTGAAATTTGAGAAGGTTATGAGTGCTGGCGCGGTGGACCGTTGGGCGCCAGGAGCCACAGGGGGCGAAATGACCAAAGCCGATCTGATTGATGAAGTCTCGCGTTTGGCGGAACTTACGCGGAAAGACAGCGAAGTGATCGTGGAGACGATCTTTGACAGCGTGGTGCGCTCGTTGCGCGCCGGCGACAAGATCGAGATTCGCGGCTTTGGCAGTTTCCGGACGCGGCAGCGGCGGCCGCGCGTCGGGCGCAATCCCAAGACCGGCGAGCGCGTGGAAGTGCCGGCCAAGAAAATTCCTTTTTTCAAGCCCAGCAAGGAGTTGAAGGATCTGGTAAACGAGTCGGCGGCTGCGGTTCCGCCTGCTCCTCCGCCTCCGGCAGCGCCGCCTGCGGCTCCGACGGCGTAAGGTTCGCATCAGAATTCGGTCGCAGTCCTAAAGAGACGTTGCCAATAACGTCTCTTTTATTTTGTCCGCATTACGATCCTGCAGGTTCAACGCCCGACGGTCCACCGGCGCCCATCAGGATGAGAGAGCGCTGTGCGAAGGGCGCGTAGAGCAGAATGGCCGTAAGGCCGAGTGCCAAGCCATAGCCGATTTGCGGAAGGAGCAGGAACGGGGCCAGAGCCCAGAGTTCGTCCAAGGGAAAGATCACCGCAAACAGGCGAAGAAATTTTTCCCGCAGCCCGGGCGCGTTGAAGGCTGCGGCAGTCATGAGATAGAGGCGGGTGGGGATGCCCACGACTGCGGTGATGATCAGCACCACGAGAATCCAACTGGGACGGGCAAAGGTTGCGGCAATCACCTCTTCCACATCATGCAGGCGGGCGAGTGAGATGAGATAAAAGCAGAAGTACATCACTTGCAAAAGAATAAACAGAATCCGCACCAGCCTGCGCGAGGCTGGCGGCATTTCGTGAGCAGCAGTCAGAAACCTCTGTAAGCGGCTGGAATTTCGTTCCGTTGTTTCCTGGGTGACCGGCGGTGAGGATTGCTGCGGCGCGGCCTGCCCGGGGTTCGCACCGAAATCCGCTCCATCGACTTGAACCGGGGCGATGAAGCGATACCCCCGGCGCGCCAGAGTCTCAATGAAGCGCGGACTGGCGGCGGAATCTCCAAGCACATCCCGAATCTTGTTTACGGCCGTGTTCAGGCTGTGGTCGAAGTCGACGAAGGTGCCCTCTGGCCAGAGTCGCTCGCGGATCTGAACGCGGGACACCAACTCGCCGGGGTGCTCCAAAAGCATCATGAGAATGTCGAAGGGCTGGCCCTGCAGAGGCACACGACGCCCCTGCTTGCGGAGCTCCCCGGTTTGCGGATCGGCCTCAAAGACTCCGAAGCGGACGAGACGGCTGTGAGGGAGTTCCTCCATCTGCGGTGACTAGTTTACAACCTACCGCTCGTTTCGACCTTTTGATAGTACCTGCTAAGCGTTAGATTTCCCGAAGGTTAGCGAATGATATGCAATTGATCCGGGCTGGAGAGCGAATCGATTGCTATCAAGCGAGGTCGCGAGCATTCTGCAACTCGAGAGCGCGCATGTTGAACACAAGAGTTTCGATCGCCGCGGTATTGGCATTCTTGCTGGCAGCAGTAGGTGGCCTGGTTGCACAGCGGCAGCCGGAGACGGTGGAAGCGTTCGATCATTACATCGCTCAGGCGGAAATCAGAATCGGCGCTGCGCGGAGCGATGTGAAGGCGTTTCTGAGCTTTGAATCGCTCGCGACTCCGCAGCGGGCGGAGATGATCGCGCGGCTGCGGCGAGGTGAGGTTGTGATCGAGAAACGCGGAGATACGCCGGAAGAAATTTCCGGGGGATTGATCCACGACTGGGCTGGGGTGGTTTTCGTACCCGGCGTCACCGTCTCGCAGGCTGTCGGGGTGGTGCGGGATTATGACCATCTCACGCGTTATTACTCGCCGGATGTTGTGCAGTCTCGGCTTGTCTCGGCTCACGGCGACGACTTGCACGTTTTCATGCGGCTGAGACGACAGAAGGTCGTGACGGTTGTGCTCGATACGGAGTACGACGTGCGCTATGGCCGGCTCGATGCCTTGCACCATTTCAGCACCTCGCGAAGCACGCGCGTCTCCGAGATTGAAGATGCGGGCGGTGCCTCGGAACACGCTCTGCCCGACGGGCACGACCACGGCTATATGTGGCGGCTGAACACCTACTGGGCTTTCGAACAGGCCGAAGACGGAGTGTTCGTGCAGTGCGAAGCGATCTCATTGACCCGCGACATACCGACGGGCCTGGGCTGGCTGGTCGGTCCATTTGTGAACAGCATCCCGCGAGAGTCGCTGCAGTTTACGTTGAGCGCAACCCAGGCTGCGTTGGAAGGAAAAACACGGGTTACACGAAAGCTAGACTGAGGAGGCCCTATGTCTGCCGCTGCGAGCGTCACCAGAATTGCGGGTTCTGAATTTCGCAATGCCACTCGAATCCAGGAGTCGATCACTGCGTCGATCGAGCGGAAGGTACTGATATGGCTGGCGGAACGAGTGCCCGATTCGATTTCTCCCGATCACTTGACGATGTTCGGGTTCGCGGCGCAATTTCTGGCTGGCGTTTCTTATGGGCTGGCGCGATGGAACGAGTATTTCCTGTTGGCATCTACATTTTTCATTGCCGCGAACTGGCTCGGCGACAGCCTTGACGGGACCTTGGCGCGCTGCCGGAAGCGGCTGCGCCCGCGGTATGGCTTCTACGTGGATCACATGGCGGACACGTTCGGCTCTGTTTTTCTGATGACTGGATTGGCGCTTTCGGGATTTCTGCACTGGCAGATCGCGGCCGGCATGCTAGTGGCTTTTCTTGTGCTGTCCGTCGAGTCTTATCTCACGACCTACACGATCGGGAAGTTCCGTATGTCGTATGCGCTGTTCGGACCGACGGAAATTCGCATTCTGCTGATGATTGGCAATGTGGCGCTGATCTTCCGGCCGAATGCACACTTGTTCGGCCATGCCTTCCTGCTCTTCGACGTGGGTGGCGCGGTTGCGATTGTGGGGATGCTCGGGATGGCGATTGTCGCGACGGTGAGCCATACCGCCCGGCTGTATCACGAGGAACGGTTGCCGTGAGCGGTCCGAAGCGGTGGCGATCTGTCGCTCGCTGGATGAAGTTCAACCTGGTAGGAGCGGTTGGCATTGGGGTGCAGCTCGCGGCGCTGTGGTTCCTAACGAGTCTGGGAGTGGGCTACCTGTATGCAACCGCGCTGGCCGTTGAGGGTGCGGTGCTGCACAACTTTATGTGGCACGAGCGTTTTACCTGGGCGGACAGATCTGTTGGGCCGGGTCGCGAGATCGCAACCCGCCTTTTGCGATTCAATCTGAGTAATGGAGCGCTGTCGATCGGGGGCAATCTGTTGCTCATGCGTTGGCTGGTTGGAGAGGCACATATCGGGGCGCTCATTGCGAATTTGATCAGTATCGCGGCCTGTTCAATCATGAACTTTCTGGTGAGCGACCGGTGGGTATTCCGGTCTGCAGTTTAGAGAGGTTTGCTGCCTTAGGGCAGGCTCGGCAGGCGTCTACTACAGACCTTCGTTAAAACCTCCCCGGACGAATGCGTCTGGGGTTACGCGTTACTTTCCCAGATACAAGTCGGCTACCTTCAGGGCCAGCTCTTCTGGATTGATGTCGGTGCGGTTGGCCAGGACAATCACTGTGAGCTGGTCGTCAGGGAAGCGCTGGATGGTGGTGCGGAAGCCGATGGTGCCTCCGTCATGCGACATGCGCTTGTGGGCCTGGTTTTGATGATCATGGTAGGGATCGAGAAACCATCCGAAGCCGTAGCTAACACTGGAGCCGTCGTCGAGTTTTGCCGGGCCGGTGGTGGGCTGCACTGGCGTCAGTGCGGGCCGCATCTCGGATTCGCTGAGCAGTTTGTGCTGGCGCAGGGCGCGGTCCCATTTGGCGAGGTCGTCGAGGTTGGAGTAAATGCCGCCGTCGCCTAGGACTGCCGACGTTGGGCTTTGGTCGGTCTGCTGCCAGGCGGCTTTTTCGGATTGGCCAAGCTTGGTGTGGCCGTAGGCGCGGTTGGGGACTTCGTTCTCGCCGTTTTCGTAGGCCAGCGTGTGGTTCATCTTTAGCGGAACGAAAATTCTTTCGTGCAGAAACTGGCCGAAGGGCTTGCCGGAAACTTTCTCGACGATCATGGCGAGAACGGCGTATCCGGAGTTGCTGTATTCCCACTTCGCGCCTGCGGGAAATCTGGCGGCGGTCTGCTGCTCGAGGAGTTTCAGGACTTCGGCATCGTGAATCTGCCGCCCATCGGGATGCAGTTTGCTCCACAGGTCTTCATAGTCTTCGAGGCCGGAAGTGTGGTTGAGCAGGTTGCGGACGGTGATCGATTTGCCATACGCGGGGAATTCGGGAAAGAAGTCGGTGAGGTGGTCGTCGTAGCGCAGCTTGCCGTCGTGGGCGAGGAGGATGATGCAGGCGGCGGTGAATTGCTTGGTGAACGAGGCGAGGCGGAAATTCGTTTTCGCGTCGATGGCATGCAGGGTGCGGAGATCGGTGACGCCGTATCCGCGGCGGAAGACAGGGCGTCCGTTGCGGACGATGAGGACGGCGGCGCCGGGGGCGGTGGTAGATTTCAGGGAGGAAAAGATGGAGTCGATCTGGGTGGGGGAAACTTGGGCGAAGGCGGTGATCGCGGAGAGGGCCAGGGCTGCGATCAGGGCGAGGTTGGTTTTCAAGGCGAGTCCTTGGACGGCTTAGACGCCGGGATCTTGGGCACGATAGCAGATGTCGGAAGGTGGGACGATGCGTACGGGCAACGACGATATTTCAACAGCTAGTCACGTTTGGCTCGGAACAAAATTGCAGATCATTGGTGCTGGTACCGAGCCTTGACCAAAAATTGTCTGCAGGGGCACTTTTATTATTAAGTGCTTTTTTTGCGTCTGCCAATTTCTGTACTCCTCGATAGACGACTCAGGCAATTCGATGTTGTCCCTTAACAGCACAAGACCACTCTTTAGCATCATCTTCTGAGTCACAGCGAGATGCTCGATTGCTGTCGTCAGATGAATATCCCCACAGATTGGTATTTTGTCGACCCTGACGTGAACGACCTTACCGGCTTTGGGAACATCCTCGACCGCGAGAATTGTGAGAGTGATGCCTTGGCTCATCGTCCACACCTGACCCGGCTTGTAGTCCACCGATTGCAGGTGCGAGCCGTTCGTGCGAGTCTGAGCTGTGACTCCGGGGAGGCTCGCTGACAGCAAGAGTACTCCTACCAGCCGGGCGACATTGATCTTCATTCCGCCACCACCTCGAACTGTCTCCGGTCAAATATGACTCCATTCTCAACAGATGTAAACAGGCGTTTGCGCTCTTTGCCTCGTTCGTCCCTTACGTGCGGATTCCGGCGGCGCCCATCATTCTGCCGGTTTTGCCTTTTTCGGCGCGGTAGGAGAACAACAACTCGGGGTGGCAGTTGGTGCAGAGAGGCGACGCTTCGATGTTTTTCTGGGGGACGCCGGCGGCTAGAAGCTGTTGGCGGTTGGCTTCGACGAGATCGAGAAAAATCTTCGGCGGCAGTTCGCCGTGGCCGGGGGCGCGGGCGGTCAGAAATAGCAGAGGATATTTTTCGCGGACCGGGTCCGACTCTTTCAGTTCGCGGAACAGGCTGGCGGCATATGCGAACTGTGATTCGAACTTGATGCGAACTTCTTCTCCGACTTCGTAGCAGCAGCCTTGAATGCCCAGACCGATGACGGCTTTCAGATCGCGCGGGCGGGTACCGAAGCAGCGGAACATCTCTCCTATGCCTTTTTCTACGATGCGCTTAACGGTGCCGCGCCATCCGGCGTGAAACACTCCGACGGCGTGGCGTTTAGTGTCCACCAGTATCACAGGCAGGCAGTCCGCAGTTTGAATCGCCAGTAGCAGGCCGGGAGTTGTGGTGATGAGGCCGTCGCCTACCAGCGGGTGATCGGGGACGGATTCTACGCAGTGGATCACGTCGGAGTGGATTTGCCGGGGGGTGATCAGGGGCCACAGGTCTTTGCGGTCGAACTGCGCTCGACCGGACAGCCTGGGGCGGCTGTCCCGACATGCCCCGATTATTCTCATGAAGGCTGCACGATTGCGTTCGACTGCGGCGCGCGAGGCGTGCGGGGTAAATCCGAGATTGCCGTGAGTGCGAGTGGAGAATCCGTGGAGCAGCCACGGATAGGCGGCCAAGTTTTTAGCGCGAAGGATTTGGAGTTTATTCCGCTTCTTGGGAATTTCGCTGGTCGCCACTGTTCAATGTTATACGAGTTCGGCTTCAGCTCTGAACTGGCTCGCTTCGCTCGCGGGACGGGCCCTTCGGCTGCGCTCAGGGCAAGCTGCGCCCGTCCCCACGTGAGCATTCCGAGGCTGGACAGCCGAGGCGGCTGTCCCTACATGTTTCATTCTTAATACTTCCAGCTTTTCAGGTCTGCGCCTGCGGGAGCGGTCTTTTCCATGTGCTGCACCATCTCAGGCCAGTAATGCTGGTTGAGGCCGACGGCGCGGTCGAAGTCTCCGGCATAGCAGTGCGGCTTGCGCATGCCGAAGTCGAACGTGCCCTGGTAATACGGGTCCGTCGTGGTGTCGAGGAAGTCTTTGAGAAGATGCACGGCGCGGTCGAGATAAAACGTATCCGACTCGCCGACGTATAAATGCAGCTTGCCGGCCAGCTTCGGCCCCAGCGTCTTCCAATCGCGTTGCATGATGGCGCTCAGGTCGTAGTGTTCCTTCCAGTATTTGGCGACTTCGTGATCGATCTCTCCGGTGCGTTTGTCGAAGATGCGCTTGGGATATCCGTCTTCGCCGACGGGACTGAATACGGCTTCCCAGATGTCGAATTGCTCGCCGGAACGGTCGCGCGTGCCGAACACGAGTTCGAAGCGGTTCATCTCTTCCATGGTGGAGAGCAGCGCGCCGTCGGCCTTTCGCATGGCAGGCCTGGGCTCGCGTACGTAGGGAGTCTCGGTCCAGTAGGCGTTCTTGTCTTCGTAGATATTCGTAGTGACGTAGGCGCGGAAGTCGACCACGTCTGGACAGAAAACCCACGCGCCGTTGTAGAAGTCGGGATAGAAGACCTGCGAGGCGAGGCTCTCCCAGCCGCCGGTTGAGCCGCCATAGACGGCGCGGGCCCATCCCTGGCCGATGCCGCGAAATTGTTTTTCGACGTAGGGGATGAGCTCTTGAGTGATGGCGTCGCCGTAGGGGCCGACGTTGGCGGAATTCACGGCATACGAATCGTCGAAGTATGGAGTGGCGTGCTGGATGCTCATCACGATGACGCGGGGCACGCGGCCGGCAGTCCAATCCTGATAGAGCTTGTAGCCCATCTGAGCCACCCGTCGCTCGGAGCCTTCTGACTTGGGATCAGGCGGCTCGCTGCGGAAAGCGACCACGCCGGGCAGGCTGCGGGCGAAGTGATCCTGCTCGACAATCAGCGGGTAGTGCGCGTCGGGATGCTCGTCAAATCCGTCGGGAACGAGCACGACCGCGCCGATGTAGGTGGGCCGTCCATAGAATTTCGTGAGCACGTCGCTTTGCAGGCGGATGTGCTTGACCCACTTGTTGTCGACGATGGCGTGCTGGTCGTTGGAGCCGTCCCATCCGAGCAGAGAGTCGACATCTTTGGCCTCATCCTGAATGGGCGGAATTTTTTCCGTGAGCGAGATGCGGATAGTTTGCACGGACTTGGGGTCAAGATGGATCTTCTGCGGTTTGCTGTAGAGATTGCCGGGCTTGGTCTGCCAGTGCTGGCCTTCGCCCTTGTCGGGCGGAAGTTTGAGGGTGTGGCCGTTGCCGAGATGGAAAGTCTCGTAGATGTTGATGACCGCTTGCACCCAGTAGTCGCCCTCGTGAATTTCTTTCAAACTTTCGGCGGGATATCCGAGGGTGGAATTGTCGACCACGGCGGGAGATCCGGGGGCAAGTTGATCGACATCGATTCCGAAGGCCTGCTGCGACTCGACGGTGTTGTAGCTGATCTGGAAGCGCGGCTCTTTGTCGTTATTGTTTGAAATCACCAGCAGGATGCGGCCGTCGAGCGGCGTGGCGCTCTGTTCTTTCGGGAAGGAGATTTCGAAACGGGGGCTGGAGGGCTGGGCCGGTTTCTTTGATTCCGCTTGCGCAAGCGGAATGAATGAGAGGAGTGCGAAGCAAGAGAGCAACTTTGTCGTGGTCTTCTGGATCATGAGTGGTCCTCGCAAAGAATGGAAGTTTATCTTAAGTTCGCGTGGCGTTGGTGAGAAAGGGAGCGGTGAGCAGCAAAGATTCGTATCAGGGCATCGCTTTAGCGGTGCCGCTCGACAGGCAAATGTTTTCGGCTTTAGCCGCTGGCCCCGCGCAGCCGCTAAAGCGGCCTTTCAGTAAGGCCCTTTCGGCACGCCTGAAGGCGTGCCCCTATACGGACCTGGTTTGCCGCGTTGATATGCTCTTCGCTATAGTTCTAAGCATGTTTGAGAACTTTACCGCTACCGACCGCTGGACGAAGAAGCAGGTCCATTGTGTCTATCAGGCGCAGATCGTCGCCATCGCCACCCGGCACGCCGATGCCGTCGACTACAAGTTTCTGGTGGATGGGCGCAAGGTGTGGGTGGCGCTGCCGCATCCGGCATGGGTCGAATACAAGAAGCGCACGGGAAAGATGATCACTGATTCGCTGGCCGTCGAAATCGCCGGACATTATTTGAAGACGGCGCTGGAGGCGGGCGAAGGCCTGGGGCGCGAGATGTATTCGCTGACTGTGAAAGAGACGCTAAAGCATCTTGAGGCTGCGGTTGCTGAGATGGAAGCGCAGCCGGCGTAGCCGATTCGCGCCAGGCAACATGAAAAAGGCCCCGGGAAATCTCGAGACCCTTAACTGAAGCCGTCCTGATTTCCTAATTCCTACACATCTTCGCGGCGCCAGGCCTGAAGTCCTGCTGCGCCTTGCGCCAGCAGGCCAAGACTCGCGGGCTCTTGCTGCGGTGGAGTGGCGATGTCCGATTCACGTAAAGCAATAACAGCAGCCGACGCCGTTTTACCCGCGATGATGGGCTGGTTCGCAACCGTTTCATAGGCGTAGCCGGTGAGGGTTCCGGTGATGGCCGATCCGTTCACGGTAACTGAGAGCCGCGCCCAACCGTAGTGCGTTTGTCCGTTGATCTGGAACTGCACCCCGAGGTAGCGATTCTTGACGTTGACCCAGTTCCCGACGTTCTTGCGGCTGCTGCTATGCGAGAAATAGCCGGCAAGATCGACAAAGCCATTGGCAAATTGTCGCTTCGGTCCGATCACCGCGGCGGCTGGCAGAGCCAAGCCCAACCCCGGCTGGCCGACGGCAAGGGCGGCGGAGTTCTGCCCGAACGCTGCTAAGTACCAGAAGCAGCGATCCGTGTCGCAGGAACTGGTTTTCTCCAGCACGGCATCGGTGATGCCGTCGTGATTGAGATCGAGATTGTAGCTGAAGGGACCGCTCGGCCCCAGAACGACATGCGCGGGTGTGTAGACAATCTTGGCTTCCGCCGCCGAGGTGAGTGCGAGGACACCGACTCCGGCCGCACTCGCAGCCAAGGCGTAGGTACTCAGCGATTGCAGCGTTGAATTCGAGAGCTTGGAAGATCTGCGGCCCGAGAGGTGATTCATGACGGCCTCCTGCAGGGTTGGGCAAGGATTATCCGTCCGATCGGGGAGGCGGTCAAGATGCAACAAATTGCGACCGTCTCGGGTGGCCTCTCAGATAACGACGGCCTCGTGATACTCCCCGAAGACACGGCGCATGGCGTCGGCGATTTCTCCTACCGTTGCATAGGCGTCGACTGCAGCCACAATTTTCGGCATGACGTTTGCGCCGGAGCGGGCGGCGTCTTCCACGGCGTTGAGTGCGGCTTTCCATGGACCCGAGTCGCGCTTGGCGCGCAGGGCGCGGACGCGCTCTACCTGCTTCGGTTCGAGGGCGGGATCGATGCGCTGAATGGGGATTGGTTTTTCTTCTTCCACTTCGAAGCGATTCACGCCGACTACGATGGCTTCCTGACTGTCGACCTGCTGCTGGTATTCATAGGCGGCGTTCTGAATTTCCTGCTGGACGTAGCCGCGCTCGATTGCCTTCAGCATTCCGCCGAGGACTTCGATCTTGCCGAGATATTCTGCGGCACGCTTTTCGATCTCGTTGGTCAGCGACTCGACGTAATACGATCCGGCGAGGGGATCGATGGTCTGCGGGGCGCCCGATTCGTAGGCGATCACCTGCTGCGTGCGCAGCGCGATGCGTGCGGCCTGCTCGGTCGGCAAGGCGAGAGCTTCGTCGTAAGAGTTTGTGTGCAGCGACTGGGTACCGCCGAGCACGGCGGCCAGCGCTTGAATCGCCGTGCGAACGATGTTGTTCTCCGGTTGCTGCGCGGTGAGTGTCGAACCTGCGGTCTGCGTGTGAAAGCGCAGCATCCACGAGCGGGGATTCCTGGCTTTAAAGTGCTCGCGCATGATGTGCGCCCACATGCGGCGGGCAGCACGGAATTTCGCGACCTCTTCCAGAAAATTGCTGTGGGCGTTGAAGAAGAACGAGAGACGCGGAGCGAACTTGTCGACGTCGAGTCCGGCTTTGATGGCCGCTTCCACGTAGGCCATGCCGTTGCCGAG
>Ga0075029_100000777_pt1 | contig 18361 bp, 17 predicted proteins | sample LitLauG_LLR_2013_FD_71391 | JGI IMG/M metagenome (GOLD analysis project Ga0075029, IMG submission 71391) | Freshwater sediment microbial communities from North America - Little Laurel Run_MetaG_LLR_2013 | ecosystem: Environmental > Aquatic > Freshwater > Creek > Sediment | place: USA...
CCCCAGACCAGCGTCAGCACATCGCCCGCCGCGATATCGGCGTCCACGACGCCGAGAGACAGCCCGCAGCGCTCGTTGAAGCTATAGCCGCCGAACATCGAATAGCCCACCGTCCTCCCGCCCAGAGTGACGGCGTCATAGCTGGAGGACGCATAATTGGCGATGGGCAGGTCGAAGAACTTGTCGCACTCCTGGCCGCGGACGAAGAGCGAGGCGTAGATCGCGGCCAGATCCTCGCCGTTCCATTCGAAGGTCACCTTCCTGCGCTGCGGCTCCCGCGCAAGTCTCTCCAGGGCAGCGCGGCCCGCAAAGTCATGGTCAAAGCGGATGAACGCGCCATATCCGAGCGCCTGGGGCGTGAGGTAGTAGTCCTCGATTCGGCGGCTGACAAAGCTGCCCCCGATCGAACCGGTGGCCTCGTAACTGGTGGCCGGGAGCCACTCCCGGTAACGCTTCATCGAGGCGCCACTGTAGACCGCCGGAAGCGGCGAGGGGATCCAGCCCGATTCCAGGGTGTTGCTCGCGTACGCGCGGGAGCCGACCGGTACCAGGCCAAATTCCGCCCCGGCTTCCAGGATGGCCTCGCGGATCTCCTCGCCCTGCTCGTAGGGCCCCCACACCTCTAGGCCGGGCTCGCCGGCCATCCCGTGGCGCAGTGCATTGACCTTGCGCCCTTTGATCGTGATCCGATCGAAGTTGAAGAACTTGATCTCCGGGAGCGGTCCGCCGTGCAGCTTGCTCAGGACCTGGGCGGCGTTGGGCCCCTGGACCTGGAAGCGGTAGTGACGGCGGTGGACCGCCCTGCCGCGCGGGTGCGAGGGCGAGCGGTCATCGCGGATCACTTCGACCTTGAATCCGCCGGTTTCGGCGTGGAACTGGATCCAGTTGACGCTCGGGGCACGGCCCACGAACAGCAGTTCCTCCTTGTCCAGGTAGAACAGGATGCCGTCGCCGATCACGTAGCCGTCGTGGCTGCAGGGCACCATCTGCTTGGCCTTGCCGGGGACGAAGTTCGCGAAGCTGTTGATCGTGCAGTAGCTCATCAGGCGCAGGGCATCGGGGCCGCGGACCGTGAGTTCGGCCATGTGGTGCGACTGGTCGAAGAGCACCGCCGTGGTCCGCCAGGCGCGCTGCTCATCGCGCCAGTTCGAGAATTCGCCGGGGACAACCGGGTAGACGTAGGCTCCAACCCGCGAGTTTCGCAGCAGGGTGACCGGGTCGCCGGCGGCGGCGAGCACCTGCTCAAGATTCGTGTGGATCATGCTGGCTACCCCCGCGACGGTCGTTTCTGAAGGTTCATCATAAGCTTGAGCCTAGGATCCGGAACAGGAGATTGTGAGGACAACGCATTGGCAATCGAGCGCCCACAGTGCGGCAGGGCAGCGGCGCGTGGGCCGCGGCAGCCGCGGCAGCCGCGGAGTGAGCCCTGCGCGCCGGAAAACAGCTATAGTTTCGGGCGCCGCCGGAGTTGGACAGGCGGCTCAAGACAGGGGGCTGAACAGGAGTATCGAAGCATGACGAAGATCACCACGGCAACCGCCACGGTCGGGGAAGTCGGGCCGCTCAGGAAAATCGTGAATGCCTTCTGCGAAGCGCAGGCGAAGGTCCTGGCCGCCGGCGTTTCAAAGCCCTCCGACTGGGCGCCCATGGCGGAATTCCTTGCGGTGGACGAGTTCAAGCGGGTTGGCGCTTACCTGGAGGAATTCAACTACGCCGAGTATTGCGATTTCATGACCCAATGGGCGTCCGGCGGCACGCGTTTCGAGATGACCGAATTCCACATCACTGAAGTGGGCAACGCCCTTTTCCAGGAGATCGAGGAGCGCCACTACCGGGGAGACACGTTCATCCGGAAGAATGTGATTGCGGTCTATCGCTTCAACCGCAACAACAAGATCGTGCACCTCGACATCTACGAACAGGCGAAGGACAGCGGGGCATGGATCAAGGAGGCCGCAAAATCGGCGATGGATACCCCATAGGCGTCCGGTTCCTAGAGTCGCGGCAGGGCAGCCAGGGTGCGCTGCTGCTGCTCGGTCAGCGCCTGGTAGATCCCGAGCACCTTCGGGACGTATTCGAGCGTTTCAGCGTAGGGCGGGATCTGGCCCGCATTTCGATCGACGGCGTCCTCGCCGGCATTGTAGGCGGCGAGGGCAAGACGTACGTTCTGCCGAAACCGATTGATGAGAAAGCCGAGGTACAGGGCTCCGCCCTGCACGTTCTGCCGCGGGTCGTAGCGATCGGATACGCCAAACCGCGTTGCCGTCGCCGGCATCAGCTGCATCAGTCCAACCGCGCCGCGCTTCGAGACGGCACGGGCATTGAACCCCGATTCGACGACAATTACGGCCCGCAGCAGGTTGGGCTCCACGGCTGCGGACTTCGCCGCGGCATCTATGATGGGGTCATAGCGGGGCGCCCGCACCAGAAGCCTGGGATCGTAACGATCGCCGCTGCACGTCAAGCCATTGAGTGACAGGTCGAGCAGCCGGTACCGCTTCGAGTCCGGCATGTCCGTGAAATGCGCCACGCCGTCGGCATCGACGTACTTATAGATGTGCGTCGGTGCGCCGGCCATCGCGGCCGTACACAGGGCCATGGCGGCCATGGCGTATTTGAGTGACATAACGGGCGGTTTCCTGGAAGGGAAGCCTACCCCGAAGGCCGTCCGGTCGCTGGGATCCGGGTCACGGGCTGACGGCGCGTGCAGGACGCGCGGGGGGTATTCCTGTCGAAAAGGGGCATTGGCGCACCGAAGCGCACCCAAGCCCCGGGTCCCTGCCTGTCCCGGCACGGCCACCCCGCCCAGTACAGCGGCCGGCCACTGATAACATGCCGGGGCATGAACCCCGAGCCGCGCCGACCGAACCCCTCAATGCCGACGCCGACGCCGCCGCGGACGCCAACGCCGACGCTGCGCTGGGCGGCACTTTCGGCACTGGGCGTCGTGTACGGGGACCTGGGTACGAGTCCCCTCTACACCCTCCAGACGGTCGTCAATGCGACCGGCGGGCGATTCGATGCAGCGAGCGCGCTGGGCGTCCTGTCGCTGCTGATCTGGACGTTGCTGATCACCGTATCGGTCAAGTACTGCCTGTTCGTCATGCGTGCCGACAACCATGGTGAAGGCGGAATCCTCGCGTTGATGTCGCTGGTGGGCGCCAACGCCTACCAGCAGGGCACGCGCGTGCTCGCGTGCATGGGCCTGCTGGGCGCCGCACTGATCTATGGGGACGGGGCCATCACGCCGGCGATTTCGGTCCTGAGCGCACTCGAGGGCGTCAATGTCGCGACGCCGGCGCTCAAGGGATTCGTGATGCCGACGGCGCTCGTGATCCTGGTTGCGCTGTTCGCAGTCCAGCGCGTCGGCACCGCTCGGATAGGGCGTGCTTTCGGGCCCATCATGCTGCTGTGGTTCGTGGTGATCGCGGGACTGGGCTGCGTGGGCATCGTGCGCCATCCGCACGTGGTCGTGGCCGTGAACCCCGGCTATGCCGTCGCGTTCCTGGCGCACAGCGGCGCGGCCGGCTGGCTGGTGCTGGGCGGCGTGTTTCTGTGCATCACGGGAGGCGAGGCGCTTTATGCCGACATGGGGCACTTCGGCAAGGCGCCGATCCGCTGGGCATGGTTCCTGGTCGTCCTGCCGGCGCTCTTGATCAGCTATGCCGGTCAGACCGGACTGTTGCTCGACGGTGGCATCCTGCGGGGCAACCCCTTCTTCCAACTGGCCCCGACCTGGGCGATCTACCCGCTGGTCCTGCTGGCGACCGTGGCCACCATCATCGCCAGCCAGTCGATCATCACAGGCGCCTTTTCCATGACGCGTCAGGCGATGCAACTCGGCTGGCTGCCGGCCGTCGCGATTCGTCAGACCTCCGACCAGGTCTACGGGCAGATTTATGTCCCCGTCGTCAACTGGCTGATGATGGCGGCCACCGTTGCCATCACGTTTGGCTTCCACAGCTCGGACCGGCTCGCCGGAGCCTACGGCACCGCGGTGGCGACCACCATGATGCTGACCACGGGTCTGCTGTACACGGCCATGCACAGGGTCTGGGGGTGGTCCGCCTGGCTGGCGCTGCCGGTCGGCGGGCTGTTCCTGATCGTTGACATGAGTTTCTTCGGAGCCAACCTGCTCAAGATCGGCGATGGGGGGTGGCTGCCCCTGACGCTCGGCCTGCTCATCTTTACGCTGATGCTGGTCTGGCGTACGGGCGTCGTGGCGGTGCGCACCAGCCTGGCGCAGAACGCGCCCTCAGGGGGACAGTTTGTGGCGGACCTGGAGGCCCGGAGGATTCCGCGCGTGCCGGGCACCGCCGTGTTCCTCACGCGTACGCCGCAGCATGTTCCGCCGCTGCTGATCGATCACGTGCAGCATATGGGCGCCCTGCACCAGCACGTGATCGCACTGCACGTCGTCTTCGAGGAGATCCCGCGTGTCAACCCGGGCGATCGCTCCACCGTCCAGGCGATCGCCGCCGGGATCTGCCGCGTCACCATGCACTTCGGCTTTGTGGAGATTCCGGATCTGTGCGCCGCGCTCAAGCAGGTCGCGGGTCTCGATCCTGAAGTCGACCTGGATCACGCAGTCTACTTCGGCACCCGGGATATCGTCGTGCGTCGCGCGGGCAGCACCGTGCTCAGCCATGGCCGACTGCAGGTGTTTGCGTTTCTGTTCCGCAACGCCGTAAAGGTGGTCGATCGCTTCAGCCTGCCGCCGCGCAGCGTGGTCGAGATCGCCCGGCTCATCGAGATCTGATGCCTGACAGGGATTCACGGCCGACGCGAATGCAGCGCGATGAATCGCCTCGCGGCCCGCGTGCACGCCTGCTGCGCGCACTGTGGGCGCGCCTCGAGGAACACCCCCTGGCGCGCGTCGGTCCCGGATTGATTACGGGGGCAGCGGACGACGATCCCAGCGGCATTGCAACCTATTCCCAGGCCGGTGCGCAGTTTGGCCTCAACATGCTGTGGACGATGCCGGTGGCGCTGCCGTTGATGGCGGCGATCCAGTCGATGTGCGCGCGCATCGGGCGGGTGACAGGCAGGGGGCTGGCGGCCAATATCAAGGTCGCGTTTCCGCCGCTCGTGCTGCAGGGTGTCGTGCTGCTGCTGCTGATCGCCAACATTCTCAATATCGCCGCCGACGTCGCGGCCATGGGAGAGGTCGCCGAACTCGTCACCGGCGTCAGTCGCCACCTGATGACGGCCGTGTTCGTTTTCGGCACGCTGCTGCTGCAGGTGTTCATCCCCTACCACCGGTACGTGCGCTTCCTGAAGTGGCTCACGCTCTGCCTGCTGGCCTACGCCGCGGTGCTGCTCACGGTCCATGTTCCCTGGGGTGCCGTGGCGCTGCGCACGGTCTGGCCCGTCGTTCCGCACAACTCGACGGCCGCTGCGGTGATCGTGGGGGTGTTCGGGACCACCATCAGTCCCTACCTGTTCTTCTGGCAGGCGTCGCAGGAAGTCGAAGACATGAACGCAGGCGGCGGCGCCACGGCGCTGACGAAGGATGGCCGCCTCGCAGGCCCGGAGTTGCGTCGTATCCGGTGGGACACCTGGAGCGGCATGTTCTATTCCGATCTCACGGCCTATTTCATCATTCTCGCCACCGCCGTCACGCTGCACGCGGCCGGCATCACGGACATCAATACGGCCGCGCAGGCGGCAAGCGCGCTGCGGCCGCTCGCCGGTCACTTCGCCTACCTGCTGTTCGCCTTCGGCATACTCGGGGTCGGGTTGATCGGGGTACCGGTGCTGGCGGGTTCCGGGGCCTATGCGCTCTCGGAAGCCCTCGATTGGCCCTGGGGCCTGGAAAGGAAGCCCGCCGATGCCCGCGGGTTTTACGCGGTCATTGCGGTCAGCGTGCTCGCCGGACTCGTCATCCAGTATTCGCCCATCAGTCCGATGAAGGCGCTGTTCTGGAGCGCAGTCATCAATGGCGTCGTGGCCGTACCGCTGATGGTGGTGATCATCCTGCTGGTCTCAAAGAAATCGGTCATGGGCGTCTACACGGCCAGCCGCCCGATCATCGGCCTGGGCTGGCTGGCGACCGCCGTCATGGGGGCGGCGGCCGTGCGCATGTTCATGCCCGGTTAGCCGCCGGCCGGCGTTCGTATTCAAAATGGAAACAACAGCTTAGGATCAAACAGCCCTCCGCTGCCACGCGGGCGTGTCGACGGCAAAGCGCGTGGATGGCCGGCACCGGACGGCATTGGCCTAGTACACTGCTCAGTACCCTGAACAGTGCGCCTTGCTCTGCGGGCAAGCCACAGCACGAATTCATATCTGACCAGCATAAGGGAGAGTGCACATGCGATTGGCAAACAAAATCGCCGTCATTACCGGCGCGGGCTCCGGCATGGGCAAGGCCATGGCGGCGCTGTTCAGCGCTGAAGGGGCGAAAGTGGTCTGCGCGGACATCAGCGGCAGGCAGAATGAGGTGGCCTCAGCCCTTGGCGCGGCGGCGGTCCCGTTCCATTGCAATGTGGCCATTGAGGAAGATGTGCGCAAACTGATCGCCGGCGCCGAGGAAAAGTTCGGCCGTGTCGATATTCTCTGCAACAACGCCGGATTCGGGGGCGGCATGGCCCCGCTGCACGAGCAGACCACCGAGAACTGGGACCGCGTGCATTCGGTCAATCTCCGCGGCGTCTTCTTCGGCATGAAATACGGCATCATTTCGATGCTGAAGACCGGCGGCGGCGCAATCGTGAATACGACCTCGGCTTCCGGCGTGGTGGGCTGGAAGGGTCACAGTATCTACGGCGCGGCGAAGGCCGGCGTGAACCAGCTGACCAAATCGGCCGCGTTGGATTATGCGGACCGCAATATCCGCATCAATGCGGTGGCGCCGGGCACCATCTGGACAGGGCTGGTTGCGGCGTCCAAGGATCATCCGGAGCCTCCCCCGGGCTACTCCCGGCTGCCCGGCATCCCGATCGACCGGTGGGGCCGGGCCCGCGACATTGCCGCCGCTGCGCTGTTCCTGGCCAGCGACGACGCTTCGTACATCACGGGCCACATCCTGCCGGTCGATGGCGGCTATTGCATCGGCTTCTCCGGCATGGCCGCGGAACGGCCGGGCAAGTCCGACGTCAATGCCCGGTAACAATGCCCACTGAGGATCGTGCCGCGGGCGCGCCGCTGCGCCGGGGGAGACATCGACCATGACCAAGGCAGGCTTCCATGTCCATCGTACCGCCGTCATCACCGGCGGCGGGCGCGGGTTCGGCAAGGCCTTCGGCGCCGCGCTGGCGGCGGAGGGTGCGCATGCGGTGCTGGTTGACATCGACGGCGGCTTGGCGGAAGCGGCGGCCGCGCAGATTCGCGCTCAGGGCGGCGCAGCAACCGGCCTGGCCGGTGACGTAACCGATGAGACCCGGATGGCGGAAGTCATGGCGAAGGCGGCCGCGATCCAGGGCGGCATCGACATCCTGATCAACAACGCCGGCCTGCACAGCGACGCATACGGCCAGCCGATTCTGAGGATGGGACTTGCCAAGGTGAAGCGGCTGTTCGAGGTGAACGTCATCGGCGTCATCACCTGTACCCTGGCCGCGGTCCCGCACATGAGGGCACGTCCCGGCGGATGCATCATCAACATCGCGTCTTCCGCCGGGCATCTGGGCGGTTCGGCCTATGGCGACACCAAGCTCGCGGTCGCCGGGCTGACGATCACCTTTGCGCGCGAACTGGGGCCGGAGCATATCCGCGTGAATGCCATTTCGCCTGGCCTGATGCTCACTGAAACGATCGCCGCCGAATTGCCGCCCGCAACCAAGGCACGGGTCAAGGCCATGCAGTTCATCGACGATGACGGCAGCGAGCAGCACATCGTCGATGCCCTGATGTTCCTGAGCTCGCCGCGTGCGGCGTTCATCACGGGCGAGATCCTGCGGGTGACGGGCGGCATGGCGGCCGGCGTCTGAGCGGCGGGCGCTGCCGCGCGCCCGTCAGGCAGACCGGAATGGAGTCTCCGGTACGCCCCGGAAGCCGGTTTCGACGGCAAACAGGCTGCCCGCGGCATCCGGCACCTTGTACCGCACCCATTCCTGCAGGCGGCCGCTCGTAATGTAGAGCGTCGACAGGTCCTTGCCACCGAAAGCGATCATGGTCGGCATGGGGACCGGAACCTCGAAACAGACGTCGAGGCGACCGTCCGCGGTGTAGCGCGCGATCGTGCCCGATCCGCCCTCCGGACCGGCCGGCAATGCCACCCAATAGGCCGCTTCGGTGTCGACGGTCGCGCCATCGGGCATGCCCAGATGATCCGGGACGACGGCAAAGACGCGCTCGCGCGACGGCGTTCCGGTGGCGGGATCGTAATCGTGTGCAAAGATCCGGCGGTCCGTCGTCTGCGCACGGTACATGGTTCTGCCGTTGGGACTGAAGGCCGTGCCGTTGGCCATGCCGACCGGCGCAATGATCTTCTCGAGCCGCTTGCCGTCGTACCGGTAATACGCAGTCTCGGTGTTTTCCGAGACCATGTCGGCCTGAACGGTGCCGACCCAGAGCCGGCCCTGGCGATCGGTCCGGCCGTCGTTGAAGCGCAGCCGCTGCGGGTCGTGCAGAGGATCGATGACACGACGGACGAGGCCCGTGGAAAAATCCATGGTGTAAATGCCATCCTGGGCGGCGATCACGGCTCCGCCGTGGTCGCGGAAGGCGAAGCAGCCGGGGACCGAAGGCAGCGACCAGGCGGTGTTCGCGCCCGTCCGCGGATCAAAGCGATTGATGGTCAAACCCACGATGTCGAGCCAATAGAGGCATTGGTCTGTCGTGTTCCACAGCGGGCATTCACCCAGTTCCGCCCTGGACTCGAGTACCCGCTGCACGCTGAATTCGCTCATGACTCTCGCCCTGCAGCTTGCCGCGACCGTGGGCAAACCCGGTTCCGGCCGATTGCTGGCTGCCAAGATTAGATCAATCGCGTGCCGGAAGCGATTTGCGCGCTCCTCCGAACGGGCGTCCGGTCAGCGGTGACGCCGCACCGCTCATGCGGGCACGGTCACGGGCAAGACCTCATCCGTCCAAACCCTGAACCCCTCGAGCACGTTGGGGCCAAAGGTCATGCTGATGGCCACATCGGCGGCGTCACGGCCGCGCGCGATGAGCACGCGACCCACCCGCGACGTGTTATTGCGCGCGTCGAACGTGTACCAGGCGCCGCCAATGTAGGCTTCAAACCAGCCTGCGAAATCCATCGGAGCATCGACGGGCGGAATACAGATGTCGCCCAGGTACCCGGTGCAATAGCGGGCCGGAATGTTCAGGCAGCGGCAGAACGTGATCGCCAGGTGAGCGTAATCGCGACAGACGCCCTGTTGCTCGCGATAGGCGTCGGAGGCGGTCTTGGTCGGCCGGGCGAACTGGTAACCGAAGGCGATGTGCCGGTTGACGAAGTCGCAGATCGCCTGCACGCGCGACCAGTCCGGCGCCGTGTGGCCGAACAGCTGCCAGGCGACAGCGGACAGATTCTCGGTATCACAATAGCGGCTGCCCAGCAGATAGACCAGCGCCTCTTCGGGCAGCGACTCGACGGCGACCACTCGCGCCTCCGGAACGAAGGGCTCGGCCAGCCCACGATCGTAGATGAGCGCATCGGCAGTGATGCAGATGCGGCCGGCCGGAGCGATGATACGCGTGCACCAGTTGCCGAAGCCGTCCCGATACAAGGTCAGCGGCACCCACGGATCGGTGCGCATGTTGTCGGGACGAACCAGATCGCCGGCCCTGGTGTAGTGAATATTCAGGTTCAGAATCATCGGCGTCGGTTGCGGACACCGGTAGATGAGTTCGTAGCCAAGACGTATCTGCACGTGCGATCTCCGCGGTCAATGACCGAAGGCCCGGCCGGGCCGGGGTGTAGGCGAGCCGATCCCGGCCGTTGCCGCGCGTGCAAGCGCGGACGCCAGGCGTTCGGCCCACTCGTTCTGGCCGGCCTGCCCGGCGATCAGGTCCTGGCGCAGTTCGATGCCGACGTGCGGCAGTCCGCGCCGCTCCGCGTGCTCGGGAATCGTATAGTCCGACTCATCATCGACCGCGTACGGCTCGTTCATTCCAATCACGAGGTCCGGGTCTGTTGCCAGCTGGCCGTGCAGGCCATCGGCCAGGCGCCGGTCCCTGTTGAACAGCAGGCCGATGTGCCAGGGACGCTGGCAGCCATTGAGGCGCGGCGTAAAGCTGTGCAGGGCGATGAGGATCGTGGGCCGGTCCAGCCGCCGGCGCGCGTCGAGCTCGGCACGCAGGCGATCATGATACGGGTGGAAAACCTCCCGCTGACGGGCCAGCCTGTCGGCCGCCGTTACGGACGCGTTGCCCGGGATGCGCGTGCCGTCGCTCACCGGCACGATGGATTCGGCGCTGGCGAGCGGGCGGTTGCAGTCAATGACCAGCCGGGAATAGTTCTGCCTGATCAGAAAGGCGTCCAGCCGCGCGGCAAGCTGCACCGCCACCGCCGCCGCGCCGATATCCCAGGCGATGTGACGCTGCAGATCACCGGCCGGCAACGCCAGGGAATTCAGCCTGGCGGGTATGTGCGCGCCCGCGTGGTCGCAGGCGAGCAGGAAGGGCGACCGACCGTCCGCCCGCTCCACGAGAACGGCAGCCGGGTCGCCGGGACAGAGCAGTGATTGATCAGCGGGCACGGACACTCGGTTTCAATGCGGCTGCCCGGCCGGCGGCGGCAGCGGCGGAGCGGGCAGACCCCGGAACACCGCGCGGATGCCTTCGCGCCACTCCTTGCTCAGGGCAGCGAAATACGGGTCATCCTGCGTGAAGTGGTGGCGGACGCCGATCGCAAGGCGATCGCGTTCGCAGCACACCAGGTCGATGGGCATGCCGACGGAGAGGTTGCTGCGCATGGTGGAGTCGAAGGAAACCAGAACGCATTTCATGGCGTCGCCCAGGTTGCTCGCAGGGGTAATGACCGGATCGATGATCGGCTTGCCGTATTTCGCCTCGCCGGTCTGGAAGTAAGGCGTCGCCTCGCTGGCTTCGATGAAGTTGCCCTCGGCAAACGTGCGAAACAGGCGCGGCCGCTCGCCCCTGATCTGTCCGCCAATGATGAACGAGGCGTTGAACGGGCTGGCGCTGTTCGCCAGGAACTGGCCGTCGCGCCGCTCGATGTCCCGTACCGTGTCGGCGACGATCATCGCGACGTCGAACATCGTGCGCGCATTCCAGAGACTGGCGATCGCCTTTTCCTCCGGCTCGGCGCGTTGCTTCAGCATGGTGACCACTGCCTGCGTGCCGGCCAGGTTCCCTGAGCTCAACAGCACGATCACCCGATCGCCGGGGCGTTCGAACACGCTCATCTTGCAGAAGGTCGCAAAATTATCGACGCCCGCATGCGTGCGGGAGTCCGATGCCAGCACGATACCGTCATTCAGGAGGACGCCCACACAGTAAGTCATGCGCTGATTTCCTTGGAGGGTTGCGGCCGTTGGCCGCCCATCGTCGACACCGGCCGACCGTGCAGGGCCGACCGTGCAGGGCCGACCGTCGATGCTACGCGCAATCCGCTGCCGGAAATGTTCGCTGGCGCACGCAGCGGCGGGCGTTTGCGGTCCGCCATTGCCTCCATTTGGTGCTTCCCGTCGGCCAACGCACGTTGATGGCCCAGGGAAGGTGGCGGCGCGGCAGCGGCGCTCACATCCGGCCAGGCGGTTCCGGTACAGTCGGGGCGCAGTCCACGGCAAGGCCGTTTCCCGCAAACTCAAATGGGTGAGGTATGTACAAGAGTGTGGTCATGCACGATATCCCGATGAACAGCGTCGCCGCCATGGAACGCTGGTACTGGCGGGATCATGCACCGGAGATCAACCGGCGCTTCGGGCCCTGGCTCGTGCGCCATGAGAGCTTCCTGCCTGTGGATGCCCCTGCCGATGCGCGGGCCTACGGTTATTTCAACTGGCGCGTGACCGAAGGCTACTGGCGCGAAATGCCCGCGCCCGGCGCGCGCGGCAATCTGGCTTTCACCGTGCCACCCGTCTGGCCGCGCGTGGCGACCGGCTTCTTCGCGGCGCAGCCGACGGAGGATTTCTGCGGCGGCGGGATCCAGCCGCACGAGCGCAACGTGCTCCGATGGTACTGCCTGCATCGATTTCCGGAGGAAGTCGCCGAGAGCGATGCCGAAAAGTGGTTCCTGGACACCCATGCGCCGCAACTCGCGCGCCCGGGCGGTCCCTTCCGCCTGTTCAGCACGCGGGCGCACAAGCAGCATCTGCCCTTGCCGGGCGAGTGGCCGGCCGATACAAGGCCACCCCTCTCCACGGTCCTGCCACACTGGGATCGCCTGACGGAGTTCTGGTTCGAGACCTTCGATCAGTGGCGCGAATGGATGACGGGCGTTACGCCAGGGCTCACGCCGCCGCCGTGGTGCAGGCGCGGAAGTTTCCCATTTGCGCGGCTTGGAACGGAGTTTGTCGGCAGCTTTCTGCTCGAGCGCCCAACAGATGAATTCTCCCGGGATGCGCGCGGCTACCTCTGATCGGCCGCGGCGCCGCGCAGGGCCCGCAGCCGGTCGCGGATGGCGTCGATGCCGGGCTTGGCCTGCAGCAGTTCGTCCATGGGCAGTCCCGACAGTTCGTGGGGGAACACCAGCCAGTGGTTGGTCTCGTACATGTAGTAATGCGGAACTTCACTGGGTGCGCCGTTGCCGGGCTTGTAATAGACGGTCGCGATCCGGATCCCGGGTGTATTGCGCCGGCAGTCCGCCCGCAGATCGGCAATGACCTGCCGGATGCTGCGCCCCGAGTCGTAGACGTCGTCGACGATCAGCAGCGAATCCTCCGCGTTGACGTGCTTGACGATGTAATTCAAGCCGTGCACGCGCAGCCGCCGGTTGGTCGTGGCGACGCCGCTGTAGAGCGAGGTGCGGATCGCAATGTGATCGGTCCTGACCCCGCTGAAATCGAACAGCTCCTGGACCGCAATGCCGACGGGCGTGCCCCCGCGCCAGATGCCGATGATATGGGTCGGTCGATAGCCGCTGTCGAGCACCTTGAGCGCCAGCCTGAAGGAGTCGCCGAGCAGCTGGTCGGCACTGATGTAGAGGCGCGGCGCGTTGGTCTCAGGCATCGCCGGCCCTTTCGAAGATCGGCAGCCTGAAGCGTCCGGCCGAGTCTTCGCAGTCGAGGAAAGCCAGAGTGACCGGCATGGCGTACGCACAGTCCTTCCAGGTGAAATTCCCGGGATTGCTGATGAACAGCGGCCCTTCCTCCAGTTCCACCAGGATGGTCTCCCAGGGAATGGGCAGCACGCCCTGGTAATAGTCACGCTCGAAAGTGCACCAGCTCACGAGCCTGCCGCGCCCCGACACGCGATCCCAGCGGAGTTCGCTGCTGCCACAGCATTCGCAGGCCTGCACGGGCGGCCATGTGAGTTGTGCACACCCGGCACAGCGCTGCAGGCGCAGTTCGCCCTGGCTGCACCAGGCCCAGAACTCGTCGTGGCCGGGACCGAGCGTTCGGTCGGGTCTGCGTTGCGGCATGGCTAGATGCCTCGCGTGAAGATGATGGGATGCGCCTGGTCGGTCTGCGTTACCGAAAACAGCGAGGCCTGGACACCCTTGACCTGGCGCGGGCCCGCTTCATGCCGCAGCTGGCGGGTGACTTCGGCCACCTGGTTCCAGCCGTGCATGTACGATCCGGAGAGCATGCCGCCGCCGACGTTGACGGGAAGCCTGCCGCCCACCGCCATGTGGCCCTGCTTGCAGAAGTCCAGCCCGGCACCAGGCGCGACAAAACCGTAGCCTTCCAGCTGGGCGATGAGGTGGATCGTGGAGGCATCGTAGCCTTCAAAATGCTGGACGTCGGACAGCTGCAGATCCGCCATCCGGAACGCCTGTTCGGCCGCCTCCTGCAGCTGCGGCCTCAGCCGTTCACGCACCAGGGCGTGCAGCTTGTTGTTCCGGGTCTTCGCCTCTCCCCAACCGGCCACCAGCACGGGCGCGTGCGGCAGGTCGCGCACGCGGTCGGCACGGCGCACGATCAGGCAAACGGCGCCATCGTTGACCAGGCACAGGTCGAACAGGTGCAGCGGGCGCACGATGTAGCGGGAGTTCAGATAGTCCTCGATGGACAGGGGCGCCTGCATCACGGCATTCGGGTTGGCCATGGCATGGCGCCGCAGCTGCACGGCCACCGCGCCCAGGTCTTTCTCGGTGGCGCTGAAGGTGGCCTGATAGTGGGAGAAGACGAGCGCCCAATGTGCCGCCTGAGAACTCCAGCCCCAGGGGTGATAGTAGTAATAGGACACCGGGGTGCGCGCACCACCCGTATAGGTGCTGCCGCCGTACTGCCGGCCGATGGCCCGCGACGCCACGGCATACACCATGGCCACGGTGTCGCATTTGCCGGCGGCAATCTCCGCACAGACGACCTGCAGGGGACCGGCCATTATGCCACCATTCTCGAACGCCTGGCGCGGCTGCAGGCCCAGCATCGATGCCATCGACCCGGCGTCCGGCCCGCCATAGAGGAAGGACACGGACAAGCCGTCGATGTCTTCGCGCTTCAGGCCGGAATCCGCCAGCGCCCGCTCGAAGGCCGTCCGGGCCAGGCCTTCGGGCGTGGGCGCCTGGTAACCGGGCGCTCGGGCGCGGGCGGCCTTGTAATCCAGCGGGTAGTCGGTCTCGCCCACGCCGACGATGGCGGCCACGCGGCTCAGCGCGCGGGATGAGCGTGGCACTCCGGCTGCGGTGGATTCTGGCATCGCATTTCCCCTGCGCGACCTTAGCGCATGATCGGAGCATTTTCATGAATAACAGCAAGGCTTCCAGCATACTCGAGGCGGCGGGCCCCACGCGTGCTCCAACACCGATCGGTCCTGACTGATCTCTCTGAAGGAATCCGACATGCCCCGTCCGGTTCGCGTTGCGCTGGTGGGCTACGGCCTCGCAGGCAAGGTCTTTCACGCGCCCCTCATCCGGGCCACCGAGGGGCTGGTGCTGGCTGCGGTCGTGTCGCGGGGCGGCGGCGGGGCTCGCGCCGACCTGCCGGGCGTGACCGTGGTACCGGAGCTCCGGGAAGTACTGCGTGATGAAGCGATCGATCTGGTCGTGATTGCGACGCCCGATGCGCTCCATGCGGACCAGGCCCTGGCGGCGCTCGATGCCGGCAAGCATGTCCTGATCGACAAGCCCTTCGCATCCACCCTCGCGGAGGCCATCCGGGTGGCAGAACGCGCGGCGCAGTGCGACCGCGTCCTCGCGGTATTTCAGAATCGGCGCTGGGACGCGGATTTCCTTTCCCTGCAGCGGCTGATCGCCGAGGGCGAACTCGGGGACATCGTCCAGTTCGAAAGCCACTTCGATCGGTACCGCCCGGGTGTCACCGACCGCTGGAAGGAAACGCGGGGTGCCGGGGTGTGGCAGGATCTGGGTCCGCACCTGGTCGACCAGGCCCTGCAGCTCTTCGGTGTTCCGCAGGCCGTCACGGCGGACCTGGCGGTGCAGAGGACCGGCGGGCCAGCGCCCGACTATGCGCATGTGCTGCTTCGTTATGGCGGGCGACTGCGCGTCATCCTCCACATCTCACAGCTCACCCAGGCGAGCGGATTGCGCTTTGCCGTGCACGGGACGCGCGGCAGCTACCTCAAGCACGGGCTGGATCCGCAGGAGAGTCAGTCGAAGGCCGGAGTGACACCGCAGGATCCGGACTGGGGCATCGACACGCAGCCGGGCGCGCTCATCCGAGCGGGCGCGGACGGACGTGAACAGGAGTGCGCCGTCCGGAACGAACGGGGCAATTATCCGCTCTTCTACCAGCGACTGCGCGATGCCGTGCTTGGCATCGGCGCAAATCCGGTCCCGGCGGAGCAGGCGCTCGCGGTGATGAACGTCCTGGAAGCCGGGCGCCTCAGCGCGGCAGAAAGGCGCGAGGTGCCGCTGCACCAGCGTGACGGATCCCGCCCCATCCCGGTATGCTCAAATCCGGATTAAAGACCGCGGGAGGGGCCATGCCTCGCTATTGGATGATCACGGACCGCGATATTCAGAATGGCGCGCCGACGAGCGATGTGGGGGACCTCAGTTACTGGACCAGCGACCAGGGGCCCCTCGATCAGATCTCCGGATGGAAGTCGGTCACCGCCGATCAGTTCAAGACCCAGCTGCTCATCGCGGCGGACCAATTTCCCAGCGTCGCCCCCGGCGACAATGCCGCCCAGAAGCACGTGTGCTTCCTGGTACACGGCTACAACGAGGGCTTTGCCGACGCCACTCACCTGTACCAGAGCGTCTCGCAGAGCCTGTTCGACGGCCCGAACGGCTTAGGCGTCTGCATCTCCATGGACTGGCCTTCGCTCGGCAGCATTCTGGGATACGAACCGGACCGGGATCACGCCCGCGAGGTGGCCTCCGACGTCGGCGATGTCTTTGACGTCGTGCACCAGACGCTGCTCAAGCGGCAGCGCGATACGGCCGATGACCCGACTCAAGCCTGCAAGGCGAAGGTGTCCATCATCGCCCACAGCATGGGCAATTACGTGGTGCAGAAGGCACTGGCCGCAGTGTGGAAGCGCAATAACCAGCCGCTGTCCGTCTCGCTCATCAATCAACTCGTCATGGTCGCCGCGGACGTCGACAACGATCTGTACGATGCCAAGAGCGAGGATGCGAGCGATGGCGAGGCCGTGGCCAACCTCAGCTACCGCGTCACGTCGCTGTTCAGCGGCCGCGATGACGTGCTGGGGGCTTCGGCGGGTCTGAAGCATTTTGGCACGCGCCGATTGGGACGCAGCGGCCTGGCCAGTCGCCCGCCGATCGAAAGCGACGGCACCAAACGCGACAATGTCTGGGACGTCGATTGCTCGAGTTTCTTCCCGGCCTCGGTGCAGGGCATGAAGATTCACGGTGCCTATTTTGACGCGGCAGGCACACTCGAGCTGATGCGCGAAATCCTGAAAGGCACGGACCGCGCCGTGCTGGAGACCCTCGGCTTTACCCGGGGCACGGCCTGGCCGCCGAAGTCCGCGCCGCCGGTTGGATCCTGAGGCGGCCCACGTCAAACCCTGCCATTCCCCGGCATTCAGGCTGGTACACTGGTGATAACCGGCATTTCAACGGGGGACTTATCATGACGCGTCACGCGCTCCTGTCCATCATCGCCCTCCTGATGCTCACCGCTCAGGTCGCGGCGAACGGGGCCATCCCAGCCTACGTTGCAGCCGCGGTAGCGGACCCGGCTCGACCGCCCGCCGACCGCAAGCGGGATGCCGACCGCAAACCGGCCGCAACGCTGGCTTTTGCGGGCGTCCGACCCGGCCAGACCGTCGTCGAACTGATACCCGGGGCCGGCTACTACACCCGCCTGTTGAGCCGTGTGGTGGGCGCCAAGGGTCATGTTTACGCCGTGGTGCCCGCTCCGCGAGCCGACGCACCGCCGGGCGCACCGGATCGCGCGGCCGCGGCCCGGGCCATTGCCGCCGACAAGCACTATCGCAATGTGACGGTTCTGGTTCAGTCACCGACGGCGCTGAAGATCCCGCTGAAGGCGGATGTCGTCTGGACCTCGCAGAACTATCACGACCTGCACAACGTGCCCGGCATCGATCTCCCGGGCTTCAACAAGGCCATCTTCGCGGCGCTCAGGTCCGGCGGCAGCTATGTGGTGATCGACCACGCCGCGGCCGCCAACTCGGCCCCTGGGGTGACCTCCACCCTGCATCGCATTGAACCGGTCGTCGTCAAGAGGGAGGTGCGCGCCGCGGGCTTTGTACTCCTGAGCGAGAGTGATGTGCTGCGCAACGCGGCCGACACGCATGAACTGCCGGTCTTCGATCCGTCGATACGGGGCAAGACCGATCAGTTCCTGCTGAAATTCGTGAAGCCCGGCCGGTAGGTGATCCCACGAGGTGATCCCGCCAGGTGATCCCCGGAGGAGCCGGTCGGTCGACTGGCCCGAAGAGAAGGATTGCACGCGTGAACGATAGGGAAAGCCGTCCGAAGCTTCACGTTGAGGCGCGCGACATACCCGTTCCGACTTCCGTCAGTGCCGCGGCCCAGGCGATCATGGCCATGCGGCGGCCGGCGCCGCCTACGTATCCGGCGCTCGGGAACATCGCCGGCTGGCGTGCCTACGCCGCCTCGATGGAGCAGGTCATGCTGCCGGTCATGCGTCAGCGCAGCGCACATGTCGCGGCCGACGTGGACGAGATGGACGTCGACGGCGTTCGTGTCTTCGTGGTCACCCCCCATGCCCTTTCGCCCGACGCTCCCGGTGTCTTGCTCGATATCCACGGCGGTGCCTTCATCGTCTGCGGTGGAGACTGCTGCCGCGCCGAGGCGATCAGCCTGGCGGGCGACATGCAGGCGCGGGTCTGGTCCGTGGACTACCGGATGCCGCCGGACCATCCC
>Ga0075029_100000778_pt1 | contig 18340 bp, 15 predicted proteins | sample LitLauG_LLR_2013_FD_71391 | JGI IMG/M metagenome (GOLD analysis project Ga0075029, IMG submission 71391) | Freshwater sediment microbial communities from North America - Little Laurel Run_MetaG_LLR_2013 | ecosystem: Environmental > Aquatic > Freshwater > Creek > Sediment | place: USA...
CATCGAGCATTTCTCGGCATGCAAGATTGTGTGAAAAACCGACAAATATTCTCTTGGGACATTTAAGGACTGTCCCCGGTTCACCAAACATCGCGAGTCGCGTCAGTCTGTCCCCTTTCGACCCTTCGACCCATTTACCGCTTCGCGTGGGGCTTGAAGAAGTTTTTCGCCAGGAACAGCACGTTTGCCGGGCGTTCGGCGAGCCTTCGCATGAAGTACGGATACCATGCGTCGCCGTATGGAACGTAAATGCGCAGGCGGTAGCCGAGATCGATCACGCGGCGCTGCAGGTCGGTGCGAATACCGTAGAGCATCTGAAACTCGAAATTCTCGGGCGCGATTTTGCGCTCCCGCGCATAGCGGAAGGCCTCTCCCAAGATGGTTTCGTCATGGGACGCGATGGCCGGATACGTTCCCTTGTCCAGCAGCAGCTTCATCAGCGCGACGTAGTTGCGGTCCACGTCGATCTTCTTCGGATACGCCAGCGACTCTGGCTCTTTATAAGCACCCTTGCAAAGGCGGACGGGAATTTTCAGTTCGTTCAGCCGCTCAATGTCCTTCTGGCTGCGATACAGGTACGCCTGAATCACCGCGCGGGCCGTGCCGACCTTCTCCACGATCTCCAGCGTGCGGTCCGTGTACTCGGTCGATTCCATGTCGATCTCGATGCGCGTGCCGCGCTCGGTTGCGCGCTTCGCCAGCGCCAGCGCGTTTTCCAGACACGCTTCCGTGGAAAGATCGAGGCCGAACTGCGTCAATTTGATGGAGACGGTGGAAGGCAATCCGCGTTTGCCGATCTCATCGAGCGCGGCAAGATACGACTCGCGAGAAGCATCCGCCTCTTTGAGCGACGTGACGTTTTCGCCCAGGTGATCGAGCGTGGAAAACACCTTGCCCTCGGCCAGCCGGGCGCAGGCGGCCAGCTCGTCTTCGAGCGTCAGCCCGGCGATGAACCGCTTGGTCAGCTTCGCCGCCACGGGCGATGTTTCCATCCATTTGCGCAGGCCTTTTTGCTGCGAAAGAAACAAAAAAGTCTGGCGCATCATGACGGACGGTCGGCTCCTTGCGGCTCGCGCACAATCGCTTCCAGGCGGGGAATCTGTGGAGGCTCGGCGTCGCCGCCCACGCCCAGCTCGCGCATGCGTTTCATTGAAGGCGTGAGGCGCGCATCCCAGCTTGACGACGAACGATTGTACGCGTCCACGGCGCGCGCCAGATTGCGGCCGGCTTCCGTATACGCGTCGGCGAAGATGCGCGCGCGATCGTACAGTTCCGCGCCCAGCCTGCGAAGCTCCGAGGCGTTCTGCGCCAGCGTGTCCTGGCGCCAGGTGTACGAGGCGCCTTTCAGTACGCTGATCAGCGTCACCGGAGTGGCCAGCAGGACCTTGCGCGCGATGGCTTTTTCGAGCAACTCCGGATCGCGCTCCAAGGCCGCGGCCAGAAAATGATCGCCCGGCAGAAACAGCACCACCATCTCCGGCGCGGGCTGCAATCGCGACCAGTATTCGCGCCCGCCCAGCGTCGCAGCATGCCGCATCACCTGCTGCGCGTGGCGGTCCAGCGCGGCTTTGCGCGACGCGTCATCGGACGCGCCTTCAGCGTCGAGATATCCGGAAAGGGGGACCTTCGCATCCACGGCCAGGGTGCGTCCGCCGGGTAGTTTGACGATCATGTCGGGACGCGCGCCGTCCGCCTGCGCCTGTTCGAAGAAATCGCATTGCGCGGCCATGCCGGAAAGCTCGGCGACGCGGCGGAGCGTGAGTTCGCCCCAGCGTCCGCGGGCGTTGGGAGCCCGCAGGGCTTTCGAGAGCGCGACGGTCTCGCGGCTGAGCGAAGAAATCTGTTGATCGAGCCCGCCGAGCGAGCGCTGCCGCTGCGATTCCAGATCGCGAATCTGCGCTTCGAGGCGTGCGAGCGTCTCCATTACGGGAGGCTCGGGTTTGGGCTTGCGAAGCAGCGCGGCAAGGGCAAATCCAGCCGCGAGGGCCAAAACAATCCCCAATACAAATGTTGTAACGGGCATGATTCCCACTTCAGTGTGGCACAATTTCGTGGCGTGTTTGCAGAATCACGGCTTAGTCCGCGCTGTAGTTGATCTCGAGCGCTCTTGCCTGGCGCGCCGCCAGTGCGAGGACGGCCAGCGTGACGACGATCAATCCGCCGATCGCCCAGACCGCGGGTGTTGCTTCCGCAGAGGAGAGCAGTAGGGCGGCCAAGGCGGGCATGTCGGCTGGCTTCGCCACCACAGGGCACATCGATTGGAGATAGAAAATCACACTGATTTTCTTGAGCGCCGCTGGCAGGAACGGATTCGCACTTTCCCACAGCAGGACCACCGCTGCCGGGATGATCGGGTTGCGGAACAATAGGCCCGCGGCCAGAAACACGCTGCCGTAACCGAGGCACGCCAGCGCGGTGACGCCCAGATATGCGCCGATTTGTCCCCATCCGGGTCCGCGCAGAAACTCCGTCATCGAAGGACCGGTCAGATGCCAGCCCATCGCCAGGATTTGCAACGCCGTGCTGGTGGTGAAAATTACTGTCGTGGCGATCAGTCCCGCCAGATATTTGCCGACGAGAAGCACTTCGCGCCGGATCGGGGCGAGCAAATAGAAGTGCAGGCTTTTGTCGAGCAACTCGCCTCGGAACAAGTTGGTGAAGATGCCGACGCAGCCGAAGAAGATCGCCAGGCGCAGGAAGAAGAATTGAAACACGGTGGCGAAAATAAGCGAATCGTTCGCGATGGTGCGGAGTTCGTTGGTCCTTATCTGCGCCAGTTCGTCGTCGCGGAAGGTGAAAACGTAATCGTTCGCGCCGTCGGTGTAGCGATAAACGGTTCGTGAGTGGGACTCGTTACGCCGCGTGAAGGTGAATGTGGTTTGACCGTACGGCTCGCCGACCTTCGCCACCACCTGGTCCTTGGTCATTCCCGTTTCGATGGATCTCAGCGCCTCGGCCTTGGCCGGATGTGTCGTTTCCAATTCCGCACGCCGGTCGCGGTCGCGCAGCACGTTGGCCGAATCGGCGAAAAACAACACCACCGGCATCAAGGCCAACAGATACACCCAAAGGCCGCGCTTGGCGAAAAACGTCTTGCGCATTTCGAGGCGGATTACCGAGCGGATTTGGGCCCACCACAAGCCCCAGTGCATTTTCTTATTCACCGCGTGGCCTCCTCGCCGCCGATCAGGTATTCGTAAATCGAATTGGCGTTGTCGTCGGCCGGAGTGACGCTTTCAATCGAGATGCCTTCAAGCGCAATGTGGTTCAACAGGCGATAGAATTTGTCGGCGTCGCGCGTCTTGATCAACAGTCCTCCGCCGTCGGTGTGGAGCTTCACCTCCACCACGTGATCGGTCGCAAATACGCGCGCCGCCATCGCTGAAGGACGGTCGCAGCGTACCTGGACCTGAATCGGCTGCTCGCTGATTTCGCTGCGCACGCCGCTGATTTCGCCCTCGGCCACCACGTAGCCGTTGGCGAGCAGGATCACCTGGTCGGAAATCATGTCCACTTCATGCAGGATGTGCGTGGACATAATGACATGCTTGCCCGCAGCGGCGAATTCGCGAAACAGCGCGATGGTTTCGGCGCGCACCAGAGGGTCCAGGCCGTTGAGCGGCTCGTCCAAAACCAGCACCTGCGGATCGTGGGCGATCGCCTGCGCGAGTTTGATGCGCTGCCGCATGCCCTTGGAATAGCCCGCAACCCTGCGCTTGGCGGGCTCGGCCAGATTCACGCGCTCAATCGCTTTCCAGGCCCGAGCTTCGCAATCGGCATGCGAATCGCCGAACAGGCGCAGGAAGGAATACACAAAATCGAAGCCAGTCAGACCCTTCGGAAATGAATCGAACTGTGTGGAGTAGCCGACGATGCGGAACAGTCTTTCAGGATCGTCCGTGGCCACGCCGCGGACCTTTATGTCGCCGCGCGTGGGACGGACCAGGCCGGTCATCAGGTTCATTAGCGTCGTCTTGCCGGAGCCGTTGGGACCCACCAGGCTGGTGATGCCCGGCGGAATGGCCAGCGTCACGCGGTTCACTCCCAGCACTTCGCCATAGAATCGCGAAACGTTGTCGAAGACGACGAGGCTGCGCTCGATCGGCGGAGGCGCGGCGGCTCCCTGGTTCGTTGTCTCAGGTGATGCGATCATTTCACCACCTCGAAGGCGCGCACTTTTTTCGAGAGCAGCCACAGGCAGATCGCCGACGCGATCGCCAGCGACGCCCAGGCCTGCAATGCCGAGATGCTGTTGCCAGAGTCGTAGCGCAGCAGTTGTCCCCAGGCGGTGGCCATCATTTGCGTGAGGTCGATGAGCGAGCCGTTCTTGGTGCGCATCACGTTGTTGATCACCGCACCGAAGCCTGCGCCGACGAAGAACACGGCCAGAATCGCGCCGCCGGCCGCGATCTTCCAGCGCACCCACGCCGAGATAGCCAGAGCGATCAGCGCCAGAATCACGCTCCAGGCGAACATTCCCGCGAAGACGCCCCAGGCGATCCAGAGATGATCCTTGGTCCAATCCCAGCCGGCCATGTTTCCTTGAATGCCGAACAGGATCAGACCGGGTATCCAAGAAATCCAGGCGATCAGATACATCAGCACAGTCATGCGTCCCAGCACGTATTCGGTGCGCGTAAACGGGCGCGATAAGTAGAGCGGCATCGCGTTGTTGGTCACGTCGGGCGAAACCAGGCTGGGGCCGACAATGGCCGTCAACAGGAAGGCCATTGTCGCTTGAAAATTGCAGTAGTAGACGAAGAACTTTTCGTTGACTTGAAGAAAGTTTCCCGCCGGAACGTTCAGTGCCTGCAGGAACGAAAGATTGTGCGCGATGTAAATGAACGCCGCCGCGCCAATCGGATAAATGCAGCAGATGGCCAGGAACATCAGCAGGAATTTCGATTGGAACAGGCGTGCATAGCTGAAGCGAGGCAGGATCAGGAACCGCGACCACCCCGGCGTCAGTTCGCCTTCGTATTGTTTGTACGTGCGTTTGTAAACGGCCACGCCCTTAGTTCTCCATCGCTTTCAGGAAAATGTCTTCGAGTGTGTCGCGGCGGTAATTCAGACGCCGCAGTTGGAGGTCGCGCGATGCCGCGGCGCGGTAGATTTCCTTCAGGTCGAAATTTTCGGGGCACACCATCTTAAAGCGTCCGAAGCCGGCGTTCGCGCATTCGCAGCCCAGCGCGATCATCGCCTCGGGAAAACCTTTGTCGTTGCCGCGCGTTTCCAGTTCGACGAAGCGCTTGTTGGCCTTGCGTTCCTCTTCCAGATTCGAATAATGCACGATGCGGCCCTGCTTCATAATCAGCACTTCTTCACACGTTTCTTCCACGTCGCGCAGCAGGTGCGAACACAGCACGATATGCATGCCCGCGGACCGCCTCATTTCGCCGATCAGCTTGATCATGCGGAGGCGCGCGGGCGGGTCAAGGCCGTTCGTCGGCTCGTCCAGAATCACCAACTTCGGCCCATGGACGATGGCCTGCGCCAGCTTCGCCAGTTGCTTCATGCCCAGCGAATAGGTGCCCAGCGTCCGGTAGCGCGCTTCTCCGAGCCCGACATAAAACAAAGCCTCATGCGCGCGTTCCAGCGCGGCGTCCTTCGGCAGCCCGCTCAACTCCGCCATCATGCGGATGAACGAAACTGCCGTCATGTTGGCGATGAACGAATCGTTTTCCGGCATGTAGCCGACCACGGTGCGAATCTGTTTCTGCTCCCGGCGGATGTCGTGGCCGAGGATGCTGGCCGTGCCTGCGCTCAAGGGGCAGAAGCCCAGCAGCGATTGAATCAGCGTCGATTTGCCAGCGCCGTTCGGGCCCAGCAGGCCGATCGACACTCCGGACAGGCTGACGCGCAGGTCCTTTAATATGTCGCGCGAGCCGAAGCGCACGCCCAAACCTGCGAGTTCAATGACTGGCTGCATGTGATCCCAAAGCCGGAGCGAGCAACTGTCCCAAAAACGCTGTACCGCCGGCGCCCGCCAGCGTATCCAGGCTCAATCCTCCGAAACTGCCGCGCGTGGCGGCGATGATCCGGTCCTTCTCCGCGTACGCGTAAATCAAAGTCGGCTTCTTGTCGGCGGTCAAGCCTGCCAAAGCCTTCTTCTGATCGTCGGTGAGAAACTTCGTCGCCGTCAACTGCTCCGCCATGGGAGCGATGGCCGCGCTGGCGTTGTACCAGGCCAGCGCGGAGAAATTCGCCTGCCCGTTTTGCGGCAACTGCGCGCGGAACGTCACCGAATTGGCCAGGGTATCGCCCTTTCTGCGAGCCTCCATCGCCACTGTCAGCAGGTTGCGATTGGGAGCCATCAGCAGGTAGCCGTCAGTGAAAACGTAATTCACGGCCACGGGGCTCTTGGTCGAGGTCAGCGTGTAATACGTCAGCCCGTCCGAGGTTTCGTTGGTTAGCTGGATGTGCGCGTCCGGCGTCTGCTGCTGCGCCGTCTTCACCACTTGCTCGATGGACCATTCCAGGCGCGCCGGATTGTTCACCTCCACTGCGACCTTCCAGCTTGGCGTCGGCAACAGAGGACCATCGACGGCCACCGTCGCCTCGCCTCCCAGCGACGCCGCCATGTCGTTGCGCACATTCACGCCCGTGGACGTTTCGAACGCCTCGAACGCGCTGGAGAGCGACGTGAGCTGCCCCAGCAGCGCCGCTGGATTGTTCACCACAAACGAGGCAGCAAAGGTTGCCTCGGGTGTAACGAAGTCCAGCGTGCCCATCGGAGCGGGCGCGGCGATCCAGTTGGCGAAGCCCGTGCGGTCGCCCCGGAAGCTGACCGTGGCGCTGGTTTCCTCGCGTCCCAGGTTCGGCTTGCGTTCGACGATCACGTAGCGCAAATTGTCCATACCCGATGGGTCCTTGGAATCTCTTACGGCTGGGGGCAGAATTTGTTCCATGTCGGCGGCAAAAAGCCAGCCTGCGCCCGTAGAATAACTCTGGAGGACGCGTTTGCCGAACTCCGACGATTCGAAACCGGAGCCGGTATTGCCGATGCTCACGAACCCGTTCCGCTCTTCCACGTTCAAAGGCGTACCAGTGAGAAGCTGCTTCACGCCGGGCCTCGTTTCCTCGGCCACCATAATGGGCGCCTGCAACTGGCCCGCGCTGGACGGCACCGCGATGACGATCTCTTCGCCAAGGTGGTCGCTGATGGCCCGCACCTGTTCAACGATGGCGCGCACGCGTTTTGCGCCCTCGGCGTTCCACCACTGATTCAGCACAGGGCTCTGCTTGGCGCGCTCTTCGAAAATCGCATTGGCTTCCGTGAGCGTCGAGGCCAGATTCGGCATCGAGACAAACACCGCCGTGTTGGCGGGCAGCAGCGCCGTCAGCTTCGAGCTGTAGCGCATCTCCGGACCCGGAATCGCGTCGATTTTCTTCTGGATGGCTGCCAGTTCGCCCAGTAGCGACAGATACTTGTCGGAATTGGCGCTCCAGGAAATGTCTTCGGCCACGCTGGTCGGGGCCATGGTGGGATTGGTCGCGGTCTGATCGCCGCGGTGCAGCAGGACGACACCCGTCGATTTGTCCACCCGCACTTCGCCCTCGACTACGGATACGCGCGAGCCCTTCAATCCGCGGCTGACGCCAAAAATCGTGCCCTTCACACTCACCAGGCAATCGGGCGTGGAGATGTCCAGCGTTCCTTGCCTCTGCTTGGCCGCCTCCACCATGACGCTGCCGCGTTCCAGCGATACCAGCTTGCGCCGCCAGCCCTCGCTGACGCGCAGATCGCTGCGCTCCGCCACTTCGACAAGGGAACCATCGCGCAGCTTCAGTACCGCGCGCGACCCTTTGGCCGTCCGCACCTGTTCGTTTTCCGCGACGGATGCGCCCGCGGTCAGCAGCGTCAGGCCATTGGAGGCGACCTTATAAGCCTCGCCATCGATCGACGCCACCGTCGCCCGCGCACCCGAAGGAGCGAACAGCACGTTGAAATATTCGGGCAGCGTCAGGCCTGCGGCCAAAAGGACCACGGCGGCGATGGCCCACGGCAGTACCACGCCCACTTTCGAGCGCGTCTGCGAAGCCATCACCACCACTGGAGCCTTTTCATCTCCTCGAAAAAAGCGGCGGCAGGCCACGCAGGAGTGCAGATGGTCTTCCACCAGCATGTGGCGCGCGTCACTCAGTTTGCCTTCGCGATAGGCGTCGGCCAGGGCGCGAAAATCCTCGCACGAGTTGAGCCGCCCGCCCATGTCCACAGAGCGCATTTCCAGGCGCGCGTGGACGCGCTCGGCCGCGGCTTCGACAACAGCCGGATCCGGATCTTCCTCGCGAATCGAATTGAGGATGCGGTCGAAATCTTGGTTGCTCATCGCGAGCCTCCCATCGTCTTTTTGAGCTTGTTACGCGTGCGGTGCAGCGTCACCGCGACGACGATCTGCGAAATACCCAGCAGCTTGGCGATCTCCGGATTGGTGTAGCCTTCGAAAAACCGCATGGCGAACATTTCGGCGGTGCGCGGGGGCAGTTTCGACAGCTCGCGCCGCAGAGTGTCGCGCAGTTCACGAAGCTCCGTGCAGGAGCCGCTGGCGGCCATGCGCTCTTCCTCCAGCGTCCCGCTATCGCGCCGCGCTCGAACCACATCGAGCGCCGCGTTGACGGCCGAACGCCGCAGGTAACTCTCCGGATTATCCATCTGAGGATTCCCACGCACCATGCGCAGGAACACGGTCTGCAGCACATCTTCGGCATCGGCCGCGTTGCCCGTAATGCGGTAGGCAGTGCGGAACACCATGCCGTGATGCACCTGATATAGCTGATCGACCGTTTGCGTCATCGCTTCGGTTGGCATCTACCCATAAAGACAGGAACCAGCCTTGATTATTACACTTGAGCATGACCATTCTTCGCGCACTGGTTCTGTTTGCGCCGCTCGCGGGGGCGCAGACAGCCGACGAGGTCGTTGCCAAAGCCCTGAAGGCCCGCGGCGGCGAGGCACGCATCCGGGCGATCCGCACCCAGCGCCTCACTGGACATATCAAACTGCCGGACGGAGAGGGGTCTCTGGTCGTCGAGTTTGCCCGCGAAGGCAAGATGCGCGAAATGGTCACGCTGGACGGAAAATCACAGGTCCGAACCACGGATGGCCTCCACGGCTGGGCGGTTGGGACGCTACGCGGCGTTGCGGAGCCGCAGCAGGTTGGCGAGGCTGAACTGAAGTTGATGGCCGGAAGCGCTGATTTCGAGGGGCCTCTGATCGACTATAAGAGGAAGGGTAACCGGATCGAGCTGGTTGGCCGGGAGGACGTGGAGTCCAGGCCTGCGTACAAGCTGCTGGTGACCATGAAGGACGGCGAACAGCGCACCGATTACATCGACGCCAAGACGTTCCTGGAGGTGAGATGGGAGGGCAAAGGCTTCGAGAGCTACTTTCATGATTACCGCAAAGTGAAGGGAATCATGTACTCTTTCGAGATCGTTTCGGCTCCGATGGGGAAGCCGTCGAATCAGAGGATCGTTTTCGACAAAATTGAGGTGAGTCCGAAGATAGACGAGTCGCGTTTCGCCAAGCCGTGATTGTGGCACACTATATATGGGGGTAGCTAAAGAGAAGCCCCAAGGCCCGGTATGGTAGTGCTTTACTTTTGCGACAGTTCGGTTTAGTATAGGTTCACTCCCCCCTGGTTGAACGTCTATTGGAAGAGGGACTCCCTTGCTCAAGCTAAAACGCGTCGATATCCAAGGCTTCAAGTCGTTTTACGACCGGACCGATATGAGGTTTCACGGTTCGGGCATTGCCGCGGTGGTCGGGCCGAACGGCTGTGGAAAATCGAACCTGAGTGATGCCATCAGCTGGGTGCTGGGCGAGCAGAGCGCGAAGAGCCTCCGCGGCGCGCGCATGGAAGACGTGATCTTCGCGGGCACCAGGGAGCGCAAGCCGCTGGGCATGGCGCAGGTCAGCCTGACCATGTACGATCCGGACCATCACAAGGTCCACGCGGAGCAGATCGCGACGGTCAACGGGCACACAAACGGGCACACAAACGGCCACACGAATGGCCACGCGAATGGCAACGGCCATCATCCCAATAAGGCTGCGGAAGACGTGGTAATCACGCGGCGCCTGTACCGATCGGGCGAGAGCGAGTACCTGATCAACGGACGCGCGGCGCGGCTGCGCGATATCCAGGACATTTTCTCCGGCACGGGCCTGGGACCGGAGAGCTACGCGATCATTGAGCAGGGCCGCATCGGGCAGATCCTTTCGAATAAGCCCGCCGACCGCCGCGCCATCATTGAAGAAGCCGCCGGGATCGGCAAGTACAAAAACCGCAAGCGCCTGGCTGAGGCTAAGCTCGAAAGTTCCAAGCAAAACCTGTCGCGTGTGTTCGACATTTTGGAAGAGGTCGGGCGGCAGGTAAATTCGCTGAAACGCCAGGCGTCCAAGGCCAAGCGCTATGAGGAATTGCGTACGGAGATGGTGGCGCACCTGCGCCGCGCCGTTTCCGGACGGTTCCGCACGCTGGAGCGCGAGGCCGCAAAGCTGGCGCTGGACCTGAATCAGGCGCAAAGCGGCTTTCAGGCGCTGGCGGCGCAGGTTCAAGAGAGGGAGCGCGAGCACACCTCCACGCAGGAGGCCTGCTATCGCACCGAAAAAGAGCTGACCGAGGCGCGCGGCAAAGTGGCCGAGCTGAACCTCGAGGCCGAGCGCACGCGCGGCCGCCTGGAACTGCAAGCCAAGCAGATCGCGTCCATCGGAGATCGTCTCGCCGCGGGCGAGGCGGAGACCCAGGAGCTGGAAACCCGTCACCAGCGCGAACTTGCAGAGTTGGAAGTGCACGCCAAGGCGGTCGCGGCGATTGAGCAGGAAGCGGTCGCGTTGCAGGAAAAAATGCGCGCCAAAACCGCTGAGCGCGACGCGCTGCAGGCCGATCTGCGGCAGCGCGAAAAGAATCTGGAAACGGCGCGGCACCAGGTGCTGCGGCTGATGGGCGAGGCGTCCAGCCTGCGCAATCAACTGGCGCAGATCGACGAATTTCTGGCCGCCGTGGATCGCGATACGGCTCGGGCGCGCAAGGAAGAAGAGGGCGCGACGGGCGATCTGACGCGCCTGGAAGCCGTGAAGGCCGAGCTTTCCACCAAGCTTTCGGCGCAGCAGATGGAGCTGGAATCGCTGTCCGACCGCCGTCGCACGATGGACGAAGAGATCAAGGTTCGCAAGGCGCGGACGGTGGAGATGAGGCAGAGTCTCGACCAAATCCGCGGCCAGGTGTCGAAACAGAAAGCGCGGCGGGATTCGCTGGAAGAAATCCTTTCGCATCGTGCGTATACCACCGAAAGTGTGAAGCGTTTGTTCACCCAGGTAGAGCGCGGCCAGACCGATAATTTCAAGCCTTCGGGCGTGCTGGCGGACTTCGTCGAAGTGGCCGACCCGGCGTGGGAAAAAGCCTGCGAAGCGTTCTTGCATGAGGAGCTGGAATATGTCGTGGTCGGCGGCTGGACCGAAGCCGAGCGCGGCGTGGAGCTGATGCGCGCCGAGTCGGATGGAAGGGCGACGTTCCTGGTTCATCCAGAAAAGAGCGCCGCGTCGCCGCACGCGCCCGATTTGTCCTCGGATCCCGCAGTGGTCGGACGCCTGCGCGATACGCTGCGGCTGACCAATGGGTTCGCGCAGGCTCCGCAGGGGCTGCTGCCGCGCTTGGCGCGATGCTTCCTGGTGAACGACAAGGGCGCGGCACAGAGGCTCGCCACGGCGAACCCGGATTGCTACTTCCTGTTGCAGGACGGTGTCAGTTATAACGGCCACGCGGTGAGCGGGGGACGTAAGACCGGGGGTGGTCCGCTGGCGCTGAAGCGTGAATTGCGCGACCTGATCGGCCAGGTGGAGGCTCGGGAGCGCGAGCAGGAATCCTTGACGGCGGCTCTGGAGGACATGGAGCGCGGCACGGCGCAGATGTCAGAGGAGTTGGAGCAGCTCCGCCACATCCTACAGACGCGCGAAAAAGACGCGCTAGCGTTGGGGCATGAGCAGCGTAAACTGGCGGAAGAGTTCGCGCGCGCCGGATCGCGGCTTTCGGTCGCGCGGCTGGAACTGGAGCGGTTGGGCAGGGAAGACGCGCGGAGCCGCGCGACGCGCGAGCAGAACCAGGCGCTGGTGGCCGAGAAAGAGCAGGCTCGCTTCGATCAGGAAAAGGCGTTGGAAGTGGAGCGCGCCGAGTTCGAACGCTTGCAAGGCCACGCGCACACGGTGAGCGAGGAGCATTCAGCATTGCGCGCCGAATCCGCCGGTTTGGAAGAGCGGGCGCGCAGCGAGAAATCGTCGCTGCAAAGGCTCGACATGCAGACCAAGCAGTTGGCGCAGCGCCGGGCGAATCTGGCGCAGGAATTGGAACGGTTGGGCGTGGAACGCGCTCGCCTGCTGGCCGACAACATCGAGCTGGACCAGAAGGCGGGCGAGCTTTCCGAGTTGCGCGCGGCGGCGACGGCGAATGTGCAGCAACTGGCAGCGCAGGAAGCCGAAGGGCGCGCGGCGCTGGCTGGGCTGGAAGAGGCGCTGAAGAGTCTGCGCATTGAATCGCAGTCCGCGCAGGAAAAACGCGGCGAAATCGAGCTGGAACTGGTGCGCAAGCAGGGCGACCTGAAGTATCTGGACGAAACGTCGCGCAAGGAACTCAGCTTGGCGGCGGCGGAAGTGGCAACGGCTGAAGAGGTGGAGCTGGACGAAGCGGGCGTGGCCGAGATCGAGCAGAAATACCAGGAAGTGCGGGCGAAGATCGAGGCGCTGGGTCCGGTGAACACGCAGGCCTTGGAGGAATTTCAGGAGGCACAACAGCGCTACGACTTCCTGAATACACAAAGGCAGGATTTGCTCGATTCGATCCGCGATACGGAGAAGGCGATTCAGGAACTGGACGTGGAATCACGCCGCCGTTTCAAGGACGCCTTCGATGCCATCAACGATCATTTCCGTGGCATGTTCAAAACGCTGTTCGGCGGAGGCCAGGGCGAGATGCGCCTGACCGACGAGGCGAATCTGAACGAGAGCGGCATCGATATTCTGGCATCGCCTCCGGGCAAGAAACTGCAGAACGTCGCGCTGCTGTCGGGCGGCGAAAAATGCCTCACGGCGATGGCGCTGCTGATGGCGATTTTCCGGTTCACGCCCAGCCCATTCTGCATTCTCGATGAGGTGGACGCGCCGCTGGACGAGCCGAACATCATGCGCCTGACGCGCCTGATCAAGGAGATGTCGTCCGAGACGCAGTTCATCGTGATCACGCATGCCAAGCGCACGATGGAGTCGGCGCAGGCGCTGTACGGCGTCACGATGCAGGAACCGGGCGTCTCGAAGCTGGTCAGCGTCCGCTTCGAAGCGCCTCAGGGGCACTTGCCGGAGCCGGAACTGAGCCGCGAGGCGGTAGCGGTCTAGCGGAAGGAGCCAGAAGCCGGCAGCCAGGAGCCAGAATGCCTGACTGTGAGCGATCCGACTTCCTTCCGGAATCGAGTGACCCGCGCGCTACGCGATGCGGATGGTGCCTTCGAGGTATGCGGCGGCTTTGCCGGCGATGATCACGCGGTCGCCGCGGTGCTCGCACCAGAGTTCGCCTCCGCGCGCGGAGACCTGACGGGCGAACAGCTTGGTTTTTCCGAGGCGGGCGGACCAGTAGGGAATTAAGGTGCAGTGGGCCGATCCAGTGACCGGGTCCTCGGGCACGCCCTTGGCTGGCGCGAAGAAGCGCGACACGAAATCGCAGTCTTTTCCGGGCGCGGTGACGATGGTTGCAAAGCGGTCGATGGCGGCGAGCTTTTCCATGTTCGGCTTCAGCGCGCGGACCTCGGCTTCGGTCTCGAACACGCACAAATAATCGCGCGCGCCGAGGACCACTTTGGGTGTTGAGCCGAGCGCTTCGAACAGCTTGTCGTCGTATGTGGTTTCGACGGGAGGCCGGGCAGGGAAGTCTAGCGCGTAAAGGTCGCCGTCGCGGGTGACGATCAGTTCGCCGCTCTTGGTCATGAAGGAAACGCGCGGCGTGGCCAGTTCGCGGCGCATTTCGAAAATGACGTGCGCCGAAGCGAGGGTCGCGTGGCCGCACAGATCGACCTCGACGCCGGGAGTGAACCAGCGCAGATGATACTGCCCGTCGCGGACGATGTAGAAGGCGGTTTCGGCCAGGTTGTTTTCGGCCGCGATGGCCTGAAGCGTCGAGTCGGGGAGCCACTCGGAAAGAGGGCAGATAGCCGCGGGATTACCGGCAAACAGGCGGGAAGAAAAAGCGTCCACCTGGTAAATGGGAACGTTCATTCCTTACTATAACGCGCGTCACTTAGAATTAGGCTATGAATGCCATCCGAGCGGCTTCAGCGCTCTTCCTCTGGACGACGTTGGGAATCGGGCAAGGGGCGTTGGAGCAGATGTTCCGTATTCCGGTCCCGAACTCTCCGCCGCTAATGAACGTACTGACTGCAACGGCAGCAGTGAAATGGGTGACCGATCCAGATCTGCCTTTGAAGGGTCCAGTCGCACGAGTCGAGTACCAGGAGCGCAATACACATCGTCTGTCGGACACCCCTCCCGCATTATTGAGGAACCTGGTTCAGGAGTTCGATGAATTGGGACGCGTGACGGTGGAGGAAGAAGTCGGTCGATCGAAGAGCGTTCTGTCCTATCGCGGCGAGCAGCCGCTGGGGCGAATGACAACGATTACTAACGGACAGCGCAATGAGTTGAAATGGACCTACGACGCCGAGGGGAGGTTGGCGGACTTTAAGAGCCTCTTGGGCGGCAAGATCAACCAGCATTTTGCGAACATTCGTTACGACGCACAAGGGCGAGTGCTGTCGAGCGAGCACCGGCAAGGTCCTGACGACACGCTGTTCCTGCGGTCCGAGTATGAGTATTCCGCCGACGGGCTGCGGATCGCGGAGACGCGCCGGGACGAAAAGAACCAAATTATGCAGACGCGAGCCAGCAGGCTCGACGGCGGCGGCCGCGTGGTGGAGTTTCAGTGGTCCTTTCGCAGCAGCAGGACAGGCCAGTTGGGTACGCCTCGCGCGTTTCGATTCAAGTACGACGCGAAGGGAAGGGTCACGGAACAGGATAGCGATCCCGAGGCCCCTAACACGCAGGATGAGCAGACCATCCCGGCTGGGAAGATGGAGATTTTATACGACGACGCAAAAAGGATGCGAACCGTTACTTTCCCGTTTGGCGGCGGCGAGGTTCGTTCCACTCAGACGTTCGACGAAAATGGAGCAGTGGTAGGGTTATTCCTTCCGTTGCCGCCCGAGATCGTGAAAGCCGCAATCGAATGCACCTATGACGCCCACGGGAACTGGACGGAGTGCAAGCGGTGGGCGACGCAGGGCTCGGAGCGCCGAATGAGCGGCTGGTGGACGCGCAGAATTACATATCGTTGATTTGGGCGTTATACTATCGCCGTGAGGATTCTCTTGGTTGCCGGTTTCTGCTGCGCCGCTCTTGTCGCGCAGCCTAAACAGTATGTTTGCCATCGCGCGTCCGCTCCCATCAAGGTTGATGGGCGCATTGACGATGCAGCCTGGGCCAAGGCCTCGTGGACTGACTATTTTGTCGATATCGTCGGGCCGGAGCGTCCCTCGCCGCGCTTTAAGACTCGCATGAAGATGCTGTGGGACGCCCAGTTTCTGTACATCGCCGCTGAATTGGAGGAGCCCAACGTCTGGGCGACGCTCACCGCGCACGACTCCGTTATTTTTCGCGACAACGATTTCGAGGTGTTCCTCAATCCAACGGGGGATGGGCTGAATTACTTCGAGTTTGAGATCAACGCGCTGAACACCGGCTGGGATCTATTCCTGCCAAAGGCCTATAACAAGGGCGGCAAGGCGGACAATTCATGGGAGATGCCGGGTTACGAATCCGCGGTGGCGATCAATGGTACGCTGAACGATCCGCGCGACACCGATCGCGGATGGTCGGTCGAACTGGCTCTGCCGTGGAGCGCGTTCGTCGAGCGCAGCGGTAAGGGCAAGCCCGCGCCCGGCGAGGCGTGGAAGATGAATTTTTCTCGCGTCGAGTGGCAGACGCGCATTGCCGATGGCAAGACCGAGAAGATCAAGGGCCTGCCGGAAGACAACTGGGTTTGGTCTCCGCAAGGAGCGGTGAATATGCACATCCCTGAAAAATGGGGTGTGGTGAAGTTTGTCCAGTAGCCGGGGGGACAGACCGCTCTGTCCACGCGGTTCGTACAGGTTGTTCGTTTTGTAGCGATTGGATCCGCTTTGGGACAGAGTGGTCAGTCCCCGTCGGGCTTATCCTTGGCCCACGGCCTTCGTCAGCGTCTGCTGCTGCGTGAGCAACTGGTTTTCGGCGGCGAACCAGTCCTCTTCCGGCGATCCATCCGGGCTGCCTCTGAGCTGCCATAACGTCTGGGCCAGTGTGGCGATCTGGTCATGCGTCGGCGCGGTTTGCGTTTCGTTGGTGTCGTTCATACTGTCTACCCCGTTATAGATTGGTGCTCCATGCTCGCCGTTCCTCTCCAACCTTTGTATAAGCGATAAACTGGAAAGCGGTTCCAATATGAAAGCTTTTTGGGTCTCCCTGATTCTGGCGGCCGGCTCCGCCTTGGGACAGACCGATCCCTACCAGCCCATCCCTTACGTCCAACTTATGCACCCTGAGTGGAGCAAAAACGCAACCATCTATCAGATCAACACGCGGCAGTTCACGCCCGAAGGAACACTGCGCGCTGCCGAGGCGCAGTTGCCGCGCCTGAAGAAGCTCGGCATCGGCATTGTGTGGATCATGCCGGTGCAGAAGATCGGCGTGAAGAATCGCAAGGGCACGCTGGGCAGTCCTTACGCCATTCAGGATTACCTCAGCGTCAGCCCCGAGTACGGTAACTTCGACGATTTCAAGCATTTCGTCGCCTCCGCGCACCAGCTTGGCCTGCACGTGATCCTGGATTGGGTGGCGAACCATACCGCCTGGGACAACAATCTCGTTAAGGAACATCCGGAATGGTACGCCAAGAATTGGAAGGGCGATTTCATGCCCACGCCGTGGCAGGATTGGGACGACATCATTAATCTCGATTACCGACAGCCGGGCTTGCGCAAGTACATGACGGACGCCATGAAATATTGGGTGCGCGAGGCCGACCTCGACGGCTTCCGCTGCGACGTAGCGGGTTACGTGCCTGTCGATTTCTGGAACAATGTGCGCCGCGAACTGGACGCCGTCAAGCCTGTATTCATGCTGGCCGAGTGGGAGTCGCGCGATCTGCACGCCCACGCCTTCGACATGACGTACGCGTGGACCTGGTACGACACGGTGCACGGCATCGCCAGCGGGAAGGCGCACGATCTGGGCGGATTGTTCGGGTACTATGCGTCAAATGAAGGATCGTTTCCGCCGAACGCAATGCGCATGACGTTCGTCAGCAATCACGACAAGAATTCCTGGGATGGCACCGAGTTCGAGCAGTTCGGCGCGGGATTGCATGCGGCGATGGTCCTCTCGATGACCGGCGACGGCATGCCGCTGATCTATAACGGCCAGGAAGCGGGAAATCCGAAGCGGCTGAAATTTTTCGAAAAGGACCCCATCGAGTGGCGCGAGCATCCGAACGGCGAGATGTATCGCAAGCTGATCGCGCTGAAGACGAAAAACACGGCGCTGTGGAACGGGCATTGGGGCGCGACCATGGTGCAGGTGGTGAACAGTGCTCCGCAGCAGGTTTTCAGCTTTGTGCGTCAGAACAGCGCGGACAAAGTGTTCGTAGTGCTGAATTTTTCCGGAGCCGCAAGGACGGTGACGTTCAAGGACGGTCCTTTCCCCGGCAAGTACACCGAGTATTTCAGCGGACGCGCGGCTACACTCGACGCGGCGGCGAAGCTTGAACTGGAGCCGTGGGGCTATCGCGTTTTTGTGAAATAACTTATGAAATCCATCTCGATGTTGGCCCTGTCGGCCACGCTTGCCTTCCCGGCGGTGCGCTATGCGCCGGAATCGAAGCTGTTTTTTATCGAAACAGCCCACACCAGTTATGTTTTCGGCGTGAATGAGCACGGAGCGCTGCAGAACGTATATTGGGGCGGCAAGATCGCCCGCGACGCGGATTTCAAAACGCCGCACACGTTCGAAAACCACGCCTCGTTCGATTCGCGAGACGGCATGACGCCCGAAGAATACCCAGGTTGGGGCGGAATGCAGTACGCCGAGCCTTGTATCAAGGCCACCTTCGCCGACGGTGTGCGCGACCTTGCGCTGCGTTACGTTTCGCACCAGATCGCCGGAGACACGGTCGCGATTCGCCTGAAAGACATCGGCTACAACCTTGAGGTGGAAGCGATCTACCGCGCCTATCCAGCGAACGACGTCATTGAGCGCCACGTCAGCATC
>Ga0075029_100000780_pt1 | contig 18297 bp, 46 predicted proteins | sample LitLauG_LLR_2013_FD_71391 | JGI IMG/M metagenome (GOLD analysis project Ga0075029, IMG submission 71391) | Freshwater sediment microbial communities from North America - Little Laurel Run_MetaG_LLR_2013 | ecosystem: Environmental > Aquatic > Freshwater > Creek > Sediment | place: USA...
AACAGTCTTGGTCATTGATTGTGGGTCATAATCAACATTAAACTTGTCAATCGCTTGCTTTATGACATTAAAATTATCCTTGAAGTGTATCAATTCCTTTCTCGAATTCTCAATACAATTTAAGATAAGACGATTGCTATGTGGATTCCCAATTGCCACAATGAAGTCGTAGTTATCATTTGTATCAGATTTCGGTTTCAACGAAGGTTGAAACGCCCCGCTGACACCGGCCAGTTTATAAAACCTTTCAGAGATAGCATCAATATCGTCGGAAGCCGACGTAGGTTTATAATCACTTTCCACCAAATCCTTGATAAAATCACGGTCAGGAATGGGCATACCAAATTGATTGTATTTTAGCTCTTTAACTGGCTCTTGCTCTTGAGACACCGGTGGAAGGGTCGGTTTAACATAGCCAGGATATCCAATCTGCGGTTTAACGTCCTCAATCGCCTTGGAGACGCCAGAATCAATTTCATTCAAGGAACGTGTCGGTGGTGGTGGAGGGGTATTGGAAACAAAAGCGTTGTCAAGGGCTGCCCTTGCGTTGGCAAGCGCGGTCAAACGGACATTCATGGCATCCTCGACAGCTTGCCTCAATAAATCCGAATTGGGAGAGGTATATTCATCGGTGGTAGGAACAAAAGGAATGAATTCATCCTTCTTTGGTTCCTGAAAGAATAATGATGAAAATGGAATTGACATATGAATCACCCAAACAAAACCTGCTCGGTATCGGTGTTAAGATTATAGAAACAAAGCTGGTTGACCTTAAAATCGGTTATATGAGAATAACAGACATTAATCATCTTGCTTGTATCAAACGTATCAACGTAATTGATATCCCCTTCACCCTTGATAAAGAAATGTCCAACTCGGTTAATCATCGCATATCTCTCATAATTCATGTTAAACATTCTTAGATTGACAGTAAGAGGACTCCCTGAATAGTTCTTTGGATTAATAGAAGCTTTCTTACGAAATGTTTGAAGACCATCAAACTGCTTGTTGGAAAGGATATCAAAGTCGATAAGATGTGTTTCAATGCTACCTACACGTGCCATATCAGTATAACGCGGCATATCTTCTCCCACACGGAGATAACAATGAGTATTATACATCAGTTTGCTCTTAAACTCAACCAAAGCACCCATGACGATTGACAAAGCCATTCCATGAACATCAATATTTTGGTTCTCCCAACTGTGACGAAAAGACTTGTATATCTCGTTCTCAACGTTCTTACCGCCAAAGTCCAGAATGAAACCCAAGTCCAGCTCTGGATTCACATCATCTTTTATTCCAACGGCCATAATGTTTCACTTAAAGAGCCAATTTCGATACTTCTCCGTGGCTATTTCCCTTTTCTTTTCAATCCAACGGGCACAGAAAAGTTCATACCAATGACAAGCAATGTCAATTGTTGTGAACAATCCGAAGAACATCCCAATACAAGTGACCTTGAACTTGGCCTGACGGGAAATGTTCTCAAACCGATACTGTGTCAGAAGATAACTTTTCAATAGGAGACTGGTATCTGTAAAGAACATCATTCCAATAACCGACCAGCCCAGATATCCAACGAATATAAGCATGAATGTCATAGTTTTCTTGAAATTAATACAAATAGGATGAATATGATTACTCCGATGACCGCAGCAATCTGGAGAAAAGACCCCAACGATGCTGTGATGTAAATGAATGATAACATATTGTTATTTGTGTCCTTGTTCGATTGTGATAATTGTTTGAAGATTTTTGTTCATAATATCAAGTCGAAGACAAACTCCTGTGATGCCTCCCACGATTAACACGCCAAACACACAGATAAAGAATAATTTCATTTTCTTGGCCTTCTGTTTATTACCGGCCCATTGCCGAAATGTTTCTTGAATTTGGATTGCCAACCGATGTCTTTCTTTGTTGAGGCACCCTTCACAGGTTCTTCCCAACCGAAATCGTTCATCGCCTTTGCTTCACTGGCTTTCGCCATATCAACGTCAGCAAAGAACTTTTCAAATTCCTCAGCAATGTTTCTTTGGCTTATTTCCTCTTGGGCAGCTTTACGAGCCTGATGTTCTACTTCGGCTCTCACCTTATCTTCAACCATTGGACAACGAATATGTTGTCCTACGATGAACATGGCAATTTCTACCCCTTCTTTCCATATTTTAAAGTCTCTTTTATTCATAATTTGCTTTTGCATTCACATGGTTTCTTTCCACAACCCAAACACAATCCGTCTCTTAACCTTTTATCCAACTTTTTGATGGCAGGAGTTTCCCCATTAATAATAGGTTTAGAGCCGAATTGATGTGCTCCATCAAAGTTTAATTCAACACTCTTGGTTCTTGGCTTTCTTTTTTTCATTTATTCCTCTTCCATCAAGTCCTGAGCAATGCCATACCCTTCCCAATTGTCAACTCCAGCATGCTCCAATGCTCTCATGAACTTGGCATCCTTAATAAGAGAGTCATATTCCTCTTTTGTTATTGTTATCATTGTTTCTTCACTCATAAAAACACAATCTTTCCGTCTTTTTCATATGCATTACCATCAATGAACTTCATTTTATCCATTTCATTGTAGTAATATCTCGTGGTGCCATTAAAATTATGTGTTTGCTTATAAAGAGCCACCGATTTATGCTCGGTTGATATCATTCGTGTAGATTGAAACAATCCGCCACCATATAGATTCCAACTGATATCAATAATGCCACAATATACAGGGGCACTCCACAGTTCAATCTTTTGGTTTGTTCTCTTAAACTTCATTTCACCACGTTTATCAATATAACCATCAGAGATATAACCGCTGGCAATGTCAACACTTCCGAATATACAAGTTGGAGACGTATTTGACGCCGAATTTCTTGTCGGGATTTTTTTCTTGAACCAATTGAACATGAGTGAAATGCTACCACAGAAAAGTATAAAATCAAGTTTTTATATAAAGAACGTTTATAAAGAGCCCGTTTAAAGTTTAAAGAGCCCGTTTAAAGTTTAAAGAGCCCGTTTAAGAGCCGGTGAAGGCGCACGTTGATACGTATTTTATTTTAGGATGAAAAGTGGCGTCCCCGTCATTTACGTATATGCGCGGGGTCGAGGGGGGGGTCAAAAAGGGGTGTCCAGAAGGGCACTCCCCACCGCCTACGCGGGGGCCCGTAGGGTGTCTTTTACCCCTTGGCAAGCCCCACGGCTGGGGGGTGCTGGTGGTCGTCGGGTTCTCAGTGGTATCTCCTACGAGTTCGGCTTACGACAGCCTACGGTTCGGAGGCATCTAGTTCCCATCACCAACACCCACATCATACCACACTCACCACCACGGTCAAGCCTTACGATAGACTTCAACGACAGTCGAGGATTCACGTTGGATGATGTTGGCGTTTAGCAAGCCTTGCAGTTCATTACGAACTTTCATCCAGTTCCTTACCTTGATACCGGCCTTGGTCACAGCTTCCATAATCTGTTCCCAATGAGCACGGCCTTTGTTCTCGGTGATGGTGTTGACGATGGTTCTTTGTATTACTGTCATACAGTTAATTTAACAAATAGTTTACCGAAGTCAAGCCTTCCGCTTCTCGTAACCGAGTGGCAGAGATTGAACCATGCCGTTGATGACAGTCTTGGCACAGTGGAAGCCGGTGCAAAAGGCCTCGGCTTGTTTCATGTTGTCGAAGGTGTAGCAGTGGAGGCGAAGGCATCCGTCCATCACTTCAACCTCAACATGGTCGGCGTGTTCGGTGAGAATCAATTTCATATAGATAAGATACCAAGAACTTTGCTCAAGTCAAGCGTATCAAGGGCATTGAGCATCCACACAAGCCTGGTCATTGCCATTCGGAGGAATCACTTCATAATTGCCACTTGGCCGATTCAGGTGCTTCTGTATAACCTCAATGATTTCACTACCATGAAGCACGGGAGCTGTCTTGCCCTTTGGCACTCTGGCGTCTCTGAAATAACCACCGCCAGCATATTTGAAATGTTGTAAGTCGGTGAGTGTCATGTTATCTTGTATTGACGGAGAGTTGAGCGAGGGACAATCCGCTCGGCTTCGTCACGACTAATCCGGCTGATGCCACCATTCGGGAAGTCACAGGACAAAATGTAATGTTGACCAAGCACCCCGTCAGGATGAACAGAGAAACCGTGGTCGCCGCCGCCGGGGAAAAGGATGACAGCATTCAATCCGAAAATCTTGTAATATTTGGCTCGTTTCATGGTGTTAGATTACCACGATTGTTTTGACAAATCAAGCCTTCCTGACACCGAACGTTTTACGGAAAGCAGCCGGATACCACTTGCGAGCCTGGTCACGGCTGACTTGAATGACTCCAGCGCCCTTGTCTGTAAGATTGTGTTTTTTGACTATTGACGAAGACCATTCTTTTGTGTAAGCCCCGTATTGACGAACGCGGCCGTTGGTTTGAAGTTTCCATAAACAAATACCAAAACCATCTGGTCGAGTAAAGTATTTAACACGTTTCATATCAATAAGTTATCAAAAGATTTACCGAAGTCAAGCGACGATATCATGGCGAGGATACCGAACCCACATAGCCGAACCAAGCACCAACTCCAGCACCAAGACACAATTTGCGAATGCCCAATCAGGCTTGCGTCCCCAGTGGCCTTTGGTCACATAACCGAGTGGCCCGAGATTCACACGATGCTTACCAAGCGGCGGGCCTTGACGAGTCAGCCGGTCACGGTCAGCCTGGGTTTCCTCTTCCGGGGGCGGCGTAGATGATAACATTCTCATAAAGCCAGTTTACCAAAAACTTTTCTAAAGTCAAGCGGTTGGAATGCCGGCGGCCCGAACTTCACTGCGGGGAACTCGTTTGAATGGAGTCTTGTCCATATCAGCAGCTTCATACATCGAATCTTCCCAATCCTTGCCGTTCCAACAACTTACTACAACTCCATTACGGACTCGTTTCAATCCAACCGGATTGTTTTGTTTTATCATTTCAACGGTTGAACCGAAAGTGATATTGATGAAGTATCGGATTGTATTTTTCATATTATCGGCGAGGTTTGATGGTGAACCGAAGGCGGAGAAGTCCGCTCTTTTCACGATAGACGGTGATTTTCATAAAGTTAGTTTACCAAATTGATTTTTGAAGTCAAGCGACCGGATTTCCGATAGTCTGACGGAATCACTGACCCCTGAATGGTAGGATTAGCATCCCAAGCTTCTTGCGGAGTCTTGTAACCGAGCCGAGTGTGATTGTCGAAAATGCCACAGCAATGTTCAAAGTCGGCAAAGTCTTCATACTGGTTTTGGAGTTTGCCCTTCCATCCGGTGATGCCGGAATCGCACTTGTGCGGTTGCTGAATCAATTTGATTTTCATATAGTTAATTTACCAAATTGATTGTTGAAGTCAAGCGGTCTTGCGACCAACATAAATTGCGATGTGAGATGCGAGAGACACGGGCAACTCGTTACGATAACGAGCAATCCCGCGACGATGACCACGACCACGGAGACGAACCCGTTTTCCACAATCCGCCAACTGTTCGCGGAGAGTTTGAATGAAGTCGTGTCCGGCCTTGTCGTTTTTGATTGTGCAAAGTCTATACATATTTGTGTTTGGTTATATTGTTGACTGACACCAATACTATAACAAATTGGTGAACCAAGTCAAGCGTTCACATCGAATGATATGCTTCGCTTGCCACCGAGCAGCAGTTTGGAGTGTCACGGTCTTCGATAACATCCATGCCAGACATCAGGTTTTTGACGACGTGCTGATTGGCTTTGATGACGGTTTCAACTCCATTCACCTTTTCAATCCGGTCACAAACCGTTGGGCGAGATTTAAGAACATTTAAAGCATTTTCCACCGTTTCCCAACGTCCTTTGTCGCCACTCGGAAATGTGAACCAACCACCGCCTGCCGGGTTGTAAGTTAATTCACGACGTTTGCCGGTGGTGCGAAGATATTCCGCGTTGTATTCTTTTATGAGTTCGGCTTTTGTCATACAGTTAATTTATACTATTGTTTGACCGCCGGCAAGCCCAGGTCTTGACGGATTAACTTCTGACAGTCGGCCGGCAGCAGACTGGAATCAATCCGTTTGCCAAGATGCTTGCCAACCATCGCGGAACAATGTTGGCCGAAGCCCTGCGGATGAAACGGCTCGTCATTCATTGCCAAAGCACCATACAGGCCTTTTTTGTCCTGCGGGTCATCCAGAAAAACCACAGTGTAGCGGTCAACTGACTTGCCGCCGTTATCGTAACATTTGACGCGAGGAAATTGTGAGTCAATCATAGGATGATTATACGATTGTTTTAACTATTGTCAAGCGGTAGGCTTATTGTCAGCGAGGAAAATCAGTCCGGTCTTTTCATCCTCACAGATGGCACTAATGTCTGGATTGACAGCACACAATGCGTTGGCTTCGCCCTGCGAAGTGGCAATGGCCCGAACCTGATACTTGCCCATCCTGCCGGTGTCAATCACCAGCTTCATAAATGGATTAGAGAGACTTAACATAAATCAAATCGGTTTGATGCTTGACAGGTCAAGATGTTGGCGAGGATATTGAACTCCGGGCTGATATCCATTACGTTTCCGCCATTTCAGCCCGTGTTCTGATATCCACATGGTTTTTGTTTCACGGAACTTGGCGACGTAGGTTGGATAAAGTGCATCCTTGGCACCGCTTCCAACTATCGTTCCTGTGTGTGTCATTTTCATATAGGTAGTTTACCAAATAGTTAAAACAAGTCAAGCGGAGGCTTCGTCTTGAACTTCAACCGGCGGACGATTGGTGGCCGTGGCAATGGTATCACGAAGACGACACAAAAGAAGTTGACCCTCGCCGGTATGCCGGCCTTGCCACTGATTGTGAATATTGGCCAAGACTTTGTAAGAGTCTTGAAGCAGTTTCAATGTATCTTTGTCCATATCCACAGTTTATATTATTAAAAGGATTTGTCAAGCGGTCAAACCACAGGATTGATGAGAGTTTTAAGATTGTAAATTCCTGCGCTTCCACCCATTAAATTAAGGACAAAATCAGGATTGAATGAGTTTAATATGTTCACTGCCACTCCTGTTTCGGCTCTTGCAATGTCTTTTACAAGAACGACTCTCGGTTCATTGTCTGAAATTTCATCAGGGTTTACCGGCACCAACTTGTAAATGGTTGTTGTCATGTTTACAAAATACAATAATTAAAAGAATTGTCAAGCGTCATTCACCACGCTTGACTTCCACCGGCCATTTGTTAAACTATTCATGTGAGAGACGATGAGGCCGACCGAAAGGCGCCAAGAGTAGGGTATCGGCCCCTGCACCGATTTTATTTCCAATTTCCACCACGCAAGAAACTGGCAAACCCCTTTCGAGGCTTGCCAATCTTAAATTATTTATCACATTCACATTTAAGGTTTCGACTGTGGAAAATACTGTCGCGGGTTATGATAGTTTTACACTTTTGACATTGATAAAATCTTTCACAACTAAAATGTTTCCAATTTCCTTTTGAAAGAAAAACCATGTGACAATCTTCATAGGGAATCTTGTGATATTTTTCTTCGACTCTTTCAAATTCATAAGTTTTATCCACACAGTCGCCGGTTTTGGAACTAAAAGTCCAGGATTTTTCAAACTGATAAGGAAATTCAAATTTTTCCCTTGTTAAGAGAATTTTATTTCGTTTAATTAACTTTACCGACCAGTTTCCCAAAGTGACCGTTTGTATCCAGTCTCCATAAGGAGAACTTGGCAAAGATTTAAGATAATCCAAAAGTTCCTGTTCGGTATATTGTTTTATGTGTTTCATAACAAAAACAATATAACATTGTTTTAATTATTGTCAAGCCCAGAAAACCGGCGCCAGAGTCTTTCACCGGCGCCGGTTACAATATGACCTAACTTACACCGAAACCGTTTCCATTTCCAACGTGTTACCGTTGATGCGAGCGGCGGCGACCTGCGACAAGTCAAGCGCGAACTCGCGAAATTTGCTTATTGACAGTTGCGATTTGATTTCATTCTGTGCGACGGTGAGCGGGCGAGAATTGACTTTCGGATATTCCCCGGCGACGAACACCACCTTGTTATGGGCAAGCCCAAAAAGTTGAAGCGTGTTGTCGTTCGTGTTCAAATTGAGGCCGTTCCCGATGGAAACATATTGTCCCTTTTTGGTGTAATCTTCATTCTGTTTCCCGGCGGCGTGAGCGGCGAGAGTCTTTTTGAGGCTTGCCATCACGTTGTCGGCAGCCTGCTTTTGGAGAGCCGTCCACTTGTCGGCGTTGTCGGCCATCAGGATTTCCAATTCCGTCACCGATTTTTCAACCAGCTTGTGATAGGAAAAACCGAGGATGAGCGTATGACGAGCGAGCTCGTTTGCCTTTTTGGAAAGGTAGGTGAATGAGGCGAACTGCGTGCCTTCAACGGTGGCGAGCTTCTTTGCGATTTCAGCGATTAAGTTTTTCATATTGTTTTGTTTGTTTTGTGTTAATTCCAACAAAGACAGTTTACACAATAGTTAAAGAAAGTCAAGCGTCAGTCAATTTCACCGCCGCCATCAATTTGTTCACCGAGCGGAGTATCGGTAGGTGTGTAGTTTTCAACGGGGACAAAAATGGACGCCTTGAGTAGGTCTTGGGCGTCATCTTCCCCAAGATAGTAGCGGCCGGCGTCGGCCTTGACTGCGTTCAGGATATCAGTGTGCCCCGCGTCAGCCAGTTGCGTGGCCAGCTCGTTATAGGCAGCTTCATTGATTCCGTTTTCATCATCCAAAAGTAGGATGGCCAATTTGCGAAGGTTTTTCATATCGTGAAGTCAGTTTATATTGTTATTGTTAATTGTCAAGCCTCACTGCTCGGTAAACTCGAGCATTGTGCCTTTTTTGATTTGCCGCGAAGTGCGGTTGTCGTTAAATTGTTTGCACCGTTCACGGGCTTCCGCCATAGAAAGCCCTGTGTCAACAGTAATTTTCCGGCTGCTGCCGAATGTCCGCCAGTTGGTGGCGCTGCGTTTGAAAGTCTTGTATGCCATAACGGAATGATATAATTGTTTTAAGAAATGTCAAGCCTTGCGACGGACAATCTTGCCAGTTTGGTCTTCGCGGAGACGAGCCTTGTAACCGTTGCCGATGTTCATACCGGCCCAGTAAAGCGTGGCCTGCGTCGGCTGGAGTTTCGAGTAGCGGGATTGATAACCGCTCTTCGGTTTATTCGTCTTGGTGACTTCGATGGTGTATGTTGTCATATTGTGATAACAGAATACAATTGTTTTAAGAAATGTCAAGCGTGACGATGAAACTCACGAACGATGCCGGCAACGTGCCAGTGCCACTTGTGGTCAATGGTCAAGCAGGCAACGTGAAGAGCGATTCTACCGAAGGAGTATTTGGCTAATAGAAGTTTCATATTGTGAAGACATTCTAACATTGTTTTAACTATTGTCAAGCGTCACCAGCCACGCTTGACTTGTTTGAATTGTATGATAATATTTTGACATGAAGCGAAACTAAAATACAATGTCTAAGCCGATAGACTAACGTAAAAACTTAACTGGCCGCAACCCGTAGGGCGTAAAAAGAATGGCGAATTGAGTAATGAGCGGGGAAAGATTCGCAAGGCCACTGGCCGTGAAAGAACGTAGCCCAAAAGGCGGTTTTTTCATGCGGTAAAATATCAAAAAAAACGAACGCAGCCGCCGTTACCCTACTCTCCGGCATCTTTCAGCCACATCGTCTCTCACAAGGAAAGTTTAACATATTCACCGCAGCAGTCAAGCCTCGCCCCTTTCAGGACGAAGCTTGCTGCCGATTGACCGAACCTCACGCCCCAACAACAGGCTGGGGAGCGAAAGTGAGTTTGGGCACCGACCATTTACAACAGCCCACGGGGTTGGTCTTGTGAATCGGGTAGTATTCGCCCCAGTAATAGTCGTTAATCGTGTCCACAGTCCCGTAAAAATGTCCCTTGTGGATTTGACCGTAAGCCTTGATGCCGAAGATGTTGCCCGTGGCATTCTCGACCATGTAGCGGCCGCTTGACCCGATGTCAACCTTGGTATATTTCTTGCCTTCTTTCACCGTCGTCTTTGCGTGGACGGCGATGGTGGATTCGTGACTGCCTCCGGCTCTCATGCGTGCCTCGGTTTCGGCTTGTAGCATGGCCGCGAATGCGATGATTTTGTTTAACATAACAAAGACAGTGTAAGATTGTTTTGAGAAATGTCAAGCCCCCGCGTAATAGGTTCCGATGGGCGAGACGACACGGCTCTTGGCTTGAGCAGCCTTGTGGAAAATGGTGGCCATGTTAGACCGGCCGAGATTGTCCAGTTCTCCGGTCTTGGAACGTTTCACCGCTCCGTTGATGATACGGGCAACCTTGTGGGCGGTTTCGGCACCGCCAGGCATAACAGGCGTGCTATAGCGGTAGGTTTCATTGCCATTCTTTTCGGCAACAAATTCCCAGCGACGGCCTTTGGCTCCGTAGGTGACATTTTCGACAGTGTGAGTTTTGGTCATATTTTTGTTCGGTTAATTGTTTATATCGTTGACTGACAAAGACAGTATAGAATTGTTTTGAGAAATGTCAAGCGGTGGCGAGAGCGCGAGTGCCATCCAGCTTCTGCTGAAATTTGACGGAGTGAACCACGCGGCCGGTCTTCAAGTCAAATGTCCATGTGTAACCGTCGCCCTTCCTGACCACGACTGCCCGTGCATCGGTCTTCTTATGAGGGGCAATCCTGTAGCTCGCCAGTGTCTCACGGTTGCCCTTTAGGGTAGCACGGTCAAAGAAATGGCCGCCGTTGGCCTTGTTCAGCTTGGCAAGTTCAGAGATTGTCATAAAAATAATTTATCAAAGGTTTACCACAAGTCAAGCGACGATGGAGAGTCCACGTTCATTGGCTTCTTTCAAAGCCGGTATTTGAGACACGACCGGCCACACTGCCATAACGTGTTCCCATTCATGCGGAAGCATCGCCACACTGTATTTTGAGATATTACCAGCCGACGATTGAGTGTGAAGTGTCTGGCTTGTCGGATACACCGTGCGGATACAGAGTTTGCGAAACTCTTCCGGAAACTCGGGCAAACTGTATTGGAGAGCATGAGAATTGGGCAATTGGTCACACGGAACACGGAACGATTGCCACTTGGCCTTGCCTGCGCTGGTGTTGCCCTTGGCGGTGACTCCAAGATTTTCCTTGAGCCACTTTTTAATTTCGTTGGTTGTCTTCATATAGAAAGTTTACCAAATAGTTAAAACAAGTCAAGCGGTCAGCCGGCAATCCGGCTCCAGCACTCGGGACCGATTCCCCGCTTGATGCTCTCGGGCACCGTCAATTTCCGGCCACAGCAACCGCACTTGCCTTCATGGTGAACCGTGTAACCATCAGGGAGAACCTTATCAGTCGAGACGTGCTTGAGCACCCAACGGAGAACCTTCACCGGAGTAGTGTCATCGGTGAACTTGCTGGCCTTCGTGAGGCGGACGGTGAACGTGACGGGACAGAAAACCCCGACGTAAGTGTAAGCCGTTTCGTTACATGGGCCAGTCAGCAACATGGCGAAAAACGGCTTATTGTCGCCTTTGGGCTGACGAATTTTGAAAGTGTAGTGAACGCCTTTGCCGTTGTCCACCGTGAAGGTTGCGTTGCCGCCCGTGAAAAACTTGGTGTCGAGTTCAATCGTATTCATGTTTATAGAATACAATTGTTTTAAGAAATGTCAAGCGTGAGTGTGTAACCCATATCGTTAGGTCATGGATTAAATCAAACCGCAATCGGTAACGATTCCGACGTTAGGTGACGTTTGATTCCGTCGTTTTCCGACGAACACAACCACGCTCAAAAGTCAATACGAGTAAACCGAAAAATGAGTTGCGTATTTCAACGGAACATCTTGACGCAACCGTGCGTGATTGAGGCCGTGATTGGCGGCCAACTGTTTGCGGAGAGGATGACGGCCACGAATTTTCAGCCGGACACCCAAGGAACGAAGTTGCCGAATGAAGGCTTTTCCTTCGTCGTTATTTTGAACTGTGAATGGTGTTTGAATTGTAATCATAACAACTTTAATTTATCAAATGTTTGTGGAAAGTCAAGCGTGGTGGCTGTTTGGGTTTTGGTAAAAGGTGCCGTGTCACCCTTATCAACGCCCATTTAAGGGCCATCCACGGTATCCCAAACAGCCACCAAAATGTTTTTACCGACGATGGCCAACACTGTTTCGGCCGATGATGGTTTCCAACGTGGCCGGCTCGACAGGCACGACGGCCCGAATTTCGGAGAACCCGACACGGTGCTTCACCAGCATCGTATAGAATAGGTCTGCATTGCTCCGAGGCGTGTCAAGCAGAACTTCGTTGCGGTTTCCGTTGCGATACCACACAACATTTGAGAATTTCGTTTTTGGTAGAGTAAAGTTCGGTTTCATAACAAAATCAGTTTATATTACTATTAAGAATTGTCAAGCGTCGGAATTTTAATCGTTTCAACTACCAAGACCATATTTATATTGACAACGTAATCTTGGTATGAAAAAATCAATTGAACAAATAAAAGAAGCACGTAGATTAAGATTGGTTAATCAACGTTTTGGTAAATTAGTTGTCCTATCATTGGACCATATTCATAAACGAAAAGGAGCTACATATTGGAAATGTAAATGTGATTGTGGCAATGAAAAGGTTATACGAGGTAGTTGTTTAACTTCAAAAAACAAAAAATGCCAAACAAAATCGTGTGGTTGTATGATGAGACGAACCAGAACCAACCATCCTGCATTTAGAGGATTTGGTGAAATTTCAAAATCATTATGGAATCGAATCATTAGAAATTGTATTAGAGGACATAATCGAGACAGAATAATTGAATTTACTATTACAATGGAATATGCTTGGAATTTATTTCTTAATCAAAATAGAAAATGTGCATTGACAAAATTACCATTAGAATTATTTCATATTGAATATGGAAAAACAATAGGCAATGCTTCACTCGACAGAATTGATAGTAGTAAAGGTTATATTGAGGGCAATGTTCAGTGGATTCATAAAGATGTTAATATGATGAAATATAACTTTAATCAAGATTATTTTATCAAATTATGTAAACTTATTGCATCAGAAAATCAGTGAAGTTGGCCGAATTTACCTTGACCGTTCAACCGCCACAGACTGCGACCACCGATGGCTCGGCGGCCGACAGCTTTCTTGGCTTCATCCGTTTGAGCAACGTCGTCTGCGCTGGTAACATCCGTGTAGCCACTTTCAGCAACCTTGGCGGCCCACTGCCATTGCGGTTCAACTTGAACCTTACTTGTGATTTTTTTGACAAGACCGAGCTGGACAAGTTTGGCAAGGCCGGTTTTGATTATTTGGTCGAGGAGTGTCGCTTGCCGTTCGGTGAGATTTTTGAGCCAAGGATAACCAGCTTGAAGGTAGGGACGAAGCTGGTGAATTGTAAATGATAGGTGAGAATAACGGGCCATTGAGGCCTTAACGCCCGTGTGAATTTTATCGGTGTAATTCTCCACCGGAAAAACCATTTCTGACAATTCTTTTTTCATCTGTCAATATTCTATCACCACTTTTAAGAATTGTCAAGCGTGGTCAGCGACGCTTGACTTCAATAAACTTTTTGATAAATTAACTTTATGGGAAAATACAAACCATTTCCAAACGGCACCGTTCGAGGACCTTATCGTTCAAATAACGTTGTGACTTATATGGTTCAAACGGCGGGCGGTTGGGTGCCATTCACCGGCACGCCTGCTGTCACAAAGGAAGCGGAAACCGAGAAGCGGGCAAAGGAATTCGCCAAGCAGCACGCTTGACTTGAGCAGGCTATTTGTTAAACTATCTGTGTGAGGGATGGTGGTGGCGATACCGAAAGCCAAAAAGGCCGACCGCAAGGCGCCGTGAGTAGGGCACCGGTCCCTGCGTAAATGCCTTTAACGTTATTTCCAACGCTTGACATTTCACCAATTCAATTTACAATGACTTCAAGTGCGCAACGAGTCTGCATTCATTGACCCGTTATGGCGTGCCATGTGGTTTATCGTGTAATGACTCTTCTTTAACGATAATGCCAACGAAAACTGTGCCGCAGTGCGTGCATTTGTGTTTTCCATGCACCAAAAATTGTTTGTAAGGTTGAACAATCACTAAATTTTTTCCGATGAACCCCCAATTTTTTATTCGAGTGGTGACTTGATATGTTTCAATTGTTTTGGCTCCTTGGTGGCCGTATCTGTTACAGACCCACCGAGTTATCCGCTTGTCCAACCAAGCAAAGATGAATCTTACGAAAGCCATACGAAGTCAACTTTACCATCAGGATGATTTTTCATCCATTCCGCAACTTCAAATGAATATGCTTCAATCATTTTCTTCGTATTTTCCTCACTAGCACACTGACTACAAATGACGTGTGAATCGGTAGGAACTCCGTTGAGTTTGTTGTCGAAAAAGCGGATGAATAGTTGTTTCATGTTGACCTTAGTTTACCAAAACTTTTATTATTGTCAAGCGACCATCCCACCAAATTTCAGGTAGGGGTAGCAGAAAATTAAGCGCGGGGGGTACTAAATCCTAATACGCGGGGGGTACTACCCGCCCATACCATAGGCTTAAAAGCAAGAGAGATACATCCACGAATCATCCTTGCCGCCCCAATACAACCGTTTGGAGTTCACACCGTCACGAATCTCTTTAAGGAACGTATCGTAGGCCGAACCTTCGGGAGTTGGCAAGAAACCGAGATTGATGATATCATCACGATTGACCCAAATACAAGTTTGTTTGACTTCGGTTCTTACCCCGAGTTCAATCAACCATTTATTGGCAGAAATTAACGTTGCGTCGTTCATAAAGCCAATTTATCAAAGATTTAACTATTGTCAAGCGGCGGTAGCGTATGTGATAACGACGTGATTTGAAATCATATAATACATTACCGCCTTTTGACGATAATGTTTCAATGTGAAATCAATAATCTTTTCAATTTGGCTCCTATCAATAATCGTGGTAGGTTCCATGCCCATAAAACAGGCAGGTGAAATGCGTTCGGGTTCATCAACCATCACACGAACAGGGATAACCTTTTCAGGATATTCAACTCCTTCGTGGGTCCACTTACCACGGGCAGATGAGAGGATTGTCATACCACCGGTAATCTTCATCACCACTTTATCCCATTCCTTATGATGAACGGTTCTAATCGGCTTCATGGTATCGCCGTAGATTGTGGGGACTAAAATTTCGTAAAGAACTTTCATAAATTTCTAACGATGCATTTCAACACAATACCCTATCAATAGGATGATTCCAAGAATACAAAGGTGGTAGATGTGCATATCAATCGTTGCTGTAATCCTTTGGACCTTTCAATGTAATCACCATTCTCGGTGTATCCACTTCATAATCCAAAAGTTTCGTTGATTTGATATCTTCGCTGGTGAATATACTTGCCATTCCGTTGGCAGCGACCTGAAACTTGACAGGATAAGTTGTGGTATCATACAACAGTAAATCACCGACCCAAGAATCGGATTGAGAACCGAATGACGGTCTTACCAATATTACAGGTTTACCGTTAAACAGTTCAAGTTTTGTTTCAAGCATGTCTGACATAAAATTCAATGGTCTTCACCACACGGGCAGCCGGGACGAACAATAATGATGGACGAATATTCGTTGCTTAGACGATGTTCCCACCGATACAATTCTTCATCGGTGTCAATCTTTTCTTCGTTATGGTCATTCCAAGAGCTAATCAGGGTCTTACCGGCTTCTTCGATGACGTTGGCCTGAATACTACCGAGCATGATTGCTTCGATGGCTTCAATCAAATCCCAAAGAGCTCTTGCTAGATTTTCGTTTTTCATGTAGATAATTTACCAAAACTTTTATTATTGTCAAGCGTATAACCGACGCTTGACTTGTTGAAAGTATTGTATAATTTGATGACGTTAAAACAACAAAACAACAAAACAAACAACAAAATATGAAATTCAACAAATGGACACTTAGTATTCTTCTACTTCTGGCCGTCATCTTCTCCGGCGCCGGCTGTGCGAAAATGGCAAATCAAATATCGGCCGACGGCGGGTTTCTCGCCTCGCTCGGTGGTGGTGCCAATGGCGATTACATCGTTCGCAACGACTCGGGCGGCAAAATCATGGACGTGTGGGTTCTTCACGACTGTATGGTTCAATCAGTTCAATCGGGCGCCGGTTGGTTGTTCAGGGATAATAGCGGGAATCCAATCCACTTGGGCGGGGATGTGAAAGTCATCCGTGTGAATCGGGAAGTGGATATGTCGAAGTATCACGAATACCACATTGAATTTGAGAAGAAATCCTATCAGGAGCTTTACGGTCAATGACCGCTTGACTCCTACAATCATTGTGATAATCTAATTTGGTAAAACAACAAAACAAACAACAAAACAAATAAAATGAAACTTCTAACTATCATCGGTGTCGCCATCGGCGTCATTGGCATCGCCTTCGTGCTCGCAATCGTTCTGGCCTTTCCGGTCATGTGGCTGTGGAATGGTTGTCTCGTCGGCCTCGTCGCGGGTATCAGCCCGATTGCCTCTTTCTGGCAGGCATTCGGCATCATGTTGCTGTGTTCTCTTCTGTTTAAGTCGAATCATACCGGCAGTAAGAAATAAGGCTTGACAATTCTCAGCGGTTGTCTAAACTATAAAAACTTATGCCAAAAAAAGTAAACGGATACACTCAAGCCAAGGCCCACGCCAAGAAACGTCGGAAGCAGTATGAAGCCGATGACCGGCAGGCCAAATACAACGCCCTCACCATCGCCGAGAAGTTTAGCACTCTCATTGAAGGCGGTAGCAAACGTCAACGGGCCAAGTTGGAAAAACAGTTGGAGAAGGAAGCGGCAAAGTCAGCCGTGAAGCCGACTGTGAAGCCAACCAAGGCTCCGAAGAAATAACTTGATGGCCCCGAAAACGGAACATCCAGCACCAGCATCTCTTAGTATCAGTGCCGGTGTATGTGAACCGCTAGTAAGGGCCTCCAATTATAGCTCATAGCGGTTACGATGGACAAAGAGAAACTTGTTTCTCTCCACGTTGTAAGACCGCCCATTTTATTTTCATCGCTTGACTTTGATTAAATGTTTGGTAAATTAACTACATGAAAAATTATCGTTGGACAATTCATTTTGGCAATGTTTTCATTGTGGTTTATGCATCATCACGATACAATGCCATGATTTTGGCCTGTGCGACCAGAATTAGTAGCGGAGAACATTTGGATTGCAATCGTATTGCTCAATGGGATGGCAATTTTCTAAAAGAAGAATGGAATGGGAAGTTTACTCTCAAGTTTGAACCCGCCTTGGCCGCTTGACTTTGATTAAATGTTTGGTAAATTAACTCCATGAGAAAGAATCTACATGGAAAGTCGCTGAACGATATCCGTCGTCCGGCGCACATGCCCACGAAGGTTACGAAACCTAAAAAGGGCAACGGTTACGTCCGTAAATCAAAATACAAAATGGATTTTTATGAGTGAACTCGCTACAATCTACAAGCAGGCAAACGACCTGGTTCTAAAAAAGTATCAGGATGAACCGGAAGACCGTTGGAAATTGGCCGCCATTGCCGAACATCGTGCCGGGACCGTAAGACACGATTCCGTTATGAACGATTTTGTTCAAGATGTGGAAAAGGTTGTCACCGAACTGTTTAACGGTGCAGCTGCTGTTCCCGTCGTCGTTGCTCCGACTGTTTCACCGAATGTCAAGAAAGCGGCACCACTTCCACCAGCCGAAACTCTACCCAAGACTCCCGACAATCCGGCGGGGCTTGATTTGGGATGGGATTGATGTAGTCTGGAGTTGATTTATGGGAAAAACATACAAAGACAACCCTCACAAGTATCGGAAGCACTCCGATAGCAACAAACCACGGAAGAACAAGGAGAAACGTGATGAACGTTGGAAACCGATGGGTGGTTCTGCTCAACCGTTTCTCGTTGGTGACAATACCTCGTTCCATGACTGACGCTTGACTTGGTGAAAACTTTTGGTAAATTAACTTTATGGCAACAACCAAACTCGAAGTCACCCTGTTAATCGCAGTTAATCATCCAAAAGCAGCACTCGATGAAAACTCTGTCAAGGCTCTCATTAACGAAGGGACGGCTGCAATCGCTGACAACGTGGAACTCCTTTCTACCATTAGCGACGAACCGGCTGAATCAATCTGTGTTTCTGTCACCAAACTCCGGCTCGAAGGAACGGACAAACGGTTCCACCAGCTCTCGCTTTCACTTTAC
>Ga0075029_100000781_pt1 | contig 18286 bp, 16 predicted proteins | sample LitLauG_LLR_2013_FD_71391 | JGI IMG/M metagenome (GOLD analysis project Ga0075029, IMG submission 71391) | Freshwater sediment microbial communities from North America - Little Laurel Run_MetaG_LLR_2013 | ecosystem: Environmental > Aquatic > Freshwater > Creek > Sediment | place: USA...
TGCATGTTGAACGAACTGACCACGGAGCAGTTGATCATGCACATGGTGGGCCGCCCGGTGACATCTTTGTATCGCCGCGAGCCGGTCGCGCCGGGCGATGAGATGCTCCGTGTGACAGGTCTGACGCTCAATCCCCTGCTCCAGGACATTTCGTTCACGGTGCACGCGGGCGAAATTGTGGGCATTGCCGGATTGATCGGCGCGGGCCGCACCGAGTTGTGCCGCGCGATGTTCGGCATCGACACAATCGACTCCGGCGAAATCCGAATCGGCGGCAAAACGGTGCGAATTCGCGACCCTCGCGACGCCGTGCGCGCGGGCCTCGCCCTGGTGCCCGAGGACCGGCAGCGCACAGGCCTCGCCATCGACCTGGCCATCGCGCCCAACGTCACCATGGCTAGCCTGCGTTCGGTCAGCAACATGGGCTTTTTGAATTTGCGTAGCGAACGGCTGATCACCAGTGAGCAAGGCTCGCGCCTCCGTCTGAAATACGAAGGACCGCAGCAACTGGCGCGGCGGCTGAGTGGAGGCAATCAGCAAAAAGTGGTGATCGCGAAGTGGCTGGCCACCAATGCTCGCGTGATTCTGTTCGACGAGCCGACACGTGGCATCGACGTTGGCGCAAAGGTCGAGGTCTTTGAAACGATGGACCAGTTGGCGCGCCAGGGCGCGGCGATCGTGATGATGAGCTCGGAGATGGCGGAGATTCAATCCGTAGCGGACCGCATTATTGTGATGCGCCAGGGCCGCATCGCGGGCGAGCTTCCGCGCGGCACATCCCAGGAAGAAATTTTGCGGCTGGCCGCGTTTGAGGAGAAGGCCGCGTGATCCAGCGTCTCCTGCCATTTGCAACTTTAGTTACCCTCATCGTCGGTCTGGCCATCGCGTCGCCGCATTTTCTCACCGGTCCGAATTTGTCCACCGTCATCCGGCAGACTACCGTGATCAACATCATGGCGCTGGGCATGACGCTAATCATTATTTCGGGCGGCATCGATTTGTCGGTTGGTTCCGCTCTGGCGCTAGGCGGGTTTTTGGGCACGCTCGCGATGAAGAACGGCTACCCGATTCCGGTCGCGGTTGCCGCCGGCATCGCCACGGGGACCATGTGCGGATTGCTGAACGGTACGCTCATCACGCGCCTGAAAGTGAATCCATTCATCGTGACCCTGGGCACCATGGGGATTTATCGAGGCGTGGTGCTGCTGATTTCCAATGGCCTGCCCGTGCATGAAATTCCGCTGAAGTTCGCCAAGCTCGGCTCCGGGTCCGACCCGTTCGGCATTCCCATCGTGCTGTGGATCCTGCTGATCTGCGCGGTCGCGATGCACGTCGTGCTGGAACATACGCGCCTGGGCCGCTACGCGTTTTCGATCGGCAGCAATCCCGATGCCGCGTTTTATGCGGGCATCCCCGTGGCGTTCAACATCACTTCGGTTTATGCCATAGCGGGCGGGCTGACCGGGCTGTCGGGCATGATCGAAGCATCGCGCCTGATGAGCGGCCAGCCTACAGCGGGCCAGGGTTACGAACTGCAAGCCATCGCCGCCGTGGTGATCGGTGGAGGCAGCCTGCGCGGCGGCGAAGGCAGCGTGCTGGGAACGTTGGTCGGCGCGTTCATCATGGGCCTGCTCTCGGACGGCAGCGATCTGCTGGGCATTAATCCGTACTGGCAGCAAGTGATCATCGGCGCAGTGATTATTCTGGCGGTTTGGCTGGATGAGTTGCGCAAGCGTCGCGGCACAGCGTCATGATTTTGCTATTCTGATCGAATCGAACGGCCCCATGACGAGCCGCATATGGGGAGGATCGATGAACCGAAGAGAGTTCCTGGGCGCGGGCGCGATGCTTTCCCTTGCCGGCTGCGCGCCGAAGATCAGAACCAGCGCGATTCCGGCGCTTGCTCCGATTCGCGCGCAGACCGACCGCATTTTTCGCGTCACCGTCTGCCTGCGTCCTTTTCGCGCCGCGGGGCCGAGGCTCGACGTGGAACGGATCGGCGATAAAACGGTCATCCACAATTACGGCCATGGTGGAAGCGGGTGGTCCTTATCGTGGGGCTCCGGCGCGCTGGCGGTGGAGAAAGCGATGGCCACCGGCGAGCGCGATATCGCGGTGATCGGCTGCGGGGCGCTCGGCCTCACATGCGCAATTCTGTTGCAGCGCGCTGGAGCGCACGTGACGATCTATGCGAAGGAGCGTCCGCCCGAGGTGCGTTCGTCACGCGCGACAGGATCGTGGACGCCCGATTCGCGCATCGCGCTGACCAACTCCGTGAGCCCAGATTTTCCCGCGCTGTGGGAGAAGATGTGCCGGTATTCGTTTCATTCCTACGAGAATTACCTGGGCTTGGCCGGCACTCCCGTGGAATGGACGGACCGCTACTCGCTGTGGGATGACGAACCTCCCACGCCCGGCGGCCGGCGCAATGCCAATGCGCTGGAATTCGCCCGCTATCAGGATCGCGTTCGCGATCTCACGCCGCGCTCGAAGGACTTGCCGCCGGGCACGCATCCGTTCCCGACGCGCTATGCTCGCCAGAACAGCAGCCTGACGTTCAACATCGCGGCCTATTCCAAGCAACTGCTGAACGAGTTTTTCACCGAGGGCGGGCGTATCCAGATGACGGAGTTTCATTCGCCCTCGGAACTCACAGCGCTGCCGCAGAAGACGATCGTCAACTCCACTGGCTACGGCGCGCGGGCATTATGGAAGGACGAATCCATCGTGCCGGTACGAGGCCAGATCGCCTGGCTGATCCCGCAGCCGGACGTCCACTACGGCCTGCAGTACAAGAACGTCAATATCCTCGGGCGGCGCGACGGCATCGTAGTGCAGGACGGAGGCATCGGCGAAATGGAGGGCTACAACGATACCAACGAGCTGCCGGACCGCAAGCAGGCGGAGGCGGCGGTGGCGATCACGGCGGAGTTGTTCGAGCGGATGGCGGCGAAAAAAGCTCGCGCGTAGCTTTTGATACTCTGAACGATATGTCTCGCGATGGCGCTTTGCCTCCTGCTGCGCTGCTGGTGCTATCGCCCTCGGGCCAGCGCTCGCGCGTCGAACTGACGCCGCTGCCGTTCCTGATGGGCCGGCAGCCGGACAATCATCTCGTCCTGCGCGACAACCGGGCGTCGCGGCAGCACTGCCGCATCATCGCCGAAAACGGCGACTACGTCATTGAGGACCTGAACAGCCGCCACGGCACGTTCGTCAACGGCGAACGGATCGCCCGGCACGTCCTGCGCAACTCCGACCGCATTGATTTCGGCGTCCGCGAATCGTTCCAGATCACCTTCGCTCTCGAGCAAGGCGAGATCAACCGCATCCTGGGAAAACTGGGCGAGGAGGTGGGATCGGGCTCGCACTCCGGCGCGCTGGGCGCGAACAACCTAGCCAAATTGCGTTCCTTGGTGGAGGTCGCGCGCGCGCTCCAGAACTCGCTTTCGACACACGAAGTGCTCACCGCCGTGGTGGACGCCGCGCTGGCCGTGACCGGCTGCGAACGCGGATTCCTGCTGCTACGCAACGCCGCCAACCTGGAGGTTTCGGTCGCGCGCGACCGCGCCGGCAAGGCGCTGGAGGCGGACGACCTGCGCGTGCCAACGTCGGTGATCCAGCGTGCGCTGAATTCGCGGCGCGATCTGCTCAGCATGTCGTTCGATCCTCTGGAGCAGCAGGGCGTGCGCCCGGAGATGAGCGTCGCGGCACTGGAACTGCGCTCGGTTGTGTGCCTGCCGCTGATTCAGATACGAAGCGGGAAGTCGGAAGACACGCACATCGGGTCGGCCGCGGAAAATACGGTCGGCTTGCTGTACATGGATTCGCGCGTCAATCCAGCGGACCTTTCGGCCGGCAACCGCGAGCTTTTGCAGACGCTTGCGATTGAGGCGTCGACGATTTTAGAAAACGCTCGGCTACTCGAAGAATCGCGCGATAAGGTACGAATGGAGAGCGAACTCAAAATCGCCCGCGACATTCAGCAGGGGCTATTGCCCGCGTCGCTCCCATCGGAAGGCTGGTTTCGAGCGGCCGGCACCAGCATCCCTTCGACACAGGTGGGGGGCGATTATTTCGACGTCCGCCCGCTGCCGCACGACGCATGGGCCGCGGTAGTGGCCGACGTTTCGGGCAAAGGCGTGAGTTCCGCGCTGCTGGCCAGCCTGCTGCAAGGCGCGTTCCTGATGGCCCAGGGAGGTCCGCCGAACATTGAGCCGATGATGGTTCGGTTGAACGATTTTCTGCTGGAGCGCACACGCGGAGAGAAATACGCCACTGTGTTTTACTGTGAGCTGGATTCAGCGGGCTTTCTGAGCTACGCCAATGCGGGCCACTGCGCTCCGTTTCTGGTGAGTCCCGACGGACGGCTGCGCAAGCTGCATACATCGGGAATGCCAGTCGGAATGATTGAGGGCGCGCCGTTCCAGATGGTGCAGACTCAGTTGACGCCGGGCGACAAGCTGGTGATTTATAGCGATGGGCTGACGGAAGCCGAGGATGCCAACGGGGTGTTTTTCGACACGGAGCGTTTGCGCTTATGCCTGCGCGACAACGCTCGGCTGGACGCGGTGGGGCTGCATGGCGCGCTGCAGGACGCCATCGATCTGTTCACCGAAGGCGGCGTGATCAGCGACGACATCACGGCGCTGGTGCTGGAATACCTGCCGTCGTGATTCTGTACACCGCGGCGCACGGAGGATTTCGCGAGGCCGTTCCCTTGGGCGGCGGCGCGGCCGTGTGCGACATGTTGGTGGACGAGTGGTCGAACACCAGGCCCTTCGAGTTTCGCCTGATCCGCCCGGACGCGGCGGCGCGCGATATCGTCCGCTTCAGCGAACGCGAATACGCGGCGTTTTCCCGCACATTTGAGCGTAAGGCCACGGAGGAGATTCTACGCCACGACCCGCGCGAAGTTACCGTGCTGGTCAACGACGTTTCCGAAGGCCCGGATTTCCAGGCGTTGACGGATTACCGCATTTTCACTATTTATCACGTCGATGTAGTCGCCTACGTGGCCGATATTTACCTGCGCGGGCTGATTCGTCCGGAGACGACCGTGAAATGGTATCGGCGCTTGCGGCCTATCATGCCCGCGATCTCGAAGCTGGTGTGGGAAAAACAGGAGGCCAGTGTGCGGTATTCGCGCGGGCTGATCATGCCGTCGAACGGCATGAAAGAGACCATGCTGCGCTGCTATCCGAAATGCCCGGCGGAGAAAATCCACGTAATTCCGTGGGGTGCGCAGGATCCTGGACCCACGGGCGACGCTGGTGCGCTGCGCAAGGAATTCGGCGTACCTGACGACGCGCGTGTGCTGCTGACGCTCAGCCGTATTTCTCCCGAGAAGGGTCAAGATGCGTTGCTCGAAACGCTGATCGCCTGGGAACGCCGCGATGATTGTCCGCCGTTGTGGCTCTTTATCTGCGGCGACGCAGCGTTCATGCAGGGCATCAAGTTTATGGAGCGATTGCGCGGGCTGGCTTCGCGGCTTAAGAAAACGCGGGTAGTGTTCCCTGGTTACGTCACCGGTGAGCGCAAGCGCGCGTTCTTCGCGCTGGCGGACCTTTATATCTTTCCTTCGCGCCATGAAAGCTACGGCCTAACCTTGATGGAGGCGCTGGCAGCGGGCGTACCGGCCGTGTGCCTGGATCATCACGGTGCGCGGGCAGTGATACGCGAGGAGTTCGGCGCGATTGTTCAACCGGACGGCCTACGCGATGGCATCGCACGACTGCTCCGCGACCCTACTCTGCCGCAAATGCGAGAGAGCGCTCGCGCGTTTGCGCGGCACCACCGGTTCGCGGATCAGGCGGCAAAGCTCGCGGCGCTGCTGGCTCCTCCAGATGGTTCGCGATCCTGACGATCCCGTCTTTGATGAGGGCGACGTCGAAGTTGATAAGCAGTCCAAGGCGCTTGTCGGCCAGGCGCAGATAAGTCGGCACCTGCATCTTGTGCACCGGCGCAATCGCCTCCACGGATTTCACCTCAACGATGACCAACCTTCGACGAGGAGGTCCGCGTGGAAGGTGATTTCCATGCGAATCTCGTCAAAGGCGATCGGCACCGGATACTGGCGCTCGACATGCAGCCCGCGCTGCTCAAGTTCATGCGCCAGCACAGCTTCATAAACGCTTTCAAGAAGTCCAGGGCCGAGAATCCGGTGTATTTTCAGGGCAGCGTCTACGACTGTACCGGAGATCTTGTTCAAAGGCATCGGCATCACCCAGATAGTGCGTCTCGAGACGAAAACTCTCACGCAGAGAGAGTCCTTCTGTGCGTTCAGCTCTGTGTACTCCGCGTCTCTGCGAAAAATTACTTCCCGGCAATCCGGCGGTTGGCGAGTTCGATCAGCTTACGGCAGCAGGCGCTCATCTGGATATCGACATCCTTTAGCGACCCTCCTGTGAACTTCAACCTGGGAGGCTGGCGATGAACGGGGCAAACAAGGTCGCGCAGCTTCGATTCGGTGCGCTCCTTGAACTGCTCCACGCTGGTCTGCACGAGAACATCCTACCATAGAAATGTTTTTTTCGAGCGCGGTAGCATCGGAATAGGAATGGATTTCGTCGAGCAGCTCAAAAGCTCCATCGATATCGTCAAGGTTGTCGGCGAATACGTGCGCCTGAAACGCATCGGAGCCACCGGACGCTACGTCGGTTTGTGCCCTTTCCATCAGGAAAAGACGGGTTCATTCAACGTCAACCAGACTCGCCAGTTCTACAAGTGTTTCGGCTGCGGCGTCGGCGGCGACGTTCTAAAGTTCGTGATGGAGATCGAGGGCTACACCTTCCCCGAGGCCCTGAAAACGCTGGCCGAGCGCAACGGCATTCCGATGCCCAAGCGCGCCGAATACTCCGATGCCGATTCCAAGTTCCGCGCCGCGCTGCTGGATATTCACTCGATCGCCGCCGCGATGTACCGCGATGCTCTTAGCGGGCCGCAGGGCGCGGAGGCGCGCAACTATCTGGTCCGCCGCGGCATCTCGCCGGAATCGATTCAGACGTTCGAGCTCGGTTACTCCGAACCAGGCAACCAGCTGATGCGCGTCTTAAGCGAAAAGCAGTTCACGCGCGAGCAGGTGGATGCGTCCGGCTTGGTGAGAAAGAGCCAGGAAGGCTCCAGCTACTTCGATTTCTTCCGCGGACGCCTGATGTTTCCCATTCATAATGAGTCGGGCAAAGTGATCGGCTTCGGCGGACGCGCCATGCGCGACCAGGATCAGCCTAAATATTTGAATTCCAGTGAAACGCCCATCTATAAAAAGACATCCGTACTGTACAACCTGCACCGCGCCCGCGAATCGATGCGCCGGGCCAACCGCGCCGTGTTGGTAGAAGGCTATATGGACGTTATCGGCGTGTATTCGGCGGGGGTGAAGGAGGTTGTCGCAAGCTGCGGCACCAGCTTCGGCGCGTCGCAGGCCGGGCTGATCCATCGCCACTCCGATCACGTGGTGGTGAACTTCGATCCCGACAACGCCGGCGCTAAAGCATCGGAGACCGCGATCCAGACGCTGCTCGATCAGGGAATGCATGTGCGTGTGCTCGGGCTCGATGGTGGTCTCGATCCTGACGAGTACGTCAAGCAGAACGGCGCGGATCGGTACCGCGCCAAGCTCGATTCGGCCAGCACGTATTTCCATTGGCTGGCCGACCGCGCTCGCCAGAAGTTCGACATGTCGAACGCCGACGGCCGCATGGAGGCGTTTCGATTCCTCATGACGCCGGTAAATAAGATCAGCGACAAGCTGGAGCGTGCCGCCGTGGCCAACGATCTGGCGGGCTATCTGGGCGTGGACGCCTCACTCGTGCTGGATCAGTTTAAAAAATCGTCGGTGGACAAGGATAAGCGCCCCGCCGCAAAGCCGCAGAAGGATGCCGCAGTGCCGGCGCTGGAGCGCATGCTGCTCGGCGCGCTGATCGGCAGCGCGGACGTTCGCCTGGAAATCCTGCCGCAGGTGACCGAGGAGATGACGGCCGGTTTCGTGACGCGCGAGATTTTCGAGGCCTTGCGCCAGATGGTGAACGGCGGCGCGAGCGTCACCTTTTCCGCGCTCGAAGCCAGGCTTGAACCAGCCCAGAAGGCTCTATTGCACGATATGGTGGCGTCCGATGATATAGGTGAACCAGAGGAGGCCGTCCAGACGGCGCGCAGTTGCCTGAAATCGCTTGAGGGAGCGCAGCGGAACCGAAGCATCGCCGAGCTCCGCGCGCGAATCAAAGCCGCAGAACGCGAAGGCCGCATCGAGGAAGCGATGAAGCTGATGGCGGAGTTGGAGCAGCGGAGAAAGAAATGAACCGGACGCATGAAATATCCTGCGTATCCGGTGTTGTACACTGAAGGCAATTGATCCCGGCGACCGCGAGAATGAGCCGGAAAACGTCAAACGTTGGGGCTATCGGGGCACAGTGGCACTTGAAGAAAAATTCGGCCGGCTAAAGCAGCTCATGGACACCGGAAAAGAGAAGGGGTACGTTCTCTACGACGAGGTCAACGAGCTTCTGACGGAAGGCTATCCGGCTGGGCGCGAACTCGAGGAGATCCTCACTGAGTTCGACAGCGCAGGCGTCGAAATCCTGGAAGAGCCGAAGATCGACTTCGAGAAGAAGCTCGAGGATGGCGACGAGCCCACCGATCTTGAACTCACCCAGGAGTTCATCGATAAAACCAACGATCCCGTTCGGATGTACCTGCGCGAAATGGGAACGGTGCCGCTGCTCACCCGCGAAGGTGAGATCGAGTTGGCGAAGCGCATTGAGCGCGGCCAAAAAGCCGTTCGCAAGGCTCTCTCGCGCTCGCCGCTAGTCATCCGCGAAATTCTCACGCTGGCCGATACGCTCGAAAAAGATTCGTTCATGGTGCGCGAGATGCTGGTGATGCCGGACCTGGTGGTCACCGACGAAAATGTCGCCGAGCAGGCCGAGGATCTTGTAAAAACCATCCGTGAAATCGAGAAGCATTACCGCAAAGCGCAGCAATTCAGGCAGAAATTGCAGGCCATTTCACGCGGCATGAAGCCTAAGATGCATCGCACGCTGCGCTGGAATCTGGCCCGCACCATGGTGAATATCTCGCGCCTCATCCGCGGCATTCACTTCAGCTCCACCACGCGCCGAGCGCTGGCCGGACGCTTGCGCACCGCCGTGGATGAGTTAAAGCCGCTGGAACGCGAAATCGCGCGCATTCAGAGGAGGCTGGAAGCTCCGCAGAACGGGACGGCCAATGCGGGTGCGTTGCGTAAGGAAATGCGCACCCAGAGCCAGCGCATTCAACAACTGGAAGAGGATTCGGGCGCGGGCGCGTCGGAGTTGCGGCGCACGTTGCAGATCGTGGAGCGCGGCGAACTGGAAGCCGAGATCGCCAAGAAGCAGTTGATTGAGGCGAACCTACGACTGGTGGTCTCGATCGCCAAGCGTTACACGAACCGCGGCCTGCAGTTCCTGGACCTAATTCAGGAAGGCAACATCGGCCTGATGAAAGCCGTGGATAAGTTCGACTATCTGCGCGGCTACAAATTTTCGACCTACGCCACGTGGTGGGTGCGCCAGGCCATCACGCGCGCCATTGCCGACCAGGCGCGCACCATCCGTATTCCGGTGCACATGATCGAGACGATCAATAAGCTGGTGCGCATGCAGCGTCAGTTGCAGCAGGATTTAGGCCGCGAACCAACCACCGAAGAGCTGTCGGTGAAAATGGAACTACCCGTCGGCAAGGTACGCAAGGTGCTGCGGATCGCACAGGAGCCTATTTCGCTGGAGACTCCGGTAGGCGAAGAAGAAGAATCGCACCTGGGCGATTTCATCATTGATCGGCGCGTGGTTTCGCCGTCCGAGGCCGTCATCAACCTCAACCTGCGGGAGCAGACCGCCGAAGTCTTAAAAACCCTCAGCCCGCGCGAGGAAAAGATCATTCGCATGCGGTTCGGCTTGCAGGACGGCAGCGAGCATACCTTGGAAGAGGTCGGCCAGCACTTCGCCGTCACCCGCGAGCGGATCCGGCAGATTGAAGCCAAGGCGCTGCGCAAACTTCGCCACCCCAGCCGCAGTCACCGCCTGCGCGCGTTCTTAGATACGACGCTGCACGACTAAACCGTTTCTGACTTTCCGTGGGGCGCAATTGCTAGCCACCGGAGTTGACCTCGGCGCCACTGAGCCGCCATGCGTCGGCATGCGGGCAGTCGCCAGGAGTGAACCCGCCCGCACCTTTACGGATAGCGGCTCGTAACACATCGGAAGCATGCCGCCGAAATGCTCCGGACTAATTTCAGCGCCCGAAGGGCTTCACCAGTAATCGATAATCACGGATCGTAGACGTGCGTGCGGACGAAAAACTCTCGATCGGCGTGATGTAGTCGGAGAAGCCCTCGATCGGCACCTCTAAATCTTCGAGCGTTTGGACAGCGTCCGCATCGCCTGCTTCTCACGATGCTCGGCAAAAAGCGCGGTGCCTGCCGCAAGCGCAAAAAAGTGCCGTCGCGAAAAAGTCACTTTGTCCATTCTATGGTTTTCGTGCTCAGGGCATTGTCCAGAATATCGACCGTGAATTCCTGCTTGTCCGCGCCCTTCACCACCTGCACACGGTGTTGGCCCACTGCCAGACGTAGAGTCGCCGGCGTCTTCTGCGCCTGCTCCTTGCCGTCGATATACACCGTCAGCCCGGACGGATTTGTGATCAGGCTAAGCGTGCCCATCAGCTTTTCCAAGTCCACAATCAGCCCCGCGTCGCGCGGGATTTCGATGATGCGGCGCGCATCCCGATAGCCTGCATGTTGTGCCACGAACGTGTGCCGCCCTCCGGCGAGCGTCAGTGTACAGGGCGACTTGCAGCTCCGCGCTGGATCACCGTCGAAGATGACGCTGGCGCCATCCGGCATGGTGGTGATCTGAAACTCCGCCTCGACGACCTTAGGCTGCGGGGGAGCGATGACTTCGACTTTTTTCGGCTCTTCGACAGGCTTCGGCGGTTCAGGTGCGGGCTCTGCGGGCTTGGTTTCTTCCTGTTTCGCCTCCTCTGGCGGGGGCGCGGGCGCTTCCACGAGCGGCGCGACCACAACCTGCGCGGCAGGCTTCCGCGAAAACTTCTGGATCGCGAAAAATATCCCGATCATCAGCACAGCGACGGCGGCCGCCGATAACAGCACGTTGCGAATCACCTTGTGGGAGCGTTCCGTAGCCTCCCTTCGAGCGCGCGGCTCAAAGGGAGGCGGGACCTGAACCGGCGCGGGCGCGGCCACTTGAGGGGCAGGCGCAACAGCCGGCAGCGGCGGCGTAACAGGCGCGAGCGGATGCGCATGAACGTCGTCCACAGTCGCGCCGAGGCCGTCATGCGATCCGCCGGTGGGCATATTCAGGCTGGCGCCGCGCGGCAGAGGCGTCCATCCATGCGCCGCGTTCAGCGCCGATGAAAGCGCGCCGATAAACTCCGTGCAATTCTCATAACGGTCCGCCGGGTTTTTCGCAAGAGCCTTGCGCAGCACCGTCTCCACCTGCGCCCCCAGCGTGGGATTCAACCGCAGCGGCGAAATCGGCTCCTCGCGGACGATCTTGAACAGCAGCGTGGGCAGATATTCGGCCACAAACGGCTTCTCGCCCGTGAGAACTTCGTAGGCGATCACCGCCAGTGAGAACTGGTCCGCGCGCCCGTTCACCGCGGTCCCCTGCACCTGCTCCGGAGACATGTAGCTGGGCGTACCCATCATGGTGCCTGCGACCGTCATCTGCTGCGAGACGATCTTGGCGACGCCGAAGTCGGTGATCTTCGCCGTGCCATCCTCATGGATCATGATGTTGGCCGGCTTGATATCGCGATGAACAATGCCTTTCTTGTGCGCGTAGTCCAGCGCCGCTGCGGTCTGCCGCAAAATACTGAGCAGCGTTTCCTTATCGGGCGTCTGCTCATGCAGCAGCATTTTTTCGAGCGGAGGCCCGTTGACGAACTCCATGAAGATGTACGCCATGCCGTTTTCCTCGGCGATGTCGTAGATGGTCACGATGCCCGGGTGCGACAAAATACCCGCCGATTGAGCCTCGCGCACCAGCCGCTCGCGCAGGCGTTCGCGCTCGGCCGGCTCGGTCAGCGCCTCCAGGCGGATGCTTTTGATCGCGATGGCGCGTCCGATCGCGGGGTCCAGGGCCTGATACACCACACCCATCGCCCCGCGCCCCAACTCACCCACGATTTGGTAGCGCCCGACTTTTTCCACGTGAATATCTTCATTCTATCCTGCGGTACAATCTACGCGGAGGCAGATAATCTACATGACCATGAGCCAGACCTTGTTGCCGGAATTCGATCAGGAGATGAAGATCACCAGGAAACTGCTGGAACGAGTGCCGGACGACAAGTTCGACTGGAAGCCGCACGCTAAGTCCATGAGCATGGGCCGGCTCGCCGCGCATCTGGCGGAGTTGCCGGCCTTCGCCACGACGATGATCAACACTCCGGGTGTCGATTTCGATAAGAGCGAGTACAAGGTCGCAAAGCCCGCCGATCAGGCTGAACTGCTGGCGATGTTCGATAAGGCATCGGCGGAGGCGCGCGAGGCCATCGCCCATGCGACCGATGACCACCTGCGCCAGCACTGGCACCTGATTTATGGCGGCAAGAAGATATTCGAAGCACCGCGCGCCGCCGCCTTGCGGGGCATGGCGATGAATCACATCATCCATCATCGCGGTCAGTTGAGCGTTTATCTGCGACTGAACGATATCCCTGTGCCGTCGATCTACGGGCCGTCGGCGGACGAACAGTAGACGGCGTCAGGCCCCATACAAATGATGCTCGCGGATGTAATCCGCCACGGTGCGAGGCAGTTCTTCCGGCGACTCGCCTCGCGCCAGCGCTGCGCGCATTTCAGATGACGACACCGGCAGCGCTACCGTCTCCAGCCGGTGGACGCGCGCGCCTTCGGGAATCGAATAGGCATGCCCGGGGCGCGAAACGACGATGAAATCGGTCTCCCGCACCACGTCTTGCCAGCGGTGCCACGATCGTATCTCCGCGAACGCATCGGAGCCGATCACGAAAAACACTTGTCCCGCGTCCGGCTGCGCTTTCACGCGCTCAATGGTGTTTATGGAGTAGCTCTTCTCGCGCCCCTCTTCCAAACGCGAAGGCACGAACCGCGCGTCGCCCGCGCAGGCCAGCTCCACCATTTTGAAGCGGTCCTCGAAGCTTGCGCCCGCGTCCTTATGCGGAGGATTGGCGGCCGGGATGAACAAAACACGGTCCAGCAAAAATGTATCGGCCGCCTCGCGCGCCACCGTGAGATGAGCCTTGTGGATGGGATCGAACGTGCCTCCGAAAATCGCCGTCTTCATAGGACGTGGTCGAGGAACTCCCTTTCGCGATCGATCTCGACGCCGATGCTCAGCCACAGTAACTTGCGCGGCGCAACGATCTTGGCCGCCTGCTCGCAAAAATTCATGATGTCCTTTTCGGTGGTGACGAGCGTCTCCGCGCCCCGCTCGACGGCCTGCTTGGCAATCCGCTCCAGCTCCGCAGGCTTGTAACGATGATGATCGCCGAAGGTCCAGTGAAAGGCAACTTCGACGCCCATCTGTTCGAGCGTGCGCCAGAACGCCTTTGGATTGCCGAGCCCGCAAAACGCGGCCACTTTCCCCAGTTTCATCTCGGCCACCGGCGACGCGAGCTTCGTTCCGTAATCCACCCAGAAGCGCGGTTCGACGCGCGCCGTGAAGATCGGCGCGCTGGCATTGAACCGGCGCAGCTCCCGTTCCAGGCCGGTAATCGGCTGACCCTTTTCCACTCGCGTGACCACAATCGCCGAAGCGCGCACCAGAGCCTTGCGCGGCTCACGGCGGCGGCCGAGTGGAAACAGACCGCCTGCGAACGGATCCAGCGCGTCGATCAACACAATGTCGCGATCGCGCGCCAGCTTCACGTGCTGAAAGCCGTCGTCCAGCAGGAAAATGTCCGGATGCAGCCTTTCTTCCATCATTGCGCCGCTCGCGTAGCGGTCCTTTCCGATTCCAACATGCGCATCGCCTGAGCGGATGTAGATTTGCGCCTCATCGCCGGTGAGTTCCGTGTTGGCTTTTTCGCCGCGCGGGACGATGACGGTGCGGTCGTGCGACTTGCGATGATAGCCGCGCGTGAGGATCGCGGGATTCGCGCCGCGCTCCCGCAGCAGATGCGCCAGATGGGCCACCATGGGCGATTTTCCGCTGCCTCCCATTGTCAATCCACCGATGCTCACCACACGCGTCGTAAGCTTCTTTTGCTGCGCGAACTGCTTGGCAAGATCAGCTTTGTTGCCCGCACCCCACAGCCACGATAAGGGCCGCAGAATCGCCTGCGCAACGAGCGTCCGCGGAGGATTCGGCACGCCGCCCGCGCACGCCGTCCAAACATCCTCCGCCACGCGATCAACCACGCCGCGCTTCGAGATCGCCAGTTCCCGAGCCTTCGCCCCGATGCTGCCGGGATCGTCTAAGAGCTTCCCCACCGCTCCAGCGAGCGCGCCGCCATTTTCGATTCGCTCCATCGCGCCTGCCGCGCCGAACTCCTCGGCGATCGCGGCGAAGTTTTCCATGTGCGGACCGGCGATCACCGGCTTCCCGAAATACGCGGGCTCTAAAATGTTGTGCCCTCCGCGACGCGCCAGCGTACCGCCCATGAACACCACATCGGCGCGAGCGAACATCGCGGCCAGCTCGCCAATGGTATCCAGCAGCAGCACTCCAGGCAGCTCCAGCGTTTTTAGATTCGACCGCCTGGTGAAGCGGATACCGGCGCGCTTCAGCTTTTCCGCCACCACGTCGAACCGTTCTGGCCTGCGCGGCGCGATCGCCAGCAGCATGCCAGGCTTGGCGATCGTTTCGAACGCGTCGATGACAATATCGTCTTCATCCACATCGGACGCATCCGCCGGAGGCATGGTACTGGCCGCAATCCAAAGTTTTTCCGGATTCAGTTTCTCTAAAAACGAAGCCACATCCGCCGCGATGTCTTTGGGCGGCGTGAAGTCGTATTTCAAATTTCCAGAGACGCGGACGCGATCGATCGGCGCGCCCGCTTCGACGAACCGTAGCTTGTCCTGCTGGCTCTGGGCCAGAATCGCATCGGGGAACTGCAAGGCTTGTTCGAAAAACCAGCGGAATCGTCGATAGCGCGGCAGCGCGCGATCGGAAATACGCGCGTTCACCACCAGCAGACCCGCGCCCGCGCGCTTGGACTCGCGATAGAGGTTCGGCCAAATCTCCGTTTCCAGCACGATCACCGCCCACGGCTTCAAGCGCCTGAGCACGCGGCGCACGATGCTGCGATAATCCAGCGGCGCGAAGAACACGCCGTCGGCCAAGCCTGTCAGTTTCTCGTCGGCCAGCGCCCGTCCGGCCAGCGTGGTGGTGGAAACATACAACCGGGTGTGCGGATGCGCGGCGCGCACACGGCGCATGAGTTCCATAGCCGACAGCACCTCGCCCACGGACACCGCGTGAAACCAAATGGACGGTGCTCCCGTCGATTCCATTGTCTGAGGCAAAAAACCCAGCCGTTCGGCCAGTCCGGAGAAGTATCGCCGGTCTTTGAAACCCCGGTAAAGTAGATACAGGGCCAGCGCCGGACTGAGGGCGATTTGGACAACCTGGTAAAGGAAATAAATGAGACGCGTAGCGGTTTTCTCGAGCGTGATCGTTCTTCTGAGTATAGCGGCCACCGGCAGTGACTACAAGGATAGCGACGACAAGGACAAGGACCGCTTCGCCCCCGGCCCCGTATCTTCTTACCGCGGCGCAACCACGATCGAAAGAATCGCCATGGCAGCCGTGCCCTATGTGAGCGACGAGCAAGTCCGCACGGCGTTCGGCAAGGCGAATCCACCGAAATACGGCGTGCTGCCGGTGCTGGTGGTGATTGAGAACACGACGGGCAAGGCGCTGAAGCTCGATCTGCAGGCCGATTACCTGCGCCCCGACGGCAAGCACATCGACGCGACGCCCCCTTCCGACGTGACCTTCATCGGAGGCAGCGGCAAAGCACCGAAGCTGCCTGGTTCCAATCCCCTGCCCTTCCCGCGGGGAGCGAAGAAAGGTCCGCTGAACACCTGGGAAATCGAAGGCCGCGCGTTCACTGCGAAGCTGATTCCGGTGGGCGAAAAGGCGTACGGATTTTTCTACTTCCAGACCGGATACCTGCCCGGCGCAAAGCTCTATTTAACCGGCATCTCCGACGCAACCACGGGCAAGGAATTCCTCTATTTCGAAGTGCCTGTCGAAAAACAATAAGCGTCTACTTGCCGTCCAGCACGCGGCCCTGGTGGTGATCCGCTTCCGCGCCCTTCAGATCGCCAAGAGCGCGTTTGGATTCAGCGCGCGCATAAAACGCGTTGCCCAGGTCGGGGATGATCTCAATCACTTTGTCGAAGTCGGCGATGGCAAGCGTGTGTTCGCCCAGCAGTTGATACGTCGCGCCGCGCTGATAATAATTGTCCGCACTGGGGTCGAATTCCACCGCGTGGTCAAAGTCCTGCAACGCCCCTTTCGCGTCGCCGCCTTTGCGAATGGCCGACCCGCGAAGGTTGTAGGCCGCCGCCAGCTTTGGATTCTTCTCGATGGCCTTGTTCGCGTCCGCCACGGCCTGTCCCAGCTTATTCAGTTCCAAATAGGCCAAGCCGCGCTCGACGTAGCCATTGGGATCGGACGGACGAAGCTCGATGAACCTCGAAAAATCCGCCAGTGAGGCTTCGGGCCGCGCATCGCCGACGAGCGATTTGCCGCGCATCAAGTACGCTTCCGCCATCTGGGGCTGCAGTGCGATGGAGCGGTCGAAGGAAAGAATCGCCTGGTTGTAACGGGCAATTTTGTAGAACCGTGTGCCGGCGTCGAAGGATTCCCGCGCGTTCAGAGGGTCCATGTAGCGCTTGTAGGAGTAACCGGCGGCGGCCAACACCAGCACCACCGCCCCGCCCACCATCCAGCGGACACGCGCCTTGCGCCGTGCATCGTCCTCCGCACTCATCGGTACGAGAACCAGAGGCTGGTCGTTAGAATTCAGATGCGTGTCTGGCTTAGGCACAATCCTTATCATAGAAGAGATGAAACGCGTGCAACTGATCACCGATGGCGCATGCCTCGGCAATCCCGGCCCCGGAGGATGGGCGTGCATCCTCCGCTGTGGCAATAAGACGAAGGAAATGTCCGGCTCCGAGCCGCACACCACCAACAACCGCATGGAAATTACCGCGGCTATCGAGGGACTGCGCGCCCTCCGCGAACCGTGTGAAGTAGAGGTGATCACCGATTCCGAATATTTGAAGAACGGCATCACCACCTGGATCAAGGGCTGGAAGAAGAACGGCTGGAAGACGTCGGCCAGGAAACCGGTCGTGAATCAGGACCTGTGGATGGCCCTGGACGACCTCGTCGCCACGCACACCATGCAGTGGACCTGGACCAAGGGCCACGCCGATCATGAGGACAACAACAGGTGTGACGAACTGGCCACAGCAGCGGCTCGCTCGCAGCGTTAGAGCCACACCTGTGGCTCCGCGGATTCGCGCTGCCATTTGCCGGAAAATGGGGACTGAAATCTTTTTTCGCGGGACGGCGCAGGTGCAAAACCCGGCAATCACGGCAAAAAAAGGCTGTCTGTCCCCATTTTCTTCGCGTGCGTTTTTGCTAGAAATGAACGTGGCATTCGCCGTGCAACAGCGACGCTATGCGAAAAGCGCCAGTTCTTGCGTCGCTCGCCATCCACGCGGGCGCGATCGCTTTGCTCTTGCTGCTTGCTTCTTTACCTCCGGTGACGAACGCCGTCGCACGTTTGCCGGAAGCGATCCATATCTTCGCGCCGCGCCTTGCCGCCGCCCAGTCAGGTGGAGGAGGGCAGCGCAGTCCCCTGCCCGCATCGAAAGGCCAACCTCCGCCGCGCGCTGTCACGCGAGTCTTCGTGCCGCCGATGGCCGTGCGCCTGGAACATCCGCAACTGCCGGTGATTCAGGCGATGCTGGATTCGCCGGAAGTCAATATTCATACACAGATCGGCGATCCTTTGGGCCAGCTCGGACCTGCTTCGGGAGGGCCAGGAGGACCGTTCGGTATCGGAGACGGCCACGGCCAGGGCATCGGCGACAAGAACGGTCCAGGCCCAGGAGGCCGCACAGGCCCACCGAATTATCGCGAGCTTGGCATCACCGTGGAGCCCAGGATCATCCACTCCGAGGAGCCCGAATATTCAGAGGAGGCGCGCAAAGCTCGCTACCAGGGCACCGTGCTGCTGGCGATTGAGATCGGGGCGAACGGACGCGTATCCAACATCCGCG
>Ga0075029_100000782_pt1 | contig 18277 bp, 17 predicted proteins | sample LitLauG_LLR_2013_FD_71391 | JGI IMG/M metagenome (GOLD analysis project Ga0075029, IMG submission 71391) | Freshwater sediment microbial communities from North America - Little Laurel Run_MetaG_LLR_2013 | ecosystem: Environmental > Aquatic > Freshwater > Creek > Sediment | place: USA...
GGTGTCGGTGCGCGACAAGGTCATCGCAGCCTATGAAGACATCATGAAGATGGCGATTTGATCCTCATCCTGAGGAGCCGGCGCAGCCGGCGTCTCGAAGGATGAAGAGGCATAGTGGACTCATGGTTCGAGACGCGCGCGATGCGCGCTCCTCACCATGAGGGTAAAGTGGGAGTTGAAATGACCGGTGCTGAAACCCTCGACGTGGCGCGCGATGCGATCTGGACCATCGTCGTGGTGTCGTCGCCCCTCATGATCGTGGGACTTGTTGTCGGCGTCGTGGTTTCACTGTTCCAGGCGCTGACGCAGATCCAGGAACAGACGCTGATATTCGTTCCAAAAATTCTGGCAATCTTCGTCACACTGCTATTGGCGCTTCCCTTCATGGCCGACTCGCTGCATGGCCACATGATGCGGATATCGTCGCGAATCATAGGCGGTTGATGGCACAATGGGCAGCGCGGTGGATTTGACATTCGCCGGAGTGTTGCCGCGAGTCCTCGTTGCCAATGTCCTCGTTGCCAATGTCAACGTTGCGAATGTCAAATCCGAAACCGCACTGCGTTCCTGTATTTGCGAGCGTTCTTTCGGCTCCAACATTCGCAAAAGGGTATGCCGCGGCGGGATGCGAATGCGGGAGCCGGGACGTTCGCCAAATGCGGATCGATATTTCAATGCTGCCGGCGCTTGCGGCAGCCTTCATGCTGGTTTTCGCCCGGGTCGGTGCGATGGTGATGCTGTTGCCGGGACTGGGCGAGTCCAACATCCCGGTCCGCATCAAGCTGGCGATCGCGCTGCTGTTGGCACTGATCATCCTGCCGCTGCATCGCGCCGCCTACCAGATCGACATGAATTCGCTGTCGCCGCTTCTGGTCCTGATGCTCTACGAGATCATCGTGGGCGTCGTTCTGGGGGCCACCGCGCGCGTGACGCTCGCGGCGCTCCAGGTCGCAGGCTCAGTGATCGCCCAGCAACTCGGCCTTGGCTTCGTCACCTCGGTCGACCCGACGACCCAGGGCCAGCAAGGTCTCCTGATCGGGAATTTCCTCACGCTGCTCGGCGTCACGATGCTGTTTGCGACCGACACCCATCATCTCGTCATCGCCGCGCTCAACGACAGCTATTCGATTTTCTCGCCGGCGGAGCCCATTCCGAGCGGCGATCTCGCCGCACTCGCCACCCGCGCGTTCGCAGCCGCCTTCAGGATCGGCATGCAACTGGCTGCACCGTTTCTGGTTTTCGGTCTGGTCTTCAATATCGGACTGGGCGTGCTGGCGCGGCTGATGCCGCAGATGCAGGTCTATTTCGTTGGCGTTCCGCTGTCGATTCTTGCCGGCTTCCTGATCTTTGCCGTGGTGCTTGCGGCGATGATGGGAACCTTCCTCGACTACTTCATCGCCGTCATGCACGACATGATACCGCTCAGGTGAAGGCGCTCCAGCACCGCCAGTGCCCTTGACTTTCCGAAGTTCGCGAAAGGCGGGGCGGCAACAGGACACGAACTTCGGAAAAGTGGGTAGCGGACGATGGCGGAAGAAGACGACGCAGAACGCTCAGAAGACCCGACCCAGAAACGCCTCGACGATGCCCACGACCGCGGCGACGTCGCCAAAAGCCAGGAGGTCAACACCTGGTTCATGATCGCGGGCGCAACCCTGGTATTCTCGACGTTTTCAGGTTCGATCGGCGGAATCCAGACGCCGCTACGCAACCTGATCGCCAATTCATGGATGATCCGCGTCGACGGGCCGAATCTGCTGATAATGGCGCACCATCTCGAATACGCGCTCATCGCGGCCCTTGGCGTTCCGCTGGTGATGCTGGTGCTGGCGGCGATTGCGGGCAATATGATGCAGCACCGGCTGGTCTGGTCGGGCGAGCAGCTCAAGCCTAAACTCAGCAAGATTTCACCGTTGGCCGGGGTGAAGCGGATTTTCGGCAAGCAGGCGCTGGCGAATTTCGCCAAGGGCCTGTTCAAGCTTGCCGCGCTCGGTGGCGTGATGACGGCGATCCTGTGGCCGGAACGACACCGGCTCGAATCGATGCTGCGCTACGATCCGGCGGCAATCTTCGGACTGGTTACGAGCCTGAGCCTGCATCTGATGGGCGCGGTCGTCGCAATGCTCGCCGTCGTTGCGATTGCGGACTACTTCTTCCAGTACCGGCAATGGTACAATCGGCAGAAGATGTCATTGCGGGAAATGAAGGAAGAGTTCAAGCAATCGGAAGGCGATCCGCAGGTCAAGGGCCGCATACGGCAGTTGCGTCAGGCGCGGATGAGAAAGCGGATGATGGCCGCGGTTCCCAAGGCCTCCGTCATCATCACCAACCCCACCCATTTTTCGGTCGCATTGTCCTACGAGCGCGGTATGCCGGCGCCGGTATGCGTGGCCAAGGGTGTCGACAATATCGCGCTCAAAATCAGGGAAATTGCCGGCAAGTACGATATTCCCGTCGTCGAGAACGTGCCGCTCGCGAGGGCCTTGTATGCCACCGTGGAGATCGACGAGGAAATCCCGGTAGAGCACTATCATGCCGTTGCCGAGGTGATCGGCTACGTGATGGGTCTCAAGCGCGGGCTTTCCGGCCGGCGGGTGTGATGCCCTCCAATTCCCCGGCGCGTCGGAACTGACCGTAACCGGGGATATAACTGCTTGACGGACTTGCGCTTGCCGGTCCGATTCAGGCACTTGAGGAGGGGCGTGCGGAGCAAAAAGCGCGTTCCATCCATGTCCAGGCTTGCGTCCTTTAGGTATGACCGCTGAAGCTGACAACGATCCGTCGCGAGAGCTCGTGACGCCCCAGGAGGCAGCTCAGCCGCCGGTGCGGCGCGGCGGCAGCATTGTGCTGGTTTTGCTCGTGGCGGGTGCCATCGTCGCTGCTGCCGTCGTGCTGATGACGATCGGCCGATCGCAGGCGCAGCCTTATATTCTTGGCCTGCTTGCGCTGCTCGCAATGATTGGCCTGTTCAGTCTGTTCGCCTTTGCAGCCGGCATCATTCGTTTCACCGATCGTTCAGCCGACGATCCGGTCGTCCGTCGCGTTCCCGATCTTGCTTACGACGGTATCGCGGTCACCGACCCCCGCGGCCACGTCGCCTATTCCAATGCGGCCTATCTTGCGCTCACGGGAGCTGCCGGCCCGCACGACGTTCGTCCGGTGGAGCGGGCCTTCATTGGCAATCCGGATGTGTCGGAGGCGGTGTTTCGGCTGCTCAAGGCAGCGCGCGAAGGCAAGCGGCAGCAGGAAGAAGTCCGCATTGCCGGCTCGGACGGTGCCCATGGCCGCTGGCTCAGGATGCGGGTTCGTCCGCTCGGCAAAGGCAAACGCGAGGCCAAATATGCGGTGTGGTCGATCGCCGACATCACGCGCGACCGCGAGCGGCAGGAAGATGTGTTCCAGGAATTGCGGCACGCCATCGAATATCTCGATCACGCGCCTTGCGGTTTCTTCTCGGTCAATGCCGCCGGCGAAATCGCCTATGTCAACGCCACGCTCGCCAACTGGCTTGACCATGATCTGGCGGAAATCGGATCGGGTGGCTTGAAGTTGACGGATATCGTGTCGGGCGACGGCGCTTCGCTTTTGACCTCGATCATCCCGGCGCCGGGCGAAGTGAAAACCGAAGTGTTCGACATCGACCTGCGCATGCGCACCGGCAAGACCATGCCGGTGCGGCTCTATCACAAGCTGGCCTTCGGGTCCGATGGCGCGCCGGGCGCCTCGCGGACGCTGGTGATCAGCAGGGCACGGGACGAGCGGTCCGATCCGCAGCGGGCGGCTGAAGTCCGCTTCATGCGCTTTTTCGACCACACGCCGATGGCGATTGCGACAGTGGACCGGTCAGGCACGGTCGTTCGCGCCAATGCGCGTTTCGCCAAACTCGCGCAAAGCCTCAATGCCGACGGCGCGGCCAGCAAGTCGATCTTCAGCACGGTCAACGCTCGCGACCGCCACCTGCTGGTCGCCGCCATCAACCGCGCGGCGGACGGGCAGGGCGACATTCCTCCGGTCGAAGCCATGCTCGATGGCAGCAGGGAGCGCTGGGGACAGTTTTTCGTTACTGCGGTCGAGGAAGACGAGCGCGATGCCGAGACCGCCATCGTCTATCTCCTCGAAACGACCGAGAGACGGGCGCTGGAGAACCAGATCAACCAGTCGCAGAAGATGGACATGGTCGGCCAGCTCGCCGGTGGCATCGCGCACGACTTCAACAACGTGCTCTCCGCCATCATGATGGCCAACGACTTCCTGCTGAACGCACACAAGCCGACCGATCCGTCGTTCCAGGACATCATGCAGATCAAGCAGAATGCCACCCGTGCGGCGACACTGGTGCGTCAGCTATTGGCGTTCTCTCGCCGCCAGACCCTGCGCCCGCAGGTGCTCGACCTGGGCGATGCGCTGTCGGATCTCACCATGCTGCTGCGTCGGCTGATCGGCGAGAAGGTCAAGCTCGACCTCGTGCATGGCCGCGACCTCTGGCCGGTAAAAGTCGACGTGTCGCAGTTCGAACAGGTGATCGTCAATCTGGCGGTCAATGCCCGCGACGCCATGCCTGACGGCGGAAAACTGACGGTGCGGACCATCAACGTCAGCTCGGATGAATCCGCGCAACTCGCCCACAAAGGCATGCCCGCGGCCGACTATGTCCGAATCGACGTCACGGACACGGGCACAGGCATCCCGCCGGAGATCGTCGACAAGATTTTCGAACCGTTCTTCTCGACGAAGGAAGTCGGCAAAGGCACAGGGCTCGGCCTTTCGACGGTCTACGGCATCGTCAAGCAGACCGGCGGCTTCATTTATGTGAACTCCGAGCCCGGCAGGGGCACCGCGTTCCATATCTTCCTGCCGCGGCATCACCCAGAGTCCGAGGTCCAGCCGGATATACCGGCAGTCAACGGCGCGGCCAGGGAAGCCCAGGCTGAGACAAAACCGCGCACCGATTTGACGGGGCAGGGCACCATTCTCCTCGTCGAAGACGAAGAGGGCCTGCGCTCGTTGAACGCGCGGGGCTTGCGCTCGCGCGGCTACAGCGTAGTCGAGGCGTCGAACGGGGTAGAGGCACTGGAAGCGCTGGAGGAGAGGGACGGCGCGGTCGATCTCGTGGTTTCCGACGTCGTGATGCCGGAAATGGACGGCCCGACCCTTCTGAAGACGATGCGCGGCCGCAATCCGGATCTGAAGATCATCTTCGTGTCCGGTTATGCGGAAGACGCTTTTGAGAAGAGCTTGCCGGAGAACCAGCAATTCGCCTTCCTGCCAAAACCGTTCACGTTGAGCCAGTTGGTCGCGGCGGTGAAGGAGACGATGGCGCCTTCGTGAGGGGGTTCATCGCTATTTGGAGTTACTCTTGGCAAAACCTTCTCGAACTCCTTCGAATGCAAGCATTAGGGCTGGTGCTCGGCGGCTACGCACTTGGAAGAGGTTTTTAGCATGGCTCGATATACATTCCGACAGTAGTTGGGTGTTTCGCGGACTCGGAGACAAGGGTTTTGAACTCGTGCCGGGTATAGGTCGCGGTGACTATTCGCTAGCGAAGGAACGTACTTTATTGGAGGTTTTTGAGCGTCGAGCGGCTGAGTTTGCGGACCTTTCAGGTATGACCCGATGGGACAGAATGGCACTTGCCCAACACCATGGCCTGCCTACCCGTTTGTTGGATTGGACCACGAATCCCTTAGTCGCAGCCTATTTTGCTGTTACCGGAGCCCCAAACGCTGTCACAGTGAGATTGCCAAGATCGCGAAAACAACCATTTGGCGCTGTTCCGGATACGTCCGATGTAGACGCTCGTGTGATTGCTTTCCGAGTCCGCTCTCCCCAAATCATCAATCAATCCAACGAGGACGATCCCTTCGTTCGTAGGACTGTGGGCTTTATACTCCCAAGGTCGGTAGCGACTCGGATAGTCAGTCAGGGCGGCGTATTCAGCTCTCATCCGGAGCCGAATCTTCCCTGGCGAACCCCGTTGGGGGCAAGTCAACATATTTTCGATATACCGGCCGACACGCGAACTTACTTCCGGAGACGTCTATTTTATCTTGGAATAGATCCTCAGCGAATTATGAGTGGATTGGACGGACTAGGTTCGCGACTAGCTTGGCAGTACAGTGCAGGCATTGGCCTTGGAGCTGTAAGGTAGGACTAGGAGGCTGCATATGCCCGTAACAGACCTCAGGCGGATCGAAGACGCGGAACTGCTAAATTCGATCATGTCGGCGGCCGAGATGTATGACCTCTCCTCCTCCCCGGATTGGAACGATCTCGATCGGCTTTCAAACCACACCGAATTTGAGGCTCTCGAGGTAAATCCCGATGGAATATTTGAAGGCCCTCCCGGGTCATTTCAAGCAGTCGGAAATGTATATGTGAGACTGAACTACGGCGGCAAACATGATAGTTCGTCAATGTCCGACTCCTATCCAGTTCAGTTGAATGGAACATTCGATCCAAAGACAAAGAGCGTTTCCATTGGGCACGTCTCGGTAGATACCTCTTCGTTCTACAAGTGATTGTCTTGGCTGCGCAGCGGTTTCGGGGAAAAAGCCATCCCGCCTGTGCTGCACCAATCGCCTCATCCCCGCGACCGAGCGCCGCAGCCTGTTTCGCTCGCGCTCGCTTCACTTTTGGGCAACCCTGCCCATGTTAGGGCGGTTTCCCCTGGACCTGGGATTTGAGGCAATTGACATGAATTTTCTGCAACGCACTCGCGGCACCGTACAGGCGATTGCGATCGCTTTGGCGCTGGCGTTACCCTTGATCGCCGCAGCCTCATCGGCGGATGCGCGGGTCGGTGGCGGTATCAGCTCGGGATCCAGGGGATCGCGGACGTTTTCCGCGCCTCCGAGCACGTCGACGGCGCCCAGCACGGCGCAGCCGTTCAACCGCACCATCACCCAGCCCACAAGCCCCGGGCTCGGCGCGCCGGGTGGCGGGGGCTTCTTCAATCGGCCCGGCACAGGCCTGCTCGGCGGCCTTGCGGCGGGCTTCCTCGGCGCAGGTCTGCTGGGCATGTTGCTGGGCGGAGGAATGTTCGGCGGCATCGGCGGATTTTCATCCATCATCGGCCTCCTGCTGCAAATCGGCCTGATCATCTTCCTGGTGAGGTTTGCAATGTCATGGTGGCAGCGTCGTCATCAGACAGCCGCGGCCTATGCCGGCGCCCCTTCGGGACTCGGCGCGCCCTCGAGTTTCCGAGCCGCGTCCGGTTTCGGTCTGGGATCGGGCGGCGGCGCGCCGCTCGAGATTCTCCCGGGCGACTACGAAGCCTTTGAGCGCTTGCTGGGGGAGACTCAAGCCGCCTGGTCGAACGAGGACATCGCCCGGCTGCACACCCTGGCCACGCCGGAAATGGTGTCGTATTTCGCCCGCGACCTCGAACAGAACAAGGCGCGCAATGTCGTCAACAAGGTCTCCGGCACCCGGCTCCTGCAGGGTGACCTGGCCGAAGCCTGGCGTGAGGGCGACACGGACTATGCAAGCGTTGCGATGCGGTTCTCGATGGTCGACAAGACGGTGGATCGCACCACCGGCCGGCTGGTCGAGGGCAGCGAGCAGCCGACGGAAGCGACCGAAGTCTGGACCTTCCTGCGCCCGCGGGGTGGCAGCTGGGAGCTTTCGGCAATCCAGCAGACGTGACGCTCGGCAATTGAACGAGACCTGCAAGGCGCCGCGGTTCATCCCGCGGCGCCTGTTCATTTCGGCGTCGCGCCGGCGGAATAATTTCAGCTAGAATGTGTTGATCGGAGGGGCCGGCCTGCACGGGCCGCCTCATTCAAGAACAAGGCTCAAAAATAAATTGGAGGAAAACAAATGCCCAAACTTGCTCAAATTCTCTCGCGCTCCAGCCTTATTCCGGCTGTCGCGGCGCTCGCCGTAGTCGCCGCTCAGCCCGCGCAGGCGCAATCGGCCAATACGACCTTCTTCGTGACATCGGCCGGCCCCGGCAATGGCGCCAATCTTGGCGGACTCGCGGGAGCCGACAATCATTGTCAGACGCTGGCGCAGGCGGCAGGCGCCGGCGGCAAGACCTGGCACGCCTATCTCTCGACGCAGGCCGCCGACGGCAAGCCGGCAGTGAATGCGCGTGAGCGCATCGGCAAGGGACCATGGCAGAATTCCAAGGGCGTCGTCATCGCCAAGGATGTCGCCGAGCTGCACGGCGCCAACAACCTGACGAAACAGACCGCGCTGAGCGAGAAGGGCGACGTGATCAACGGCCGCGGCGACACGCCGAACCGCCATGACGTGCTGACGGGATCGCAGCCCGATGGCACCGCCTTCGCCGCCGGCGAAGACCGCACCTGCAAGAACTGGACGAGCAGCACGCAAGGTGCCGCGATGGTCGGACATTCCGACCGCATGGGCCTGCGCGATGATGACGCTTCGAAATCCTGGAACAGCTCGCACCCTTCGCGCGGTCCGGATGGCGGCTGCTCGCAGGCCGACCTCAGGAGCACTGGCGGCGACGGCTTGATGTACTGCTTCGCGGCGAACTAGCGTCCTGTTCGCGGCGAACTAGCGTCCTGAATCCCAAGTTCGCGTCATTGCGCAGCGTCCTCGTTTGCGACCTTCGCAATCGAGGGAAGTCCGCATGACAGACAAGCGTGGCGTCAATCGCCTGTTGACGCTGGGGACGTGGAGGAAATTTGATGCGCTACGAGCTTTTTTACTGGCCGACCATTCAGGGCCGGGGCGAATATGTTCGCCTTGCGCTGGAAGAGGCGGGCGCCGACTATGTCGATGTCGCGCGGACTGCGCGTGGCGTATCCGCGATGATGCGGATGATGGAAGAAAAGAGCGGTACGCCGCCTTTCGCACCGCCCTTCCTTAAAGCGGGCAAGCTGGTGATCGGGCAAACCGCCAATATCCTGCTCTATCTCGGGTCGCGTCACGCCCTCTCGCCAAAGGCCGAGCCGGGAAAGCTCTGGGTGCACCAGCTGCAGTTGACGGTTGCGGATTTCCTGCTGGAAATTCACGACACCCATCACCCGCTTGGGCCTTCGCTTTACTACGAGGATCAGCGCAGCGAGGCCAGGAAGCGGACGGGCGAATTCTGGAAAGCCCGCGTGCCGAAATATCTCGGCTATTTCGAGCGGCTGCTGGACAAGAGCGGCGGCAAATGGCTCGCCGGCCGCAAGCTCACCTATATCGATCTCTCGCTGTTCCAGATCGTGGAAGGACTGCGTTACGCTTTTCCCGATCGGATGAAGGCCTTCGAGCGCCGAATTCCCCGATTGATCGATCTGCACGATCGCGTCGCGCAGCGGCCGAACATCAAGACCTATCTCGCAAGCGACCGCCGCATCCCGTTCAACGAAGACGGGCTTTTCCGCCATTACGGGGAGCTCGATATTTGACCCGAGATCCTTCGGTTGTCCCAGCTGTCGCACAGCGGGAAATGGCGGCGCCGGAATCCATCGGCTGCGGCCGTCGAGGCGCGTCATCGTCAAACTGCCGAGCTCAATGCCCTCGACACGACTGACGTTGACCGCCACCGCCTCGGTTCCGTCCGGCTTTTTAACCGCGCGCGAATACGTCCACCCGACGCGTCATTTCCGGCTAACTTGCGGCGGGTTTTTCTGGCGGGCCTAAACGAGCTGATTGACCCGCGTTCCCTGGCCTGGCGGCAACGGAGCCTGAGCCGGCGGCTGGGTCGCAGCCGCGTCGTTGGAATCGCCATCCGTTTTCACATCAGGCACCTTGGTCGCGTTGGGGTCGGGGTAGGGATAGGTGGGTGGCGCGGGAACCGAGGAAATGCTTGAAATGCTCATGGACGGGATCCTGTTACGATCTCGCGAATATGCAAGCGCGGGTGCAAAGCCTTTATGAATCCCATCGGTAAATGAGTGCGCATTCTGATCGCAGCCGCCATTTGGTGAATGGCGGTTGTATCCAATCGCTAAAATTGCAAGCGAATGGGCGCGCTGCCTACTGCTCCTTGCCACGCTGGATTGCGATTGCGGTTTCGCCCCTGCTGCGTGTGCAATTCATGTCGAGGCGTTTATAGCGTATGTTGACGTCGTCGCCGCGAAAGATGCCGATCCGCGAGAAGCAGCGCGATACGCCCTTGAACATGTCGTCCTTCGGCAGTGTGAAGACGATGGCGGCCGCGCCGGCGACGAGCTGCACGAATTCCGGTTTCGGCTTGCGGCCGTCAGCCTTGGCGTAGAGTTCGTTGCTGTATTTCTGGTTGGCGCAACCGAGCGAAAGCTCCTTTGCCAGGGGGTGCGAGAGATAGATGACGTTGGCGGCGGTAAGGCCGACCTTTACGCCGTCGACCTGGCTCTTGAGCTGGTTTGCGATGTCCTCGCAGCGGTCGGCACGCGCGGGCGAGGCGGCGACCAGGAATACCGCCGCGAGCCAGGCAATCGTCACCCAGACAATGGTCCTCGCGGGCGCGGCGGATTTCGAAAATTCCACTATCGTTGCCATTGCGGATTGCCCCCTTGCGACAATGAAGCCTCAAGCGGGCGGTTCGCGCAAGGGTGGGATGCTTTTCTTCCCAGTCGATTAAATATTTGGTATACGAGCAAGAAGGGCAGGTGAGGACTGTTTTTGGGGCTGCGTCTGCGCGGACAAGAATCCCCGCCAAATGAATCGACAATCTCATGCTACATGAAAAAAGAATTCAAGAAATTGCGCAAGAAGTTGCCAGTGAGAAGTTGACCAGCGCAAATGTGTCTTCAGTGTCGAGTAGCGCAGCTATCGACTCCGAAGGACATGAGGCGCTCCGGATCACGATTGTAATCAAGCCTGGTTCTGAATCCCGGATCAAGGGAGATGCTACCCTCGATACTCTCGTTGGCATCCAGGATCGACTGCGTAGCGAGGGCGAAGAGCGGTTCGCGATCGTAGAATACGCCACAAAGAGAGAGCTCAGCGAAGGTGGCGATTCTTAATCCTGATCATTTGTTTGAGCAGGCTGGACGCCCTGCCTGAGCGGAATTGGCATTCCTAAGTCTCCTGCTATTCCAGCCACGATCGTAACTCAAAGCCATAAGAGCCTCCCCCCCATGAACGCCCCCACCGCAGTTTCCGACCAGCAAAAGCCGGTCCCGCCCTACAGGCACACGCCGTTGTTTCCGTTGGGTGAGGACTTGACGCCCTACAAGAAGATCACGCGCGAGGGCGTGCGGGTCGAAAAGATGCTGGGCAGGGACATGCTCGTCGTTTCGCGCGAGGCGCTGCGGGCGCTGTCGGAGGCCGCCTTCGGCGAGATCAATCATTACCTGCGCCCCTCGCATCTGAGGCAGTTGCGCGCGATCCTCGACGACAAGGAGGCCAGCGACAACGACAAATTCGTCGCCTTCGACTTCCTGAAAAACGCCAATATCGCCGCCGGCGGAATCTTGCCGATGTGTCAGGACACCGGCACCGCCATCATCATGGGCAAGAAGGGCTGCAACGTCATTACCGATGGCGACGACGAGGCCGCGCTTTCCGAAGGCGCGCGCGACGCTTACCTTCGCCGCAACCTGCGTTATTCGCAAGTTGCGCCGTTGTCGATGTTCGAGGAGAAAAACACCGCCAACAACATGCCGGCGCAATGCGAGATCTACGCCGAGGGCGGCTCTTTGGAATCAGACCTGGCCTACAAGTTCATGTTCATGGCCAAGGGCGGCGGTTCCGCCAACAAGAGTTTCCTGTTCCAGGCCACGCCCTCGGTGCTGACCAGGGATCGCCTGCTGGCCTTCCTGAAAGAGAAAATACTGACGCTCGGCACCGCGGCGTGCCCGCCCTATCACCTGGCAATCGTGATCGGCGGCACCTCGGCCGAACTCTGCATGAAGACGGTGAAGCTTGCTTCCGCCCGCTATCTCGATGCGCTGCCCACCCACGGCTCGGCCGACGGCAACGCGTTCCGCGACATCGAGATGGAGCAGGAAATCCACAAGATGACGCAGTCGCTCGGCGTTGGCGCCCAGTTCGGCGGCAAATATTTCTGCCACGACGTTCGCGTCATCCGCATGCCGCGCCACGGCGCCTCGTTGCCGATCGGCCTTGGCGTATCCTGCTCGGCCGATCGCCAGGTACTCGGCAAGATCACAAGAGAGGGCGTTTATCTGGAAGAGCTCGAGCATAACCCGGCGCAGTATATGCCCACGGTGGAGCACACGCTCGGCGGCGAGGTGGTCAAGATCGACCTCAACCAGCCGATGAAGGACATACTGGCGACGCTTTCACGCCATCCGATCAAGACCCGCCTGTCGCTGACGGGCACCATGATCGTGGCGCGGGATTCGGCGCACTCCAAACTGCGCGAGCGACTGGAGAAGGGCGAGCCGCTGCCGGAATATTTCAAGAACCACCCGGTCTATTACGCCGGTCCCGCCAAGACGCCCGAAGGCTACGCTTCGGGCGCCTTCGGTCCGACCACCGCGGGGCGGATGGATTCGTTCGTCGACCAGTTCCAGGCCGCAGGCGGCTCCATGGTGATGGTGGCCAAGGGCAATCGCGCGGTCGCGGTCCGCGAAGCCTGCAAGAAGCACGGTGGCTTTTATCTCGGCTCGATCGGTGGGGCGGCGGCAAATCTTGCCGAGCACTGCATCAAGAAAGTCGAGGTGGTGGAATATCCCGAACTCGGCATGGAAGCGATCTGGCGGATCGAGGTCGTGGATTTTCCGGCCTTCATCATCATCGACGACAAGGGCAACGATTTTTTCAAGGAATTGAATCTGGGGTGAGGGTGGATCGCAATCCGCCCTCCACCGGGTGATCGGAGAATTGGATGGTCGAGTGGTTCGATGACCTCAAGCTCGGCATGCGCTTTTCGACTGACAAGGTGACGGTCTCCAAAGACGACATCCTGCGCTTTGCGGGCGAATTCGATCCGCAGCCGTTTCACACCGATGAGGTGGCCGCAAAGTCGTCGATCCTGGGTGGGCTTGCGGCCTCGGGATGGCACACGGCGGCACTGGCGATGAAGCTTGCGGTCGCGGCGCGGCCGTTCGGCCCGCATCCGCTCTTTGGCGCAGGGGTCGACGACCTTCGCTGGCTGAAGCCGGTGCGGCCGGGTGACACGTTGCATCTCGAGGGGGAAGTGGTCGAACTGGTGGCCTCGCGGACGAAGCCGCAAGGCATCGCCCGCGTCAAATGGACCGCCTACAATCAAAACGGCGAGGCCGTCTACACGTTCAATCCGGTCGCAATCGTGCCGCGCCGGCCTGTGTAAGGCGCGGTGGTCCAGCCTCGCTCGCGCTGGCGATAAGCGCTGTGCACACGAGGTCGCTGTTGAATGCCAATTCTTGTCTTGAATCTCGCTCGCGTAGCTGACCTCTCTACCGAGTGGCCGACTTCCGGAATCGCGACCCAAACCAGACATCCAGCTTGATCCGCACTTGAGCCCGGATGTGCCTTTTTCTCGCTCGTCGCGCAGTGGCAAAGTGCTAGGGTCCAAAGATGGCGCAAGGCGTCGCCCTTGCGGAGGGCACATGCGACGGCGGAAATTCATCAAGCTGATAGGCGGCGCGGCGGCAACGTGGCCGCTGGCAGCGTGGGCACAGCAGGCGATGCCGGTGATCGGGTTTCTCAGCACTGGGTCGCCGCAATCCGATGTTTTTCGGTTGGCCGCGGTTCGGCAGGGCCTCGTGGAAGCTGGCTACGTCGAGGGCCGGAACTTCGTGTTCGAACACCGCTGGGCGGAGGATCAATACGAACGGCTGCCGGCACTGGCGGCCGAGCTGGTTCGTCGCAGGGTCGCCTTGATCGTCACAGGAGGCGGCTCTACTTCGACGGTGGCGGCCAAGTCGGCAACCGCAACCATTCCAATCGTCTTCGTCACTGGCACCGATCCGATCAAGCTGGGCCTCGTCGCCAGCCTCAACCGGCCTGGCGGCAACATCACCGGCGTGAGCTTCCTGGTCAATACGTTGGTCGCGAAACAGTTTGAGGTCTTGCACGAGGCGGTTCCGAAGACAGCATTGATCGGCTACCTCGTGAACCCGACCTATACGAACGCCGAAGCCGACACGAGAAACGTACTGGCAGCGGCGGAGGTGGTCGGACAGAAGCTACTGCTCGTGCAGGCCCACACGGACAGCGAACTAGAAGCGGCCTTTGTCACGCTGACCCAACAGCGCGCAGGTGCGCTGGTGGTCGGCGCCGATCCTTTCTTCTTCGACCGTCGCGACAAGCTCGTTGAACTGGCAGCACGTCAAAAAGTTCCTGCGATCTATTTTCTTCGCGAGTTTGCGTCGGCGGGCGGTTTGATGAGTTATGGTACCAGCGTCACAGAGGCGTATCGCATTGTCGGTCTCTATGCGGGTCGGATTCTCAAGGGCGAGAAGCCAGCCGAACTACCGGTCCAGCAGTCCACCAAGGTCGAGTTGGTTGTCAATCTCAAGACTGCCAAAGCACTTGGCCTCACGGTGCCGCCGGCGCTGCTTGCCCGCGCCGATGAGGTGATCGAATGAGTGCGATAATTTGCGAAGTTGGCACGAAAACGACATGCCAGCTCGTCCGACGAATGTCTGGTCGTGAGGGGAAGAGCGGACGTGCCGCGCAAGCGGAGGCACTTCCGGTTTTGACCCGGTGCCGACATCCAGGGCAGCTGCCCCTTCGGTCTCTCAGGGCGGGCGCGGACAGAAAGGGGCGCGAGCGAACACGCGGGCGGCGTGGATCGCACTGCGTTCATTTCAACGCTTGATGTGCATCAACCCGCGTTTTCGGCCGGCCGGCAGAGTAAATGCGCCTTCATTCCAGGCTCCGAGGCTCAGCATGGCTTGGCAAGCCAATTCTCTGCACGGCTCCGAGGAGAAGCGGCTGGTCTTCATCGACGCGCTGCGTGTTGCAGCCATCGTTTTTGTCATCATCCATCACGCCGCTCAAGCCTACGGGCCGACTGGTGGTTTTTGGCCTGTGCATGATCGCGCGCAAAGCGACTGGTTCACTCCATTCTATACCGCAAATGCTGCGTTTGGCATGGGATTGATGTTTCTCCTCGCTGGGTATTTCGTGCCGCTGTCCTATGATCGGAAAGGCGCGCGCCGTTTTCTCAGGGGGCGGTGGCTGCGTATCGGCATTCCCCTCGCAAGCCTCGTGTTGCTGCTGCACCTGCCGGTGGTTTACATGCTTGCAGGAATGCCAGCACCGCTGCAATTCTTCGAAGGCCTTTATGAGCGAGGCTGGCAGCCGATTTATCTGCATTTGTGGTTCGTCGCACATCTGTTGCTGTATTGTTTTGCCTACACGGCTTTGCGCCAAATTTCTGGATTGTTCGAAGTCGCTCCGAAGAAAGTGCCTTTGGCCAGTCACGCTGGCATTGCTTCCTTCATAGTGGCGCTTGGGCTGATCACATGGCTTGTGCGAATCTGGTACCCAGTCGATAAATGGGTGCCGTTCCTTTGGATCATGCCTGCCGAGCCCGCGCATCTGCCGCAATACGTGGCGTTCTTCGCTGCCGGCGTCATTGCGTATCGCGGCGACTGGTTCCGCAGAATGCCCATGGCCGCCGGGTTGATCTGGTTCGCCGTCGGTGGGATCGCGTCCGGCGGCATTTACGTTGCTTACGCGTTAGGATCGTGGTCGGAACTGATGGCAATCGGCGGGAGCGGCCTGCCGTCATTGATCCGGAGCAGTTGGGAGGCGGTCGTCGCCGTCGGGCTTTCTGTTGGACTCATCATCGCCTTCCGTGAACTGTTCGATCGTTCTAATCGCCTGCTTGAGCGGATGGCTGCGGCGAGCTTCGGCGCGTATATCCTACACCCTGCAATCGTCGTCGCGCTGCAAGCCGTAATGACGGACGTTTTGCTGGTCGCTTTCACCAAGTTTATAGTGGTGTCTCTGCTGGGAACGATCGCAGCTTTTGCCGTTGCGCATGTGGCCGGTCGGGTGCCGGGTATCAGAGCCGTTCTAGGTGCGACTTCCGGCCACGAGGCGTCGCTACTGTCGGGAGCTCGATGAAGCGAAATTTTTTTCGGACGGTAGCTGGAGGATGTCCGGAAGTGGCACCCACAGCAGACATCGCTCGGCGCGGCGGCGGACTTGAAACCCTTTCCGTCCTGCTCGGTCGCCCTGCTAGCTGGGCCAAAAGAATTGTTGACCGAGATCAACGCGCCTTGAACGAGAGCGTGTTAGCGGAGCCTTTCACTAGAAGGAGGAGCAAATGAAACCGCTCTCTGAACAACTCGCCGAGTTGTCGGTACATGCAAAGGATGCTGAAAATGCCTTTGAAAGCGCGAAAAAGGAGGCGCGCGATAAGATCGAAGCGCGTAAGGCCGAGGCGTTTTCTGCTGCAAAGATGGCAGTCGAAAGGGTGAGCCAGCAAGTCAAGTCCGCCGGAGAGTCTGCCACCAGAGATACGAAAGCCCTGCAAGCGAAAATTGCTTTGGACGCGAACGCCTTAAAGGCGCGCGTGGTCTTGGTAAAGCATGGTCTAGATGTGAAACTAGCCGAGAAAAACGCCGAGCTCTTGGAGTCGGACGCCGGTTTCGCGATCGATTACGCCATCGCGTCGGTTGAACAGGCACGACTGGCCGTTCTCGATGCCATCGACGGCCGCCTCGCCGCCGAGCAGGCAAAGCGCTCATAAGGAGCGGGAGTATGCACTGGTGTTCTTCGTCGCGCCGCTCTGCTGCCTTCCGGCTGCGGGGAACATCAAATCATCGAAGAATACGCGGAAGATCTGCGAAGATCATCAAGAAGCTCCGCCGTCATCTGAATTGAGGCCGCCTCAGTTGGCGGCCTCTTTCATTCAAATGCCGACTGTTGGCACTTTTCCGACGTCGCCGATTTAACTGACAAATGTCGGTTCTTGGGCACGAACCGGACCTTCAGCAATGTCCGCGGTTCCGTCGCTAACGGGGGAAAGCGGACATCGCCCGGCACCCTGTTTCGGTGGCGATTGACCCATTTCGGCCATCGCCGGCCGGTCTGGAGCCTGTGCCAGACGCTACATCCAACCTCCTGAATGTGCTACCTTGAGGCGCGCGTTGTCTATTGAACCTGGGTGCGGATATGCGACGGCGCGAGTTTATCAAAATCATTTCTGGCTCAACGCTGGCGTGGCAGCGGGCGGCGCGCGCGCAGCAACGCTCCGTGCGTATCGGTATCCTGCTCCTGGGACGAGCCGTGCCGCCGAAAGAGCTCGCGATTGCGTCGGAACTGGCACGACTCGGCTACGACGAGGGTCGCAAGGTGAGCTACGAAATTCGTGGCGCTGATGGCGACTTCGATCGGCTGTCCATGCTCACCCGTGAGTTGGTGGCAACGAAGCCGGATGTGCTGGTCGGAGCCTCCGAGGTCGCCGCTGACGCATTGGCCAAGGCCACACACGACATTCCGATCGTGATCACGGTCATGGCCGACCCGATCGCAAGCGGATTAACCAGCAGCATGTCGCGACCGACCCGCAACGTGACCGGCTTCACGATATCGAGTCTTACGCTTAGCGCCAAGCGTCTTGAGCTACTGCACGAATTGATCCCTGACTTGCGCAGGGTGGCCTACCTGACCACTCCGGTGGGTCCGGTGTACAATGCTTTTGAGCAGCATGTCCGCGAGGCGGCGAATGCCTTGGGCCTCGCCATATTCTCGGTACCGATCATTAACGAGAAAACCGTGACGGACGGCTTTGCGATAGTCGAGCGCGAAAAGGCGCAGGCCATCCTGGTCGAAACCACTCCATCAAATGTACGCCTCAGCATCCGCATCATCGACGAATGCTCGTTCCGCGCTCTTCCTGCCATCCATCCATGGTATTTCGAAGTGCGCACCGGTGCGCTGATGTCGTACGGCCCAACAATGTTGGAGAACCATGTCGGCGCCGCAAGATACGTTGATCGGCTTCTGAAGGGCGCAAAGATTTCGGACCTGCCGATCCAGGAGCCGACAGAAATCAGGCTTGCTATCAATCTGGGCACCGCCCGCGCGATCAAACTGATCATCCCCCCAACCCTGCTCGCCCGCGCCGACGAAGTGATCGAATAGGCCTGCGACTTCCGGTGTTGGCAGTTTTCCGACGCGGCCGACCTAACTGACCAAGTCGGCTCTTGGGGGCAAAGCGGACTCATAGCCAACATGGCGGAGACGATGCGATCGTTGCCCCTACACCCTCGCTACGCTGAACGGAAACCTGCCGCTTCTGATTTTCAGAAATCCTGCTTGACGGCCTGGTAGAAACAGCAATAGAGCGAATCATCCCGTCTCTCTGGAGGGGCGTTTCGCGATCGTCACGGACGTGGGGCGGGATGCGGTGGACGCAGGCGGCGCTTCTGACGAGGGCGCTATCTTGCGGACGGCGAAGTCGTGTGGTCCTGACGCCCCGACGCTG